>ERZ836877.1988-NODE-1988-length-28673-cov-3.337026_pt1 | contig 28673 bp, 25 predicted proteins | sample MGYA00519469_ERZ836877 | MGnify/ENA primary metagenome ERZ836877 (study PRJEB31850, sample SAMEA3708809) | human gut metagenome | biome: human gut; feature: human-associated habitat; material: faeces | place: China | collected 2014 ... | reverse complement strand
TACGTCGTGGATGAAGCGCCAGATGTCTCTTTCGTTTGTGGTATTGCCTGTCAGGTCGTTGGCCGATCCGCGTGAGCAATATTTCATTATCAGGTAGGGACGGTGATTCCAGACACTGTAGTGCTGTGCCGTCAGCAGGTTCTGATGATTGAGACCGAAAGCGACCTTGTATTCTGATTTGAATTCGTCCTGGCCCTTCTGGTCGAGCGAGATATAAAGCTTGATGGCGACATCGATTTCGAGTTCGTTGTCGTATGCGAGCCACACTTCGCCGAAGCTGCCCCGGCCCTTGTATTCCTTGAGTATATATCGGTCGTCGATGACAGTGCCGGCCGTCAGTTCGCCGTCGAGGGTGGTGAAGCCGAATCCGCTGGCGCCGCTGCGGTTGCCGTCGAATCCTATGGTGCCGTTGCCGCTCTCGGGTCGGGCGTTGCGTTGTGTCTCTCTTGCAAAATCTTGTTTATCCATTGTTGTTGTGTGTGATTGTCAGACGTGGTTTGTCAGATTGGTTCTCCTTCCTTGATGACTTCTTCATCAATAGCTTTAAGCATATTTTGCCAGCGAGTCGGATTATAGTTCCCTTCGAGGATTTCACCGTAAAGCTGGTTGGCTATAGCGGCTCCTCGCTGGCTTATTTTGGCGTTTCTGTATTTATTGAGGTCGTTGAGATATTTCTCGCGTTCGACTATCTGTTTGGCTATAGCGGTACATTGCTGTTCGTCGTCCGAGCGGCTGATATAGTTGAGCGCCTGTCTTTTTATGGGAGCGAGTTCGCGAGCCTTGACGCTTTCGATGACTCGGGTAAGCTCTTCGCGCCAGCCGGCGGGAGTGAGTTCCTGCGATTCCTGACCACCGGCCTGAGATGGAGTGGCTACGTCAGGACTGCCTTCTTTGGCTGCCTGTTTCACAGATTCGTCAGTGACTTTGTCTTTCTTCTTGTCGTCTTTGCTGTCTTTAAGGGTTTCTTTCTTGTCTGCCTCTTTCGGAGCCTTTACTTCATCGGCTTTATCGTCGACGGGCTGGCCTACGACCTGCTGCGACTTGATTGTGTCGCTGACGGCAGTGATGCTGTCTGTCTTCAGTTCGTCGGAGGCAGCGCCCGATTTCTTGCCGAGCGCAAAGAAGATATAGCAGAGTACGGCTATCAACACTGCAACGACGGCAACGCCGATATAAATCATTTTTTTCTGTTTTGATGCCTGACTGTCGGCCGGTTTTTTCTCGGCAGGCTCGCCGGGATTCACGCAGACGGCGCGTTTGACAGGCTCGGGCGCTCCGTCGAGAATCTGGCAGAGTAGCACGGTGACATTGTCATACCAGTCGGCGCGCTCGGCGGCATTCATCAGCTCCTCGCGGCACTGAGCCATCGACTCGGTGTTGGCGGCGATGATGTCCTCGATGTTCTCACCTTCGCAGAGCCGTCCGGTGGCATCATAGGTCTTGCGGTCGCGAAGCACACCGCTCAGACCGTCGCTGCAGAGAAGTATGATGTCGCCGTTGGCTATGTCATACTGGCGTGTTTCGGGCTTGGCGGCGTTGTTGGGGTCGCCGAGGCTGCGCGTGACGATGTTGCCCTGGGGATGGTCGAAAGTGTCGTTATATTTTATGATACCTTGCTTGACGAGCTCCTGGACGTAGGAATGGTCTTCGGAGATAAGCTCGATGCCGTTGAGCGGATTGAAGCGGTAAGCGCGGCTGTCGCCACACCAGCTGACCGTCATCTCGCTGCCGACGATCCACGCCAGAATGATGGTCGAGCCCATGCCGTTGTGCTCGCGGTTGGCAGCGGCGTCGTTCTTTATGCGTCGGTCGGCTTCCCTGATGAGTGACTCGAGATATTTTTTGCGGGCTTCACGTGATTTGGCTGTTTTTGAGTCGATTTTGCCGGGAGCGAAAAAGTCGCGCACAGTCTCTATGGCAAGCTCTGAGGCGACTTCGCCGGCGTTCATGCCGCCCATGCCGTCGGCGACGACGAGCAGGCAGCCGTATTCGCCCATGTTGATTACCTCGTCGGCCTGACAGCGGCCGAGAACCTCGTCGGCCAGGTCGTCGTCGACATAAAAGTTGTCTTCATTGCCGTTGAGAGGCGCGTCGGGGTTATATTTTCCTGCCGGCAGCGAGTAAGCGGCAAGACGGAATGTGATATTCTGTTTAGACATTGTTTTAAGTCTGGATTATCTGTGTAATTATTGGATTATTAATGTCGGTTGTAGAAAACCGGTGATCAAGATTATTCGGCAGGAACCGCTTTGAGCGGAGTGAGTTCTTCGCTGTTTTCCGGAGCTTTGTCGTCGCCGGCTTTGCCGCGACGGACGAAAGGCGTTACGACGCGCCAGGTGTCGTTTGCGCCTGGTTCGATAACGCCGACAAACTCGAACTCTATGTTACCGAGCGATTTTCTGACGGGTACCACATAGATGCCGCCCCAGAGCTTTTTGTCGGTAAATGGTTTTTCGATGACATAGGTTGAAGCCGAATCGACAATCTCGATTTCGCGTCTCACCGGCTGATAGCTCACGGCGACGGTCGCCGGCGATGCGGCGAGACTGTCTTCGCTGACAACCCAGACAGCCCAGCCGTTTTTGCGTCCGGCAGCGTCATCTTTGGCAAGCGAAGGCTTGCCATTGGCCGATTTGACAAACGAGTAACCTCCGTCGAGCATGATGGCAGCCGCAAGGTCTGCGTCTGTTTCGCTGAACACACTGTCGTTGAAATTGCGGCAGGCTGTCTTGTAGAGCACCGGTTTATGACTCTTACTGTATTTCTCGAAATTGGGGTCTGACTCCCATGGCTTCATTGCCGCGGGAGAGAAGCAGTAGCCGCTGTCGGTCAGCACGGCGAGTGAATAGCTTTTGCCGAATTCTTTGTTGCCGAAACGTCCGAAGCGCTGGCCGCTGACGGTATCTTCAAGCTGGTATGACTGCTCGACGATGATGATGCCGCCGTCGACAGCATCTTTGATAATCTGCTGGTTGGGCGATGAGAAAAATTGCGCGGCAATCGTCAGTGGCAGTGCTGCCGCCAGGGTGATGAATGTTTTTTTCATTGTGGTTTCTATAGATTGTTAGTAGATGTTGGCGATAGGCACAGCCCAGTTGTGCTGTTCGGTGCGCACGTCGCCGCGCGATACGATGCCGATGACAACGAGCTTGCCGTCTTTGACTGCCAGAATCGGGCCGCCCGAATTACCGTGGTCTGTACCGCTCGAGTGGAGGATACAACCGTCGGCGGCCAGACCTTTGCGCGATGTTGTCAGCTCAGAGCTGATAGGCTCGACTTTCTCTTTGCCGTCAAGCACACCTATGCCTTTGGGGAATCCGAGCACGACGAGTTTCTGCATCGGCATGAGGTTGCGGCTCAGCTCGGGGTCGGCCGTGATTGTGCCGCGCTGGCCTCCGGTTTTGGTGGTGTATGCCCAGTCGGTCGACCACATGGTCTCGGGCATGCCTTCCATGGCCGGGAAAGTGAAGTTCCAGTAGACGGGATCTCCGTCGTCGTCGGTGCCGAGGCTTACTTTCTTGTCGAGACTGCGGTTGATGGTGAAGTCATCGCTTGAGAATTCAAACTGTTTGCCTGACAGAGAGGAGATTGCGATAAAATTGGCTTTGATCGATATGCCTGGATATGATGCGGCCGCACGTGCAAATATATTGGCCTGGCTGCTTCCCGTCGGGTCTTCGTAGAGCCAGCCCTCGATGCAGTGGCGGGCGGTCACAAAACGGCCGTCGTTGAGCAGGAAGCCTGTGCCCGACCATCCATAGTTGTTGTCGCCGTTCTTGATGATGTGTTCCTCTCCGTTGATATTGGCCACGACTTTAGTGGTCTGCAGATAGAATACGTCTTTGGGCACACCCTGTTCCTCGAGCATGGCGGCGAAGCCTGATGCCGAGCCGCCGCTCTCTCTTACGCGTGCTTCGGCTGCAGCGATGGCCTTGCTCGTCTCGTTGCGCAGACGCGAGATTTCCTTTTCATGCTGCTGTTGCATGCGCTGGTTCTCTTCGGCCCATGTGATGCTGTCCTGACGGGCTTTGTCGCGCTGACGGGCGAGGCTGTTGTTGAAGTCTTCGTTCATCTTTATGTTTTCGGCACGGAGTCCCTTGATTTCATCGCTTTGGCGGACAATGAAATACGAGCCTACGCCGATGCAGAGCACAAGCAGGATACCGAGCGCAGTGAGAGCCTGTTTGTAGGGTCTCAGGGCCTGTTGGCGGAAAAGACTCAGTCGGGCTGACAGACCGATGCTCTTGACAAGCGATTTGTCGCCTTCGGGAACGATGAAGCCCATGCGCGGACCGTTGGTCGAGAGCTGTATCTCGTCGCCGTTCTGCAGATACCATTCTTTGTCGACACGATGGCCGTTGAGGTAAGTGGGGTTTGTTTTTGACAGCTGTATGAGTTTCCAGTTGTCGCCGTCTTTGACGATGGCTGCGTGGCGGCGGCTGACGGTGGTGAAGCTTTCGTCGAAGCGCACCTGACAGCGCGGGTCGCGGCCGAGTTCGATCTGGTCGACGATAATGCGCTGGTTTTCGCCGGCTTTATGATATTTTGACGATACCTTATGTTCGAGGACATAGAAACGGCGTCCGCTGCCTCCCATGAGCGATTTCATGCCTGCTCCGATTGAGCCGGCCATCGAACGGTTGTAATTTTGTGTTGCCTGTGCCATATTTGCTTTTATGTGATTTTTCAGGTTGTATTTGTATTGTTGTGTTTTTATTAATATTCCGATCCTTCAACTCTGAGTTTTACGTCTCCGATAGAGATTATGTCGCCGGCTTTGATGCGGGCGCCGTTGGGATCGACTTCGACAGAGTTGACATAAGTGCCGTTGAGCGATGTTTTCCATTTCATCGCGCGTCCCGACTGAGGACATGCGGCGCTGCAGTGGGCGCAGGGGAAGTTGTGCTCAAAACGCAGTCCGATAGGGCAGTCGCTGCGCCACTGGCCGTCGCGTATTGTCCAGCTGTTGTCGCGGGGATTGCGCTCTATTGTGCAATGGCAGCGTGAGATATAGCATGTCTCCTGCTCGCGTATCTTGATGTTGTTCCAGACGTCGGCCGAATCGCGTCCGACCGTGAGTATCGAACTGTTGTCTTTGAAGAACTCGTTAAGCCGGTATGTGCGCCCGAGATCTTCGCCCTGCATCACTCTCAGGGTGACGCCGCGGCTGAGGTCGGTGATGAAGTCATGTCTTATGCCGCTGCCGGTATTTATTTTTACGCCTGTCGGTGCGGGCATCAGTCGGGTGACGTCATTGATTGTCTGCAGACGGTTCTTGAAATTCGGCGCAAGACATCCTTCGAGCAGATCGAGCCATTTGTCGTTGCCTGAGCGGCGCAGCATCTCGCGGTCCCAGTCGCCGTTGTGGCCTCGCGTGATATACAGCGGCATGTCGCCCTCGCTTCTGAGCGGGCCGAAAGGCAGGTTGCCGGTGAGCAGCTGATACATCATCACACCGAACGAGAAAATATCGGTCGTCGGCAGCACCGTGGCGTTGCCGCGCTTGGGATTTATCTGTTCGGGCGGCATGTATGCTATCGTGCCGAAGCGTTGCTGCGGTATGCCGAGCAGACCGCGCTGTGTCAGGCGGTTGTTCTGGTCGCCTGAGATGCCGAAGTCTGTGAGTACGGCGTGGTCGATCGAGCGCAGCAGGACGTTCTCGGGCTTGAGGTCGCGGTGTACCTTGCCGTTGTTGTGGAGGTCGCGCAGGCCGTAAAGCACGTGGAGCGACAATGTCGTCAGGTCGACGCCGGGTTTGCCGACGGCGCCGGCGAGGTCGCCTTCAGAACAGAACTCCATGACTATAAACGGATTGCCCTTGATTTCACCTTTGCCGACCGACCGAACAAGGTAGTCGCTGTCGATGCGCCCGGTCTCATATTCGCGGTCGAAGCGTTTGAGCAGGTTAGGGCGCTCTTCAGCCATCACCTCCCATAATTTCAGCAATTTAAGGGCATAGACACGGCTGTCTCTGTCCTGAACCTTGAAGACGCGTCCGAATGTGCCTTCTCCCAGGAATTTATCGATGCGGTAACGATTGTCGATATAATCGCCTTTGGCAAAATCGCATCGTTCGGCCACTATGTTGCCGCTGAAAGCCATCGGTCGGATTTATTTATGGAATTCAAACATGCGGTTGCCCATGACGATGATGTCGCCGTCTTCAAGCTTGATGGGGCGTCCGGCGCGTATGAGTGTCGTCTGCTGGGCGCTACGGTCTTCGAGATACCAGTCGTCGCCGTCGCGGACGATGACAGCCTGCTCTTTTGATGTGATTGAATTGTTGTTCGGGTCTGTGTTGGCACGGTTGAGTATTATCTCGTTGCCCGAGTAGCTTATCGGGTCGTAGTTGACATTTTCATTCTGCCAGGGTATGCGTTTGAGCTGGCAGAAGCCGTCATTGCCCTGCGGACGTGACCATGGATTGATTGTGCCGCCGACATTGCGGTTGCCTCCCTGGAATTGTCCGCCGTTGTTGTTATTGCCTCGGATTCCGCCGTGGTTGCCGAACGGATTGCCGTACTGGCCGCCGTTGTTACCGTTATTGTTGTTATTGCCGTTAGACAGGGGCGTGTTGCAACTCGGGCATACGTCCATACCGGCGCTCACGGGATAGCCGCAGCGGGGGCAGAATCCACCTGCTCCTCCGCCGGGATTATTGTCTGATGAAATGTTGTTGCTGTTGCCGCCTGAGCAGTCACGTAGCGTGGCTTTGAGATCGGCTGGATTGTCGAGGCTGTCACCACCGGTGTTGACGCTTTGGTTGTTATTGCCGATAAATGATCCGGTCAGAGGCGAGTTGCACTTGATGCATCGGGTGACATTGTCTTCATTGGGCCACCCACAGTTCTTACATCTCATAATGATTCTATATTTGATTGGTTTTTATAGCAGAAACGAAAATGTTAGGTTCATTTTCGCAAAGGTATAAAAAATTTCTGTCATAGTTTTTATGGCATTGATGTTTTAACGTTCAAAAAATAATCTGAAAGGATGCAAAATGTCAGATTCTATAAAAAGGAAACGGCAGCATCGCCCTGAGGGATGATGCTGCCGCCGTTATAGTGCTTGTTATAGCTTTTCTTCAGAAAAATCAGTCTTCGTTGAGGTTGACGCGTTTGAAGGCGACAACTGTCAGACCGTCCTGAGCTTTTGCGAGATACTTCTCGATTGTCAGCTCGGGGTCTTTGATAAATTCCTGCTCAAGGAGTGTCGACTCCTTGAAGAATTTGTTGAGACGGCCTGTTGCGATGTTCTGAATCATCTGCTCGGGAAGATTGGCTGCCTTGGCTTCGGCTGTCTCTTTGGCGATGACAGCAGCCTTGTCTGCTTCTTCACGTGTGAGCCAGCCCTTGGCGATGTTCGACTCGACGTGGTCGGGTGTGTCGACGAGGTTGGGGTTGATGCCGGCTTTCTTGAGAGCTGCCTCGACTGCTTTCTTGACCTGCTCTTCTTTTGTTTTCTCGATCGCGACGGTCTTCTCAGATTCGATTACTGAAGCGGGAACGGTGTCACGGCTTACAGCGACGGGATTCATCGATGCGACCTGCATGGCGACATCGCGGCCTACCTGATAGTCGACGTTGTCGATGTTGAAACCGACGATGGTCGAGAGTTTGTTGCCGAGGTGGTTGTATGAGCTGGTTGCGGGGGCTTCGATATATTCGTAGGCGCTGATTTCGGTCTTTTCACCGGTTTTGCCGCTCTCCTCGATGACGAGGTCGGCGATTGTCAGACCGTCGAGGTTGAGAGCCTTGAGTTCGTCGAGCGATTTGACGCGGTTGGCTACGGCTGCGTCGAGAATCTTTTTGGTCAGGTCGACGAAACCTGCGTTCTTGGCGACGAAGTCTGTCTCGCAGTTGAGAGCGACGATAGCGGCAAAGCCGCCTTCGTTTTTAGCGAGTACACAGCCTTCTGAAGCCTGGCGGTCTTCGCGTTTGGCGGCTACAGCCTGACCTTTTTTACGAAGAATCTCAACGGCTGCCTCTATGTCGCCGTTTGTCTCGGCGAGAGCTTTTTTGCAGTCCATCAGGCCGGCGCTTGTGAGGTGGCGCAGCTTGGTGATTTCTGCCATTGTTACTGCCATAATATATTCAGATGTTTATTTCGTTAATAATTGAGTTTTATTCAGCCGATTCTTCAACTTCAGCTTCGGTTTCCTCGGCTTCGTTCTCGGCCTCATTGCGGCGGACGCGGCGGCGTTCGCGCTTGGGAGCTGCGTCACCTTCGCCTTCGGCTGCGGTATCGACTTTCTCGGCTTTGCGTTCTTCGAGGCCCTCGGCCATAGCGTTGACAACGGTGCCGACGATGAGTTCGATTGATTTCGATGCGTCATCGTTTGCGGGGATAACGAAGTCGACGTTTGTCGGGTCAGAGTTGGTGTCAACCATAGCGAAAACGGGAATACCCAGACGGTTTGCCTCGGCTACGGCGATGTGTTCTTTGAGAACGTCAACGACGAAGAGGGCTGAGGGCAGACGGTTGAGGTCGGCGATTGAACCGAGGGTTTTCTCGAGTTTTGCGCGCTGGCGGCTTACCTGAAGACGTTCGCGTTTCGAGAGATTGTCAAATGTGCCGTCGGTCATCATCTTATCGATTGACGCCATTTTCTTGACGGCTTTGCGGATTGTCGGGAAGTTGGTGAGCATACCGCCGGGCCAGCGTTCAATCACATAAGGCATGTTGACTGATTTGGCCATGTCGGCGATGACTTGTTTGGCCTGTTTTTTTGTTGCTACAAAGAGCACTTTCTTGCCTGATTTGGCGATGCTCTTGAGAGCTGCTGCAGCTTCTTCAACTTTGGCAGCTGTCTTATATAAGTCGATGATGTGGATACCGTTACGCTCCATGAAGATATAGGGAGCCATTGCAGGATTCCATTTTCTTTTGAGGTGACCGAAATGGCAACCTGCTTCAAGGAGTTGGTCAAATGTGGGATTAGCCATGATTTGTTTTGTTGTTTTGTTTACGTTCTTTTGATTATACAACCGTGAGGTAGGGAACGTGTCCATCTACACGGTTTAGATACTAAACACTATATTTAATATATTCATGCGGCTCGGGCCGTAATAAATAATATTAACGTTTTGAGAACTGGAAGCGCTTGCGTGCTTTGGGCTGACCGGCTTTCTTGCGTTCTACGGCGCGCGGGTCGCGGGTCATGAAGCCGTGTTTGCGGAGCACTGCCTTGTCGTCGGGGTTGATTTTGACCAGTGCGCGGGCGATGCCGAGACGGAGAGCTTCTGCCTGGCCTTTGTAACCGCCGCCGTCGAGGTTGACGTGGATGTCATATTTGCCGTCGAGGTCGAGGGTTGTCAGAGGCTGTTTTACGATATATTGAAGAATCGAAGAGGGAAAATATACTTCGAGAGGGCGTTTGTTGATTGTGATGGTGCCGTTGCCTTCTTTTAAAATCACACGTGCGACTGCGGCTTTACGGCGGCCTACTGCGTTAACTGTTTCCATGCTTCAATTATTTCAATTTGTTAATGTCGATAACTTTGGGGTTCTGTGCTTCGTGGGGATGGTTGGGGCCGTTGTAAACGTGCATGTTTTCAATCAGACGGCGACCGATGCGGTTTTTGGGAAGCATACCTTTCATCACACGGATAAAGAGCGGGTGCATGCCGGGCTTGATGTGCTTGTTGAAAGATTTTTTCATCAGCACTTCGGGGGTTGCCTGACGCTGACCGCCGGGATAACCGGTGTAGTTGAGGTAGATGTGGTCGGTCATCTTTTTGCCTGTCAGAACGACTTTGTCGGCGTTGATGATGATGACGTTGTCGCCACACTCGGTGTACGGAGTGTAAGAGGGTTTGTATTTGCCGCGAAGCAATTTTGCGACTTTAGAGCAGAGACGGCCAAGATGCTGGTCGGTTGCGTCGATCACGACCCACTCGTGCTCGACCTGCTGTGCGTTGGGAGATACGGTTTTGTAGCTTAAAGTATCCACTGTTTAATTAGTTGATTAGTAGTTAAATAAATTTGACCGTAGCCAAGCTGGCGCTCGGCCAAAAGCGCCTGAATGACGACTGTCGTTAATTAATTTGGACATAATCGGTCTGCAAAGGTACGATTTTAACCGCTATCAGCCAAACTTTTCGACTATAAAATGTTAAAAAATTTCGTCTGACCTGATGCCGATGTCAGAAGCGGTAGGACGCGCCTGCAAGAATGCGGCCGACGGTGATGAATCTGTTCGACGTGCCGTAGGCGGGGATAACTCGGTTCATGTAGGCCGATATGCAGGGTTCGATATGCAAGTCGATGTCGGACGGAAGGTTGTAGCGGAATTGCAGTCCCGCGTTGCCCATCGCGCCTGTTGACGCGTCGCGTGCGTTGCTGAACCCGAGGCCGGCGCCTATGGCGCCGATTATGTGGAAACGGCGTTTCGGATTGCGGTCGATAAGTGAAGTGACGTTGAGCAGGTAGTCGATGTTTGCAGTAGTTAGATTCACGTTATCGCGATGAGGCGACATCAGGAAGTCATAGCCGAGATTGAATCTCAAGCCTGATACCAGCGAGAACCATCGTCCGACCGAGGCCTGCAAAGCTCCGCTGGCGCGGTCGTTGTCACTGCTGTTGACAGTCGGGCCGCCGGCGAGGCTGACGAAGTTGCGGTCGTCGCCTCCGAACACGGCATCGGCAATCGAGCCGCGAGGGCCTTTGAACGTGCCGAGCCGATAGTTGAGGCCCAGCATGACACGTAATTCGGGAGTCCATCCGGGGTTGCCTAATCCGCGGGGGCAGACCCCCAGAAGCTGAGGCTCGACGAAAAGGCTGAGGGCGTCGTTGAGACGGAACGATCCGTTCAGACCGATTTTACCGCCATAAACGGCTTTTGCAGGGTCAACGTAATTTACCACGCCACCGAACACACCCATCACGCCCGACAGGTCGAACAGACGCTCGCTGTCATATCCGGCCATGGCTGTAGAGATGCTGAAGAGATAGTCGGCCGCGACTGTCGCCGATACGTAGATTGGTTGGCGGCGGAATATTTCGCCCTCGGCTGTTATGCGCCAAGACGATAGGGGAGTGAATCGGCGGCCGAAACCGACTGAGCCGGCCATGCCGTTACCGTAGTCGCCTCTGAAACGTTTGACCGGAGAGAATCCGAGGGTAAGGAACCAGTTGCGGTCTTTGAGAAATTCTTCCAGGGCTTTGGGATAATCGTGGTAGAAGTTGCCGAATGTATAATGGACGCCGGCGGTCAGCGATCCTATGGCCTGGCGCGAGCAATAGCCCATATCGGTGCTGAATTTGCCGCTGAATACCTGTACTTGTGGTTCGATGAACAGGCTCCAGTTGGGTGACAGGCGGAACGAGGCCGTCAGGCTCGCTTCGGCGCCGGGATATAGTTTGCCTCGGGCGGAGTTGCCATAAGCGAGTAACGGACCGATGTTGAAATTGAGACCGAAGACGCCGTCAGGATTATAGCCGCTGAACGCGTTGGTTATATTCCACACATAATCGATTGCTCCTGTGGCTATGTAACGGTTGTTTTTCGCGCGTGGCACTTTGCCGTAGCGGCCGAATTCGGCTTTTACTCTGAGGGCTGAGGTGTAAGTGAGCCATTTGCCGAAACTTGCCGAGAATATACCGTTGATGGAGTTGCGGTCGAAATTGCGCAGGAAGGCCGTGGCCCCGGCGCCTGCAGAGAAGAATATATGGCTGTCGTCGATATTAAGGAAGTCTGATGAGCCGCAGCGGCGTTCGGCGCCGCGGAGCAGACGGTATCCCAGGCCGACAAAAAGATTGGCGTCGGGACGGAACCGGCGGGTTGCGCCTCCACCGAACTGTGTGCCGGCAAGGAGAGTCAGTCTCGGCTCGACATACAGGAACATCGACCGGCTGACATTGAAGCGCGCCTGCAGCGACGTGCGGAATCCTCCTTCGTTGCCCCATACACCGTCGCGGCGTATGCGCTGATACTCTGCGCCTATACCGCCGATAAGCTCGAAAGAGCGGTTGCTGTCATAGCCACGTAACAGAGCCGAGAAGTTCATGAGATAGTCAGCCGAGAAAGATCCGAAATATACGCGCGGCTTACCTGAAAATTCAGAATGCAGCCCGGCGTCAAAACTGATTCGGCCGCCGTGTACAGGCGTAAACCAATATCCGACTCCGAGTTCGGCCCGTGCGCCCGGACGCGTATGAAGGCCGGTCATCGAGCCACCGATGCCGCCGCTCACGAAAAGTCGCGAGGTCACTGCGCTGTCGGGGAAAGCACGTGACGGCAGCGGTTTCTGGAGTACGTAATCCAACGCATTGAAGCCGACTCTGACTGTGTCGTTGAGTTTATAGTCGGTTTTTGCTGAAATTTCGTGAGATCCTGTCAGGGAAATTACAGCGGCGGTGCCTGCCGCCAGGACCACCCGGCAGAAGCCCGAGTGTCTGAATATATTGATTGATAGCTTATTCATTGTTGCAGCAGAACTTAAATGTCAGTAGATTGGTCGGTGTCACCGGTTTCATTCTCGCCTTCAAGGTCTTCGAGCAGTTCGGTCATGTCGCCGTCGACGCGCGCCACGTCGCGCAGCGACGGGTCGAGGTGAAGGGCGTTTTCGAGGTATACAAGAGCGATGGAGTACTCGTCGACACGGTTTGCCGCAGTGGCCTTGATATACTGCTCGATAGCCGAATCACCAAGTTTTTTGGCACTTTCCCATGCCTGTTCGTTATCTTTCAGTGCGAGAAGAAGAAGTACTTCGTTGATCGGCGAGTCTTCAGACACTTCCTGCACGACCTCCTGATAGCGGCCGTTCAGAGCCGCGCTATATACTTTTCCCTTATGGTATTCGGGGGTATCTGGCAAATCGAAAAACAGCGAATCGGCGCGTGAATATCTGTCGTTTCTGAGGCAGCTTGCCGCCATGTTGTAGCGGGTCTCTTCGGGCAGTTTGCGCCATGTTTCCTTGTCAGCGAAGAACGGTTCGAGGATGGTATGGTCAGCTTTATCCTGGTCAATCAGCAAGCCGGACAGGTCGCTTGCGGCAACAAGAAAGTCGGGATGGACTTCGAGGGCTCGGCGCATGATGGTCTCGCATTGCGACGAATCGGCTGTGACAGAATATAGGCGCCAGAAGTGATATTTGGTCATGTTACGGTAATCTGACTCATAAAGCTGTCTTATCTCTCGGTCGTTGAGAGGACGGTATTGAGACGTTACAATCTGATAGTGGACTCGGCGCAGGCGGGGGAGGTAGTTCTCGGCCAAAAGACTTTTGTAGTATGGCAACCGTTTCATGCGGGGCGTCAGCGCTGATGAATTGTTGCCGTATTTACTGATGATGGCTTCAATCTCCTTGGCTTCGTCCGTGTGATTGTCTGCGCGGAGCAGATTGGCGACGTCCTGCCACGAGGCGACGTTTGCATTGGTAGTGATTTCGGCGTTGCGTCGCAGATTTTCGGGGACAGACTGCAATATCACGTCCATGGCCGACCGCATGCGGCCGCCGGCCAGCTTCATATTCTTTTCATGCGAGCCTTCGGGCGATGCCGTGCCGGTGATAGAGAAACTCTTGAGCATCATGTCGGGATTGGCGTCGATGGCGCGGAACTGGTCGAGCAATGCGTCGATTTCGGCGCGGTTTCGCCCCATGCCGAGGTTAAGGGTCGTTTTGTTTACTTCAAAAACCAGATTCATGTTGCCCTTGGTGTCACGAAGTTCGATGTCGGGCTGGGGCAGATACCGGTCGTCGGCGACTCTGACGCCGTTGAGCTCATATCTGAGGAAGCGGAGGGGATTCACCGTGCCGCGGGCGATCATGGCGGTATCGGTGAAGACGATTCGGTTATAGTCTTCCATCGATGACATCACAAGACATATGAAGTCATGATTGGTATTCTCCACATAGAGAGAGTCGGCGATTGTCACCATATCGTCTGTGCGGCGTCCGGTCGTTTTGATTTCCCGAAAAATTACGAGAGGGTCGATGCTGTCGTTGAAGTCATGCATACGGCGCTGGGTTATGGCATACCGCCCTCCGTCGAATACCACAGGCTTGAGATATGACAGTTTGCGGAGCGTGACGTCGTATATCGTAGGCTGGATAATCATGCGCTTCTGCGATGAAAAAAATTTGTGCGGTATTCTCACATGTTTTTTCAGATGTATATAATTGCCCTTGACGTCGAGTTCGGCATTATCGATAATAAAAGCGTTGTCCATGCCTTTCGCCACGACAAGCAGCTCCTCGAGTTGCTGGGGTTTGGGCATAAGCGACACTTCGACAGACAGGCGCCCGCGGACAGGTTCAGTAAGGCTTTCTACATTGACACTTGAAAAGATTAGATCATCGTTTTCATCGACAGACACCGTGAAGCGGCCTTCGATATTGGTCGAGCCGATAAGCTTCCCGGTAGACGCGCTCCGGATGGCTACGCCGTCAAGCGGTTCGCGGCTTCCCTGTGAGAGCACTCTGCCGCGCACGTTAATATGGCGGCCATCGGCCGACAGAGCAAAAAAGAGCGGCATGAGTAATGCCGAAACGGCTGTCACGACGATAGCCCGGTATTTATGCATATTTTTCACTGTTGTCATTTACTTGAAAATATATGAAAAAGATAGCCCCAGTCGTATGGGTACAAGCTTGAAGTGAGAATAATTTTTCTGAGCCGGACGTTCTTCCCCATGGTAGTCGAAGGCCTTGATGTGTGCCACGCCTACGCCGGCTTCAAATTCCATATTCCAGTGGTTTGAAAGGACCAGGGCATAGCCGTACGACACACCGGCACCGATGGCATCTCCGTTGAAGTGATGGTCGGCGTAGCGTAGATTGAGAGCCGCGGCAGTTGCCGAAAGTGCCACAAAGTGACGTGCCATCGGACGGTTGAACCAATATCTGAGTTCAGGTTCGACCCGGTAATTTTTTGTCGAAATGTCGGCAATGCTTATATTGAACGGATTGGCGGCGAAGGCCATCTGCATGGTCAGCTTTGAACTAATGCGTGCCTCGACCGAAAGGTTCGGTGACATTATCAGCCAGTCTATTGCATTGGTTTTAAGTGCGACTCGCTGGGCGTTTGCCCGGTGTGCTCCGGCAAATAGGCAGATTAATAGTAAATAACGGAAAATCAAACACAAGCGACTGTTCCGAATATAGAAAGAGTGTGTCATATTTGAAAATTTTACCTATTTTGGAAAAAATTGGCGTAAAATTAGTAAAATTTTCTAGCGTGGCAAATTTGTTACATAAATGTTGTTAAAATAAAATATTTGTGATGCGGTTTCTGCATCACAAATAAAATGGCAAGCGCCTAAACGACAATTTAAAACAGGCTGTCATTTAGGCGTTTATGATGTGTATTGTGTTGACTGCAGGCTGTTAATCGCCTGAATTCGACAGATAGGCTGCGCGGTATTCGGGATCGTAAATCAGATTGAGCGTGTGGGCCAGGCGGAGACCGCCTTTGAGGAACTGCTCTTCGATGGTTGGCGTCCAGCGGGCGATATCGTTATATGAGACGTTGATGCCCGGTTGGAAATAGGTATAGACTTTCGAGGCTATGGCGACAGTCTCTTTGGCCCAGTCGTCAACGCTGCCGCTGATGATAGCGTCGGCTGTGGCTTGGTTGATGCGGTCGATTTGCTGCTGCCATTCGCTGTAGCTCCACTTGTGGGCAGCCTCGGGCAGCGAGCTGTCCCAGATTGAATGGAGGTTATTGTCGCGTCCGAAGAACTTGACTTTGATGCGGTTGCCGCCGAGGTCTGAGGCGTGGCCCATGTGCAGAGGCATGTGAAGGTCGCCCATGACGTGGACGAGAATTTTGAGCGCGAGCTGCGAGTCTTTTAGTTTTGTGGCGGGGTCAGACAGTGTCTCGACCTGAGCTTTTATGGCTGTGACAGCATCGCCCGAAGGGTTTGCCTGCGCTGTCTCGTATGTCTCGTCGGCGTCTACATTTTTATAATGCCAGGTCTTGGTGTATTTCAAATCTGGCTGATGACTTGCGTTGTCGAGCCAGTTTGACCAGTAGACGATTGACTTGCCGTCGAAAATCGAGTCGACGGCTGCCGCTGTCGCGGGTGTAAGATGCTGTTCGGCGATATAGGCGGTGGTGTCGTGGCCTTTCTGTCCCCAGCCGAAGGCAGACAGAGCTATCGCGACAGTCGCGCCGAGTAGAGTCAGTCTTTTCATATATGTGGATTTTATGATGTTTATAGAAATGCTTAAAATGAAACGGGCCGCTCAAAGATTGTTTTGAGCCGGCCCGTTGTCAATAAGTTGGATTTGTGTTGTCGTGGCTGATTATGCTTCGGCGACTTCGACAGCGGCGGGTTTGACGTTGATGAACTTACGTCCGCCTTTGCCTTCGGTGAATACAACTGTGCCGTCGATGAGGGCGTAGATTGTGTGGTCTTTGCCCATGCCGACATTGAGTCCGGGATGGTGGACTGTGCCGCGCTGACGTTTGATGATGTTACCTGCTTTGGCAAACTGGCCGCCAAAGATTTTCACGCCGAGTCGCTTGCTTTCTGACTCACGGCCGTTCTTAGAACTACCAACACCTTTTTTATGTGCCATTTTGTTTAAGTTTTAAAAGGTTAAGCGACTATGTCTTTGATCACGATCTTGGTGAAATACTGGCGATGGCCGTTTTTGCGGCGATAGCCTTTGCGACGTTTTTTCTTGAAAACAATCACTTTGTCACCTTTTACGAGGGGAGTAGCGACCTCGCATACAACTTTTGCTCCTTCAACGGTAGGAGCGCCGACTTTCACGGCACCGTCGGCATCAGCGAGGAGTACGCGGTCGAATTCGACTTTGTCACCTTCTTTTACTTGCTCACCGAGATAGTGGACATACAGAAATTTGTCTTTTTCAGCTTTGAACTGCTGTCCCTGGATTTCTACGATAACGTACATTTGTTATTGATAATAAAAATGTTAACCCACTGAGGCGGCGCCCTTAAACCATTGCCGGACGCTCTTTGACGAGCCTATTGCGGAAAATTTCGGTGCAAAGATAGCTATTTGCCCCGGAATGGGCAAGTTATCCCGCCGATTTTTTTCTTATTTTTTTAGAAATTATAGCCGATTGTGAATGTCACGCGGTTTTCGTGAAATTTTGCGTCTGAGTCACTGAGCATGTTGAGCATGCCGAGCGAACCGCTCACGGCATAGAAGAAATGCTTGTATGACACGCCGGCGCCTATGCTCCACAGAAGGTCGACACGCTTCATGCCGCCGTCTTCACCATAAAGGCTTTCAGAGTAGCTGCCCTGATGTTCTTTGGCCGAAAAACCGATTTCGAGTTCGGGGCCGGTGAACACATGCAGCCCGATTTCATCTGTCAGACCGAAACGGTAGCCTGCCTGAACGGGGATGCGCATACCGAATTTGCGTATCGAGGCATCGGCGTCAATCACGTCTTTGTTGAACGAGTACTGGTTGTAATATAGTTTCAGACCGGGTTCGATATAAAATCCGGCTGAAATCGGAGCAGTATATACGACGCCGAATTCAATGCCGCCGCCGACCGAGAATGCGTCGACTCCGACACCGTCCTGACTTATGTCGCCGGGGCAGGCGATTTCGCCGCCGACGCGGACGCCGAAATGTCCTGAGGTCTGGGCTGTAGCGCCGAGTGATAGAAGTGCTGTCGCGGCAAAAATGCAGAAAAGCTTTTTCATTATGGTTCTGATTATATAGTTATTGTTATGTATAATTATTTCAGCGATGCTTTGACGGCCTTGAGATAGTCTTCGATGCCGAGATAGATCTGACGGGCCATGCGTGTGCGGAATTCAGGGTCGGCCAGCAGTTCTTCTTCGTGGAGCGAACTCATGAACAAGCCTTCGACGAGCATGTTGGGATAATCGGTCGGCCCGTTGAGCGAGAAATTGAAGTTGCCGACGAGGCCGAAGAACGGCACGTCGAGCTGAAGCATGCGCCGTGCGATGGTCTCGGCGAGCGGACGGTCGAAGATGTGTTTGTAAAACGCTGCGGTGCCGGGGGATGTCAGTGGCGAGCCTCCCGAGTTGTTGTGGACCGACACGGCGAGCTGTACGCCTCCTTCTTTCCAGATTTCCTTGCGGCGTGTCATAGACGGGCCTGTGTCGCCGTCGCGTGTAAGCACGACTTTCGCGCCCGCGCGTTCAAGCATGTCGCGCAGTTTGAGTATGATGTCAAGATTGAGGTCTTTCTCTTTCAGCCCCGAGGGCGATACGGCTCCTGAAAACTCACCGCCGTGGCCGGCGTCGAGTCCGATGACAAGACCGTCAATCGAAATCTTGTCAGGGCGGTGTCTTACGTCGATGGTGAGATTGTTGCCTTCATATCCGACGCTGAATCCCCAGCTGTAGCGGTCTTTGAGATGGATGATGACGCGGTAGACGTCGCTGTCGATCTGGTCGAAGTCTACATAATCGATCATGCCGAGGTCGAGAGTGCGCTGTGTGATCCAGTTGCTGTTGTCGGTCGCTCCGTACAGGTCTATCGTGATTGTCGACGGGTCGAGGTTGGTGCGGTAACGGTAGGCCAGACGTGCGGGCAGAGCTATGCTGATGCGGTCACGGTCACCTATATTGATTATGCTCCAGCTGCCGGTGTTGAAAATGGGGTTGGCGGTTTCTGCCGGAGCGGTGTATTCTTTGGGGATATAGGCGAAATGGCTGTTGGCGAGAGCCACACGATACAGGCTGCCTTTGACGCCGTCGGCCTTGAGCCGGATGCCTTCGTCGACAAAGCCCATCTTTGAGCCTCCGAGGCGGTCGTCGCCGTTGCCGAACTGAAGATAAGCGCCTTTTTTTGTCACGATATAGCGCGGATGTTCAAGCGGTGTTGTCATCTCATTGGCGAAACTGTCGTCTGCTTTAGCCTGTTTCTGTGATGCTTCGGCGCGATAGATCTTGAATACACGGTTTTCTGTCACACCGTCTTTTGTGGCACTGACAGTCACGGTGTTTTCACCTGGAACGAGGCTGATTTCGTCGCCGAACGAGCCGGTTTTGTAGACTTTGACCGCCTTGCCGTTGATGGTGGCGGTGGCTCCGGGTTCGGTTACGGCGACTATCGTCTGGGTCGCTGAAGTGACTGTGTCAGTTTGCCCGCTGTAGATTTTTAACGGCAGCGCGGCCGAAGCTGTCGCTGCATATAATAATATGAGCGACGTGATTACTTTTTTCATTGTAGTTTTATGTTAGTGGTATAGATAGCGTTTTATTGATTTCTTGGGCGTCTTGACAAATTCGTCGTCGATAAGCTCGATGCTTTCGACACGTTCGTAAGGCGCCACAAGTTTGTTGAGGTCCTGACGGTTTTTCTCCATAATCTGACCGAGGCTGTCGGCCGTCAGTCCGTTGGCCTCGGCGGTCTCTTTGTCGGGATAAACGATGGCGACGAGATGTCCGTTGCGTTCGATGACGAGACTCTCGGCGACATACGGCATGTTATTCAGTTTGGCCTCGATTTCTTCAGGATATATGTTCTGACCGTTTGACGTGAGTATCATCGTCTTGTAGCGTCCGCGTATGAATACTGTGCGGTTGTCAGGCTTGCCCAGTGTACCCATGTCGCCGGTGTGAAGCCATCCGTCGCTGTCGAGCACTGCTTCTGTGGCCTCTGGATTTTTGTAATATCCTTTCATGACGTTGACACCCTTGACGCATATTTCTCCCTGATCGGAGTCTTCTTCGGCTATTATTTTGGCTGTCATGAGTCCGCGCAGGACACGACCCGACGACCTTGGCTCGAAACGGCGCCAGGGCACATAGCTTATGAGCGGGCCGCACTCGGTCATGCCGTAGCCGACAGTGAAGGGGAATTTTATGCGCAGCAGGAAGTCTTCGACCTCGGGGTTGAGCGGAGCGCCGCCGATGATGACTTCCTCGAAACTGCCGCCGAAGGCTTCGACGAGCTTCGAGCGTATTCGTGCGTAGACAGCTTTGTCGAGCATGGGTACGGCGAGCACCCATCGCACGGCCGGCGATGAAATCATCGGTACAATCATCTTGCGGTAGATTTTTTCAAGAACGAGCGGCACACAGATAACCAGCGACGGCCTGACTTTTTTCATCGCCGACACTATCAGCTGCGGACTCGGCAGTTTGCCGAGCAGGGTGACGTGGGTGCCCGTCGCAAGCGGCACGAGCATGTCGAAGGCGCAGCCGTATGCATGGGCGAGCGGCAGAAACGACAGGGCCCGCGATCCCTGGTAGTGCAGTCGCGAGCGTATGCCGAAGACCACGTTGCCCCACAGGTTGCGGTAGGTGAGCATGACGCCCTTCGAGAAGCCGGTCGTGCCTGACGTATAGTTGATGACGCAGACATTCTCGGGGTCTTGTCCTTCAAAGTCTATATCGGCGGCTCTGAACCCGTTTTTATATTTGCGGTTGAATGAGAGGGTCAGGTTGTGTATGATTCTTGACGCCGGCGTTTTCGTCAGGGTCGCATTGTCGGGTGTCGTGCTGCGCTCGGTAATGATTTTGCGGTTCTCGAGCGAGACGACACACCTCAGACCCGGCATCTCGTCGAAATTGAGATTCTCCCAGATCGAATCGCTGACAAAAAGCACCAGCGCGTCAGAGTGGTTGATGATGTGCTGGGCGTCGGCGGGATTGAAGTCGTGGAGTATAGGCACGATGACGGCGCCATAGGTTATCGTGCCCATGAAGTCGATGACCCAGTTGGTGGTGTTCTTGCCTAAAAGCGCGATTTTGTCGCCCGGCCTGATGCCGAGCTGTCTGTAGAATAGTTGCAGGCGCGCGATGCGTCGGGCCATTTCGCCGTAGGTGAGGGTTTTGCCCGAGCCATAGTCGGTGAGGGCCGGAAGACTGAAGTTGTCAATCCAGCTTTGCTTATATATAGTCAGCAGGTCGCTGTACTCTGAGTAGTCGTAGTCGTCCATGATAATATGCTGATACCCGAGGGGTATCACTGATTTGTTTTGCGAAAGTTACAAAAATTATTTATAAAACACAAATAATAATAAAATGGTTGCAGACGAGGGGCCTGCAACCATCATTTATAGGTCTGCGTTTCGCAGATTATTTCTTTATGACTTTCGAGAGCGATTTCTTGATGTCGCCGAATATGTTCTCGACATCGCCGTTGCCGTTGATGGCGTGATACTTTCCTTCGTTCTTGTAATACTCTTTCAGCGGTGAGGTCTGGTTGTGGTAGACATAGAGGCGTTTCTTTATGATGTCGATGTTGTCGTCGGCACGGCCTGATTCCTGACCGCGGCGAAGCATGCGGTCGATGAGGTCTTTCTCTTCGACCTCGAGGCCTACGACAGCGTCGACGGCTGCATCGCGTTCGGCGAGCATGGCGTTGAGAGCCTGGGCCTGTGGAATCGTGCGGGGAAAGCCGTCGAATATGACACCTTTGGCTGTCTGCTCGGGATGGCTGTCGAGGACATGGGCCAGAACTTTTACCATCAGATCGTCGGGTATCAGCTGGCCTTTCGATATATAACTGTCGGCTATCACGCCGAGATCTGTGCCGCGGGCTATGTGGTCTCGCAACACTTCGCCTGTCGAGATATGATACAGGCCGTATTCATTGATTATCCGCTCGCTCTGGGTGCCTTTGCCGCTGCCCGGGGCGCCAAAAATCACAACATTAAACATTTCTATGTGAATTATGTAGATGTAGATTTACCTATTCCTAAAACAATCTCGCGTGGCTCATTGTTGCTCCTTCAGGACATAAATGTCGTTGAGGTTGCGTGCGTGGCCGTTCAGATCGAGGCCGAAGCCGATGATAAACTTCTTGGGTATCTCGAATCCCACGTAGTCGGGCGACACATTTTTCTCGAGTGCCTCGGGTTTGAACAGCAGTGTCGCTATTTTTATCTCGGCGGGATTTTTTGCCTTGAGGGTGTTTATCAGACGGTCGATCGTATTGCCGGTGTCGACGATGTCTTCGACGATGATGACGGTGCGCCCTTCGATGCTCTGGTCTAAACCGAGAACTTCCTTGACGACTCCGGTCGACGAGGTGCCTTCATAACTTTTGAGACGTATGAAAGAGATCTCGGCGTCAATCGATTCGGCTGCTCTGAACAAATCGCTTGCAAAAGGAAATGCCCCGTTCAGAACACATAAGAACAGAGGCATTTTACCGGCGCAATCGCGCGTAATCTCACGACCCAGCTCTTCGATACGGGCCTTTATGTCTTTATTGGCTATATAAGGCTCAAATGTGAGCCCTTCGTAAGTCACTTCCTTCATTATTTCAGAAATTTGTGCAAAGGTAGTAAAAAAATTGCCAACGCAAAAAAGGCATCGGCAATTTTTTTATGCTAATTCTGATGAAGTTTTTAGCGGCAGTCAGTTGTTGAGATACCATTCGTAGAGACGCCCGATGCCGTCGTCGAGTTCGACCTTGTGGCGCCATCCGAGGCTATGGAGTTTGCTGACGTCACAGAGTTTGCGCATTGTGCCGTCGGGCTTGCTTCTGTCCCAGACGATTTCGCCTTTGAAACCGACAGCTTTGCGTGCTTTTTCAGCGAGTTGGGCTATGGTGAGCTCGATGCCCGTGCCGACGTTGATATGTGTGTTGCGCACATCCTTGCGGTCGCCTGCGAGATCCTTGAAGCTGACATTGAGCAGTACATAGACAGATGCGTCGGCCATGTCCTCGCTCCACAGGAATTCGCGCAGCGGCGTGCCGCTGCCCCACAGTTCGAGACGGTCGGCGTGGATGCCGAATCGGGCGAGTTCGGCGTCAATCTCGGCCTCTGTCGCTTTCATCGGGTCGGCGATGCCCGACGTCGGGCGCTTTGCGAGGTCGGTCCTGACAGCATCGTAATCGCCTTCGTTGAGCAGACGGGCGAGATGGAGCTTGCGTATCATCGCGGGCAGCACGTGAGAGTTTTCGAGGTGAAAATTGTCTCGTGGCCCGTAGAGGTTTGTCGGCATGACGGCGATATAATCGGTGCCATACTGGAGGTTGAACGACTCACACATCTTGAGTCCCGCGATTTTGGCGATGGCGTATGGCTCGTTGGTGTATTCGAGCGGCGATGTCAGCAGAGCGTCCTCGGTGATAGGCTGGGGTGCCTCGCGCGGATAAATGCATGTCGAGCCGAGGAAGAGCAGATGTTTGACGCCGTGACGGAAGGCCTCGCCGATGACATTCTGCTGTATCTGCAGGTTTTCATAGATAAAGTCGGCGCGGTAGATCGAGTTTGCCATGATGCCGCCGACATGTGCGGCTGCCAGGACGACGGCGTCTGGACGCTCACGGTCGAAAAACTCTCTCACGGCGACGCAGTCGAGCAGGTCGAGTTCTTTATGGGTGCGTCCGAGGAGGTTGGTGTAGCCCCGCGACATCAGATTCTGCCAGATGGCCGACCCGACGAGTCCGCGGTGTCCGGCCACATATATTTTAGAGTCTTTTGTCAGCATGACTTGGCAATTTCTTTTTTGACCATATCGACGTCAGAGTCTACCATGATTTCGACCAGACGCTCAAAAGATGTCTTGCGCGGATTCCAGCCGAGCACCTTGCGTGCTTTCTCGGGATTGCCGAGAAGTTCTTCCACTTCCGCCGGACGGAAAAATGCCGGGTCGACCTCGACAAGCACACGGCCGTCGGCGTCGATGCCGCGCTCGTCAAGACCGCTGCCTTCCCAGTGTAGCTCTATGCCTACGCGCCGGAAGGCGAGTGTCGTGAACTCGCGCACGCTGTGATATTCGCCCGTGGCGATGACAAAATCGTCTGGCTCGGGCTGCTGGAGTATCAGCCACATACACTCGACATAGTCGGCGGCATAGCCCCAGTCGCGCTTGGCGTTGAGATTGCCCAGATAGAGACGGTCCTGAAGGCCGGCGGCGATGCGTGCGGCCGCCATGGTGATCTTGCGGGTGACGAAGTTCTCGCCCCGGCGTTCTGACTCGTGGTTGAAGAGGATGCCGTTGGCCGTAAACATGCCGTAGCTCTCGCGGTAGTTCTTCATGATCCAGAATGAATAGAGTTTTGCCACGGCGTAAGGCGACCGCGGATGGAAGGGCGTCGTTTCGCATTGCGGCACTTCCTCGACCTTGCCGAAAAGCTCTGATGTCGAGGCCTGGTAGATGCGGCACTTCTTCTCCATGCCGAGTATCCTGACGGCCTCGAGAAGCCTGAGGGTGCCGACGGCGTCGGTCTCGGCCGTATATTCGGGAACGTCAAACGATACTTTGACGTGGCTTTGCGCGGCGAGGTTGTATATTTCGTCGGGACGGGTCTCGCGTATTATTCTTATGAGTGACGATGAGTCGGTCATGTCGCCGTAGTGGAGATGGATGCGGCGGGCGACGTGCTGGTCTCTGATCCAGCCTTCGAGGTAGAGGTGCTCGATGCGTCCGGTGTTGAACGACGAACTGCGGCGGATGATGCCGTGGACCTCATAGCCTTTTTCGAGGAGAAACTCGGCCAGATAAGAACCGTCCTGGCCGGTGATGCCTGTGATTAGTGCGGTTGGCATGATGCTATTGTTTGTTGGTTAATGTATCAGTTTTAAAATCTCGGTCAGTCTGTCTATAACAATTCTCGGACGATAAATGCTCGGCACATTACGAAGATTTTGCTGATGGATGTTGATTCGGCGGCTGTCGCGCAGCATCACGGTTGTCCATCCGGCGAGATTGGCGTTGACGAAATCTTTGGCCGGATTGTCGCCGACATAGACGAGACGCCGGGGCGCCGGGGCAGTGTTGGCGACGTTCATATATGCGAGCGGTGTGTGCTTGTCGGCACCCGTCTCGCCGCTGATATGGATTCTGTAGGGAGCGAAAAAGCGGTATAGCCCCAGCGCCTCTATTTTGTTGCGTTGTGTCACCGACCGACCGTCTGTTATAAGAGCTATGTCGGTGCCGCGGCGGTGCAGTTCGGTCAGCGTGGCTTCTGCCTCGGCCTCAAGCCTGATGTCGGGCCGGTGACAGCGGTAGATGTCAAGCACTTCGGCGATGGTATAGTTGCTGATTCCCTTTGAGGCAAGAAAATCGAGCAGGGCGTCGAAGGCGTCGGCGCCTTCGGCCATCGCGCGGCGCAGCATGGCGGCATCGGTGCAGGTGGCTTTGGCTATGGCTTCGGCAACGGCGTTGCGGCCCGACTCTACAAAGTCCTTTTCTTTATAGAGCGTGTCGTCGAGGTCGAAAGCTATGGTCATGGCCATGATGTCAGCTGATTGTCCGGCGTATTATCGAGATGACTTCGTCGAGGTCACTGTCGGTCAGCGACGAACCGCTGGGCAGACACAGACCTGTATCGAAAAGGTTCTCGCAGACGTTCGAACCATAGTAGGGCGCGTCGGCGAATACTGGCTGCATGTGCATCGGGCGCCACAGCAGGCGTGACTCTATGCCGGCGTCGGCGAAGGCCAGACGCAGTTCGTCGGGCGTGTGGCCGCTCGCCGGGTCGATCAGTATTGTCGTCAGCCAGAAATTCGAGTTGAAGTCGGCCGACGGATTGTCGTGCACGCTGATGGCCGCGATGTCGGCAAGTTCGCTCATATAGATGGCGTGATTGCGCCGGCGGCTCTCGATGTGTGGTTCGAGCACTTCCATCTGGCCGCAGCCTATGCCTGCCGAGATATTGCTCAGGCGATAATTGTAGCCTATGGCCTCGTGGTAATAATAGGGTCGGTTTTCGCGGGCCTGGGTAGCATAGAATTTGACGCGTCCGGCCGATTCTTTGTCGGGACAGACAAGGGCGCCGCCGCCCGAAGTGGTGATAATCTTGTTGCCGTTGAAGCTCAGGGCGCCGTAGTTGCCCCAGGTGCTGCATTTGCGGCCTTTATAGACCGAGCCGAGAGCTTCGGCAGCGTCTTCGAGCACGGGGATGCCGTAGCGGGCTGCGATGTCGCATATCTCGTCGAGACGCGCCGGCATACCATAGAGATCTACCGGAATGACGGCCTTGGGGTAGCGTCCGGTGATGCGGTGGCGTTCGACGATGGCGCGCTCGAGCTGCTCGGGGTCCATGTTCCAGCTGCCGGCCTCGCTGTCGACGAAGACAGGTCTCGCTCCCTGGTAGATTATGGGGTTGGCCGAGGCCGCGAAGGTGAATGACTGGCAGATGACCTCGTCGCCGGGAGCTACGCCGAGCATCACGAGCCCGAGGTGGATGGCGGCTGTGCCGGCGCTGAGAGCCACGACGGCGTCAGTGTCGAGATATTTTTCAAGACGGTGCTCGAAGTCGTCGACGTTGGGTCCCAGAGGCAGCACCCAGTCGTCTTCAAAGGCTTTGTCGATATATTTTTTTTCATTGCCGCCGAGATGCACTCGCGACATAAGTATTCTTTCGTTCATGACAGTAAGTGTTTTTTATCCGCCGATGCAGCGGTAGTCAAATCCTTCTTCAATCAGATCGGCGGCCTGATAGATGTTTCGGCCGTCGACAATGAGGTTGCCGCGCATGGCTTTGCGTACCACTTTCCACGACGGCAGGCGGAACTGCTTCCATTCGGTCACCAGAGCGAGGGCATCCGCGTCGACGACGGCGTCATACATGTCGGTGGCATATCTGACGGCATCGCCTATGCGTCGGCGGCATTCGTCTTCGGCGACGGGGTCGAACACGGTCACCGTCGCGCCGGCTTTGAGCAGCTTCTCGATGATGACGAGCGACGGTGCGCAGCGCATGTCGTCGGTCTCGGGCTTGAAAGCGAGGCCCCACAGGGCTATGTTGCGTCCGTTGAGGTCGCCGAGTGCCGACGCGAGTTTGTCGTAGACGATGCTCTTCTGGCGTTCGTTGACATCCTCGACAGCCTTGATGACGCGCATCTCGTAGCCGTTGATCTCGCCGGTGCGTATCAGCGCGCGGACGTCTTTCGGGAAGCATGAGCCGCCGTAGCCGCAGCCGGGGTAGAGGAATTTGCCTCCGATGCGGGCGTCGCTGCCGATGCCTTTGCGCACCATGTTGACGTCGGCGCCGACAATCTCGCAGAGGTTGGCGATGTCGTTCATGAACGAGATGCGCGTGGCGAGCATCGAGTTGGCGGCATATTTCGTCATCTCGGCCGACGGTATGTCCATGAACAGCACCCTGAAGTTGTTGAGCAGGAAGGGGCGGTAGAGCCGCTCCATGACGCGGCGCGCGCGGTCGCTCTCGACGCCGATGACGACGCGGTCGGGCGACATGAAGTCTTTGATGGCCGCGCCCTCTTTGAGGAACTCGGGGTTCGACGCTACCTCGAAGGGTATGTCCTCGCCGCGTTTGGCGAGTTCGCCGCGGATGACATCCTTGACTATCTTTGATGTGCCGACGGGCACTGTCGACTTGGTGACGAGGATGGTATACTTCTTGATATTGCGGGCAAATGTGCGGGCCACATCGACGACATAGCTCAGGTCGGCCGAGCCGTCCTCGTCGGGTGGGGTGCCGACGGCGCAGAAGACGACTTCGACGTCGTCGATGACTTTGGCGAGGTCGGTCGAGAAATGGAGCCTGCCGGCCTTGACGTTGCGCTTGACAAGGTCGTCGAGACCGGGCTCATAGATTGGCATTACGCCTCTGATGATAGAGTCTATTTTTTCGCGGTTGATGTCGATACAGGTGACGTCGACGCCCATTTCGGCGAAACATGCTCCCGAGACGAGTCCGACATAACCGGTGCCTACGATTGCTATATTCATAGTCTGTCTTTATTCTGTTTATCGTCCTGTCAGCAGCAGCGACAGAATTTTTGATTTTGAAATTATATAGTTGAGGCCGAGAGTCACGGCTATCACCGCGGCGGCTCCGGCCGAAGCCACTGCGAGCAGCGGCACGAAAGCGAGGTTCATTTCGACGAGCGTCACGCGCATCCATCCCATCGGGAAGAGGAAAAAGTAGTGGAGCATGTAGATTTCGAGACTGTGGGTGCCGAGATAGCTCCACATCCTTGCCCACGGGCGTCCGTCGGGATATTCGGGCGTATAGGCCCGGGCGCTCCACGGCTTGACTACCGCGATGGCTGCGATGGCGAGCGCGATGTGGAAGAGCGAACGCGCCGCCGAGACAACTATGGGATGCGGATTGCCGAACTCCCATGGCCACGAGATGAAATAGAGCAGGGCGCCTCCGATGAGAAGCGACGCTGTCACTACCCCTGAGCTCGCGACGAGGCGGTTGAATCCGTCGGCGTGTCGTCGGGCGATGACGCCGGCCATAAACGCCGGGAAGAACTGCATCGTCAGACCCAGACCGAGAATGTCGACGGTGTCCTGAGGCAATACGACGTAGCAGAGTATGCCGAGCGCGGCCCAGACGATGACGGTGACGGCAATTTCCTGCCACAGGACGCGGCATCGCTGCATGATGCCGGTCAGAGCGCCATAGATGGCGATTATCTCGAAGAGACAGAGGGTAAACCAGTAGCCGTTTTTCCATTGGTCATGCCAAAGACCGCTCCACGTCGAGTCGAGCGGACTCTGAAGGCCCGAATGAGGAAAATAATATATCCATATCGAACTGACGACGACCATCGGCACGAGCAGCTGGCGTGCGCGTTTCGCGAGATTGGGACGCACGATGCCACCGCCCTGGGTCAGCTTGAGCGTCATTACGCCGCTGATAAAGAAAAACAGCGGCATGTGTATCTCCCCGATGAACTTGAATATGGCGGCGCGGTCGATTTCGCGGATACACATTGTCAGGATGTGTCCGGCCACAACCATAAAAATGGCTATGCCTTTGAGCATGTCGTAGTAGTGGAGTCGTTGTGATGCGGGCCTTGTCATACCGGTTGATTTTAACTGCA
>ERZ836877.1986-NODE-1986-length-28701-cov-16.163129_pt1 | contig 28701 bp, 21 predicted proteins | sample MGYA00519469_ERZ836877 | MGnify/ENA primary metagenome ERZ836877 (study PRJEB31850, sample SAMEA3708809) | human gut metagenome | biome: human gut; feature: human-associated habitat; material: faeces | place: China | collected 2014 ... | reverse complement strand
TCTCGTTGGCATTAGATTGGTTTATATGAGAAAAGCGTAGGAATCTGTATCTGTTGCCGTCCTACAGTCTCAGGCTTCTCGCATTGCCCTGTCAAAGTCGGACGGCAACGCAGAAGCCCACGCTTGTATATGCAATCAGTGCGTCCGGCTGTGTCCCTCACGAGATACTGCGCCGAAAGCATGACAATTACATATCCACGGGCATCTACCGTTGCTCAACCCTTGACTTTGACAAAAATTTTGCGAGAATTTAAGACTGTCAAGAATCAGCGCGGATAAACGCTAACTTATGTATATTCTACATCCCGCCCGCTCTTCCCCTGACCGGGACTTCTGCAATGCGGTCTGCATGGCAAAGCTAAGAATATTTTTTGAAATATTTAGCTATTAGGCGTGAAAATAATTGATTCAATGGAGTTGGATGTGACGGAGAAATTGATTATCTTTGTGATATAATATTGGTAGTATTATGGCTGAATACGGTAATAGTAATAATCTGTTGTATGTATTGGAGGGGTTCGTTTTGGACAATCCCGAGGATATCGCTATGGAGGTGGCTGAGAATTTCCGGCGGCGGCGCGTGGAGAAGAATATCACGCGGCGGAGTATTGCGGAGATGTCGGGTGTGCCGCTGTCAACGGTGACCCGTTTCGAGCAGAAGGGCCTGATAGCCTTCGGCTCGCTCATCAAACTCGCGATGGCACTCGGCTATGCCCCCGAAATCCGCAAGCTGTTCGGCGTCTCGAAATTCGACACCATGGCCGAACTCGATCTTATCCGCAGCAAATCCGGCGACAAAAGAGCCTATCCCAAAACCAAAAAGCAATGAAAAGGACTGAAAAACTGAAAGTAACATTTCGCGACCGACCGGTAGGAACACTCTCGTTGACGCCCGACGGGAGGCTGAATGTGTTTGCATACGACAAATCATGGCTCATCGAGGGATTCAGCATTTCACCGATTGAACTGCCTCTACAGCAGGGTGTTTTCATTGCCAAACCCCAACCGTTTTATGGCGATTTTGGCATTTTCGAGGATAGCCTCCCTGATGGTTACGGACGTTACCTACTGCATAAGGCTCTGATGCGCAAGGGTATCAATGATTCCGATCTGTCATCGTTGGATCGTCTGGCGATAGTCGGCGCAAACGGTATGGGTGCCCTCGAATATTCCCCTGCGTTTATCCTTGATGATGAGGAGCCCGTCACTGACTTCGACAGGCTCCAGCAGGTAGCCCTTGAGGTGCTAAGGGAGCAGCAGGACAGCGATGCGGGTTTGTTGCTTTATAATAGCGGCAACAGTGGAGGAGCGCGTCCGAAGGCGGTATATTCGGATGATCAGGGACATTGGATTATAAAATTCCGTCACATATACGATCCCTCGGATATAGGCATACAGGAGTTCCATTATAATGAGATAGCACACCGATGCGGGATCATTGTGCCTGATTTCCGGCTTGTTAACGACCGCTATTTTGCCTCGCGAAGGTTTGATTTCGACAACGAGGGCAATCGCATGCACACTGCTACGGCTGGTGCATTACTGGGCCTTTCGCTCAACGAGCCGTTTATGGATTATTCAAATCTGCTTGCGCTTACAGGTTTTGTGACCCGGAGTCGCGATGATGTAGAGCAGATGTATCGACGTATGCTTTTCAATTATCTGACTGAAAATAAGGATGATCACTGCAAGAATTTCAGTTTTTATGTGGTGCGCGACCACCGGACGGGGAACTGGCGTTGGCGACTTGCTCCGGCCTATGACCTCACGCTTTGCACCGAGGGTTATAACGGCGAGCATGCCACTTCGGTCAATGGGACGGGCAACCCCGAATTGTCGGACTTTATAGCTGTAGGCACAAAAAACAAACTCTCCGAAGTCCGTTGTCTTGAGCTTATCGAAGAAGTAGCGGAAGGTTGCCGTGAGATAACGCGGTGGAAAATGAGGAAATAGCGTATAAGCCTATTCTTCAGTGAGAAGGATCAGTTGTTGATCTTGAGGCTCATGCCGTTGAGGCGGCGGTAGAGGTCGAGGGCGTAGACGTCGGTCATGCCTGAGACGTGGTCAATGACGGCCTGGATGCGGCCGTAGAGCGTCGGGGCGTCAATCTCGTATTGCTGAGGCACTTTTGATAGCAGAAGCTGCGAATAGTTGTAGTCGGGGTTGAGAACGGCAGCCACAAGTTTGTCAAGGAGGAAGGTGATGATGCTCGTACCGGCCAGGTCGATGTCGACAACGTCGGCAGCGCGGTAGATCTTGTCCCACGACAGTTCGTTGCAGGCGGCGTAGGCCAGCCGCTCGCGCTCGGTGATATGGTCGATGAGCGAGCCTTGGAAACGCCCTTCGAGTATCAGCTCTTCGTTGGCCACGAAAGCATCGACGCACACCGTGGTGAGGCGGTCAATGACGGCCGAACGCATGTAGGCTATCTTTTCGTTGGGATCGTCGAGGCGGTCCATCACGCTTATCATTCGGGCGGCGCGCTCATCGTCGAAGAACTTAAGCATCAGTTCGGTGACGCGGCTCGTTGCGAGGAGGCCGAGTTTATGGGCGTCCTCGATGTCCATCACCTCGTAGCAGATATCGTCGGCGGCTTCCACGAGGTAGACCAGCGGATGGCGCGCATAGCGCGTCTCTCCGCCGGGACCGGGCTGCGGGAGCATGCCGAGCTCGTCGGCCACCTTGATGAAGTCGGCCTTTTCCGATGTGAAGAAGCCGAATTTACGCTTCTCGCCTGCCAGCGACGATTCGTAGGGGTATTTGACTATCGAAGCCAGCATCGAGTAGGTCATGGCGAAGCCGCCGGGACGGCGCCCCTTGAACTGGTGGGTGAGAAGGCGGAATGTGTTGGCGTTGCCCTCAAAGCGCGTGAAATCAAGCCATTGCTCGTCGGTAAGCTCGGGGCGCAGTGACTTGCCGGAGCCTTCGCTGAAGAATGTCGAGATGGCTTTCTCTCCCGAATGGCCGAAGGGGGGATTGCCGAGGTCGTGGGCCAGACATGCTGCCGAAACGATCTCGCCGAGAGCGTCGAACTTCTGGATCCATGGCTCTCCGGCATATTTTTCGGTGAGGGCGCGGGCTGTCCCGGTAGCCAGCGAGCGGCCTACGCAGGCCACTTCGAGGCTATGAGTCAGACGGTTATGCACAAAGATGCTTCCCGGGAGGGGAAACACCTGTGTCTTGTTCTGAAGGCGGCGGAAGGGCGACGAAAAGACCAGGCGGTCATAGTCGCGCAGAAAGTCGCTGCGCTGACCGCGGCGGTCGGCGTGATATTCCTCAAGCCCGAACCGCTTGTCGCAAATCAGGCGGTCCCAGTCCATTCGTGTCCGTGCCATAAAATGATGAAAGAGAAGAGAAAGGGGCCGGGGATTATTCCTCAGCCTCTTTCATATTGTGGAACACGTTCTGCACATCTTCGTCCTCTTCAAACTTGTCGAGGAGTTTTTCGATGGCGGCGCGCTGTTCGTCGGTCACTTCCTTGAGGTCGTTGGGGATACGCTCGAATTCCGACGAGATGATTTCGTAGCCGTTGTCCTCGAGGTATTTCTGGATGGTTGAGTTGTCCTCGAAAGCGCCGTAGAGCACGATTTCCTCTTCGTCGGCCTCAACTTCGTCAACGCCGCAGTCAATGAGCTCAAGCTCGAGTTCTTCGAGGTCCTTGCCTTCAACGGGTTTGATTTTGAACACGCACTTGTGGTCAAAGAGGAATGACAGCGAGCCCTGGGTGCCGAGCGAGCCGTTGTGCTTGTTGAAGTAGGAGCGCACGTTGGCCACGGTGCGGGTGTTGTTGTCGGTGGCGGCTTCGACCACGATTGCTATGCCGTACGGACCGTAGCCTTCGTAAATTATCTCCTTATAGTCGCCGGCGTCCTTGTCGGTGGCCTTCTTGATGGCGCGTTCAACGGTGTCCTTGGGCATGTTGGCGGCCTTGGCGTTCTGCATCAGTGCGCGGAGACGGGGGTTGGTGTCGGGGTCGGGACCGCCGGCCTTGGCGGCGATGGTGATTTCCTTACCGATGCGGGTAAACGTACGTGACATGTTGCCCCAGCGTTTGAGCTTGCGGGCCTTGCGGTATTCAAATGCTCTTCCCATGAGTGGAGTATGTGTTATATATTGTTGATTTAAAATTATTTGTCTTAGCGGAGTTCGGCGCCGGCGCGCTGTTGGAGGTTGGTGATGATTTTCTTCATCACGGCTTCGATCTGCTTGTCGTTGAGGGTGCGCTCGTCGTCCTGGAGGGTGATGTTGATGGCGTAGGATTTCTTGCCGGCGGGGAGCTTGTCGCCCTCGTAGACGTCGAAGAGCTGTACGCCGCGCAGGAGCTTGCGCTCGCTTTCGCGCACTATGGTCTCGATCTGCTGCATGGTTACCGATTTGTCGATGAGCAGGGCAAGGTCGCGTTTCACGGCCATGGTCTTGGGCAGGGCGGTGTAAGTGACATTGTGGCGGGTGGCGAGCTGCACCAGTGCGGTCCAGTCAAGCTCGGCGTAGTAGACATCCTGCTTGATGTCGAAGGCCTTGAGCACTTTGTGCGATACTATGCCGAGCGAGCCGAGGAGCTTGCCGGAGCGGGAGCTGAGCTGCAGGCCGGCGGCGTAGACCGAGGATGCGAACTGCTGTATCCTGATTTCCGACGGGGCGATGCCGAGGCGGGCAAGAATATTGTCGACGGTGGCGCGGAGGTCGTAGACCGTGGCTTTGTCCTCGGGGCGGAGCCAGCCGGCGGGGCGGATGGCGCCGGTCATCCAGATGGCGAGGCGGGAATATTCCGAGTAGGGGTCGAGGGGACGTTCGGCTGTCGACACGGCAGCGGGGTTGAAGGTGTAGACATTTCCGAACTCATACATCATCAGGTCCTGCGAGCGGCGGTTGATGTTGTAGGCTATCGATTCGAGACCGCCGAAGAGCAGGGTCTGGCGCATCACGCTGAGGTCGTTGCTAAGCGGGTTCAGCAGGCGAACGCAGTGGTCTATGGTATATTCGTCAGTGAGTGAGTAGTAGCTCTCGGCCGTAAGCGAGTTGTTGAGAATCTCGTTGAAGCCCACGGCGGTGAGCTGGTCGCTGATGAGGTTGCGGAGGTTGTTGTCCACGTCGGTGGGGCTCTTGAAGGAGAGCGACGAGTGGACTGTGGTGCCCGGTTCCACGTTGTTGTAGCCGTAGATGCGGAGGATATCCTCAACCACATCGCAGGGGCGCTGCACGTCTACGCGGTAGGTGGGCACGAGCAGGTCGGCCTGACGGCCGTCGCTCTTCACTATCTCTATCTCGAGGGCGCGGAGGATGCTCTCGATGGTGTCGGCGGGGATATCCTTGCCTACGAGGTTACATACATAGTCGTAGCTGAGGGTTACCGGGAAGGGTGCTATCGGCTCTGGATAGAGGTCGACGGGCTGGCCGCAGGTCTCGCCTCCGGCAAGCTGCTTGATGAGGATGGCGGCGAGCTTAAGGGCATACATCGTGATGTTGGGGTCGGTGCCGCGCTCGTAGCGGAACGAGGCGTCGGTCTGCAGGCCGTGGCGGCGCGCTGTCTTGCGCACACTTGTGGGATTGAAGTAAGCCGACTCGATGAAGATGTCGGTGGTGGCTTCGGTCACGCCCGAGTCAAGTCCGCCGAACACGCCGGCGATACACATCGGCTTGGTGGCGGAGCATATCATGAGATCGGCCTCGGAGAGCTTGTGCTCAACGCCGTCGAGGGTGGTGAAGGGTGTGCCCTCGGGGCACCGGCGCACTATGATCTTGCCGCCGTCAATCTTGGCGAGGTCAAAGCAGTGGAGGGGCTGGCCTATGGAGTGGAGGATGTAGTTGGTGATGTCGACCACCGAGTTGATGGGGCGCAGGCCTATGGCGGAGAGGCGGTTCTTGAGCCAGTCGGGGCTCTCGGTCACCTTTATGCCGCGGATGGTGATGCCGCTGTAACGGGGGCATGCCTTGGCGTCGGCTACCTCTACGGTTATGCCGCCGTCAGGACGGTCAACGGTGAACGTGTCGACGGACGGGCGATTGAGTTTCAGCGGTTCGGAGTGCTGCGACGCCCAGGCGGCGAGGTCACGGGCCACACCGTAGTGTGAGGCGGCGTCGATGCGGTTGGGCGTGAGGTCGACTTCGAGCACATAGTCCGAGGTCAGACCGAAATATTCGGCGGCGGGGGTGCCGGCGGCCACGCTGTCAGGCAATACCATGATGCCGTCGTGCGAGGTGCCTACGCCTATCTCGTCCTCGGCGCATATCATGCCGAATGACTCTACGCCGCGGATTTTTGATTTCTTGATTTTGAATTCCTTGTCGCCGTCGTAGAGCGTGGTGCCTACGGTGGCCACAACCACTGTCTGGCCGGCGGCCACATTGGCTGCGCCGCACACTATCTGAGTGGGCTGACCGTCGCCGAGGTCAACGGTGGTGATGTGAAGATGGTCGCTGTCAGGGTGCTCCACGCATGTGAGCACTTTGCCAACCACAATGCCGCGGAGGCCGCCGCGGATGCTTTCCACTTCCTCAACCGAGCCGGTTTCAAGGCCGATGGAAGTGAGGGCGTCGGCCAGCTGTGCGGGAGTGAGGGGGGTGGCTATATAATCTTTGAGCCAGTTATATGATATGTTCATGAGTCGGGATGTTTTGAGTGCAAAGTTACTAAACTATCGGCTTTTCACCAAATTACTTTACGAGGACGCGGCGCACAAAATCGCCCGATACCACTATGTAGAGTCCGCGGGGCAGCTCCATGGTGTGCTCGCCGGCAGCCAGAGGCTCCTCACTGAGCCATGTCAGGCCGTCGACGCCATACACGCTGACTGCCTGCGAGGCCTCGCGACACTCTATAACCAGGTGTCCGTCACGGCAATAGGCGTCCCATGAATGGTAATCGAGATTCTGAATGTCAGACACTGAATTGTAGTTGCTGATGGCCACATCGTCGAGAATCCAGCGCTTGCCTGCGGTCTGGCTGAAGCGGATGCGGGCGTTGCCGGCGCGGTTGACGGTGACGGATTTCCTGTCGAAGTCGCCTGACGAGAAGGTGACGCTTCCGGCCGGAGCCCACGACAGTCCGCCGTCGGCCGACGATTCGATGCTTACACTCACCTCGCCCTCGTTATCGGTCCAGTTGGCCGCTGAGAAGGTGACGGTGCCTATGCCGACGGTTTTGTCCTCCATCATGGTCAGTTGACTTGTGGATTCCTTGCCGAAGCGGATGGCATTGGAGCCGTCGGGGCCTTCACCCTTGGCCAGACCGGCGTTGTCGAGGCGCCAGCGGCAGGCTGTGCCGTCAAATTCCACGCCCGATTTGTAGGGATCGGTGAGGGTGGAGGCGGTGACGTCGAATGTCTCTGCGAAGTTCACGCCCGAGGGGTCGACAATCGAGCCGGAGGCCGAGGCGTCATCATTCATATAGCTGCCGGCGGTGATGGTGATGGTGGTCTCGTAGGAGCCTTCTGTCGTACCGTTAAGACGCATGTAGAAGCGGTCCTCCTCGGGGTCGAGGGTCACCGAGCGGGTCCACGATGCCTTGTCGGTGCTCACCTCGAAGGGTGCGTCGACCGCTATGGTGATGTCATCGGCCACGTTTTCAATCTCAAGCAGCAGTTCTGCGGCTTCGGAGGGTGTGCCGGGAGCGGCGTCGAAGTGTAGGGTGCCGTCAAACATCACGTCGATCGAGGGGATGAGGTCGGCGGTGGTGACGCGCTTGGTCTCGGACTTCAGCGAGGGCGATGAGAGGCAGAAGGTGTATTCGGTCAGAGGCTCGAGGTCGGTCACGCGATGGCTCTCGTCGGCGGCATTGACGCTCAGAGGGTAGCCCGCGAGCGACGCGGTGCCCTGACGCACGTCGAGGGTGTAGACGGGATTGTCGCCCACGTTGACCCAGCGCACGGTAAATTCGTCGCTTGACACATCGGTTGCGTCATACAGGGGCAGGCCGTCGACCACCGAGCAGGTGATGTCGATCTCGCGCTCAAGGTCATCGGCCGATATGGAGAGGGTGCCGAGCACCTCGCCGGCGCGGTTGCTCATACAGGTGATATTGACCGTAACGCCCTCGTTGGCCTGAGCGGCGGGGATGGAGTAGGCGTTGAGCGAGAGGGCGCGGTCGGTGTCGTAGACCGAAAGGGTGACGGCCGATGTGATGTTGCGGGTCTTGACGGTGACGGGCATAGTGCGGGCGATGCCTACGGCGGCTATGCCCATGTCGACGGTGGTGTTCTGCACGGGATGGAGTATGTCGGGCCGCTTTGACGAGGCATTGCTGTCCCAGGGCTGGCCCACTTTGTCGCCCCAGATATATTCCACGAGTTCGGGATGGTCAATGAAGGGGTTGCGGTTATGCTGGAAGGAGTAGATGGCGTCGTTGCGGTCAAGCTCTTTCTGACTCACCTCGTCCTGACGGCTCCATTTGAGCAGAAGATCCAAGGCCCATTTGCTGAACACGGGGTAGCGGTTGCCCGCGAGCATGTCGGATGACCATGATGCGATGTTGCCGTTGTAGCAGGCGGCCATGTAGAAATAGCTGCGGGCGAGGTCGCCCTTATATTCGTCGTCAGGCTCGAACACCTTGCCCGAGTAGCCGCTGAAGGTGCTGGTGCCGAGACGGCCGAGAGCCTGCACCGAGCCGTTGTCAGGCAGGCGGGTGCCTCCGGCACATTCGCCGTAGGGGAAGTTGGAGCGCTGGCCGTTGACCTTGCCGTCGGTGGGATAGAGATGGAAGGCGTCGGAATACTGCGTAGACTTGCTGCCGCCCCACCAGCTCTTGGGGAAGGAATGTTCGCGGTTCACGCAGTCGCCTATCAGCTTGTAGTTGCCGCACTTTGTGAATGACTGGCTCCAGTGTTTGGTGGTGTAGATGTCCCAGAGTGTGCCGTCGGAGCGCACATCGCTCTGCTTGTACACGTTCCACAGACCGTCGTAGCCCACGTTGGTGTGGTCGCTGATAGTATTGTAGAGTGCGGTGAGCAGATCCTGTCCGGTCTTGCCCTCGCATGAACTGTAATATCCGGCCGGTATCTCGGCCGAGGCGGTAAACGCTGCTGTCACCATCAGTGACAGCGATGATATTTTCTTAAGAATTCCCATAGTCGGAAGTGTGATGATAATAAGCCCACAAAGTTAGCAAACTCCCGCGTCACCGCCATGCAAATTCCGTTAAATGTAGCCCGGCTCCGGCAAAAAAGCGGCGCAACCGCCCGCCTGTGCCGGGTTGTTGCGCCGATATCTTATGGGTGATGAGGCTATTCGTTGTATTCAAATACTTCGATCTCGTTGTAAAGTTCCTCGCGCCATTCGTTGTAATCATAGATAAGCTTGTCGCCGTCATAGCATTTCATGATGCGCGTCTCAATGACGTAACCCCAAAAATCACAAGGCATTACGTAATCATAGTCAACTCTTAATCCGAAGAGAGCGCCTATGCCTTCTACCCAGTAATCAATCTTTGTCTGTCCTTTCTGGCCTCGGAGTCTCTCGACTTTTACAGCGCGGCGCTCTACGCCCTGAAACACTACTGTGCCCCGGCTCACGAGTTTTACGTCATGGAATGAGCCATTGTAAATCTTTCCTTCGGTAGGGTTTACTATGTGGTCAACTGCAAATCCCCATCCGTTATCTGAACCGGGAGCAGCGACTATCCCGGGATAGTCGAGATCCTGAAGATAATATACTGTGCCGTTATTTTCCCATACCGGGCTACCATGATTCAGATCGTCGGCAATACCATTGTCGTATGACACCAAGACTTTGGCGTTATAGTCGGTATATTTGCACTCTACTACTGTCTCTCCTCCTACAATGCAGGAGTAATCATTGATCCTGCCGTCGGATAAGAAGCTTTTGTAATCCCACCGTTTGCCTATAGTCATTTCCGTGCGCACCTCGGCGCTCAGCGGCTCGGTGATGGTTGGCGGTACGAACGGTCCGGGATCCGGATCTTCGCCCGTGTTGTCATCAGAGCCATCATCCGGATTGTCGGGGTTGTCAGGGCTATCAGGGTTATCAGGGTCGGAGGGGTCTTGCTGCTCGGTTCCGTCAGCAGGCTCATCTATCCGATCGTCATCACATGAAGCGAATCCCATGTAAGCGATCAAGGCGATCCCGATAGCAAAAATTCTGATTCTCATAATGCAAAGGATTTAGATGGTTGGTACTGTTAAGGTTATCGTTGTCAAAAAAAGCGACTGTATGAGTCGATTGAATGTTATATATCCCTGAAAATGACGTTCGGAATCAAATCCGGCTGCAAGTTAATTGTTTTTTGTTTGATTTGCAAGTGCTTAAGCGATTATTTTTGCTTTATCTGCGGTGTTTGCGGTTTTTGTGGGTTGCAGAACCTCGGAGTGTAGGGACGCACGGTTCGTGCGTCCGGGGGTATATTGGTTAGTACCAGTGGCTTATGTGGGCGCACGAACCGTGCGCCCCTACATTTAAGGTGTGAGAAAGAATATGTTCTTGGCGCTTTCCAACATTGTTGGAAGCACTTATATGGGAATGACGCGGGATCAGAAGTCGGTGAAGGCGAAGGGGAGGAGGCTGTGGACCGAGGGGAGGATGTAGAGGCGGTCGGCGCCGGTTAGGATCACGCGGACGTTGTGGCCGGCGAGTAATTCGTATTCCAGAAGCACCTGGCGGCAGGCGCCGCAGGGTGCTATCGGGGAGGCGACTTCAAGTCCGTCGGTGCCGCGGGCGGCGATGGCTATGGTCATGAAGTGAGCCTCGGGATAGGCGGCATGGGCGTAGAAGGCGGCGGTGCGCTCGGCGCAGGTGCCCGAAGGGTAGGCCACGTTTTCCTGGTTGGCGCCGGTGACGGTCTCGCCGTTGTCAAGGGCTATGGCGGCTCCGACGCAGAACCGGCTGTAAGGGGCGTAGGAGCGCCGGGTGGCCTCGCGGGCGAGGGTCACCAGGCGGCGGTCGTCGTCGCTGAGCTCGGAGAACGTGGCTACGGTGTAGGGAGTTATGATTTCTTCAGTTTTCATGGCGGGGTGTGTTTGTTATTAAACAAGCTCCTATTCGAGGATAAGGGTCTTGAGGCGTTCGCCGCCGTCAGGGTCGTTGACTATAGAGCGGTAATAACGCTCGTCGTAACCGCCGAACACAGGGCTTTCGGGCATACCCTCGGGGGTGCGGGCAAACTCGCCGTCGCGCTCCTTCTTGATGTTGCCGTCGAGGTATTTCACCAGCAGATATTCACCGAGCTTGCGGTAGCGCTCGGTGTATTTGCGCGACCAGTCGGCGGAGTGCTCGTTGAGCAGTTTGCGGGCTGCGTCGGGATCGAGCGAGGGCACTTCGGCCAGGAGCACGTTGACTTCCGAGGTCAGAGTATCCTCCATGGGGCGCTGTACGGCGCGGATGTCAGGGATCATCTGGGAGTAGCGGTTATAAGCCTGATTGGCCACGAAGTTGGTCACCCAGAAGGCGGCGTCCCAGCTGAGGGTGAGCATGTCGCCGTTGCCGCGGGCAAACTCGTGGGGCACGGAGTCGAGGCAGCAGTACATGGGGATGTAGACGCAGGTGTTGGCATCGTCGACGCCGAACCACAGGATGCCGCGCATCAGGTCGGGGGCCTTGTCGTTGAGCTGGGCCACGAGCGAGAAGCCGGTCTGCTGGGTGGCGATGGCGCGTTCGTGGCTATACTCCACGGAGTCAACCTCGTAAGATAGCGGACGCCAGCGGTAGGGCACACGGTAGGGACCGGCGCCAACGTCGAGGGTCATGTCCATGGGGGTGCCTTCGAAGTGATCGCGCATCATCCATTTCATATCGTCGGCGGTGAGGGGCTGTTTGGGCTTGACCCAGAGGGGGAGTGGCTCGCCCTTGCCGCGGAGCACCCAGTCGAGGTAGGGGGTCATGTCGTCGGCGGCATGTTTGTTGTAGAAGGCCCACACGCGGCCGTCGCAGCCGCGGAGAGCTCCGCCGTCGTACACGGCGTAGGCGCGCGAGAAGCTGAAGTCCTTGTCCTTGCCGCTGAAGTAGCCCTTCTTGCGGGCAAACGAGATGACGTCGGGCGAATAGAGGGTCTCGGGGTCGTTGAGGGGGAAGGTGTGGATGCGGCTGTGGTTGGCGTGGCCTGAGATGCAGCCGTCAGGCACACGGCGGGCCACCCACACGGCGCCCTTGTCATCCTTGCCCTTGCCTATGAGCTCCATGATCCACACCTCGGCGGGATCGGCTATGGTAAACGATTCGCCTGACGAGTAGTAGCCGTAGCGGTCTACGAGGTCGGTCATCACCTTTATGGCCTCGCGGGCGGTGCGGGCGCGCTCAAGGGTTATGTAGATGAGCGAGCCGTAGTCGATCAGACCGGAGCCTTCGAGCTCGGGACGGCCGCCCCAGGTGCTCTCGGTGATGGCGAGGCCATGCTCGTTCATGTTGCCGACGGTCGAGTAAGTGTGGCTCACCTCGGGAATCTCGCCGAGGTGCTTGCCGGTGTCCCATTCCACCACCTGACGCATGGCGCCTTTGGGATGGTCGGCGGCGGGAGTGTGGTAGAGCTCGCCGTAAAGCGTGTGGGAGTCAGCGGCGTAGGTGATGAGAGTCGAGCCGTCGGCAGTGGCTCCGGGAGCTGCGATGAGGCCGGTGCATGCCAGGGCGGCTGAAGCTGAGGCCAGAGCGGCGGCAGCGAGTATGTGGCGTATATTCATGTTGAAAATGATTCTGTGGTAAATAATTATGCAAATATAGCAATATTTTCCGACAAAACAAAGCGGCGCCTGCACTGACTCTCGGGAGTGCAGGCGCCTGCCTGAAAATAAATATCAACTCTTGGAGCCGGAAAGGGGGAGCTGGCGGCTGCACCGCTGGTTACCCCGGAGGCTCCTATTCAAGGTCGCGGGGGATAGCCACAAGTTTGAGGTTATGGCTGCGGATAAAGTCGGTGACTTCGGTGCGCACATCGCTCGGATCGAGGTCGGCCTCGATGCGCTTGAGAGCGTTGAACACCGACGTGCCGCTCTGGTATACATGGCGGTAAGCCTTGGCGATGTCGTCGACCTGCTCCTCGGTGAAGCCGTGACGGCGGAGTACCACGGCGTTGACGCCGAAGTAGGATGCCGGGTTGTGGGCCATGATGATGAAGGGGGGCACATTGCCGCTGATGCGGCAGCCGCCCTTGATCAGAGTCCATTTTCCTATGTTGGAACCCTCGTGGAGGATAACTCCCGACGAGAGAATCACACATTCGTCAACCATGGCGTCGCCGGCAATGGTCACGCCGTTGCCTATCACGCATTTGCCCTTGATGCTGGAGTCGTGGCCTATATGGGTCTCGGCCATGATGAACGAGTCGCTGCCTATGCTGGTGCCTCCTTCGGGACGGATGCCGCGGTTGATGATCACATGCTCGCGGATCACGTTGTTGTCGCCGATGTAGCAGAAGGTCTCTTCGCCGTGCCAGCGGAAGTCCTGGGGGTCGGCGCCGATTATGGAGTTCTGATAGACTTTGTTGTTCTTGCCCATGCGGGTGCCTCGGATAATGCTTGTGTAGGGCATTATCTCGCAGCCGTCGCCGATCTCCACATTGGCGTCGATATAGGCGAAGGGGTGAATGGTGACGCCCTCTCCTATTTTGGCCGAGGGGTCGATGTAGGCTAATTTGCTTATCATGGTTAATTATGGGTTAGGGTTACCGGCCGCCGCCGAGCGACTGGTAGAGGTTGATAAGGGCGCGGGTCTGGTTGTTGCGGGCCGTGATTGACGACATCTGGGCCTGAAGCAGGTTCTGCTGGGCGGTGAGCACGTCGAGATATGTGGTGTTGTAACCGCCGAGCTGGAGGAGCTCCTGAGTGTAGTCGACGGCCAGGGCGAGTTTCTCGGCCTGCACGTCGAGGGCCTGCTGCTTTTCGACGCTCTTCTCATAGAGGGTCATGGCGTCTGAAACTTCGGCACTGGCGCTCATCAGCGTGTACTCGAAGGTGTTCATGGCCTGCTGCTGCTGGGCTTTGGCGGCCTCGAGACGCGAGATGTTGGCGCCGCGCGAGAACAGGGGAGCCGAGAGCGAGCCGGCCAGCTGGATGAAGAACTTGCCGGGGTTGGTGACCATCGATCCGAGGAGGTTGGTGAAGCCGCCGTTGGCTGTGATGTTGAGACCGGGATAGAAGGCTGCGCGGGCTCCGGCTGTCGAATAGTAGGCTGCGGCCATGGCACGTTCGGCGGCTGCCACGTCGGGTCGGCAGGCCAGCTCGGCCATGGGCACGGCTTCACGCACAATCACCGGCACGGTCAGGATGGCCGAGGGGTCGATGGCCCATTTCTGAGGCATGACGTTGAGAAGCAGTGACATGGTGTTGTTGAGCTCGTCGAGGCTTACCTCAAGGTCAGTTATCGAGCCGAGAATACCGTAATACTGTGCTTCGCTCTGCACCACGGCCACTTCATTGACCTTGCCGGCCTGCTTGAGGTCCTTCATGGTCTGTACGCTGTTGGCCCAGATTTCGGCCGTTGAGCGGCTCAGTGCGAGCTGTGACTCCACGGTGGCGATGGCGTAGTAGGTGTTGGCTACCGACGAGATTATCTGCGAGCGCACGGCCTGGCAGTAGTCCTGGCTCTGTTCGTAGGCGGCCTGCGCCGAGCGCTTGGTGTTGAGGAGTTTGCCGAAGATGTCAATCTCCCAGCTTACCGACAGCGGGATCTGATAGCTCCATGACATTGACTGGTGAGGATTGACGAAGAATTTCGATCCGGCGCCGTTGGGGCCGAGGGCCACGGAGGGGAGATAGCTCAGCTTGGCTCCCTTGAGCTGGGCATGGGCTATGTCGATGTTTAGGCGGGCGTTGGCCAGATTGGTGTTGTTGTCAAGGGCCTGCTGTATGAGACCGGCGAGCACCGGGTCTGTGAACACCTGCTGCCATGCCAGATTGCCGTAGGCCATGCTGTCAATCTGCTGCTCCTGCACACGTTTGTATTCGGCCATCAACGGTGTGCTGTCAGGGGTCTCGTATTTCTTATATATGTTGCAGCTGCCCATGGCAGCAGTGAGAACCACTGCCGCCGAGGCTATGACTGCTATACGGGTCATTTTCATATTTGCTGAGGAATTAACGTGAATACTGCTCGATTTCGCTCTCGATATCCTTGTTGTCGGTGTCCTTCCACTTGATGGGGGTGATCTTCTCCTGAATGATCTGGAACACCACGAACAGCGCCGGAACGATGAAAATCTGGAACAACATGCCTATGAGCATACCGCCTACCGAGCCGGTGCCGAGGGCCTTGTTGCCGTTGGCACCTACGCCGTGGGCGAACATCATGGGCAGAAGGCCGATGATCAGGGCGAGCGAGGTCATGAGGATAGGACGCAGACGGGCGCGGGCGCCGTCAATGGCGGCCTTGATGATCGACATGCCGGTGCGGCGGCGTTCGAGCGCGAACTCAACGATGAGGATGGCGTTCTTGGCCAGAAGGCCGATAAGCATGATCAGCGCTATCTGCAGGTAGATGTTGTTGGAGATGTCGCGGAGGTCGGCGAAGATGAATGTGCCCATCAGACCGAAAGGTATCGAGAGGATAACCGAGCAGGGCAGGATGTAGCTCTCATACTGGGCCGAGAGGAGGAGGTAGACAAACAGCAGACAGAGGCCGAAGATCATGGCGGTGGTGTTGCCGCTGCTGTTGCCTTCCTCGCGGGTCATGCCGGAGTATTCGAAGCCGTAGCCTGTGGGAAGGGTCTCGTTGGCCACACGCTCGATGGCTGCCAGGGCGTCGCCCGACGAGAAGCCCTGGGCGGGCTGGCCGGTGACGGAGATTGACTGGAACATGTTGAAGCGGTTGAGAAGGTCAGGACCGTAGACGCGGGTGAGCTTCACGAAGTTGCTTATCGAGGCCATCTCGCTGCCGTTGCGCACCTTGATGGAGTTGAGTGTCTCGGGCGATACGCGCGATTCGGGGTTGGCCTGCATCATCACGCGGTAGAGCTTGCCGAAGCGGTTGAAGTTTGACACGTACATACCGCCGTAGTAGCCCTGCAGCGTGGCGAGGATTGTCTGGGGCGACAGGCCTGCCTGCTTGGCCTTGGCAGCGTCAATGTCGATGAGATACTGCGGGAAGGTGGGGTTGAAGGTGGTGTAGGCCATCTGGATTTCCGGCTGCTGGTTGAGCTGGGCCAGGAAGCCCTGAACCACGCCGAAGAACTTGTTGATGTCGCCGCCGGTCTTGTCCTGCATCTTGATTTCAAAACCGTTGGTCACCGAGTAACCGGTAATCATAGGCGGAGCGAAGGTAAACACGCGGCCGTCCTTGATGTTGGCTGAAGTGAGGCCTGTGATCTGCATGATGACGCTGTCGGCGCTCTCGGCCTTGGTACGCTCCGACCAGTCCTTGAGCTTGATGATGAAGGTGCCGTAAGTGGCGCCCTGGCCGGCTATGAAGCTGTAGCCCGAGATCATTGTGCGTGACTGGATGGCGGGGATGCCGGCCAGCAGCGAGTCTATGCGGTCAAGGGTGGCCATGGTGCGCTCCTGCGATGTGCCCGGGGGCATGTCGACCATACAGAACACCGTGCCGGTGTCCTCGTTGGGTACCAGTGCGGTAGGCGTACGGGCCATGAGCCATACGAGGATGGCTATCGAGGCGGCCACTAAGGAGAATGAGGTTATCTTGTGGTGAACGAAGAAGTTGGTGATCTTGGTGTAGACCTTGAGCAGACGGCCGTAGCCTTTCTCGAATCCGGCCTGGAAGCGCTTGCTGAAGATACCCAGCAGGGCTATTACGGCGCAGACGGAGGCGATGACAAGGTGCATCATGTTCTCGGTGGAGTACCAGCCGAGCACCATGAATGTCACGGCGGCTACCACGAACAGGAAGGTGATGAGCGGGTGGATGTTGAGGGTGAAGCGGCGCTTGTAGCTCTTCTTCACAGTCTCGGCGGCGGCTGAGTAGGCCTGACCCATGCGTTCGCGCAGGCCGGCTTCAGCTTCGCCCTCGGTTTTGTGAGGTTTGAGGAACACCGCACAGAGCGCCGGTGACAGCGTGAGCGCGTTGACAGCCGAGAAACCGATGGCTATGGCCATGGTCAGACCGAACTGCTTGTAGAACACGCCCGAGGTGCCCGGCATGAACGACACGGGGATGAACACCAGCATCATGACGAGTGTGATCGAGACGATGGCGCCGCCGATCTCGTTCATGGCGTCGATCGAGGCCTTGCGGGCGCTCTTGTAACCGACGTCGAGCTTGGCGTGGACCGCCTCGACCACCACTATCGCGTCGTCGACCACAATGGCGATGGCGAGCACGAGAGCCGAAAGGGTGATGAGGTTGATGGAGAAGCCTATGAGGTTAAGCACGAAGAACGTGCCGATCAGCGCCACAGGGATGGCGATGGCCGGGATGATGGTGCTTCGGAAGTCCTGAAGGAAGATGTAGACCACGATGAACACCAGGATGAAGGCTTCGAGAAGAGTCTGGATCACATGATTGATCGAGGCATAGAGGAAGTCGTTGTTGTTCATGGGGATAGCCACCTCGATGCCCGAGGGGAGTTCCTTCTTCATATCGTCGATGTAGGAGATACAGTCGTTGATGATCTTGGTGGCGTTAGAGCCGGCGGTCTGGAACACGATGGCCGTCACACCGGGATAGCCGTTGTATTTGCCGTGGAAGCCGTAGGTCACGCGGCCCAGGTTGACTTCGGCCACGTCCTTGAGACGGAGCACTTCGCCGTTGTCAAGGGCTCGGATCACTATGTTCTCGAACTCTTCAGGCTGCACCAGACGGCCGCGGTAACGCATGATGTACTGGAACGACTGGTTGCCCTGCTCGCCGAAGGCACCGGGGGCGGCCTCGATGTTCTGCTCGGCGAGGGCGGCGCTTACGTCGGTAGGCATAAGGTGGTACTGCGCCATGACTTCGGGCTTGAGCCAGATGCGCATGGAGTAGTCGGCACCCATCACCATCACGTCACCTACGCCCTGGATACGCTGGAGCTCGGGCACTACGTTGATTTTCATATAGTTCTCGATGAATTCCTCATCGTAGTTGCCGGTGGGGTCGTAGAGCGTCACGCCGAGAAGCATCGAAGTCTGGCGTTTCTGGGTGAGCACACCCACCTGGGTAACCTCGGCGGGCAGGAGGTTCTGGGCCTTGGCCACGCGGTTTTGCACGTCGACGGCGGCCATGTCAGGGTCAAAGCCCTGTTCGAAATAGACGTTGATGGTGGCCGAGCCGGTGTTGGTGGCGGTCGACTCCATGTAGGTCATGCCCTGTGCGCCGTTGATGGCCTCTTCGAGGGGGGCGATCACGGAGTTGAGCACAGCCTGGGCATTGGCGCCGGTGTAGGTGGTGGTCACCGAGATGGTAGGCGGCGCAATGTCAGGATATTGGGTGATAGGAAGCGAAACCATGCCTATCAGACCCAGCAGCACTATGAAGATGGATATAACCGTCGAGAGCACCGGGCGGTTGATGAAGGTATCTAATTTCATTTTTTGCTATCTTGTTGTTTGGCAGGCACCGGGAGAGCGCGCTGATGATGGCGCTCTGGCCTGCGAATATGATATTGTGAGACTGGTGATTGGCTTATCGGATTATTGCCGGGCCTGCTGGGCTTCGGCGGCTTTGGCGGCTGCGTCGACGGGCCGGATCTTCACGCCGTCGCGGAGCACTGTGCCCACGCCTTCAACGGCAATGACATCACCCTCTTTCAGACCCGAGAGCACCACGAAGTTCTGACCGTCGCTCTGCGGGAGCACGGTGATGGGCACTGACTGCACCCTGTTGGAGTCGGCCTGATTGACAATGTAGGCGAAGCGTCTGTCCTGAAGCTCGAAGGTGGCCTTCTGCGGGATGACCACGGCGTTGGCGGTGTGGACGGGGATAACCACCGAGCCGGTGCTGCCTGAGCGTAGCATGCCGCTGGGGTTGTCGAAGAGGGCGCGTACGCTGGCTGCGCCGGTCGAGATGTCGTTGACGCCCGACACGGTTGCTATCTTGCCCTCAAATGGGTAGATTGAGCCGTTGGCAAGGCGGAGCTGTACGGCGGGCAGCGAGTCGATGGCGGCCTGGAGCGAGCGGGTGCCGTTGTCGGTCATGTCGAGGAGGTCCTTCTCGGTGAACGAGAAGTAGGCGTAAACCTGCGAGTTGTCGGAGATGGTGGTCAGAGGCTGTGCCGACGAGGGCGAGGCGAGTGAGCCTTCGCGGTTGGGGATCTGGCCTACCACGCCGTCGCTGGGAGCTGTGACGGTGGTGTACGACAGGTTTTTACGGGCGTTGGTGAGCTGTGACTTGGCCTGTGCGAGAGCCGAGAGGGCGCTCTGGAGGTCGCCGTCGGCCACCTGGTACTCATACTGGCTGATGATGTTTTTCTGAAGCAGCTCGCGCTTGGTGTCGGCGGTCAGACGGGCGGTGTTGACGCGGGTCTGGGCGGCATTGACTGCTGCCTGAGCATTGTCAACGGCAGCCTGATACTGCACCTGGTCAAGAATGAAGAGGGTCTGGCCTTTTTTTACATGCTGGCCTTCATCCACACACACTTTGGTTATGTAGCCGCTCACCTGGGGACGGACGTCAATGTCGGTCTTACCTTTGATAAGAGCGGGATATTCGGTGAAATTCTCACTGTCAGAAAGGCTTATTGTCATGGTGGCGATGGAGGGAGCCTGCTGGGCCTGTTGCTTTTCTTCCTCTTTGCCTCCGCATGATGTAGAGCCGATGCTGATGCAGATTGCGGCTGCCAGAGCCGCGCTGTTAAGCAGGGTTGCTTTCATACTTGAAAATGAATTTGTTAACGTATTCTTTTTTACCTATTGTTTTATCTATAATCTAATTGCCTAATATAGCGAATGCAAAATTACTAATGATAGTTCTCTTGAAATATGATATTTATCATAAAGTCCGGTTCGGTTAACATTATTTATTATTAGATAAGTATTTCCGCATCTTTTATTAAGATATCTACTACTCTCTTTAGATATTGTTTTATCCTTTTTTCTTGCCCGGCAGCCGTGTTGATTGTAAGAAAGAAAAACGAACTAACTAAAAGCAAAAAAATGTTGTACAACATATTTAAAAATTTGTTTTATAAAGTTATAGTTTGTACATTGCGACACTAACCTAAATCTATAAAATATGAGAAAAGTATTTTTATACATGTTGTTACAACTATTGTTGTTTCAGTATGCGGGAGCTGAAATCCATTTCTGGCGAGACCAGATCAATATTGATGCTGACACATCTTGGGCCCGACCGGGATTTATCAATATCGGGCTACAGAAAGGGCTGAAAATGGAATCTGATATGGAAGATCGATATTTCAATATTACATTCCAGCCTTTGGCCCTATTAGATTCGCCGGCTGCACTCTCCCCTTGTATTGGAGCTCGAGCCATTATTTTTTATCAGCCTTCGCGAAAGGTAAAGCAGAAAATCGCTTTCAGAGAATCATTCATTATGTCGGATGAAAACTCCAAAACAAGTATTCTGCCTATTTCAGATCCTTTGGAAAAAATCCTTAGCTATAAAGATGTAGAATCAACACCGGATGGAATCAGAAGGTTGTCGGTAAGAAAAGCTACGGCCGTGGAAAATGAATATCGATGGCTCATGTCCATTGCTCCCGGAGCGGTGGATATAGTTGATGCCGATACTGTTGTAAACTACAATGAGCTTATCCCCCTGCTCGTATCTTCGGCTCAGGAACTGACAGCCAAAGTCGATCAGCAAAACGAACAGATATCCCGACTTCAAAATCTTCTGGCTGCAAAGAAAGCCAATATGAACAGAGGTAAGATTATCTCCTGTGCACCTAACCCTACGAGTGATATCGTGGAAGTGACATTCAGACTGGAAGATTCGGTAAAAGATTACGCTATATATCTCGTTGACTTCAGCGGTATTATTTCAGACAGAATGACTATATCAAGTGGCGATGAAGTAATCAGCCTCTCGCTGTCAGATAAGCGGGCCGGAACATATCATCTTGTGCTCACAGCCGAGGGCAAGACCGCTGACACTTATACTATAATTAAAAAATAATACTGCCATGAAAATTGCTCAAAAAATATTATTTCTGGTTATACTTGCCGTTTGTTCGCCGGAATTGTCATTCGGCCAATATACAATAAATCGCTATGGTGTCTCTCTTGGCGGAGAGAATGAGGATAAGGCACTTAATATTCAGTATTTTAAAGGCATTTATTGGCGTCCCGCCAATAATAAATATTTCAAAATAGATCTTTCCCATCTCGACACAAGAATTTCAGGTTCCGGAGAATGTGTCAATTTTTATGATGCTGTTGCACAGGATTATGTGGGTATAATTTGTGGCGATTATCTGCAGAATTCCGATTCCAGGGCGAAAGAGAATATTGCCGGGATTGATTCTGTGGAATTATCACACCTGACACCTGTTTCTTTTAAATGGAAGAAAAACAAATCTCCTGAAACGACGGTAAATTCCGAGCTCTTCGGGAAAGATGTTCATTACGGATTTCTCGCTCAGGAAATTGAAAAGATTTATCCCGATTTGGTACGTATGGATGCAACCGGTGTCAAGATGGTGAATTACACCGGGTTGCTGCCACTGATTATAAAAAATCTACAGCAATTAGACGATACCATAAACGAGCAGGAAGCTACAATTGAATCTCTTTTTAGGGAAATAGAATTATTGGAGCAATAAAAATAATCTTAAACTATATGACAATGAAAACTATTTTACGACATATTTCCCTGTTATTGGTTGCGCTTTGCATCGAAGGGCATGTCAATGCTCAGATTCGATATGATGCTATATCGGGAATTCAGATTGGTACAAATGAAATAGATATAGAATCTTCGATACACACAAAGGATATCCTCAAACTGCATCTGGCCGGGGATTCTTACAGCGCTTTTTTCACTATTGATTTCTATCATACATTTTGTTACCTCTCAACTATCAACAGTACCGTTTACTTCTATGAATCAGATACTTCATCATATCAGGATGTGAGAGCTTACCATATACGCCTTAGCGCCAACGGAGAGATCTATGATTCATATACTGAGCCGGAAGATGCTCTTGAAGTGCTGAGAAAGCTCCGTCCCGTATCCTATTCCTTTAAAAACGAGGCGGTAAAGGCCAAATCCGCACAAGGGGAAAGCCCTGAGACTCACTTCGGGTTCATCGCCCAGGAGGTGAAGGAGATTCTTCCTGATGATGTGAATGAGGACTCCGACGGGAATCTCAGCATCAGATATAACACCTTTATACCCATAGCAGTAAATTCGGTAAAGGCGCTCTCCGATAAGATCTCACGCAATGAAGAGCGGCTTGCCGAGCTTGAAAAATCCTTAATGAAATAACAGCTATGAAACGACTGATATTATTGCTGGCAATAATAGCTTTTGCCACCTCGACATACTCACAGGAAAGCTATACCTACAGTTTCAACGAATCTGATTTCATCATAAAATACTCTGGTGATACTGTAAGGATTGTCCCCACGTCATCAACGTATGACAACACTTTCGAAGTAGGCCAGCCTCAGCTACCGCTTGTTTCCAAGCGCATACTGAATCCTTCGGGAAAATATGTATCCGATTTTACGGTCACGGTAACGAAACGGGTTATAGCCACGGATGTCGTGATGCCGGGGGTAGAAGAACCCAAGATTGCGGGTGAGGAAACTGTAACAGAACCCACCATAGCAACTAAATCGTTTATGACCCCGGTACTACTTAATGACGGTGACTGCCGACACCATGGATATTCCTATTCAGCATGGGAAATTGCGCCATTCCTATATGATGTCGCCACCAAGGAGCTATATTTCGTAGAATCGGTGACAATATCGACTTTACGCTCCACATTATCCTCAACGGCAAGCACCGGTAGCGTGACGGTAAGGCCACGGCCTGACCTTATGGACTGGAGTGGCTTTGAAAACACAGAGGCACAATCGACATATAGGCTCAGCACAACCCATACACTCGGAGTAGAACATGGCAAAGAGCGTATTGACTATCTCATAGTAACTGCCGACAGCCTGAAAGACGCATTTACGCCCCTTGCCAGGTATAAACGGCTGAAAGGCTTACGGGTAAAAGTTGAAAGCATTGAGAATATACTCCAGATGCCATGTGAATACACCGAGCCCCAGGAAAAACTGAAATACTATCTCTATACCCTGTATCAAAACAACGGCCTGAAATGGTGTCTGCTCGGCGGCGATGATAATATTATACGTGCTCGTCTATGTTATATCTCTTCATTTGAAAACCATGAATTTTTTGCTGTTGACAGATATTATGCTTGCTTTGAGAATGATTTTCGTTGGGACGGTAATAATAATGGGATATATGGTGAAACAAGTACAAATCCAAAATATGATGACAATCTGGACTTAACAGCTGAAATTCAGCTGTCAAGAATCCCGATGCAAACGAAGCGTCAGATTCTGGATTGGACGAGCAAACTTTTGAGATATGAACTGAATCCCCCTCGAGATATTGATATATCAAAAACTTTTATGTTTGGCGATTCATTGCGTAAGCATGGTGATTCCTATGACTATATGAAGGAAATTCAGGATACATTAAGTAATAAATACGGTGTTACGAGTGATATGTTGTTTGATACTTATTCCAATATTGAGGGCTACAATTCTATATCTTTAGAGGCTGTTAAAGAACAATTAAATAAAAGTTATAATATTGTGGGTATTAGCACTCATGGTGACACTCATCTTTATACTATTATAGGTGAGAATAAAATACGTTATAGTAGTGATGATGCCGCAAAACAGACCAATAAATTGGCTGGTCTCATCGCGACATCTTCGTGTAGCACAAACAATTTTACAGCAGATAGGGTTTGTTTGAGCGAAGCTTTTTTGAGAAATCCATCCGGTGGCGCTGTTGCATATCTTGGGGGCTCAACTGAATCAAGTATTGAGTGCGGTAACAATATAAATAAATTGTTCATCTGGAAAATTTTTGATGATTATTCACATGTGGGATTTGCCGGACTTGTAGATAAAGTGATTGATGAAGGCTTTGCTGATAAAATCAGAGATTATGGATCAGCTCGAAGGGGGTCGATTTTAGGTCTAAATGCAATGGGTGATCCTGAAATGAATATATATCCCGGCAGATATAAGGATTTGGATGTCTCATTTAAAGGGAATAAAATTGTTTTGCCCATAAAAAAAGAGCCATTATTATCCGATATCTTATATGGTTGTCGAAGTGTTGCTGACTCGAGTGAAGTTATAGTTGGGACATGTGAGTTTAACGAAACTAATGCTTCATGCGAAATGCCATCAGGATTATATGATGCGATATTTTATGGCAGGACATACGTTCCTTTGATATTTTTAAATCGACAAGGTGAAACTTATGTTTTAGAGAACATGGATATTGATTGTAATCTTGTTATCCGAGCCGATAAAGTAATTGTGGGAGAAAATGTCATAATAAAGCCCGATGCGCGATTAAAACTCGTGGTTACAGACGAAGTGGAGATTAAAGAGAATGTTGGATGTCAGTTAAATGGTAAATTTGAGATTGATTATGAATAAGAAAACTATATATAGCGTGAAAAACATAGTGATAATGATAATATTTATCACTATGTCATTGCGGGCTTCTTCGCAGACCGAACTGACCACAGATATGGTATGGCAAGAAGGAACCCATTGGATCTATCCCTATGAAAAGTGGTGTGAATTTCCCCCGGATTATTACCTTAGGGAATGTAGATTGGTGAAATACATTAATGAAAAAACTAATGAAGAATATTTAAATGTAGAGTATATGCAAATGAAGGCTGACGGGAGTTGGTCTACTGAATGGGAACCAACATGCCAATATGTCAAGGTTGATGGAGATAAAATCAGTGTATCATTACTGTATGAAGACCCTCACTATAAAGGCGATTATCAGTTGTATGACTTCAGTACATGGAATGAAGGCGAAGCTATTTATTTTGAAGATGACAAATTTTCTTATCCCACGCATGAAAAGAAGAGTATTGTTGTGAATAATTTGCAACGGATTGTGGCTGACCCGGAGGGCAAATACTATACGTATGCTTTCTCCGGAAAGGATGAGTATTCCCTTCCGTTTTATTACGTCAAAGGCATTGGACGCGTACAGGATTATAGCACAGTAAATCTGTTATACCTCTTTTTTGATACCAGCATGAATGAGACCCCGGGAGAACCGAATAGGATTATGGCTCTGAAGGTGTGGCATCCGGATTTGGGTGTGCTTTATCAGCATCCTGACTATGAGCATGTGATGGAGCTTGCGGGCGTTGATTCGCTGACTGCTGATGAGGACGGGGAGGCGGTCATTATGACGGGGTCAGGCGAGGTTACCGTAGAGAGTGCACATCCTGTAGATGTGATGATCTGCACCACCACGGGCGTCACCGTGCGTCACGACATGGTGACAGGCTCCGCCACTTACCCCCTCGCCCCCGGCATCTACATAGTCCGCGCCGGCTCCCGCACCTGCAAAGTCTGCATCTGACAAATATATTTAGAGTTTTGACTGATTGATATAGCGATATTTGAAGTGTATATGAATAAGAAAATTATAAATATAATAAAATGTAATGTATTTTTATTCACATTGCCGATATCATTATCTGCTTCTTCTCAGACAGAACTTACTGCTGAGATGGTTTGGCAGGATGGAACACATTGGGTTTATCCATACGAAATTTTTACCGACTTTTATGGGGCTAAACTCGGGGTTTATCTTCGTGAATGTAAATTGGAGAACTATTATGATGAAAAAAATGATGATTATTATTTAAGGTTGATGTTCCGTGACAACTACCATGGGACATGGCCGGACATATGGAGTGGTGCTGGAAATGGCGTAAAAGTAGATGGTAACAAAGAGTACGAGTTTGACTGGATCCCAGGCTCTAATGAGTTGCATCCATATATAATGTATGATTTTGATACATGGGACGAGGGAAAAACCATCAGATTTGAGTCTCCAGTCGGGAATATATTTGATGATTACCATGGCGATTATAACTATTCACGTACAATGGTTTTAGGTAATAAGCAAAGAATTGTAACAGACCCGGAAGGAAAATATTTCTCATATTCTTTTTTCGGAGAAGATGAAAGGAGTAAAACACCATATTGTTTTATCAAGGGTATAGGTCGAATATTGGATCATACCACCTGCAATCTCGCATATGCTGCTGCTATTGGGTTCTATTCCACTTGGTTGGAAGGCGATGTTTACGATGGTATTCTGGCGCTGAAGGTTTGGCATCCGGATTTGGGTGTGCTTTATCAGCATCCTGACTATGAGCATGTGATGGAGCTTGCGGGCGTTGATTCGCTGACTGCTGATGAGGACGGGGAGGCGGTCATTATGACGGGGTCAGGCGAGGTTACCGTAGAGAGTGCACATCCTGTAGATGTGATGATCTGCACCACCACGGGCGTCACCGTCCATCGCGACAAGGTGACGGGCTCCGCCACTTACCCCCTCGCCCCCGGCATCTACATAGTCCGCGCCGGCACCCGCACCTGCAAAGTCTGCATCTGACAAATATATTTAGAGTTTTGACTGATTGATATAGCGATATTTGAAGTGTATATGAATAAGAAAACTATATATAGCGTGAAAAACATTGTGATAATGATAGTATTTATCACTATGTCACTGCGGGCTTCTTCGCAGACCGAACTGACTACAGAGATGGTATGGCAGGAAGGAACTCATTGGATCTATCCGGTTCATATTAAATATGGTTATGATGGTACCCCACTTGATATAACCTATTTGCATGAATGTAGATTGGTGAAGCGATATTATGAGGAGTTAGATGATTATTATTTGGCGGTAGAACATCGAACAAATGATCCGATGGATGAGTATGGTGCAATTTGGTGTAATTATCTTGAAAATATAAAAGTTGAAGGTAATAAGATTTATGAATTCATAATTGGTGGCAGAGACGTTGGGCAGCCACTTACGATTTTATACAAGTGTTTAATGTATGATTTTGACACATGGGTTGAAGGAGGTAAGGCTTACTTTGAGTACGATGAGGATTTGGATAATAACCATAACGTACCAAATATTTCCTTAGAAAATATGCAACGAATTGTGACGGATCCGGAAGGGAAATATTATTCATACGCTTTTTCCGGTGAATATAGTATTACTGTTTACCCCGGGGATAATTATCATCCTAGTATAGAAAAGACTGTTCCTTATTGTTTTGTTAGATCGATTGGACGACTAATTGATAATAAATCTAGAAATCTGGCCTATTCTTATTGGCCATTCTGGTACCAAAACCCATGGAGAGAGTTTGGTTCAACAGAAGGAATAATGGCTATTAAAATTTGGCATCCCGATTTGGGTGTGCTTTACCAGCATCCGGAGCATGACAGATATGTTGAGCTTGCGGGTGTTGAGGCGCCGACGGCTGATGAGGCCGGTGAGGCGGTTGTTACGGCGGGGAGAGACGTGGTCAGTGTTGAGAGCGCCCGGCCTGTCGATGTGATGATATGCACCGCCACAGGCGTCACCGTATGCCGCGACAAGGTCACAGGCACGGCCACTTACCCCCTCGCCCCGGGCATCTACATAATCCGCGCCGGCACCCGCACCTGCAAAGTCTGCATCTGACAAATATATTTAGAGTTTTGACTGATTGATATAGCGATATTTGAAGTGTATATGAATAAGAAAACTATATATAGCGTGAAAAACATTGTGATAATGATAGTTTTTATCACTATGTCATTGAGGGCTTCTGCACAAACCGAACTGACTACAGAAATGGTGTGGCAGGAAGGAACTCATTGGATTTATTCCTATGAGATGTGGCGTGACTTGCCTCCTGCTGATTATTACCTTAGGGAGTGTAGATTAGTGAAATACACTGATGAAAAAACTAATGAAGAATATTTAAGTTTGGAATGTAAAAAGATGAAAGCGGACGGGAGCTGGTCTACAGATTGGTCCCAATATGGTATATTACTCAAAGTTGAAGGAGATAAAGTCAGTGCATCACTACTGGATGATATCACTCAATATAAAGGCTATTATCAGTTGTATGACTTCAGTACATGGAATGAAGGCGAAACAATCTATTTTGAAGAGCTCGGATCTGATCATACTCTTAAAAAGAAGAGTGTAACCGTTGAAAATATGCAAAGGATTGTGGCTGATCCGGAAAGCAAATACTATACGTATGCTTTCTCCGGAAAGGATAATAATTCAGATCCGTTTTATTACGTAAAAGGCATTGGGCGCGTACAGGATTATAGCACAGTAAATCTGGTACACATTTATATTAATATCAGCATGAATGAGATTCCGGGAGAACCGAATAGGATTATGGCGCTGAAGGTGTGGCATCCGGATTTGGGTGTGCTTTATCAGCATCCTGACTATGAGCATGTGATGGAGCTTGCGGGCGTTGATTCGCTGACTGCTGATGAGGACGGGGAGGCGGTCATTATGACGGGGTCAGGCGAGGTTACCGTAGAGAGTGCACATCCTGTAGATGTGATGATCTGCACCACCACGGGCGTCACCGTGCGTCACGACATGGTGACAGGCTCCGCCACTTACCCCCTCGCCCCCGGCATCTACATAGTCCGCGCCGGCTCGCGCACCTGCAAAGTCTGCATCTGACAGACTCGTTCCCGATAATCACATATCAATCGGCCTGTCAAATGGCGTGTCAAACTGTAGGGGCGCTATAAATGAGACTGCTGATTTTATGCTTTGATTGGTACGGCATGGTGTCCTATGGACAGA
>ERZ836877.1984-NODE-1984-length-28724-cov-7.131082_pt1 | contig 28724 bp, 20 predicted proteins | sample MGYA00519469_ERZ836877 | MGnify/ENA primary metagenome ERZ836877 (study PRJEB31850, sample SAMEA3708809) | human gut metagenome | biome: human gut; feature: human-associated habitat; material: faeces | place: China | collected 2014 ... | reverse complement strand
AAGACCTCCGCGCCGACCGTCAGCCCGAATTCACCCAGATCGACTGCGAGATGAGCTTCATCGAACAGAACGATGTGATTGAGCTTTTCGAAGGCATGGCAAAGCACCTTTTCAAGGTAATCCGCGGTATCGAACTCACCGAACCCTTCCCCCGCATGGCCTGGGCCGACGCCATGAAATACTATGGCAGCGACAAGCCCGATACACGCTTCGGTATGCGCTTCGTAGAGCTGATGGACGTACTCAAAGGCTGCGGCTTCTCTGTATTCGATAATGCCGCATACATCGGCGGCATCTGTGCCGAAGGCGCCGCCCACTATACCCGTAAGCAGCTCGACGCCCTCACCGAATTCGTGAAACGCCCGCAGGTCGGCGCAAAGGGTATGGTATACGCCCGTGTGGAAGCCGACGGCAATGTAAAATCGAGCGTAGACAAATTCTACACACAGGAGAAACTGCAGGAGCTCAAGGAAGCCATGGGCGCAAAGCCCGGCGACCTTATCCTCATACTCAGTGGCGACGACGCCATGAAGACACGCAAACAACTCTGCGAACTCCGTCTTGAAATGGGCCGTCAGCTCGGTCTGCGTGACAAGGACAAATTCTCGTGCCTTTGGGTTGTCGACTTCCCCATGTTCGAATGGAGCGAACAGGAAAACCGTCTCATGGCAATGCACCATCCATTCACCCATCCCAAGGACGAGGATATCCCAATGCTCGACACCGATCCCGCCGCCGTGCGTGCCGATGCCTACGACATGGTGATCAACGGTGTCGAAGTCGGAGGCGGTTCCATCCGTATCCACGACAGCGCCCTTCAGGCAAAGATGTTCGAAATTCTCGGCTTTACTCCGGAGAAAGCTGCCGAACAGTTCGGTTTCCTCATGAACGCTTTCAAGTTCGGAGCGCCTCCTCATGGCGGTCTTGCCTACGGTCTCGACCGCTGGGTAAGCCTATTTGCCGGTCTCGACAGTATACGCGACTGCATCGCATTCCCCAAAAACAACTCGGGACGCGATGTAATGCTCGATGCTCCGGCCGCCCTCGACCAGAGCCAGCTCGACGAGCTTAATCTCGCCATCGTAGAACCGCAGAAATGAAATTATCCTATATCATAGCCGCTCTTGAAGAGTTCGCCCCGCGGACTCTTCAGGAGTCATGGGACAACAGCGGCCTCCAGATCGGCCTTCCAGCCGGAACCGATGAGGTTTCGGGCGCTTTGCTCTGCGTCGATGTCACTGAAGAAATCGTAGCTGAGGCCGCCGGACGAGGCCTTAACCTCATAATATCGCATCATCCGCTGATATTCAAAGGTTTCAAGACGCTCACAGGCGCCAACGCCCCGCAGCGGGCGGCCATGGCTGCCATACGCGCCGGAATCGCCGTCTATTCGGCCCATACATCGCTCGACAGCACAGTCGGAGGCATATCCTACGCCATGGCTCAGGCCATGGGTGCGGAAGTGCGCCGGGTCCTGTCGCCCGCAGAGATCAGTTTCAGACGCGTAAGTGTCATCTGTCCCCGCTCTGCGGCAGCCGATGTGCGCCTCGCACTGCTCGACGGCGAAGCCGGTACAGTTCCGTGCGCGGCCAATTCCTCCCTGAGCGCAACCGCACCTGTCCTCGACACCGACAGCCGATGCATATATACCGACGTCGAAGGCGAGACCTTACCAGCCGCTCAGGATCCGATAGCCGGTATAGAGCTGATCCACACTCCTCTGACACGAGTGGAGACAATCGTTCCGCTCTGGAAAGCCGCCTCATTGGCCGCGACAGCAACGGGCGTCCCCGGTGCGGAAAATGCCAAAGTCGAAATATCGCCTGTCGACAATACAGACAGCCACATAGGCCTTGGCGTGATCGCCGAATTCGAAAAACCGATGAAGATGGCCGATTTCGCGGCTATGCTCAAGGCGAAATTCGATGTACCATCCATACGTGTATCCCTCGGCTATGATCCCGAAGCGCAGGTACGCCGCGTAGCTATGTGCGGCGGCGCGGGAGGCGAATTCATCGGAGCGGCCCGGACGGCCGGAGCCGATGTCTACGTCACCGCCGACGTGCGCTACCATGATTTCTGCGACAATCCCACAGGCATGGCCATATTCGACATAGGCCATTTCGAAAGCGAACAGTATGCTACTGTGATTTTTAAGAATGTCCTTTCGAAAAAAATGCCTAACTTTGCAGTCTATTTCTCATCCTCTCAAAAAAATCCGGTAAAATATTTGTAAGTCACCATATATGGCAACTGAAAACAAGCAAGATGCACCCCGCTCGGTCGAGGATCGTCTCAAAACACTCTACGAACTCCAGACCATCCTCTCCGAAATCGACCGTATCCGTAATATCCGCGGCGAACTTCCTCTCGAAGTAAAAGATCTTCAGGATACTATCGCCGGTCTGAACACTCGTATCGAACGCTATCAGGGAGATATCGAAGATCTCAAGATCAAACGTACTGCCGAACAGAACAAGATCGAAAACAAAAAACTCCTCATCGACCGCTACCGTCAGCAGCTCGACAACGTGCGCAACAACCACGAATTCGACAACCTCACCAAAGAAATCGAATACGAGACTCTCGAGATCAAACTCAGCGAAAAGAATATCGGCGAAATCGAACGAGAAATCGACAACCGTCAGGCCCAGATAGCCTCGATCCAGCAGGATATCGTAGACCAGACCCAGATTCTCGCAGAAAAGAAAGCCGACCTCGAAAACATCGTGAACGAGACCCGCAGCGAAGAGGAAAACCTCATCGGTCGAGCAAAGACACTCGAACCCGGTGTCGACGAGCGCACTCTCAATGCTTTCAAGCGCATACGTAAAAACGCCCGCAACGGTCTCGGCATCGTGATCGTCGACCGTAACGCATGCGGCGGCTGCTTCAACCGCATTCCACCGCAGAAGCAGATCGAAATCAAGATGCACAAGAAAGTCATCGTCTGCGAATACTGCGGCCGCATCATGATCGATCCCGAACTTGCCGCAGCCGTCGAAGAATCAAAAAAATAATCTCCCTTAAAAAACAACGGACTATGCACACCGCATGGTCCGTTTTTTCATATCTTTGCACCAATCTAATCAAAATATATATTCTTATGAAAAAACTTATTCTCATCATCGCCGTGCTTGCAACCGCATACCAGCTTGCATTGGCCGGCGAGTTCAGCGCCATGCGTGGCGTATGGGCCTCGGACAGCGCCGAAGCCGTAGTCACAGACCATGCCTGCATCTTTTTCGAAAACACTCCGACCGGATTACGCGCTTTCCTCGATGTTCCGTCGTACAATATACACAGCCGCACAGCATTCGCAGACTCCACATTCATTTCGGATGAAACGACGCCCATTGCCTTAAGCCTCGAAGGTAAAAAACTGAAAATCGGAGACAAGACCCTTGTGAAAGTCGAAGACATCACGACATGCGAGCCATATGAACGCCCGGCCGCGACTTCAAAATTCGACATAGGCCGACTTCTTCAGGAATGGCGTCTCGGAGCGGCTTACGGCAGAGAGGGAGAGTTCACATTCTGCGAGATAAACACCAACCGACATATGTTCGTATACATGTTGAATCCGACAATGACATATATACGTGCGGCCGCCACACGAAACAACAATAACGGCACTCTTTTCTTTCAGAATATAAGGATGATGCAAAACGGCAATACCGGCGAACTGACATCGCATATGATGCCGGGCAACCTTGCCATAGCCCGCGATGACCTCGCCATCGATGACAGCAAATTCCAACCCGACAAATGCACATTCACATCCGACGGAGGCATCTACTGGTCTTTTATCTCGTTCTCGCCCGACGAGATACTCATAAACGGCTGCGGCGAAACATACAACGTTCAGCGCGGAGCATCGCCGGATACAAAAGACGAATATTTCAAATATACTCCATACTCATCTGAATCGGGAGCATTGCACATCTTTCACTGATTGCAGTAGTAGTTCGGCGGATTTTTGCTATCTTTGTACTTCAAAACGAAAAAAATTTAAACACATCATATTATGGCTCAGAATGAAGTGACGGGACCCGAAGAAAAGAAATCCCTCAATTTTGTTGAAGAAGAGGTGTACAACGATCTGCAGGCCGGCAAAAACGGAGGCCGCCTGAGCACACGTTTCCCGCCTGAACCCAACGGCTACCTTCACATCGGTCATGCCAAAGCCATATGTATGGACTTCGGCATAGCCGAGAAATTCGGCGGTACATGCAATCTCCGCTTCGACGACACCAACCCGGTGAAGGAAGATGTGGAATATGTAGACTCCATCCGCGAAGACATCCACTGGCTCGGTTTCGACTGGGGCGACCGTGAATACTACGCTTCCGACTACTTCCCCCAGCTTTTCGATCTGGCCGTACGCCTTATCAAAGAAGGCAAAGCTTATGTCGACGACCAAAGTTCCGAAGAGATAGCCCGTCAGAAAGGCACTCCCCAGACACCTGGCGAAGAAAGCCCCTATCGCAACCGCAGCGTTGAGGAAAATCTTGATCTTTTCATGCGCATGAATGCCGGCGAATTCGACGAAGGTTCACGCGTGCTCCGAGCCAAGATCGATATGGCATCGCCTAACATGCACTTCCGCGACCCGATCATGTACCGCATCATCAAGACGCCTCATCACCGTACAGGCACCACATGGAAAGTCTACCCGATGTATGACTTCGCCCACGGCCAGAGCGACTATTTCGAAGGTGTGACACACTCTATCTGCACACTCGAATTCGTGGTACACCGTCCTCTCTACGAGTATTTCGTAAAAGAACTTGCCGACGACAGCTACTGCCCGCGCCAGATCGAATTCAATCGCCTCAACCTCACTTACACCGTAATGAGCAAGCGTAAACTGCTTCAGCTCGTGAAAGAAGGTCTTGTTGCCGGCTGGGACGATCCTCGCATGCCGACCATTTCCGGCATGCGGCGCCGCGGCTATACCCCGGCCTCTATCCGTAACTTCATCGATACCATCGGATATACCAAATATGAGGCTCTCAACAGCGTCAGTCTTCTCGAACATGCCGTTCGCGACGATCTCAACCGTATCGCTACCCGCGTAATGGCTGTAGTCAACCCTCTAAAGGTTGTCATCACCAATTATCCCGAAGACAAGGTCGAAACCGTGAGCATGGAGAACAATCCCGAAGATCCCGAAAGCGGCACTCACGAAATGCCTTTCTCCCGCGAGCTCTACATCGAACGCGACGACTTCATGGAGAATCCTCCAAAAAAATTCTTCCGTCTCGCACCCGGCTCCGAAGTCCGTCTAAAGGGCGCGTATATCATCAAATGCGATGAAGTGATAAAAGACGCAGACGGAAACATCACCGAACTCCGCTGCTCATACGACCCCGACACCCTCAGCGGCATGCCCGGCGCCAACCGCAAGGTGAAAGGCACGCTCCACTGGGTATCGGCCGCACACGCCGTCGACGCCGAAGTGCGCCTCTATGACCGCCTTTTCGAAGTCGAGAACCCGGGCGCCGAACCCGACCGCGACTTCCGCGAAATGCTCAATCCCGATTCGCTGAAAGTGGTTCAGGGTGTTAAGCTTGAACCATACATCATGACAACGGCGCAGCCCGGCAGCAAATTCCAGTTCCAGCGCGTGGGCTACTTCACTCCCGATCCCGACAGCACCCCCGAACATCCTGTGTTCAACCGCACCATAGCCCTCAAGGATACCTGGGAGAAGGTGCAGAAGAAAGCATGATTTTACCGCCGGATGTGTCCGGCTCCAGTTAAAGTAATGTGTCAAAATACGGCTTCATATAACCGTATTTTGACACATCCGTTAAACGATTCCCCTAAGGATATTGACCGATATATGAGCTACGACGACGAATCCAATCCCCGCGAAGAACTGTATCAAAGCTTCCTCAAATCACTGAAAGAACCGGCTACGGAAAGATTCTTCGACGAAGATGAACTCGTCGAGATATTCGACTACGCAGGTGATCTCGCCGATGACTATGCGCGCGCTGAAGTACTATTCTGCGGCGCCCGTCTGTATCCCGAAAGCGCACCGCTCAAAGAACGCCGCGCCCTCCTCTACTTCGACCTCGAAGATGCCGAAAAAGAGCTTAAGGACGGAAGCGCCGCCGCATTCATCGCCGACAATTCCGACCACTCTTCGCTGCTCTTCGACATCGTACGCCTTGAGGCGAACCGACCGGCAGATGCGCCGGCCGCGCTTGCGTTTCTGATGGAGCAATATCCGTCTTTTTCCGATGAGGAGACCATCCGCTTCATAGATCTCGCTTTCGACCTCGATTGCTACAGCTGGGTGAAGGAACACATGCCGGAACTTCGCAAAAAAGCGAATTTTCTGCCCGCTCTTCTTTACGAAGTGCTTCAGGAGGCCGACGAACAGGGCGACGATGAGACAGTTGCCGCGCTCGCCGAAGAACTTATCGAGGCAGAACCTTTCTCCATAGCCTACTGGGCAACCCTTTTCCGCGCACAGGCGCGTCTCGGCAAGGAAGACGATGCCAGACAGACATTCGATACAGCCAAGGCACTCGGAGCCGACAATCCTGCTGCCCTGCTCAATCTCGCAGATACAATATATTCATGTGCGCCATACCTCCAGCGCGAGGCTATCGAAATGATGGGAGCGTTAAAAAAGGAAAATCCTGACGACTTCACATTTACCGACTGCCGTTGCGCCCTTCTTGTGCAACACGGAGACCCGGCGACAGCTGTAGCCGAATTACGAAAATACATGGCAGAGCATCCGGGCGAGATTCGTCCGCTCAAACAACTCCTGCTATGTAATATAACCGACGCCGAATGTATCTGTGACCGCTATATCGTCGCCAATAACGGACAAGAGATGCCCGCGGCCGACCTCGACGAGACCATCAACGCCCTGCTCATGCGGTCGGCAATGAATTCACTCGCCGGACTACTGAAATCACTGCGCAAACTCCGCGCCCTGAACGCAGTGGAATTTGCCTCATATGCTGAAGCATTGTTCGCCCTCGGACGGTATGAGGAGACCGTCGAACTGATCGACGACGACAGTCTGTTTGACGAAATAACGCAGATACCTTTCCGAGGAGCATCTCATGTATATATATGCGTGGTCGCATATATGAAAACAGGCCGCGAAGAGCAGGCCAGGGAAATGCTCGACAAAGTGACACCCTTCTTCGAAGCCTATATGGCCGGAGCGCCACTGCCCGTGCGCATGGCTTCGCGCACACTTTTCACGCTTGCCGACAAAGTGCGCCGTCATCCGGCCTCCGACAAGCTATACTGGGAGTATTTCGACATGCTCGGCCACTCCAAATTCACTTGAAGAAAGCCTTGAGCCGTTCCAGGCCGGCTTTGCCGAGGATAAGCAGAGCGGAATACTGACAGGCTTTGGCCAGACCGTAGAACACAGCCCAAAGCACACCCTTGGCCGCCACGGGTATCGGCAGGAGCATCTGTGCGAACGAGATGGCGTAGCACAGCACACAGCAAAGAGCTACTATGGCCCCTGTGCGGAAGGAAAGACCCTGTAGCCACGCCTTGAATCTGAGGAATTTCTCTTTCATTCCTCAAAAGTACATATTTTCGCACACAGAAACAAACAGGAAAAGCGCCCGCATCCAGAAAGAGGATGCAAGCGCTTTTATCGGTTATGAAGGGAGATGCTTACTTTTTGGCAGCTACGGCCGCATGTTCGATTGCAAGACAATCGACATAATTCTTGATATAGGCATCGAATCCGGCGACATCAGCGGGATCGGGAGCGATCTCGACACCGGCATTGCCGAGGAAGACCTTCTGCTCGAGATATTCGGGAAGCGAGAGCCCTTCGGGATTGCCCACTACGAAGCCGGCGAGCAAGGCCATGCCCCATGCACCGCCTTCGCCGGCCGTCTCCATGACGGATATCGGCGAATTGAGAGCAGCAGCGAGAATGCGCTGTCCGACACCTTTTGTCTTAAACAGACCACCGTGACCGGTCAGACGGTCGACCTCCACATTTTCTTCCTTGAAAAGGATATCGTTGCCTATCTTAAGCACGGCTACAGCGGCATATAGATTGGCACGCATGAAGTTGGCGAGATTGAAACGGTCGTTGGCCGAGCGGACGAAAAGGGGACGTCCCTGTTCGAGACCTGTTACAGGCTCGCCCGACACATAGTTGTATGCCATCAGGCCCCCGCAGTCACCGTCGCCCTCGAGAGCACGGTTATAAAGGAGACCGTAAAGCTGATTATAGTCAACGGGGACTCCGAGAAGTTCCTGATACTCCTTGAAAAGATTGACCCATGCATTGAGGTCGGATGTGCAGTTGTTGCAGTGCACCATGGCCACAAGACTGCCGTCGGGAGTGGTCACCATATCGATCATCTCATAGGGCTTGGAAAGTTCCTTTTCGAGCACGATCATGGAGAACGAAGACGTTCCGGCCGACACATTACCTGTGCGTTTGAGAACAGCATTTGTCGCTACCATACCGGTACCGGCATCGCCTTCAGGCGGGCAGAAGGGTACTCCGGGTGCGAGATGTCCCGATACATCGAGAAGGGCGGCGCCTTCAGGCGTGAGATGACCGGCAGCCTCACCCGCTACAAGCACTGTCGGAAGGATATCGGAAAGAGTCCAGGCGAAGCCCTTTGGAGCGACAAGCCTGTCGAACTTAGCCACCATAGAGGCGTCGTAGTTCTTTGTCTCGGGATCAACGGGAATCATGCCGGAAGCATCGCCTACGCCAAGCACACGCTCGCCGGTAAGTTTCCAGTGGATATATCCGGCAAGGGTGGTGAGGAAGTCGATATCAGCCACATGCTCCTCATTGTCGAGTATAGCCTGATACAGATGGGAAATACTCCATCGGAGAGGAATATTGTATACGAATAGTTCGCTCAGCTCGGCAGCGGCACGGCCCGTATTTGTGTTGCGCCATGTACGGAAAGGCATCAGAATATTTCCGTCCTTACCGAAAGGCATGTAGCCATGCATCATGGCACTTATACCGATGGCCGCAAGACGCTCTATCTCTACGTCGTAAAGTTCGAGCACGTTTTTGCGGAGATCGGCATAGCAATCCTGGAGACCGTACCAGATAGCCTGTGTGCTGTATGTCCACAGACCGTCGACAAGCTGGTTCTCCCATGTATGGCTGCCCTGTGCAAGCGGCTTGTTGTCCGGCCCTATGAGCACGGCCTTGATACGCGTCGAACCGAATTCAATGCCGAGCACAGCATTGCCCTGACTTATAATAGATTTTGCATCCATAGTATTAAATGATAAAAGATGTATGGTGAAAAGTGAAAGGTGAAAAGTGAATATATTAGTTCTGTCTCAAAAACATAGAGGCGAAACTAATATATTCACTTTTCACCTTTCACTTTTCACTCTTAATCATAACAGCAATCAGCAGAGCGATTTATTAAGCATGTAGTAGACCTCGTTCCAACGGAGCTCGTTCTTGAAGCCCTCGATAGTGGTGTCCTTGCAGATGTGCAGCATTTCGATACCTGCGATCTCCGCATAGTCCTGCCAGTATTCGGGAGTAAGCTTGTAGGAGAAGCAGGAGTGATGTGTGCCACCCGCGAGAATCCATGCGCCGGCACCGATCTCGAAGTTGGGCATCGGAATCCAGAGAGCCGAAGCCACGGGAAGTTTAGGCAGAGGTTTGGGTTCAATGCACTCAACGTCGTTGACGATAAGGCGGAAGCGGTTGCCAAGGTCTACGACAGTAGCCGTGATACCTGCGCCGGGCTTCGATGTGAAGACGAGGCGTGCGGTAAGGCTCTTGCGGATGCCTATGCCGAGGAAGTGAACTTCCAGACGGGGCTTCTCAGCAGCGATAAGAGGACATACCTCAAGCATGTGGGCCTGAAGAATGGAGCTGTTGGCGCCATCGAAATTAAGAGTATAGTCTTCGAGGAATGAGCAGCCCTGACCCTGGCTCATAACCCATACCGAGCGATAGAGAGCGGCGCTCTTCCAGTCGCCTTCGGCACCGAAGCCATAGCCTTCGGCCATGAGTCGCTGCGAGGCAAGGCCGGGAATCTGGTCGAAACCGACGAATTTTGGATCGTTGATGTCGGCAGTACCGAGGTCATCGAAGTTTGTCGTGAAGCCCTTTGCTCCCTTGGCTTTGAGGATTGCGCGGAGAGCGAGTTCGGCCTTGGCAGCATTCCAGATCTTGCGATAGCCTTCGGTGCTCTTGTCCTCCAGTTCGGCGGCATGTTCATATTCCTTGAAATATGTCGCTACGAGGGCATCGGTATCGGCATCGCTCACCTTCTTATAGTATTCCATGAGTTCACTCACGGGAGTATAGTCAACATGATAGCCCAGACGCTGCTCGGCCTCAACCTTGTCGCCGTCGGTCACGGCAACATTGTTCATCTGATCGCCGAATCGAAGGATCAGCATATCCTGGCTGTCGGCCCATGCGGCTGCTACACGCTGCCATACAGCAATGTGATCCTGGGCAACAGGATCAGTCCAGTGGCCTACAACCACCTTGCGGCGCAGACGCATACGCGAACAGATATGACCGAACTCACGGTCGCCATGGGCGCTCTGGTTGAGATTCATGAAGTCCATGTCCATTGTATCCCAGGGAATTTCGGCATTATACTGGGTATGGAAGTGGAGAAGCGGTTTATTGAGTATCTGCAGGCCGTGGATCCACATTTTGGCAGGCGAGAAAGTATGCATCCAGGTAATGACACCGATACATGCGTCGCTGTTGTTGGCAGCCTTCATCACGTCGGCAACCTCTTTCGATGAATTTGCGGTGCCTTTGTAGACAACCTTTACAGGAAGACGGCCTGACTTGTTAAGACCTTCAACCATTTCTTTGGAGTGGCTGTCGACAGCCACAACGGCATCACCGCCATATAGGAGCTGGGCACCAGTGACCCACCACACTTCGTAGTTAGAGAAAACGCTCATAAAATTATAGAATTATGAATTAAGAATTATGGATTATGGATTAATTGATAATTAAGAATTGAGAATAATAATTCTCAGCTTGCCAGCCAGATAACTTAAAACTCCTAACCGCCTATTTCTGTCCGTAATAAGCATTGGGACCATGCTTGCGCGAGAAATGCTTCTCCACAAGCAGCGGATTCATTGTCAGCGCCGGATTGACCTGGAATGCCACAAAGGCCATCTTGGCAACCTGCTCCATCACCACGGCATTGTGTACGGCTTCTTCGGGAGTCTTGCCCCAGCTGAAAGGCCCATGGTTCTTTACAAGTACACCGGGAGTATGCACAGGATTCATTCCGATAAAACGCTCCACGATGACATTGCCGGTCTCGAGCTCATAATCGCCTTCGACTTCGGCTGCAGTCATGTCGCGGGTACAGGGAATAGCATTATGGAAATAGTCGGCGTGGGTAGTGCCGATATTAGGCAGATCTATACCGGCCTGAGCCCAGGCGGTGGCATAAGTTGAATGCGTGTGCACCACACCGCCGATCTCTGAGAAAGCGCGGTAGAGGGCCAGATGGGTAGGCGTATCGGAAGACGGACGGAGATCACCTTCGACAACCTTGCCGTCGGCAAGACTGACAACGACCATGTCGGAAGCCTTCATGGTGTCGTAGCTGACACCGCTGGGCTTGATTACCACAAGGCCTTTCTCACGGTCGATACCAGACACATTACCCCAGGTGAAAATCACCAGGCCGTGCTCAACAAGACTCATGTTGGCACGATATACTTTTTCTTTAAGTTCTTCGAGCATAGGAAGATAATTTATATCTTGAACCGAAAATTCTGTTGATAGATATCGTTGTCGAAGCGATAGAGACGCGCCCCGCGCCGTGAACCGGTCTTGTCTATATACTCCGTAGGGACAATCGAACTGACTTCAGCCACACGCTTTCGGAAATTACGTTTGTCGATTTCTTCGCCGATAACAGTCTCATAAAGAGCCTGCAACTGCGAGAGCGTGAACATAGGCGGAAGAAGACGGAAAGCCACAGGTTCGACAGCGAATTTGCGCCGCAATGATCCGAGAGCCTGTTCGATCATAACCGGATGATCAAAGCCGAGTTCGGGCAGATCATCGAGTGGCAGCCAGTGGGCGTCGTGGCCTGCAACTGCGGCACTATCGACATCGGCTATATTGACAAGAGCGCTATAAGCTACTGAAACTACCCGTTCTCCCGGATCACGGTCCACGGCACCGAAAGTTCCGACCTGATGCATATACACATCGGTCAGACCGGTAAGATCGCGGAGCACACGTGCGGCAGCGTCGTCGACACTTTCATCACGACCGACGAAACCACCCATAAGCGACCATTTGCCGGCCTCAGGCTCGAAACTCCGTCGGGTGAGGAGAAGACATAGACGTCCGTGCTCAAGACCGAAGATAACGCAGTCAACGGCCACATAAAGTCTGTCGTTTCTTGTATAGTAAGCACTCATTATCAGTTGAAAGAGTCGAAAAAAGTTTAAAAAGTCAAGATAATAGTCTTGATAATGACTACATCGACCATTATCTTAACTTTTCTCTTTATAAAATTTTCAAACTTTAGATTACCAGAAATAGATATAGAATGCGACAGTAATACCGAGGATAATGACGGTATGGATCACATCCCAGTGGTTCCAGCTTGCACGGGTTTCGGCACGCTGTTCGGGAGTAGAGGTTCCGAAGACAAGACCGCGGATTTTCTCATCTGACGGAGCCTTGGTGCAGAGCGACACGATGACACCCACCGCGAGGCAGAATACCAGCATCCAGCCACAGAAGAAGAGCCAGTTGCAATCGAAGAATATGCTCTGGAAGAGGCTCGGATCAGCCGAGACTCCGGCATTGCTGTAATAGATCTTGGCACCAAGACGTGTGAGGCCGACAATAAGACCCGAAAGAAGAGCCCACATACCGCCAAGAGCAGATGCGCGTTTCCAGAGAATACCGATAAGGAAAGCGGCAGCGATACCGGGCGCAAGAACCGACTGTACGTCCTGGAGATAGAGATAGAGCACATCGCCGACCGATCGCATGACAGGAATCCAGAGGATACCGAGCACCACGATTACTACTGTAGCGGCCTGACCGATACGAACAAGTTTCTTGGGATCGGTCTTTGGTTTGAGACGCTGGTAGAAGTCGATGGTGAAGAGAGCAGCCGAAGAGTTGAAGAGCGATGCGAGCGAGCTCATGAGAGCGGCAAGAATGCCGCACACGATAAGACCCTTGACACCTGCGGGAAGAAGCTTGGCCACAAGAGTGGGGAAGGCAGCGTCAGAATTAGGATTACCGTTGGGAAGCATAGGCAGGAAGTCGCCGAGGTTCTGATGAAGAGCGAAAGCGATCATGCCGGGGATAAGGAAGAGGAATACGGGAAGAAGCTTAAGATAAGCACCGAAGATTGTACCGCGACGGGCTTCTTTCTCGTTTTTGCCGGAAAGAACGCGCTGCACGATAAACTGGTCGGTACACCAATACCAGAAACCGATGACAGCCGAACCGATAAGAGCGCCGAGCCATGGATACTGGGCGTCGCGATTATCGCGGATAAGGTTGACCATAGTATCGCCGTACTCATTGACCTTCACTGCCGAGCAGATACGCATCATCTCATCCCAGCCACCGAGTTCCTTGAGGCCGAGCACAAGGATGATAAGCGATCCAAGCAGAAGAATAGGAGTCTGAAGCACAGAAGTATAGAGCACCGACTTCATACCGCCGAAGATAGTGTAGAGAGCTGTGATAAGCACCAGACCGATAGCGGCGATCCAGAAGAAATCGATTCCCCAGAGTTCATCGATTCCGAACACCTGCTGGAATACAAGACCACCGGCATATACTGTCACGGCAACTTTAGTAAGCACATAGCTGATAAGCGAAATGGTGGCGAGAATTGTTCGCGACTGAGGATTAAATCGCTTTTCAAGGAATTCAGGCATGGTATATACCATGGATCGGGAGTAGAAGGGCACGAAAACCCAGCCAAGGATAAGAATCATCCAGCCCTGGATTTCCCAGTGGGCCATCGCCATGCCTGACGAAGCGCCCGAGCCGGCAAGACCGATGAGGTGCTCCGAACCGATGTTCGAAGCGAAAATAGACGCACCGATGGCAATCCACGTGGCGTCCTTACCGCCAAGGAAGTAGTCGGCGGCATTGTTCTGCTTTTGGCGCACAACCCACACGATGATGCCGATCAGGGCAACAAAGAACAAGGCTATGACAATCCAGTCAAGTAACTGCATAAGGTTAAGGTATTTTATTTTGGTTAAGGTATTTTTACTAAGATAGCGGGTTGAGGGGGTGTAAGTCCAAGGAGTTAAGATAATAGCCAACAGAATAACTATTATCTTAACTTTTTCAACTCATTACTCCTTACTTCACCGTAGAGAAGCGGTAGATGCAGTGGCTGGTATATGTTTCGCCGGGACGGAGAACAGCGGTAGGCCACTGGGGCTTATTGGGAGTATCGGGGAAATGTTGTGTTTCCAGACACACGGCTGTACGCTGCTGGTATACGATGCCTTTCTTGCCTGTCACAGTGCCGTCGAGGAAATTACCGGTATATACCTGTACGCCCGGTTCGTCGGTATATACATCCATTGCAATTCCCGATTCTGGCGATATGAGACGAAGTTTAGGCTGAGTCATGTCGCCCGGATTGCGAAGCACCCAATTGTGATCGTAGCCATTGCCGTTGATAATCTGTATGTCTTCGGCGGCGATATCACGTCCGATTTCCTTCATGACAGTAAAGTCCATAGGAGTACCTTCAACAGCCTCGATGGTACCGAGAGTCATATACGTGCTGTCGACAGGAGTAAAGCCTTCGGCATCGATCCACAGCGAATCGGCAAGCACATTGTTTTCAAGATTGCCCGACAGATTGAAATACGAATGGTTGGTCATGTTGATGATAGTCGGAGCCTTGGTTATCGCCGAATATGCGATCGCAAGGGCATTGTCCGAAGTAAGGGTATATGTTACAGTCGCGGTAACTTCGCCCGGGAATCCATTGTCACCGTCGGGAGATACAATTGTCAAAGCAAGAGTACTGTCATTGGGCTGCTCGGCACTATATACGCGGAACTGCCAGCCATATGTACCCATATTCGTACCGCCATGCAGGCAATGGCCGAAATTATTGCGCGGGAGCTGATACACGCTGTCGTCAAGTTCAAAACGGCCCTGATTTATACGATTGGCATAGCGGCCGATAGACGCACCGAAGTCGGTAACATTATTTTCAGGGAAATAGGCATCTATACTGTCGAAACCGAGAACGACATCGCGGAAATCGCCATTGGCATCGGGCACACTGAGAGACACCAGACGGCCGCCGAAGTTCGTGATACATGCCTCCATGCCATTGGCATTGACGAGGGTGTAGAGAGCAACGGAATCGCCGCGATATTCATTTGCGAATTTCTGAGGATCGAGACCCGACTTTGTCAAAGCGGGAACCTCCGTTTTAGTGCCGCATGAAGCAAGCACAAGTGCCGATACAATGGCAACCGGAAGAAGTTTCATGGTCTTGAATGATTGGAAAATAAATGGTTTCAGAAGTTAGTTTTAATTTTGGGTGTAAAATTAACACCCATTTTTCTACTCTCCAAATAAAAAAACATGTTTAAAAACATATTTATATATCCTGGAATTCCATTCCCTCCCAAAGAGGTACAGGAAATGGCCTGGAGATACATCTGACAGCGAATTTACATAATTTATATAATTTTTCAAAACACAAAAAAAATATCGCGATCGCACCCACAACAGAAAAAGTCGAATATTCTTTTTGCAGTTAAGGTTTTTTACAGTAATTTCGCAGGACAAAAGAAATACAACTTTCTGCTCCGGATTTGTAAATCACATTTGCTCGATTTCCAAGAAGAGCACGATTATCATAAATTAATACCAGTCATTTCCATATGAGAATTTTTACACGACTATTAAATTTAGCTGCCGTTGCAGTAATTATATCTGTCGGCAATCAACCTGCAGAGGCCCGGACCCCCGGTTTCGACCTCGCGGACTATGTTCATAAAACCATAAGGAATAAGCCAGAAAGCACACGCGAACGTTTGGTCGCCATAGACCGGATCAACGCCCTCATAAACAAAAACACCGCACCAGTGGTACCGTTGCTCGGCGGAGCCGCTGTGCCGGCAGAAGACCTGAAACCGTCAACTACATTCGGACCGGCCAATACATTCAGCGATCTCGACGGACCCGACGGAGAACTATGGTTCTATACCATGAATCTTGAAAACGAGGCCATACAACACGAATATTTTACAGAATACATCTTAAAATCGTATACCGTAACCATCTACGACAGCAAGCTCAACCTTGTCGGCACCATTCACGACAATATGGAATATGCTGACGATGAAGTCCGTGTAGCAGGATGCAATCTGCTTCCATCGGCCACCAGATATTTCTTTAACGATGATGACAAATGCGAGATTGTCATAGGACTGGCTGTCAACACTTCCGTCCCGGGTATAAACCGCTATCGTTCACTTGCCTACCAGATAGGAGGCGAAAAGGAAAGCGACGGCACAGACAAAGTCATAGCAACAATACCGGAACTGGTATGCAACGTACTCGATGCCTCCACCACAGACAATCCCGGTAATATATATATGTCTACCATGTCCGAATATTTTCCGGTGGATTTTCCAGAAGACGGCGACATATGGCAATACAAACTTGATTCAAAAGTTCGCCTCCAGGTATATGGCAAAGCAGATAACAACGGTAAGCTCAATGAAGTACTTACCTACGACATCTGTCACCTTAATCTACCCGGAGATCAGGAGAACTCTCCATTCATGCTGACCCTGTCAGACAATGACAAACCATACATTGTTTTCTCTCATTATAAAGAAACGCTTTTCGAGCCATATCACTCCAACAATGAAGATATGGTACAGCGAGTTTCCAATTCACTCGTAATCGAACTTTTCGAACTCGACCCCGCACCCGTCAAGATCCAGGAAACCGAAATACCGTTTACAAAAGATTCTGACGAAGATGTTATCGGTTCATTCTACTCCGTAGGCGACCTCAGATACAAGGACGACGTAAATTTCCACGACTTCGACAATTCAGGAAAGGCAGCTTTCTATATCACTAAGGGAAACAAAATTGTAGGCAGCGACGAAATTCTCGAAAGATCATACTATATATATCTACACGACGGAACTCTTAAGTCTACTGTATTCGAACAATCCGAAAGCACTCTTGCTCTGGCAAATCTAAAAGGTTCAGAACCTCAGAACATGTTCATCACAATCCGGAATAACGAATACGTCTTCAATTTTGTCGATCTTATATCATGCCGCACAGTCGCCTCGATAAGCCAGTATCTGAAAGTCGATGGTTCCGATCCCGATCCACTTTTGTCAAACATGGACCGAGTGGCCTACGGAGACAGCTACAGATATGCCATTGAAATGAAATATCCATCCGAAGAAGACGATCTGGCATTCATGCGAGTCGCATGGATCAATGCCGATGGTACCCCCGACCATATCGACGAAGTAAATATTGGCAAGGGCGTCCAATATGCCCAGTGCTTCATCGAAAGCAACACACTCGATCCGACCACATTTCATTCCGACAGCAATCAGGAATATCTAATGCTCATCAAACGCGGGAACGAAGGCGGGGGTACATCAGAGGAACTCCTTGTAGGCCAGGCCCGATCTGAAGAATACCCCGACGGCCGCGATCTCCTCTATCTTACTCCCGGCGAAAAAGGATACATAAATACCGTGCTCCCCTACTCCATGGCAGGTTTGCCAATGCTCGCGGTAATATATAATACAGGCACATCCGGATTTACTATAGATTACTATACTCTTCCTTTCGACGGAAACCAGAGCGGCATAGTCCCGACAATTTCAGGCACACAAGAGAATGCCACAATCACCTTCGACGGCACTACAGCCATAACAGAAGGTTTTACCATAGAACTATATTCAATCCAGGGCATCCTCATTGCGTCGGCACCCGACAAGCTCGATATAAGCATATTCCCTGCCGGGACCTATATAATCAAAGCCGGCAATAACGCAAAAAAAATAATCAGATAAGGAGTCGCACCTATGAACAGACTCGTCATGACAGCCATGGCCATCACCATGGCATCGACAACTATTTTCGCGGCTCCTCTGACACCCGACGAAGCTCTTGAACGCCTCGCCATACCCGGAGGCCCAATGCATTCTCGCGCACGTATCGACGCGACACCACGGCTTGTGAACACCCGACATTGCATTGACGGCGATCCGGCCGTCTATCTCTTCGACACCGGCGACAAAGGATTTATCATCGTAAGCGCCGATGACAGCGCCGATCCTCTTCTGGGATATTCCGATACCGGCTCGCTCGATGGAGAACTTCCCCCTCAGCTCGAATGGTGGCTCAGCGAATATGCGCGTCAGATAGAATATAACAAGGAAAACAGTCTTACCACCCTGCCCCCAAGAAAAACTCAGAGCGCAAGAGAAGCAATCGCGCCTATGATAAAGACCGACTGGGATCAGGCTGCCCCTTACAACAACATGTGTCCGGCAAGCGGCGCGGACCGCACATATACCGGTTGCGTCGCCACGGCCATGGCCCAAGTCATGAAATACTGGAACTATCCGGAACGAGGCAAAGGACAGATCAGCTACAACGCGACAACAATCGAGAAACGCCTATCGCTCAACTTCGCATTGCGGGCTTTCGACTGGAACCATATGCTTCCTGTATATAACGAAGGCGAATATACCCAGACTGAAGCCGATGCCGTGGCATATCTCATGAAAGCCTGCGGCTATGCCGTAAAGATGGACTACGGACTCGACTCGTCCGGAGCTCTGGCCATGAATATAGCCAATGGCCTGATCCGCTATTTCGACTACGATCCGAATATGCGCTATACTCTCCGTCAATATTACAACTCAACCGAATGGGAGAGCCTTATATACGATAACCTCAGAAATATAGGACCGATATTATACGGAGGGAGCTCTTTACTCGGAGGGGGACACTCCTTCATATGCGACGGATATGACGGAAACGGTTATTTCCACTTCAACTGGGGCTGGACAGGCATGTCGAACGGTTATTTTTCGCTCGATGCCCTCAATCCCTACTCGCTCGGTATCGGAGGCGGCTCCGGAGGCGGCTACAACTTCACACAGGATGCCGTGCTGGGCATACGCCCCCCGACAGGCGATATATCTGTTCCGGAAACTCCGGTCCTTACTCAGACCGGTTCTCTGGCTGCATACACAAAAAACGACTCCATCTTCTTCGATCTTTTCGCGTCTAACGAACCAATGTGGGTCAACTATACACCAGAGACTTTATATCTGTTTATGGGAGCGACATTCCACAACGAAAGCGACCCCTCCGCAACAGACTTCTCAATCCCTGTCAGCGACATAAAATTCATGATCCAACCGGGCTATGCCACAGGGCCGAGAATGTTCAGACCCGGCATCGACCTCGCGGCCGCCGCTATTCCCGACGGAAAATACAAAGTGACAATATGCAACGCGCATGAGGATACTCCCGACGTGTGGCTACCCGTGAAAGTCAACAAAGGCTACTTCAACTACATCCATCTTACCAAGAAGGGAAATAATTACACCATCGAGAACAACGATGTGGACCGGCTTGAAGTGGTTTCCGGTGAAATTGTCGGAGATTTCTATTACGGCACAGCATCAAAAGTACGCATCAGCGTACGCAACGATTCCGAACAGGAGCTAAGTAGCGGATTCGCTCCTGTCATATTCCATAATGGAAGCCTCGTAATGCTTGGTGAAAGCGTGTTGCTTACATTACAGCCGGGAGAAACCGTAACACGCGAATGGCTGACAACGCTCTACTCACTCTCACAGTATTTCAGCCCGTCGGAAGATATTCAGGTTCAATTGTCATTCTTCGACGAAGGCACTTACAATATCTATTCCGACGATATTCTCAAAGACATGACTCTGAAAGCCAATCCCGGCATGCCAAGAATAGAAACCGAATACCGACCGATGATCACAAACGCCGAGATCAAAACCGAAAACATCGATGGAAATCTCCAGCTTTACTATATAGTAAGCGACAAAAACGACATTGCAGTAAAGTCGTTGCTCATTCTTCGAAGCGGCTATTTCGCCTATCCGATGTATGCCTGCGTGACATCGCCAGCCGGAGAAAATGGTCAGATGGCCATTGAGACATATGCGGGCGACGTCCGCATACTCGACACTCCGGGCGAAAAATGTCTGTTTGAGACCAGACTGTCGTTTCCCGGAGCTGTTCCGGGCAAGACCTACTACATGATGATGGGTTATGGTTACGGACAGAATTTCGTACAGATAGGACCGTATTACTCATATTTCCGTCTTGCGACTTCCGGTGTTGAAGATGTGGCTACAGATACCGACGGCATAAGTTTCGACGGAGTCACGATTGGCGCCATAGGATACGATATCGAATTATTCAACCTGCAGGGCGTAAAAGTCGCAAGTGGCCGAGACACCGTAGAGACCGAGTCGCTCGCCAGGGGCATATATATTGTCCGTGCAGGCGACAAATCTAAAAAAATAGTAATCAAATAAATCATTTCTTTCACTTCTTCATGCATGATCCATAAGTCCATGCATGAATACAAACCAATCTACACGAGTATGAAAAAACTCTATCTATTCCTGATTACAGCCTTAGTGGCCATGTGCGGCTCGATAGCCGCCAAGGCTGCCACAGGCGGTACCATTTCCTGGAATTATCCGGGTGCCGTGGAAATCTATACCTGGGATTCTACCAACAAAACGCTGATTGACTGCAACGTCGCCGACGATGCCACAAGCTACACCGTCACTACGAACATGAAAGCGCACTATGTGTATATAAATGAAGGTTACGAAGTTGCCAGCTTCGCCGGCGTCAAACCCAACGGTCAATCACAGACAATCAATAAAGGCAATCCCTGGGGTTACGAAGGCGAAAAAACAGATAAACTTTATAACGTGACTTTCAACGGCAGCAACGCAGGCACCAATTTCATCCTGACACTTGTTTCGGAAGAAGAGGCCAACAAGGAAGCCACATTCACTCTTGACATAGAGAATGGCGCCGACCTTATTTCAGGAATTAGCATCGGTTCGCGTTCAATCAGCTATGCCGACGGAAAACAGTCAGTCTCTTATAAGCCGGCAATCGAAAAAGGCCTTAATATCACTGTTATGGGCGGCAAATCCTTATACAGTGTGACACACAACGGAACAGCCCTTTCCGAACTCAATAATTACGGTACCAAATACTATAAGATCGATGAAATTAACCCCGAGGATATCGTTACGGTACGAGGCTATGAGGAAGATCCCGATATCGAAATCTGCAAAGTGAGCATCGACATTTCCGAGGCCGCAAAAGGCGCCATCAAAAAGCTATGGAATTCCACTCTGCTTAAAGACATCACACCGGCTGAAGATGGTTCTTATTCTGTAAACAAAGGCACGCTCATAAAAATTCTCTTCAACGAGGACTACTCCGTCAACTCTGTAAAGGCCAATGACACCGACATATCCGTAAACGAACTTTCAACCGGCAACATAACCATCGAAAACGATACACATATCGTAATCGACGCCGCGCCCATCGAATATACCGATGTGACATGGACCGTATATATCGCCAACCCTGAAGGAGTAAGGCTCCATGCAGGCAACGGTACGGAAGGCTATGACCTTGACCTCAGCAATGGAGGCGAACCGACCACAACCGAGATTCAGTTCAATGCCGCATATGAAAACGGCACCCTGATCTCTCCGGCCATGAACATTCCCGCCGGACAGGCTTATAAGTATACGTTCTCCGTATCGAGTAAATACTCCACCCTCATGTATACTTCCACAGGCGACTACTGGATCAAGGGCGCACGCCTGTCGAATCTTTCCACTTCAGCCGGAAACCCTGTGTCTGACCATACGTTCTATATCGCCGCACAGAAAATAAACCGTACGGCCAAGGCCGCCGTCTACCTCTCGACAAACGGCGTCAAAGCCATCCTGCAGGGTAACAGCAAAAACATGGCGCCCAACATCACGATAGAAGAGCAGGGCTATAATATCATTGAATTCGACCCCGAATTTGATGCTCCTTTCTCAGCCCGTTTCTACTCTTCGGTTGAACAGGCCGCTGTCTACGTAGACGGAACAGCCATGAAGGCCGACGATAACGGCATTTATACCGCAGATATCAAAGATGGTTCTGTCATCAAGATGTTCGGAGACGGAAAATCGCACTCTGAAAGCACAATATCCATAACAGCCGACCGCTGGGCAAGTGCAGAGATCACATACGACAAATTTATCAAGACTAACGAAGAATTCAAATGCTTCGACGGTACCGAAGTGACCATCGTCCCCGGACCCTATACCACAATAACGGTAGACGGCGGAAGTGTACCTGCAAGTCTGATCAGCAAAGCGGCCGCTGCCGATGGTGCAAGCCATACTTTCACCACTACAGGCGCACACCAGATCAGCCTCACTTACGATGGTCCGGCATACGATGAATATGTGCTCGACCCTGTATCCGGCGCGACTGTCGAATCAATCGATCCTATAACCATCGCTTTCCCCAACGCAACCGATGTGACCGTCGAAATGGCCGAAGACGAAATCCTTCTTATGGCGCAGGATCAGTCATGGGCCGCAACCGCCATCAGTGTCAGCAAAGTGGAAGATGCTCCGTGCCCTACATTCAAATTCGCCGCCACACCCACACCGACCGCACTTAAAACCTATGTATTCGATATTCCCGAAGGATTCTTTAAAATCCACGGTGAAAGCAGTCCGGCCATAGGAGCGACATTTACTCTTAAGAAAGACCTGTCCGACATCGAGGTAATGTTCTCTCCAACCGGAGAAATGCCGGTCGAAGAATATCCTTCGTTCAACATTGTATTTAACGACAATATCAATGTCACTGTAGCTTCCGATATAACCGACAAGATGAAAGTGACATTCGACGGAGAAGTCCTGACTCCCGAAACCGACTTCATATATGGTTCAGAGGCTTTCTTTTTCATGATAATGCTAAACAATCCGGACTACTTCAAGCCCGGCAAACTGACAGTGGCGCTCGAAGCTGGCGCTCTCGACCTCTCCGGCACACCATCGCCCGCAATCGAACATACATGGACACTTATCGAGCCCAAGGATTATACCTATACGATCACCCCCGACGAATCAGAAACAGTGACGACTCTCGGCAAGATAACCATTGTATTCGAAAATGCCGAAACGGCCGAAATCGACAATACATATGGAATCAACCTCAAGGGCGGCACTCCCGGAAATGCCGACTACTACAATGTGACAGGAAAAATCGCAGCTGTTGAAGGAGAGGAGCATCCTACTTTCGACATAACCTTCGAGCCCGCCCCCTCCACTCCCGGCAAATACACATTTACCATCGGAATCAGCGCGTTCTTCCTTGATAACACTACCTCCTTCCCCTCTTCGTACCTTACACACACCTACACTCTATCGACTCCGACCGGTATCGAAGGTGTGATCGCCGACGGAGAGGCAAATGATGACATCTACAACCTTCAGGGCGTAAAACTCGACTCCAAATGGAATGAACTTCCCGCAGGCCTCTACATAGTCGGCGGCAAGAAAGTGATGAAACATTAATCCTCTTATCCCGATATTAAAGAAGACGCTGCCGGACTGGCCCGACAGCGTCTTCTTATTTTTTGCGACTGCTCCGACGTATTGTCAACGCCGCCCGAGCAACTGCTGCATGAAATAATAGAAAAATTTCACATCGTCGATAAAATAACGACGGAACAACCGTTTCGGCTCCATGCAGAAGCGATAGAACCATTCCAGACAAAGTTTCTGCAGGATTTTCGGAGCCCGACGGATATTACCGGCCTCAAAATCTATAGTAGCACCGAGCGCCATCCATATATCCACTCCAGGCATCCGGTCTTTATGCCTCATAATCCACTTTTCCTGCTTACTCGATCCGACACCGACAAGTACCACATTAGCACCCGAACGGTTGATTATATCATAGATCTGACGGTTCTCCTCCTCATTTTTCTCGAAACCATACGAAGGAGAATGCGCGCCGACCACAATACGCCGACCCATGCCGGCGTTTATACGCTCCATAGCCCGAATTGCCACACCTGGAGCCGCTCCCAGAAGAAATATACGGCAGTCGGGATTGTTGCGGTGATATCTGTAGAATGCAGGAAAAAAACTGCTCCCGGGAATTGTCTCGGGCAGCGAACGCTTCAGGAGTTTTGAGCAGAAATAAAGGATTCGGCTGTCGCATACGACCCAGTCGGCCCGATCATAACACCGACGGAATTCCTCATCAGATTCAAGCTTTACAAGATGATCTACATTCGGCGTGAACAGGACACCCCTGTCGAGCCGGTTGAGCAACTCGTCGCAAGTCACAGCGTGTATCTGTGCCTGAAGAATCCTGACTGTATTCATGGCTTTTTTATCAGAGAAAGATAAAGGTTATATATCCGCATGGCGACCGAGTCGCTATCAAGGCCGAGGCGGAAGATCTTCTCGCGTCCGTCCATACCGGCAGGAAAGCCCTTGACAGCCGAAACATATACGAGATCTGCCAGTCGACCGCAGTCGGCAGTCTCGCTCCATGCGGACCGGCACACACCCTCAAGAAGCATATCGACGTCGCCAACCTTAGTGGAAACAACCGGAAGATTACATGCCATCGCCTCTTTGACAACCTGAGGCGAGCCTTCGGAGATTGAAGTCATAAGCAGCACATCGGCATTACGCATGGCTTCGGCCACCTGACTGCGGTCCATATCCATTATATTGGCCGTCTCGGCATCAAGGCCGTATTTTGCCCGCAATTCAGCAACCACAGCCTGGAACAAAGGATAGTTCTTGACTGTCCGCGCAGGATCACTCGGAAACAATATGCGTATTTTTCGGTTCCTGTCTGCCGGACGCCGGCTTCCATCAGCCGCAGGACAGAAAATATCGGTATCGACAGAGCAGGCAATCTTGACAACATTCCGGCATTTTTCCGAAGCAAGCGCCTGCATGCGGTCATTGAGCGATATGGCCGCATCCACTCTTCCGAGAATCATCCGGGTCAGCGGAACCTGAACGGTCTTGCCCTGTTCGGGCTGAATGTCTCCACCGTGGAGAGTAAGCACCACCGGCACATTCCACCGACGCAACGGCCACAGCATAAACAAGCCGGAGAGACCATAGTGGATATGAATAATATCATAGTCTCCCCGGCTTATCTGTCGGTTGATTCGGAACACGGAATTCAGATAAGCCTTGTTTCCGTGTGTATTGTCGATATAATAAAGATCATATTCTACGTCCGGGCAACGGCGTGTCACCGCTTCCATCTGTTCCTTGACGAACACGCCGTAATTGGGGCGTGCTTCGGAAGGATACATATTCGTGACTGTTAGAATTTTCATGTTTGCCCGTTAACGTCTTTTTAAGATAACGGCAAGCATCCCTCAATTATTGCATATCTGAGGCTGCGGAGGATGTCAGTGTACCTTTCTGGCCGGATCGCATGTAAGACCTACACCGAGCTTCTTGAAAATCTTGCGGTCGACTTCGCCGAGCATCACTGTCGAATGAACCTGACAGCCGTCAAGCAGGGCGAGCTGCTCGAGAGCCTTCCGGCAGTTCTCGTCATGGGTGCTGACTACAGATAGGGCAACCAGAACTTCGTCGGTATGAAGCCGCGGATTGTGTCCGCGAAGGAAATTGAGCTTCGTATACTGTATCGGCTCTATCATTTCTTGAGGTATAAGCTTCACCGAATGATCGATACCCGCCAGATGCTTCACCGTATTGAGGATAAGAGCGGCGCTCGGTCCGAGAAGAGCGCTTGTCTCGGCCGTAATGATAGTGCCGTCGGCAAGTTCTATAGCCGAACAGGGTACTTCGCTGCGTTCGGCGCGCTCGCGGGCGGCCGACACGCACCGGCGGTAGGACACATCGATTTTCGCCTGCTTGAAAAGGAGCGCTATCTTATTGACCTCGGCATCGGTGCCTTCGCCGGTAGCCAGACGGTTGAGAGCGGTGAAATAACGGCGGATAATCTCGTTCTTGGAGGCATCGCAGCACACATCGTCATCACTGATACAGAAACCGACCATATTTACGCCCATATCGGTAGGCGATTTATAGGGATTGTAGCCGTAGATACTTTCGAACAGTGCGTTGAGTACGGGAAAAATCTCTATATCGCGGTTATAGTTGATGGCAGTCTTGCCGTAGGCCTCAAGATGGAAAGGATCGATCATGTTTACATCATTGAGATCGGCAGTGGCAGCCTCGTAGGCTATATTTACGGGATGTTTCAATGCAAGATTCCATACCGGGAAAGTCTCGAACTTGGCATACCCGGCTTCTATGCCCCGCTTATGCTCATTATAGAGCTGGCTCAGACATACAGCCATCTTGCCGCTGCCCGGTCCGGGAGCCGTGACAATCACAAGCGGACGTGTGGTCTTTATATAGTCGTCATGTCCGAAACCTTCGTCAGATGCTATCAGTCCGACATTGGTCGGATATCCCTCGATGGTATAATGATAGTAAGCGGTGATTCCCATCCGCTCAAGCCGTGCACGATAGGCATCGGCACTCATCTGTCCGTTGTAGTGCGTTATCACCACAGCGCTTACAAGGAAGCCGCGTTTCTGGAATTCCTCGCGCAGACGGAGCACGTCCATGTCGTAGGTGATTCCGAGATCGTTTCTCACTTTGTTTTTCTCGATGTCAAGCGCGCTGATCACAATCACGATCTCGGCGCTGTCGCGGAGCTGGCTCAGCATGCGCAGCTTGATGTCGGGTTCGAACCCGGGCAGCACGCGACTGGCGTGGTGGTCGTCGAAGAGCTTTCCTCCGAGTTCAAGATAGAGTTTGTTGCCGAACTGCGCTATGCGCTCCTTGATGTGTTCGGACTGAATCTTAAGATATTTATCGTTGTCGAATCCGTGTCTCATAACGGATTGCAAAGTTACACATTTCAGATTACCTCCGCAAACTCCACCACCGATTAATTTTTTTTCAATGGAAAATTTACTCTATTTTTGTAATATGAAAATTCTTATTATTGATGATAATGCGGCGGTGAGAACGACCTTGAAGCTTGTTCTCGGCGGTATTTTCGACGACATCGCCGCTGTCGGCGATCCACGCCTGATTCCGGCTCTGCTTGCAGCAGGAAATATCGATGCCGTCCTCCTCGACATGAATTTCGACAACAGGAGGCTTGACGGAAGCGACGGTCTTTTCTGGCTGTCGCGCATCAAGGAAAGCGAAAACGCGCCTGCAGTAGTACTCATCACGGCATTCGGCGATATCGCCCTTGCAGTAGAGGCAATGAAACTCGGCGCCGAAGATTTCGTAACCAAGCCATGGGACAACGATGATCTCATAGCCAAACTCCTCAGCGCCATAGAACGAAACAAAGCCTTACGCAATGCATCGCAGACTCTCGTCAAGGCACGCGAACTCGAAGACCGCGATAAACGCAGACTCAATATGACACTTGACGAACTCAAGCTCAATCACGTCAACACTATAGTTGACAGTTGCGGCGGCAATCTCAGCGCGGCTGCAGAACAACTCGGCATTACGCGTCAGACATTATACAATATACTGAAAAAGAAGTGAGACATTTCCGCCTGAATTTCGTTCTGCTCCTGATAGCCGTAATAGCAGCATCATCGCTATCCGCATATCTTTTCATAACCGGAAAAACAGCTCCCGGCATACTGAGTCTCATACTCATGGTCTCAGCGGCCTCAGCGCTCATATCGCTGACAAAAAAACTGACGCGGCTGATGTCTACATTTGTAAGCGCACTCGAGATGAACGATGTGACGATGACATTCGATATCGGCTCAGATGATCCGGAACTACGGGAAATGTCGCGGGCCATGAACAATATCGTCGAGCTATATCGCACGAATACGCGCCAGCTTGAGACCGGCAAACTGTACTACGACAGAATACTGCGTATAATGACCCATGAAATGCGCAATTCCATAACGCCAGTCATTGCCGTCGCCTCCGATATGGAAAAACATCCTGAAAAATACGACAGCGAAAATCTGGCAGAAGCCATATCGGTGATCCGCAGCCAAAGCGAAGGCATAAAGCATTTCCTCGACGCATACTATCGGATGACCCATGTTCCTGTTCCTGAAAAAAGCCGCGTGGATGCCATGACATATTTCGGACGTATCAAGACCATGGCCGATATTGAGGCGACTGAACGTTGCCTGCCTGAGAATGTATGCGAATTTATCGTGCCGAAAGACATGATCATCGAAATAGACACCTCTCTGATGTCGCAGGCTCTCATAAATATTATAAGGAATGCCCTCGATGCCGTTGCCGATGTCGCGACACCGAGCGTGCGGATTACAGTAAGTTCGTCGGACGGAGTGCCCTACATTTCGATCGAAGACAACGGACCCGGTATATCGCCGGAAATCGCCGATAATCTCTTTCAGCCCTTCATATCCACCAAACCGGGAGGCAGCGGAGTCGGCCTTTATCTGAGCCGGCAGATAGTGCGACAGCACGGAGGCGAACTCCGGCTCACAGGAAATTCCCACGGAGCTACAGCCATCATAACATTCCAAGGCTCAGAGAGTGTTTGAAATTGACTTATGTTAAGATTTAGAGAAGATTTCCGAGACTGT
>ERZ836877.1982-NODE-1982-length-28760-cov-4.270406_pt1 | contig 28760 bp, 21 predicted proteins | sample MGYA00519469_ERZ836877 | MGnify/ENA primary metagenome ERZ836877 (study PRJEB31850, sample SAMEA3708809) | human gut metagenome | biome: human gut; feature: human-associated habitat; material: faeces | place: China | collected 2014 ... | reverse complement strand
TTTTATTATATCTGTTATGCCTGCCGGCATACCTGTTCGGACAAACCGTATCCGATACTCAACTGACCGTCAGTGGCCGTGTAGTGAATACCCACAATGAAACATTGCCCGGAGCACACGTATGGTTTATCCACCCAAATGACACTTTACAGAAACAGGGTGCCGCAACGGATGACGACGGCAAGTTTACCATCCAACTCCCCGCCGGAAGATATGAAATGCATATTTCATATCTAGGACATTTGCCTTTTATCACACAAGTGCAAGCAACAAAGAGTATGACATTACCGGATATTCAATTGACCACAGACAGCAAACAGTTACAAACAGTCACAGTAATAGGAAAAAGTATCATCTACAATATAGACGGCTATAAGGCACACCTTGAAGGAAATCCTTTTTTTAAATCCCATACGCTTGACAGGGCTTTATATTTTTTGCCCGGAGTTTCAAAAAGTATAACAGGATTGACTATATATAACCGCCCCATCGGCATTGTGTATATAAACAATCGCCAAATCAAATTAAACGAAGAAGATTTGGAGAACTATTTACGAAACTTTCCTGCTTCTCAAATTAAAGAAGTTCAAGTTATTTCAGGAAGTGGTGTAGATGAAAGCGCATCCTCGGGAGGAAAGGCAATCTTACGAATCACCACCAAGAAAATAGAAGATGGCGGCACACTGAATCTCTCCATCGATGCCGATGCCGGAAAATACAGGAGAAGTTACAAGAACCCACGGATGAATGTGTTATGGAAATCCGGGAACTTATCGGCTTCGCTTCTTGCCTCCAATTTTTCTTACAACAACACATCCATGCCTTCTTCTTCTGACAGCTATTTCACCGGAACCGGACTATCCAGTCACTCCGCGATAAGAAGCAAGGGAAAAATGAAATACTCCATGAATTATCGCTTAAATGTAAACTATGATTTCTCGGCCAACGACTTGTTAACCGTAGAGGCCTCTTATCGCGGCATCAACAGAGAACAATCCAATGAAAGCCTTACCAATACATACTTAGAAAACCAATTACACTCAGCCCAACAGACAAATGAAGCTTCCACTTTCTTTTATAAAGAAAAAAGTCTGTCGGCTGATTATCTTCGTAAATGGAAAAGCGGAAGCTTGCGAGCCTTGGTAGATTATTATCGCACGAATACAAATAACGGACAAGAACAGAGCGTAACAACACTTCAAGATACTGAGTTAAAGTTACTGAACGGTAAACGTACATCCGATTTATACAGCGCTGGTATAAAAGTGGAACAAAAACTGCATAAATGGAATGGTTTGCTGAAGTTTGGCAACTCCTACACCCATCTGAAAACCGACATGTTAACAGATAACAAACATTGGGACGCCCTAAATAATCTAGTAACACCCGGTACCTTTTACGACTTATATCAATATAAAGAGCAGATTTATGGAATGTATCTAAACTATCAGTTTACGCCTTTTCCCAAACTAACGCTATCTGCCGGACTACGTTATGAATACGTATGGCTTTCTCCGGAATCTACAATCAATCCGGAGAACAACCACTCCAATACATACAGTGACCTTTTCCCGCAATTCCGCGTCAATTATCAAATCAATCCGGAAAAGGGGCATAATATCAATATACAATATAGACGTAGCACCACCCGTCCGGCCATGCATCTGTTAAATCCGGCCATAGAATGGAGCAACGAATATGCGTACCAAACCGGAAATCCTTACTTGAAACCCGTTTTTGGACAAGACATACTAGCCGTTGTTACCTTATTCAACAGTTACACATTAGCCATAAGTCACTCGCAAACGGATGAATTCCAACGTATTTATAAAAAAGAAGAGAACAAAGACATCTATTATTCCACTTATGAAAACGGAGGAAAAAGCAAAGAATGGGGCTTGGGCTTAAGTGCGCCCATTGTGTTGTCATCGTCCATCATGCTCAACCCCGGAATCAACTATTTCTACCAATCAAGGCGGTACGGGGAAACCTCTTTGCATGCGCATGAGTGGAACGCGAACCTCAATGTAATGTTCAATATGCCTTGGGACATCAGTTCCATGCTTCTGTTCATCTACAATGCGCCTACCCGCAACATAGACTATAAGCAAAGCGAATTCATCTCGTCCACATTGTCTTTCAACAAACTGTTTCTTAAGAACCGGTTGAATGTAGGGCTCGAATTCTCTTATAATCCTCCTGTGAACACAAAAATAAACAACCCCGATTTTTGGCAGAACATAATAGGAAATAAAGACAACTCCCTTGGGTTTAAACTTAATTTAAGCTATGCTTTGCAATGGGGAAAGCAAGTAAGAATGCGAAATAAAGAAAAGATAGGCAACGAATCGAGTCGTTTATCTGAATAAAATAAACCGGGATGCCGAAAACGTTATAGAGTAGGCTAATTTAATCCTTTATTGTATGAAAGCTAAAAACATTAGATAGAGGTATGAAAAAAGCCTATGAACGTATAAAGAATAGTTCGAAGGAATCCTTTAACCAATCCCATAAAGCTCGAAACTTTTCATTAAAATATTTTGATTAGTCAAAGTAAAAAATTATATTGCAAAAGATATCAGTAAACAACTAAAAAACAAATTCTATGAGACACACATTCGCATTTCTGTTGTTTCTATTATCAACCATCTTATGGGGACAGATTCCCACAGATTCGAAGATAACCGTCTCCGGACGCATTGCAAACGCAACCAATGAAACATTGCCCGGAGCACACGTGTGGTTTATCCACCCAAATGACACGTTACAGAAACAGGGTGCCGCAACGGATGCAGACGGCAAGTTTACCATCCAACTCCCTGCCGGAAGATATGAAATGCAGGTATCGTATATCGGGTATGCACCTTATACGGCAGAAGTGCAGGCTACCCAAAGCATGACACTGCCGGATATTTATCTGAACGAATCGGGTAAAATGATGGAAGAAGTCAAAGTAACAGCAAGACGAATCACCTATAATGTACAAGGATACAAAGCCAATATCCAATCTTATCCGTTACTCAAAACACAGACTCTGGAGAATGTATTGCGCTTCCTGCCGGGACTTTCCGTGCGTCCGGAAGGCTTACTGTCTTATGGAGAAAACGTGTTGGCCGTATACGTCAACAACCGGAAAGTACGTTTCCACGGCAAAGATTTAATCAGCTATTTAAGCACATTTGACGCCAAAGCCATTCTGTCGGTAGAAGTGCTGGATAGTACTGCCGAACCCGGCGCCACGGCTGGGATGGGTTCGGTTATAAAGATTACCACCATACATATTGAAGATGGCGGAATGGCTTCCTTCGGATTATCCGGTTCCGACGGTTCTGTAAATGATTTTTCTATCAGCCCCTATCTGAACGCACAACAGAAAGCAGGAAAATGGTCGGCTTACGCCGTAGCAAGTATAGACCCACACAGCAAACGCACCATTGAGCGCGCTTCGGAAACCGATTACTACGCTAACGAATCGCAACGCCTAGAAAGTCAGAGTAATACTTTTAAATCGCAGCCTTCCATGTCCTATACCTTGGGAGTTGGTTACGATTTCAACAAAGCCAGCTCGTTGTTGCTAGATGGTGGAGTACAATACCGGAAACAGTTTGCATCCAGCGAAACGCAAAATGAACTATTCCAAGGAGGAAACTTGGATAACCAAAGCAAAGGAACAACTTGGCAAAAGAACAAACGTCAAGGTTACAATCTATCTCTAGAATATAATTATACACTGTCCAACATAACGTTTCAGGCAACGGCTTCTTATGCCCAAAACAAAGACGATGAAGAAAATAGCAGGGAACAAACAGCCTCGGAAGCGCCCAATTACACAATGAACCGGTTATGGGATAACAAGGATTACCGGATATGGACCATGCAAACCGGAGTCAGATGGAACATCAATACCCGACATCGCCTCTCCCAGTTTATTGACTATTCCAACTGGGACAACACCTCACATACGGATGCCCAGGCCTCCGTCGACGGGCAACAAGACCCTTACAACACCTATCTAAGCAACTACTTATATAAAGAAAGCTCTTTTTCAACCAACACCAGCTACGGGTATGCCTGGAAAACACTGGATGTATCCTTAGGATTCAGGATGAAGCATACACGCATCAATCCACTGCTTCAAACTTCGGAAGAGGTATCTTATCAAAGAGACTACACCGATTTTCTGCCTTACGCCTCCATCAATTACTTAATAAATCAGGAGAAAGGGCACAAATTAAGTTTCCAGTATGCCCGCATCATCAGCTATCCGGGCATGACAGACTTGAATCCAGCCATCCGCTGGAATTCCGAATATTCCTACTCCACGGGTAATCCGAATTTGAAACCGATGCTGGATAATGTATTCATTCTGCAAAGCACTTTCTTCGGATACACCCTTTATACCTCTTACAAAACTCAACAAACCTACCTGACCGTGCCTCATGTAGAAGAGAATTCAAACATCATCGTAAACAGCCCCGAATCCGGAGGAAAGAACCGGACGTTAGGATTTTCCCTATCCGCTCCTTTTACTCCTTGCAACGGGTGGATGTTGTCGGTAAGCGGTAGTTATGTATGGTCTGAATATCAATATCAGAGTCAAAAAGTCATAAGCAACGGCTGGGGAGCAGAACTCTCCTCTATGAACAGTCTGCCATGGGACATGAGTTTGATGGTAAATGTATTATTTTCATCCCCAGCCAAAGATGTGTATACGGAAAGCCAATTCCCATGTATGGTGATGGCTAATTTAAGCCGTCCGTTCCTCAACAACCGACTAAATGCCTCCCTAGGGTTCAACTATATGGGCAAAATGGATAGCAAGACCCGCACGGAAAGCTATTATTCACACAGCAAAGACTCCAAAGCTGATTTGAAGGTAACGCTAAGTCTACGCTACATGCTGAGATGGGGCAACAACAAGCGGGTACGCGTTAAACAGGGAAGCGGTAATGAGGAATTAAAGAGATTAGGAAATTAAAGACCAAAAACCGAGATGCCGAAAACGGAAAACAGAGTAGGTGTTACATAAACTCTATACTTATGGAAAAAAACATGCAATTAAAACCTTATGCAATCCCCCAAGAACATCTAAAAGGGATTAAAGGTGGATTAAACAGCCAAAAGCACACCATTCAGTGTCCCTCCTGTGCGAGTACTGCCAACATTGAATCCAAAACAAGCCCACCTGAATACGAATGCAAAAGTTGTGGCTGCATTTGGAGAGTAGTACTCAAAGATGGTAGCTATTCTACTCAAATCATTAAAGAAGGCAAAAAATAAGTTTGCACCAATTGTCTTTCTTTGAAAGTTCAAATAGAATAACAAAAAACCGGGAAGCCGAAAACGGAAAACAGAGTAGGCAAAACATAAATCTTTATACCATGAAAGAACTTGAAGCTATCAGAGTGTATGTAGTGCCTGAAGAATATTTGAAAGGCATTAAAGGAGGTAATCAACCAGTGTGGGAATGGCCAGTATGGAAAAACACATGCCCAGGATGTGGTAAATCAGAAGATGTAAAAGCTACCCTAAATGTTCCTCCAACATATCATTGCTTTAATTGTAATTGCACTTGGCAAGTTGTTTTATACGGAGGTGTGTACTATGTTAAATTTTTAAATTAAACCTAAATGTTCCCATTCTACAAACAATTAGACAGCTCAGACTGTGGAGCAGCATGTTTACGAATGATTCTCAAATATTATGGTAAACACTTCACGTCTGAAACCATCCGTGCGAAAGCATTTACTTCGCGCGAAGGGACTTCTTTTCTCGGACTGAAACAAGCTGCTGAAAGTTTTGGAATGGAGGCATACGCATTACAATTAGACTGGGAAGCCTTCTGCAAATTGATTAAAACGCCATGTATCATACATTGGAACCAAAACCACTTTATAGTGGTTTACAAAGTAAAGCACAGCCGCTTTACTAATAAAACAACTATCTATGTAGCCAATCCGGGTAAAGGAATCCTTCCTCTTTCGAAAGAGGAATTCCTTGCCGGATGGCTTCACGAAACAGAAAACAGGGGTTTCGTTCTAGTCATGGAACCCACGGAGGCTTTCTATCAACAGAAAGAAGAAAAAGAAAGTTCACTGACTTTCAGATACCTACTCCGGTATATACGCCCATTCCGCACACCTATCATACAGTTCTTCTTGGCAATGCTGTTGGGTAGCCTCATCAGCCTGGCATTTCCTTTCCTAACACAAGCTATGGTAGACCGAGGTATCAAAGAGCAAAACCTTAACCTAATTCTTTTATTGCTAATCGCCCAATTATTACTTACCTTGGGACAACTGGGAAATGACATGATTCGCTCATGGCTTATGCTCCACGTTACCATGCGTGTAAACATTTCCTTTATATCCGATTTTCTGTATAAGTTAATGAGGCTTCCTATTTCTTTCTTCGATGTAAAGCGAGTGGGCGACATCATGCAGCGAATCAGTGACAATTCTCGTATTCAATCGTTTCTGACTCATTCGTTAATCAGCATTGTTATCGCCGCTATTACATTTATAGTTTATTCCTTCGTAATGGCCGGATATAATCTTAACCTGTTGATTATCTTTTTTATTGGAAGTATTCTTTATATCGGTTGGACATTCTTATTCTTAAAGAAAAGAAAGAAACTGGACTATGCCCGCTTCGAGAAATCTGCCAACAACCAAAGTAAGATGGTACAATTAATAACCGGTATGCAGGAGATTAAGCTGAACAACTGCGAACGGCCTAAATTATGGGAATGGGAACGGATACAAACTGATATTTACCAGGTTACAGTGCGTTCTACCGTTTTAGAACAAGTGCAGAGCATAGGAGGTACATGCATCGACCAGATAAAGAACATTATTATTTCGTATTGGGCAGCCCGTATGGTGGTGGAAGGAGAAATGACATTAGGTATGATGATGGCTATGCAATATGTTATCGGTCAGTTAAATGCACCGATAGGACAGTTTATGGGTTTTGTACAAAGCGCTCAAGACGCTTCCATCAGTATGGAGCGTATGGGCGAGATTTATAATATGGAAGAAGAAGAACCGGAAGAAATCTCACGGATTCACATTATACCTTCCAACGGAAGAATCGAATTTAAAAACGTGGACTTCCATTATGAAGGACCGGCATCTCCTAAGGTTTTGAATCAATTGAACTTTACTGTTCTTCCGGGAAAAGTAAACGCCATTGTAGGTGTAAGTGGTAGCGGAAAGACCACTATCATGAAACTTCTTTTAGGATACTATCACCCTAGCTGTGGACAAATTAGCCTTAACGGGAAAGATTTATGGGATTATAGCAGTCGTGCTTGGCGAGGTGCTTGTGGTACAGTGATGCAGGAAGGCTTTATCTTTTCGGATACGATAGAACGGAATATCTGCATGCAAGAAGGGGATGTAGATAAAGACAGATTAAAATATGCCCTGCATGTAGCGAACATTGAGTCGTATATTGATTCATTACCTTTAGGATTAAACACACAAATAGGTATGGAAGGTAATGGAATGAGCTCCGGTCAAAAACAACGTATCTTGATAGCCCGTGCTGTATATAAAAACCCCGACTATATATTATTAGATGAAGCAACCAACTCTTTAGATTCCAACAACGAACAACTGATTTTGGAACGGATGCAAACGTTTTACCAAAATAAAACAGTAGTAGTCATTGCTCACCGTTTGAGTACCATACGCCATGCTGATAACATTATAGTACTAAATAACGGCCAAGTTGCCGAAAGCGGAAAACATGAAGAACTCCTTGCACGCAAAGGATTATATTATGAATTAATCAATAAACAATTAGATGTATGAGCGAAAAGAAACAAGATAAGAAACATTGCCCGGAACTGGAAGATATGTTATCTCACTTTCCTGCATGGATTAAATATGTACAATTTATTATATGTCTGTTCATTTTATCCATCCTATTGCTATCTTATCTTTACATGCCCTTCCTTTTTTAGGAAACAGGGAAGAATTGTGTTGTATTCTCAATTTTATTAGTAACTTTGTTGTCAGTTTTAGCTTTACCGTCGTAAAGTTTACGATGGTAATGTTCATTATTCAGTCTCTGACACAATAAAGATAGAAAGCAGACTCCTCCCAATGGAAGATATGCAATAAAACAAACAGTATGCACCGCATCCCTCCCGCTCTGAAAGAGTATATCGAAACAGAAATCATTCCCCGCTATGCAGGGTTCGACAAGGCACACAACCTGGACCATGCGCAAACAGTTATCAACGAAAGTATGGAAATTGCCGACCATTATCCCGAAGTGAACCGGAATATGGTGTATGCGATAGCAGCATATCATGATACGGGATTGGTAGAGGGACGCGAGTTTCATCATCTGGCGTCCGGCAAAATAGTTGAGGCGGATGCGATGTTGCGTCAATGGTTTACCGAAGAAGAAATTCGGCAGATGAAGGAAGCGGTGGAAGACCATCGAGCCTCATCCGACCATGAGCCGAGAAGTATTTATGGCCGAATTGTAGCCGAAGCGGACCGCATCATCAGTCCGGACACCACTTTGCGACGCACGGTGCAATATGGACTAAAGAACTATCCTGAACTGGATAAAGAAGGACAATACCGCCGTTTCTGTCAACACTTGCAAAACAAATATGCCGAAGGGGGTTATTTAAAGTTATGGATTCCGTTCTCCAAGAACGCAACCAAGTTACAGGAGCTACGCAAACTTATCGGCAACCCCGTCTTTTTACGGGAAACCTTTGAAAAGCTCTTCCGGGAAGAGATATAAACTCCTATTGAAAGCCGGGACATATACACCCTTAAGCACTATGTGAACAGCCGGAAGCAGACAACTTCCAATAAAAGCAAAAACATATATCAACATTTATTACCTGCACAGAAAACATTCGTTCTTCCCCCTCTTTTCCCTATTTACACAATGAACGTTCTTTCCTAGGAAAACGAACGTTCATTTGTCCTTGAACGAACGTTCGTTTAGGGATAAATGAACGGGGCATAAAAAAGACCGTTCGAGAACGGCTTTACAATTGTCCGCATTTTTCAGTTTCGACATCTTCGTCCTCCAAAGGAAAGAGGCTACCCCACTCTATGTTGAGGCAGCCTTCGTTTCACAAAAGAGAGAAAAAAACTACTTCGTGCGTGTTATCGTGTGTATCACTTTTCCGTTTTTGTCAATCATATACATGTTGAGCTGCTCCTTATTGACAGAAAAGATAGAGAATCCCGCCTCCGGACTGCAAAAGACCGTACCTTCTATCGGTTTTACTTTACGGCTCAACGAAGCTGAAGAATTAACTACATAGTCGATAGAGCTTCCGGGAACACGGATATGCTGAAAGTTGTGAATATGTCCGCAAGCGTAAATATCCACATTCTTATATTTACGGAGAATCGTATCGACACGTTTCTGCATATCACTGCGCTCACTGCTATCTTTCGGTGTTTCCGCATAGACAGGATGATGCCCTACCACAATGACCCAATCTTCTTTCGCCTCTTTCAGGGTATTGTCGAGCCAATCCAGTTGTTGCTGCATATCTTGCTTGCAGGCATCGGGATACGTTTCCGAATCGTTGCGATACTTGTCAATAAGCGGAGCCGTATCTATCCATACAATGCGTGCCGTAACACCTTTATGCTCAAAAGTCTTGGTATAGTAACGGGCGGGCATGCTCCACCGGCGACTTACATTCGTGTAGTCCAACACCGCCTGTGTATTGCCCCGGTATTCATGGTTTCCTAAAACAGGGAACCAGTCAATCATCAACTCAGGATGAGCATAAATCAATTCATAATTAGTCATCCACAAAGGGTCGTTTACGGAACGCACACCTTCAAAATGATGCACGTCGCCTGCTGCTATCACACACTCCGGGCCAACTTCTTCGGCCATCTTTCCCATCAACTCGGCTATCGGTTTCTGGTCATAATAACCATTCCGTCCCAAATCATTGGCCATATATAAAGTAATCTCGCCTTCTAATGCCTTCCATTCCGCGGCTGTCTGCGCAAAACCCGAAAGGGTTATAAAAGCCACTAAAGCTACTGCTATATATCTACGTAAATTTCTCATTCTGTTTCTGCTTTAAATATATACTTAATAAAGAATTCTTAGTAATAAAGGAGTTTTCGCCTGCAAGTTCCATTCACTGAAAAACAAAACCTAACCAGAACAAACCTTTTTCTACGTACTTGTCTGCTAAAAACTCCTTTATCTACTTACACACTTTTATCTAATAACATCCATTAAAAAGTTACCTTTACTCCTGCATTCACGCGTGCTCCATAGAACTCAGCTTGCATGGTCCGATTTTTTGTGCCCTGATAGTAACGCAACGGCTGGTTCAGTAAATTGGTAGCCTCGGCATAAACGGTCGTCTTGAATCTCTTTCCGAAAGTGTAACTTGCATTCAAATCCAGATAGTTTACCGAATCGTAATAACGGTCGAGTTCCGCACTCTTACCCATTTCGTCGATAAAACTGGAAGCATAGTTATAAGAAAGACGTACATTGATACCGTTCTTTTCAAAATAAAGTGAAGCATTAGCCGTATTCTCAGGAGAACCTACCATTTTTACTTTTTCGCCATCGGCCAGCACACGATGCTCGAACATGTGATTCTTTGTGCTGCTATGCGTGTAAGTATACGTTCCATAGAAACCGATACATTTTAAAGACGGAGCAATGAAACCGAAATCGCGTTGGTAAGCAAGTTCCACGCCGAAGAGGTCGGCATCATAAGCATTAATGGGTTTCGTAATCGTGTATTCATCTCCTACAGATGCCGGTACTTCCGGTGATTCGCCTTTCCAAACTTCATCCACAATTACATCCCGTACGTCCTTATAGAATACTCCAAGGCTCACCAAACCGATACTCTTGAAATAGTATTCAGCGCTTAAATCAAGGTTATAAGAGGTAGTCGGTTTTAAATTGGGGTTACCAATCGTAGCTTCTTTATCGGCAATAGTATAGTTTACACAAGGAATCAACGCCGAATATTTAGGACGTGAAAGTGTTTCTGTAAAAGAAGCGCGCACTTTGAAATCGTCGTTTACATTGTATTTAAACAACAGGCTTGGTAACCAGTTGGTGTAACCGTTCTTCTTGTCACCGGTAGCCGTCAACTTTTCATTTTCGTCCTCATCCACTTCCCAGTTCCATCCTCCGTATTTCAGATGAGTATTTTCCATACGCAAACCGGCAACCAAATCCATCTTTCTACCAATTTTCGTATCGAAGCGAACGTAAGCGCTACCGATATTTTCTCTGGCATGATAATTACCCGACGCATCTTCAAGAATCTCATCACCCTTCAGCTTACTGAAATCGATATCACCCAAGTAAGACTTGTTAATAAACGGAGTTCCGATAGGATACTGGTCGCCCGGCATATACCCGTCACGAACCTGCGGACTCATATTACCCTGCCAGTTGCCATCGAAAGCATCGGCATAATCAAAATTATGTGTTTCACGGTCTTTGGTCTTCGATACATATTTTCCGCCAAACCTAAACATATTTCTCAAATCGTTAGTCAACGGCAACGCAAAGTTCAAACGGAACTTCCATTCGTTTTCATAAATTTTCTGGTTAGAGTTAGTCAACTCATCAATTTCCCAATCATCGGAAATAGCCGGAATAGGTTTAGTAGAACTCGGATACTTTCCACCTGCATCTACAAAAGAATCACTGAAAGGTTCATCCAATGAAACGGCGAAATAACGTTCGTTCGGACGGTCTTCCGAAGCACGCGAATAAGAGGCCGCCCAGTCTCCTGTAAGAATACCGAAATGGTGCTCGCCATCTAATGTAAAGTCCATGGTTTGCTGACGTTCCAAGCGGGCATTCTTCGTGTCGCCGGCACCTCCTTTTGTTTGCAATACCACCGATTGCTTGGAAGCTTTGCTATCCAGTTTCTTATACGTCACGCGGTAACGGTTTTCCCAGTCGTTGCGACGGTTATAAATTCCTTTAAAAGCAATTTTATGATTCGGATTGAATTTATAATCCAATGCCAACGAATAGCTTTGACGTTCACGGGTTACATAATATTGGCGGACTTCACCTTTCGAAAGCACCACTTTATTATCATCATCCAAATCGTACTCAAATTCCACATCATCCGAGCCACCCGGAGCGTACTGGTACGAGCCGGAAAGCATTACTCCCAGTTTATCGTCAAAGAAACGTTCTCCATAAGTAAGACCTAAATTCAGTTGGGCTTTCTCGCTCACCCAGTTATATCCGCTACCGGCCGTAGCACTGAATGTACGCTTATACGGAGTACTCTTTGTTACCAGATTGATAGCGCCTCCAATTGCATCGCCATCCATATCCGAAGTTACCACCTTACTCACCTCTATGGTCTGTATCATATCGGCAGGAATCAAATCGAGCTGCACATTACGGGTATCTCCCTCAGCCGACGGTAAACGGTTTCCGTTAATCGTAACGGAAGTCAAATCGGCAGAAGTTCCGCGAACTTGTCCGAAACGGGCCTCACCTTGGTCGTACTGTACATTGATACCGTTGATACGTTTCAAAGCATCACCAATATTCGAATCCGGGAATTTACCAACCTGGTCGGCCGAAACCACATTCACAATTCCCATCTTATTCTTTTGGGAACTAAGGGCTTTTCGCTGTCCGGAGAAAGCACCTTTCACTTGTACTTCCTGCAATTGAACTCCCTCATTCATTATAATATCCTTTTCCAGGGTTTTTCCTTCCGGAACTGTAATTTTCATTTCTACGGGAGAATAACCGACATAAGTTACTTTCAATGTATAAGTTCCCGGGTCCAGGTTAGGCAATGCATAAAATCCGTTTACATCGCTAATCACTCCCGTACGCAAATTTTCAATATAAACAGAAGCACCCGGAAGAATCTGTTTCCCCGTATCTACAATGCGTCCCTTTACAGTTCCCTGTCTTAAATCATTTACTTTTTCTTCAGCATTCGCGCTATAGCCTACATACAAAAACATTAAAGCTATAGACAAGATTTTTGTTACGTGTTTCATAAAGTTATTATTGATAAATAAATTTCCGTTGCAAAAGTAGGGGTTACACATTACAAAAACATGTGACAAACTTTAAGAAGGGATGACATAAATCTTACATAATTGTTACAAAAAAGAAGGGGTTATTAAGTGGAGAGTTTTATTGAGTGGAGAGTTGAGAGTTGAAAGTTGAGAGTTTTTCTTTAATTGAAAGTTAAAAATGGAAAGTGAAAGACTTATTGAGTGGAGAATTGAGAGTGGAGAGTTTTTCTTTAATGGAAAATGGGATGGGATGAATGAGAAGTGAAATATTAAGAACGAATAGTCTCCAATCCCCATTAAAGAATTGCTTTTTATTCCTTATGCATTTCTTTCAATTTTCCATTTTCCATTAAAGAAAAACTCTCCACTCTCAACTCTCAATTCTCCACTTAACAAAGGTTAGTTTTGTTCTTTCGCCAAATTGAACAGGAACTCTAAGCCACCGGTAGAAGCAATGCGGGCTGAAATCGTTCCACCATGCAAGAAGACGGCGTTTTTGACGATAGCCAGTCCCAATCCGGTTCCTCCTAATTTACGGGAGCGTCCTTTATCTATCCGGTAAAAGCGCTCGAACAGATGGTCGAGATGTTCGGGGGCAACCCCTATTCCGTTGTCGGCAAAACTAAAATAATAGAACCGGTTATCTTCTTTTATACATTTCACGGTGATGGTAATACCCTGTCCGGCATAGGCTATGGCATTGTCTGTCAGATTACGGAAGATGGAATAAAGCAACAGACTACTGCCCGGTACAACTACATTGGCTTCCATCAAAATGAGGAAAGTAATGTTCTTCTCTGCCAATTGTAATGTAACATCCTTCCGGATATTATGCAGCAACTGAGAGATATTTACCTCTTCCATATCAAACGATTGGGAAGCCTCATCCATACGGGTTAACACGGAAATATCGCACAGCAGATTCGTTAAACGGTTACTCTGAGCATAACAACGCTCCAAAAATTGCTGTTGTTTCTCTTTCGCCATATCCGGATTATTCACTATGGTTTCAAGATAACCCTGAATACTGCTCACCGGTGTTTTCAGTTCGTGCGCTATATTTTGGGTCAACTGTCTTTTCAAACGCGTTTTATCTTCCTCACTTTTCTTCAATTGTGCATACAGCCGGACAATATGATGGGAGATTTCACCTAATTCATTATTAGGGAAAGGTATCTGCACATTCTCCAAATCCTCGTTCCGTTCGGCTCTTTTAGCAAAACGCCTGAGCTGGGTAATATTCATTCCCAGTTTTCGGGTATACCGATAATAAATAAAGGTAAGAATAAAGGTCAGTCCCAATGTAAACCATATATAGCTCATATCCGCCGCCAAGCTATTGGCCAATGTTACATTATAAGGCAATGCTGTGCGGACAACATACCCCCATTCTTTAAAATAAGTAGCCGAATAGAAATAGTTACTTTGCAAAGTCTCCGAAGTGCGGATAATATCATATCCGCTTCCGTTCTTCAAAGCAGTTCTCACTTCCATTCTATTCTTATGGTTCTGGATGTGGTCATAATCCTTGTCTTCACTATCGAACACAACCTGTCCGTCCTCACGAATAAGGGTTACCCGTAAATCTTTAATATAGTGATGATGAAGAAAATTTTCTATCAACGAATCGTTCAACTCGTCGTAATCAGAGAAAGACTCCTCCATCTGGCGGTTATAGTCTTGCAATTTCGTATTCAGCAACTCTATCTTGTACGCTTTTTCACGATGGTACTGGTAAGCCACGAAACAAATGACAAACAACAGAAAGAGCGACATAACGGAAAGAAAAAGCCGCTGACTAAACGATATGTTACAAGAATAAGGTGACATCTCTATTTGTATTCAAAACAATAACCATAACCCAAACGGGTAATAATATTCTGACCGTAATCGCCTATTTTCTTCCGTAAACGGGTAATGTTCACATCCACCGTACGGTCGAGCACATACACCTCGTCGTTCCATATTTTAGTCAGGATGTCTTCACGGGAGAACACACGGTTAGGATTCTTCAACAACAGACTCAATATTTCTAATTCCTTTTTCGTAAGGGAAACAGGCTCTCCCTCAATCGTAACTTTTTTACGGTTTACATCCAGCACAAGTCCTCTATAAGTAATCACCTCTATATGTTCTTCCATATTTTCGGAAGCTGTACGACGCAACACGGCCTTTACACGAGCCATCACTTCACGCAACGAAAAAGGCTTGGAGATATAATCATCAGCTCCCAAGTTGAACCCTGTCACCGTATCATTTTCCGTATCTTTAGCCGTAATAAAAATGATAGGTATAGAAGCCGTCTTTTTATCTTTCTTCAGCATATTAGCCATTTTGAATCCGGAAATCTCTCCCATCATCACATCAAGCAGCAACAGATGATAACAAGTAAGGTCCAGCTTTAAAGCTTCTTCCGCTGAATTTGCCGTATCAACCAGATAACCTTCATTTTCCAGATTGAACTTTAAGATTTCACACAAATCGTCTTCGTCATCGACAACTAAAATACGGTAATCATTCATACTCTGTCTGTTTTTATCGTTACAAATCTACACTTCTTTTTTTTATTATTGCAAAGTTGGGGCTTTTTTATTACGATGCAATGTAAAACATATTACATTTATGTTACAGGCTTATTAAGTGGAGAGTGGAGAATTGAGAGTGGAGAGTTATTTAATTGAAAGTAGAAAATTGAAAATGAAAGACTTTTTAAGTGGAGAGCTTTAGTTAATGGAAAATCAACTTATTTGCCCCTCGAAGTTAACTTCATTGCTGCTGTAGTTAACTTAGTTAATGAAAAGATAAATGCATGCAGTTTTTGGAGGACTTCCTTCACTCTCAACTCTCCACTCTCAACTCTCCACTAAAGAAATCTCTCCACTTAACAACTAAACCATTCCCCTCTCCAATTGTTGCCTTTGCATGCAATATATAAAAAAGGTACAGGAACATTGGAAGCAACTGATGGGACTTCGGAAATGGAGAATCCGGAAACTGAAACTCATCAATGCCCGGCTTTACTTCGTCAGCATCTTTGTAGGATTACTGACGGGATTAATTGCCGTTCCGTATCATTACCTGTTGCAAGGGCTCTTTTCTCTCCGGAAAGCATTCTTTGCCTCCTCTCCGAAATGGTATGAACATGTCATTCTCTTTGTTCTCCTTTGGGGACTTCTATTACTGGTGGCCTGCTTGGTGAAAAAGATGCCGTTCATTTCCGGAGGAGGCATACCCCAAACCAGAGGAGTAATAAACGGACGCATTACCTACCAACATCCCTTCAAAGAACTTTGGGCTAAATTTGCAGGAGGAATCATGGCTTTAAGCGCCGGACTGTCTTTAGGACGAGAAGGTCCTTCGGTACAAATAGGTTCGTACGTAGGAACGTTGGTCTCCAAATGGACCAATGTATTGCGGGGCGAGCGCAAACAGTTATTGGCGGCAGGAGCCGGCGCCGGACTTTCGGCAGCCTTTGCCGCTCCGCTTACCTCCTCGCTGCTTGTTATCGAATCCATAGAACGGTTCGACGCTCCCAAAACGGCTATTACTACCCTACTGGCGGGAGTGGTAGCCGGAGGCATTGCCGGGTGGATATTCCCTGTCAACGCATACGCACAAATTCATGCAACAGCTCCCGACCTCCCTTTTTGGGTATCGATGAAATTTTTCCTTATCCTGGCAATCGTTGTATCCATCTTCGGAAAATTCTATTCCATCCTTACCGACCTTTTCCAGAAATGGAACCAGCACATTCGTCTGTCCACCCCAACCCGTATGTTTTGTTTGGCAGGGATAGCCTACCTCATCTCCTTTTTCGAGATAGACCTGACCGGAGGTGGTGAAGCGTTTTTATTGAAACAATTTACCCTTCCGGCCTCGCCCCTCGTTTGGATAGGAACAATGTTGTTAATCCATCTGTTGTTCACGCAGTTATCTTTCACGTCCGGCCTACCGGGAGGAAACTTTATTCCGACCCTTGTAACCGGCGGATTATTCGGACAGCTCTTTGCACTTACTTTAATACATTACCAAATTATCTCGAACGAGCACATCAGTTACTTTATGCTTCTCGGCATGGCAGCCTTCCTGGTAGCCGTGGTACGCACTCCCCTGACCGCAATTGTACTGATTACCGAAATTACCGGGCATCTGGAAGTCTTCTACCCTTCCATCATAGTGGGAGGGCTCACCTACTATTTTACGGAACTGCTTCAAATTAAACCCGCCAATGTGGTACTTTATAACCGGATGATTCAAAATCCCCTCTTAGAAGAACAACCCCGCTACCACCTCTATGTAGAAGTTATGGATGGCTCTTATTTCGATGGAAAAGCAGTTGACACGCTGACTCTGCCCAATCGTTGCGAAATAAAGAGTATCCGGCGCGACCGGAAGACACTTCTTCCACAAGGAGAAACCCTTATCCCCGGCGACCAAGTGGAAATAGAAATGGATGTTCAGGACATCGAAAAGCTATACGAACCGCTTGTCAGCATGGCAAATATCTATTAAACACTCTATGATAACAACTTTTAATGAATAAATCTAATAAACTTTAACCAACACGAACTCTACTTACCTCAAATCTTAATAATTCTTCATTTTCAGCATATTCCCTTTTATTTTCTAAAATAATTTGTAGGTTTGTCACCCAAAATAGAATGACTTATGAAACTAAACGACTACATCAATCTTCATTCGGCTTATATGACTTACCCTGCTACCAAACCTCTTTTTCAAAAAAATGGCATTGCTTTTATTGACGACGTGAAGGAAATTCCGGAGATTAAGTTTCCGGCAAGATTTGATATCGCTATCTTCGCACTGGCATTAAAAGGAGAGGCTCGCTTGTCTATTAATCTAAAAGAATACACCATAAAGCCCAATGGTTTGATACTGATTGCTCCGAATAGCATCATCTTAAAACAAGAGAAGAGTGAGGACTTCGCCGCCATCTATATCGCAGTTTCATCAGAACTTATGAACAGTATGTCGGTTGGTATGCCCGGACAATTGAATGTCTTTCTGTACATACAGGAGCATCCCGTTACCTTGTTAAAAGAAGAGGAAGTGGCTTTATTGAAAGACTATTATTCTTTTGTAAGAAAACAGATTCAACTGGAAAACAAAACTTACATACGCGAAATTACGTATCATTTAGTTTCATCGCTGTTTTACGAAATATTGAATATCATAGACCGGTATCAACCCGATGTCCAGATTTCACAAAGCCGGCAGAAAGAGCTATTCGAACGTTTTCTACACTTATTAAAAGAGAATTATAAAGTAAACCGCTCTGTTACTTTCTATGCCGACAAATTATGCATAACTCCCAAATACTTGTCGGCCTTAAGCAAAGGCCTTACCCAACTGACAGCAAGCGAGTGGATTGACCGATGCGTTATCCTGGAAGCCAAAGGTCTGCTCAAAGGTTCAAGCAAACCCATTCAAGAGATATCGGACGAACTCAACTTCCCCAATCAATCTTTCTTCGGAAAATATTTCAAAAACCACACAGGCCTTTCTCCCAAAGATTTCCGGAATTCTTGACGCATATCAATAAATTAAACTTTTTTTCTTCTTTGCTTGAAAAGAGGAATAGGTTATTTCTGAAAAAGCATGTACTTTTGCAGCGTTTTTAGGTATTGGATAGTAAAAAGACGAAATTAAGAATCAAGTATGATACGTCAATGTTTTATTCTCTTTGGCTGCCTGGCCATTGGAGAATTAATTGTATACCTCACGGGGATAAAGCTTCCTGCAAGCATCATAGGCATGTTGTCGCTCACTCTGTTGCTCAAACTCAAGTGGATAAAATTAGAATGGGTACAGGGCCTGTCCGATTTTCTGGTAGCCAACCTTGGTTTTTTCTTTGTCCCTCCCGGCGTAGCCTTAATGCTTTACTTCGACATTATCTCGGCACAGTTCGTACCTATTATCGTAGCCACGGTAGTAAGCACCATCCTTGTGCTGGTAGTTACCGGTTGGGTTCATCAATTAATACGCAGACATCATGGAATATCTAGAAAATGAATTCTTTTTATTGGCCCTCACTTTCGGGCTTTTCTTTTTATCCAAACTCCTACAAAAGAAAACCGGACTGGTATTGCTGAATCCTATACTCATTACCATCGCCCTCTTAATTATTTTCTTAAAGGCTACAGGCATCAGTTACGAAACATATAACAAAGGCGGACATTTAATTGAATTTTGGCTGAAACCCGCAGTCGTGGCATTAGGTGTTCCGTTGTATTTGCAACTGGAATCCATCAAAAAGCAATTACTGCCCATACTTATCTCCCAATTGGTAGGCTGCATGGTGGGCATTGTTTCGGTTGTGCTCACCGCCCAACTGCTGGGAGCCTCCAAAGAAGTCATCGTCTCTTTAGCCGCCAAATCCGTTACCACTCCTATAGCCATGGAAGTAACCAAAGCTGTGGGAGGCATCCCCTCGCTTACAGCTGCGGTAGTGGTCTGTGTCGGATTATTCGGAGCTGTATTCGGATTTAAGGTACTGAGTCTCGGACGGGTAGAAAGCCCTATTGCACAAGGTCTTTCCATGGGAACCGCCTCTCATGCCGTGGGTACGTCTACCGCCATGGAACGCAGCCGCAAATACGGAGCTTTTGCCAGTTTGGGCCTCACCCTGAACGGCATCTTTACCGCCTTGTTCACTCCCAGCCTTTTAAAACTGTTGGGACTGATTTAGTGCCAGAAAAGGAACCAATCTACAGTAAATAACAAAATCTTTTAAACCAAAGCCCTCCTTCATTTGTTACCTCTTTAATGTATAATCATCAAAAGAAAACAGTTATGAAGATAGCTAAAATTCACGGAAGAGAAATTTTGGATTCACGGGGCAATCCAACTGTAGAAGTAGATGTAACACTTGAATGTGGCATAATAGGACGCGCGTCGGTTCCATCGGGCGCATCAACCGGAGAGAACGAAGCCTTGGAATTACGGGATAATGACGCAAAACGTTACAACGGAAAAGGAGTCAGCCAAGCCGTAGAAAACATCAATAAACTTATCGCGCCGGCACTGATAGGCATGCCTTCGCTGAACCAGATAGACATAGACCGCTGTATGATAAGCCTCGACGGCACTCCTACCAAAGCAAAGCTAGGGGCTAACGCGATATTAGGCGTATCTCTTGCCGTAGCCAAAGCGGCTGCCAACTATTTAGGAGTCCCCCTATACCGCTACATCGGCGGGGTGGATACGTATGTAATGCCCGTCCCCATGATGAACATTATTAACGGAGGAAGCCACTCGGACGCACCGATTGCTTTTCAGGAATTTATGATACGTCCTATCGGAGCCGACAGTTTCCACGAGGGACTGCGTATGGGAGCCGAAATATTCCACGCCTTGAAAAATGTATTAAAGAAAAGAGGGCTCAGTACAGCGGTAGGAGATGAAGGTGGATTTGCTCCGGTACTCGATGGAACCGAAGATGCGCTTTCTTGCATTATACAAGCCATCGAAGCTGCCGGATATGTTCCATATAAACAGGTAACCATCGCCTTAGACTGTGCCGCTTCGGAGTATTACCGCAATGGCGTGTACGATTACACTCTTTTTGAAAATGGAAAAGGGATAAAACGTACTCCGTTGGAGCAAGTAGATTACCTTACCCATCTGGTTGACGAATATCCTATTGATTCCATAGAAGACGGCATGGCTGAAAACGACTGGGAGGGTTGGCGCATACTGACCGAACGGTTGGGCGGACGTTGCCAGTTAGTAGGCGACGACTTGTTTGTAACCAACGTCAAGTTTCTGCGCGAGGGCATAGAAAAGCGTTGCGCCAACGCCATTCTGGTAAAAGTGAACCAGATAGGTACGCTTACCGAAACACTGAATGCCGTGGAGTTGGCTAAACGTAACGGTTATGCCTCCATCATCTCCCATCGTTCGGGCGAGACGGAAGATAGCACCATTGCGGACATTGCCGTAGCCACCAATGCCGGACAGATAAAGACCGGTTCGCTAAGCCGTTCCGACCGTATGGCTAAATACAACCAGCTGTTACGCATTGAAGAAGAGTTGGGTCCGGACGCACAATACGGATTCAAATAAGAATTTTTCGCCGCAATATGCCAATATGCACAAAAATAAGTAGCAATAGACTTAGAATTAGCTGAATATTCTATCAATAGTAATATTATCTCTTAAGCATTTCACTCTTCGCCCCATGGATGTAAGCACTTATATCCTTGGGGCGAAATATTATTTCATAAGAAACAAACAAGAAGATGATTCATATAAAATAAGGGTTTTACAAATTAAATTTAGCATATATTATCTACATTCGCTATGACCAAATGGAGTTGTTATCTTATAAGATGTGGTAACAATGCGACAGAAGTAGTCCTACCAAATTCCATAAATTTCAAAAAAACAAAAAAAACGGCACTGACATCTGTCACATCTGTCACAACGCATACTATCTATCTAGTGTTCAAACTCTTGCATCACACTGTTATCTTCTCAAGATGTGACAGATGTCAGGCATCTGCCATTTCTGCAGGGTTGTTAAAAGACTCTGTTTTTCGTCTTTATGCCCATGGTATTATATAAACTATTTTCTCTATACATAAAAAGTGTTTCAAAGGTTGAAACAAAGTGTTTTTAACTATTAAACACTTTATTTTCAAGCATCAAAACACTTGTAATTTATTTGCATTCAATTTATTATATGTCACTAAGATTTCGTTTTAATAAATAAGTCACTAGAGATTGTCCTCTTTTTCGAGAACCTGAAATAAGCAGCCTTCCAAGAAGAATGAAAATGTTTGCTTTTTTACCAGTAAGGTGGCATGGTTTTTGCTATTCCTATTTCAGAGAACAAAAAAATCAAAAAAAAGAGCAACAACGCGCGTGCTAGTAAACCTCTACGAATTATAAAAATATTAAATAAAAATCCTAAAATATTGCCCGGTCAATAAATTCATTACATTTGCAAGGTAATTAACACATCGGCCGACAAAGCCTATGCAATAAACTAATAAAACACTTTATGAAAAAAGTATTATTCACTATCCTGGCAGCAGGCGCATCCCTTAGCCTATCTGCACAGTCGGCGTACGTTATCAACGGAACTGCAGGAAACGATTTGGAAGGGAAAACAATCTATTTATACAATGTCGGAAGCAGAACTCCCAGCGACAGCGCTGTAGTAAAAGGAGGCAAATACAGTTTTAAAGGTAATACGGAAAAACCGGTTTTCGTTAACATCGGATACCCGATGCAAAGAGGGGTATTCAATATGGCCTCTGTAATCTTGGAAAACGGCACGATTCAAGTAAACGAAACGGCCGGTACCGGTACACCAACCAACGATAAATGGAATAGCTATCAGCAAGCTGTAAAACCATTCAATACCAAAATTGCAGAATTGGAGAAAGAGGCCAGAAAACTGGACCGCTCAGAAGAAGCAAAAATGAACGCTTTGCGCGACCAATACATGGAGGCTTCCAACAGTATGACCAAAATTACCAAAGAATATATCTTAAACAATTTGGACAATATCACTCCGGGAAATCTAATCGGCCGCAACGAAAGAGCTTTTGAACCGGCCGAATTGGAGAAAATAGTTAATACCGCATCACCGGCATTGAAGGCCGACGCTGGTTTCCAACGCTTCATGAAACATTATGAAGGAGTGAAACGCGCTGCTGTAGGTATGAAATTTACCGACCTGAAAATGAAAGACTTGAACGATAAGGACGTTTCTTTATCTGATTATGTAGGCAAAGGCAAATATGTAATGGTTGATTTCTGGGCTTCTTGGTGCGGACCTTGCCGCGGAGAAATTCCTCACGTAAAAGCTGCTTACGACAAATTCAAAGAAAAAGGATTCGAAGTAGTAGGTGTTTCGTTCGATAGCACAAAAGACGCTTGGGCTAAAGCAGTAGAACAATTAGGTATCAACTGGCCGCAAATGTCCGATTTAAAAGGATGGCAATGCGCCGCTGCCGAAGCATACGGCATCAATGGTATTCCTTTCACTCTTTTAGTTGATCCGAACGGAGTGATTGTTGAACAAAATCTACGCGGAGAAAGAATAGAAGAACTGCTCAACAAATACTTGAAATAAAAGTTATTTAGTGGAAAGTTGAAAATGAAAGAATTCTTAATTGAAAATTAACAAGTTCTTTTATTAAGACTTAAAAAATAGAAAGTGGAGAGTTTTCCTTCGGATGGAAGGAGCTCTCCACTTTTTTATGTCTCTATTTTTACTAGTTCCTCCCCTCCTATTAAAAATTGAAGTTACTTTCCATGTTCAATTAAGAAAACTCCCCACTCTTCAACTCTCAACTCTCTATTGAACTCACTTTCAATTTTCAATTAAAGAACTCTCCACTTAAATAAGTCTTTCACTTTCAATTTTCAACTTTCAATTTTCAATTAAAGAAAAACTCTCCACTCTCAACTTAATAACCTCTCCACTTAACAAGTTTTCTGTTACCGGATACCCGAATATTGAAAATAATCATGTACTTTTGTCATATAATTCGAGTAGTATATGGTAGCATCAGATATTCAACAAGTAAAATTAAAATTCGGGATTATTGGCAACTCCGAAGCTTTGAATCGTGCCATCGACATCGCTATTCAAGTAGCGCCCACCGATTTATCCGTATTGATAACAGGAGAAAGTGGAGTCGGAAAAGAGAACTTTCCTAAAATTATACACCAAAATAGTAGCCGGAAACACGGCCAATACATTGCTGTAAACTGTGGAGCCATCCCCGAAGGAACCATCGATTCGGAACTGTTCGGACACGAAAAAGGGGCTTTTACCGGAGCCATAGGCGAACGCAAAGGATATTTCGGAGAAGCAAACGGCGGAACCATTTTCTTGGATGAAGTGGGCGAATTGCCTATTTCTACCCAAGCCCGCTTACTGCGTGTCCTTGAAACGGGAGAATTCATCAAAGTGGGTTCATCGAAAGTAGAGAAAACCAATGTGCGCATTGTTGCGGCAACCAACGTCAATCTGGCACAAGCCATTTCCGAAGGCCGTTTCCGCGAAGACTTATATTATCGTTTAAACACGGTACCTATCAAGATACCCCCTTTGCGTGAACGAAAAGAAGATATCATTTTGCTGTTTCGCAAGTTCGCCGCCGATTTTGCGGAGAATTACCGTATGCCTGCCATACAGTTAACCGAAGAGGCCAAAAAGATATTAATGGCTTATCCATGGCCGGGAAACATCCGTGAATTAAAGAATATAACCGAACAAATTTCTATTATAGAAAGAAACCGCGACATTACCCCGGAGATATTGCAAACTTACATTCCTATACAACAGGAATCCCGCTTCCCCGCTTTGGTAGGAAGTCCGCAAAGCAAAACCTTCGAAAGTGAAAGGGAGATATTGTACAAAATCCTCTTCGATATGCGTAATGACGTGACGGAGCTGAAGAAACTGGTACACGAAATCATGACGGAACATGCCGTTCCGGTTTCGCCCGCGACGCCCGCTCCCACCACTTATTATCCGCATAAAGATGTGGAGTTGGTTACCACTGTGCCGCAAAGGCCTACCATAAACTTATCTGCCACCAAAGAAAGCGAAGAAGACATACAAGATACGGAAGAATATGTAGAAGAGACCTTGGCTTTGAATGATGTGGAGAAAGAAATGATTCGGAAGGCTTTAGTGAAACATCACGGAAAGCGCAAATATGCCGCACAAGATTTAAACATCTCCGAGCGTACTTTATATCGGAAAATAAAAGAATATGGATTGGAATAAAATAATAAAAAATGTATTAGCATCAGCATTCATCATGCTGATAGGTGTTTCGTGTACAGTTTCTTACAAGTTCAACGGAGCTTCTATCAATTACGATAAAGTGAAGACGATAAACATTGCCACTTTCGAAAACCGTGCCCTTTACCAATATGGTCCGATGGCACCGGCTTTTAACATGCAGTTGCAAGATATATTCGCTCAACAAACGCGTTTGCAATTTGTAAAAAGAGGAGGCGATTTGGAACTCTCCGGAGAGATAACGGCATACGACCAATACAACAAATCGGTATCGGCCGAAGGACACTCCGCTTTGGTGGAACTGAAGATGACTGTCAACGTGCGTTTTGTTAACAATACAAACCATTCTGAGGACTTCGAGCAGCAATTCAGCGCCACGCAAACCTACGACTCTTCGTTACAACTAAGCGCCGTACAGGATGAATTGGTCACAGCCATGATTAAAGACATTACAGACCAGATATTTAACGCGACAGTAGCCAATTGGTAAAACACAGGTATGACGACAAATTTTCGAGAATGGATAAATCATCCCGAACTGCTGAACCGGGATACGCTATACGAGTTACGAACCTTGATAGCGCGATATCCCTATTTTCAAACAGCCCGTCTCCTGTATTTAAAAAATCTCTATTGCCTGCACGATGCCACTTTTGGAGAAGAACTGCGTAAAGCTGCTTTGTATATAACCGACCGGCGTATACTGTTTTATTTAATAGAAGGCGACAAGTTTGCCATTCATCCTCAGCCGAAAAGCAAACAAACCACGCTTGAAGAAGAGCCGAGTCTCGACAGGACACTGCATCTGATTGACGCTTTTTTATCCACCGTGCCTGAAGAGAAGTTGCAGGTTTTCACTGAAAAGAATCTCTCCTCAGACTATATGGCTTATATGCTGCGCGAAGAAGAACTCCCGGAACAGGAAGAAACAGAAAAGGCGGTGCCTCTGCGCGGACAAAGTCTGATTGATGAATTTATAGAAAAAGCCGACGAGGGATTTTCTATGCGTATCACTGCAAACGGGAACGAGGACGAAGAACCGGTATTCAATCCGGAAGAAGATGAAGAAGAGTCCTCTATTTCTACTTCGGGAAAAGAAACGGAAGACTCTGACGACGAGGATGAAGAAAGCTATTTTACCGAAACTTTGGCCAAAATATACATCAAACAACAAAGATATTCGAAAGCTTTGGAAATAATTAAAAAATTAAGCTTGAAATATCCAAAAAAAAATGCTTACTTTGCAGACCAAATTAGATTTTTAGAGAAATTGATTATTAACACTAAATCGAAATAAAAAAGATGTATCCAGTTTTACTTATCTTAATTGTCATCGCCGCCGTTCTGATGTGCTTCATCGTCTTGATACAAAACTCAAAAGGTGGTGGATTGGCTTCTGGGTTTTCTGCTTCCAATCAGATTATGGGAGTACGCAAAACTACTGACGTATTAGAGAAAACAACATGGAGCTTAGCCGCATTCATCGTTGTATTAAGCGTAGCTTCTGCTTATGCATTACCTTCTGCAACACAAAAGAATTCTGTTATTTTGGAAGAAACTCAAAAAGAGAATAAGATGAATCCTCAAACTATACCGGGATTCGATGCTTCTCAAGTAGCAAATCCAAATCCTGCAGCAACAGAAACTCCTGCACCGGAGGCAACTACAACTGAAGAAAACAAAGCTGAATAAACAAGTATTCAGAAAAGAAATAAGTAAAAAGGGCAACTGATTCGCAAATGAGTCAGTTGCCCTTTTTGCTTATAAAGGCTCGCCCGATAATTAGTTTTTGAAGTATAACCTAATTTTGCCCAGTCCAGACAGGGGACATCCTATATAAAGTTGTTTGCTTTACATACATAAATCACTATCACAGTAAGAATATGGCATTCCGGCACCATACCGGTAGAATTTATTTCGCAGTTGCGGAAATAATTTTCTGCAGTTGCGGAAAACGTTCTCCGCAGTTGCAGAAAAAAAACGAACTCAGAGTTTCACTAGGAAGAGCACTAAATTTCAGAATCGGATAGAGAGAGACTTAGAACTATTACCATTCTAAAGTAACCCGTTAAGTTTAAGAAGCACGAGTTTATCATATTTTCAATTAAATAACTATTCCATTAGCCTCTTTCCATTTCCATTCTCTATTGAATAAATTTTCAACTCTCAATTCTCAACTCTCCACTTAATAAGTTTCTCACTTTCAATTTTCAATTTTCAACTTTCAATTAACCTAATAAGTACCTTAAAACAAATAGAACAGCCAGCACATACATCGTCAATGAGACCTGCTTATATCGCCCGGACAACACCTTCATTACCACATAACTCAGCAAGCCCAATACAATACCCTCGGCTATAGAGTAAGCAAAAGGCATCATTACAATCGTTACAAAAGCGGGAAGCGCCTCCGTCATATCACTATAATCAATCTGACGAATGGCATCGAGCATCAAGACTCCTACAATGACCAACGCACTGGTAGTAGCCGCACTGGGTATCAACAGAAACAGCGGAGCAAAAAATAGGGAGAGCAAGAAAAAGAAAGCCGTTGTAACGGAAGTCAACCCCGAACGCCCGCCTTCCGCTATACCCGTTGTACTTTCCATATAAGTAGTAACGGTAGAAGTACCCAGCATCGCGCCGATAGTAGTTCCCAAAGCATCCGCCATCAACGCCGGTTTCAGATAAGGGATATCCCCTTTTTTATTCACCGCATCCAATTTTGTAGCCGTACCGACAAGCGTACCCAAGGTATCAAACAAATCCATAAAAATAAAGGAGAAGATAACAATCAGCATATCAAAGTTACCCAGTTGACTGAAATCAAACTTTAGAAAAGTAGGTGCCAGAGACACCGGCATACTGAAAGGAACAAAGCCTTCCGGTATTTTCGTAATGCCCAGAGGGATTCCAACTAATGTAGCTAAAAGAATCATATAAAAAAGCGCACCTTTTACCTTCTTTGCCATCAGTACACCACTCAACAGAATACCAGCAAAAGCCAGCACCGTAGTAGGTGTAACCTTGCCTAAAGCAATAAAAGTAACCGGATTGGAAGTAATGATACCGCAGTTTGTCAACCCGATAAATGTAATAAAGAGCCCGATTCCGGCCGTAATAGCAAGGCGTATGGTCTGCGGGATGCTATGCACCACTAACTGCCTGATATTAAAAACCGTGAGCAATACAAATACAAGCCCTTCAATGAAGACCGCAGTCAGAGCCGTCTCCCACGAATACCCCATTCCCTGTACCACAGTGAAAGCAAAAAAGGCATTGATTCCCATGCCCGGAGCTAAAGCAAAAGGGACTCTGGCCAGAAAAGCCATTATTAACGTGGCGATAGCCGAAGATAAAGCGGTAGCGGTAAAGACAGCTCCCTTATCCATAGAGGCCGCACTCATTATATCAGGATTGACGGCTAAAATATAAGACATCGTTAGAAAAGTAGTCAGTCCGGCGGTTAACTCTGTACGGACTTTCATTGTCTGGGGATTAAATCCTAATGCTTTCAGAATCATGGTTACATTATCTATTACTCCGCATCACTAAAATAAGGCGGATATATTACTAAATACAATACATACATTAACAACACTTCCGATTGAAGCTTCTCACTTCCACTATACAATCGTAACACATTAAACGAAATGCCGAATCATTCAACACCAAACCGAAACGTTTAAGAGCCACTTTCAGAGGAGTTACAGATTCCAGGTTCTTCTTGTTTAAGGTAGGCCAAGTTATTTGCGTGAGGTGTTAAATCCCCAAGAATAATGACTGAGCCCTAACCAAGACCTCTTCTTACGAAACGTCCCTATATGAAAAAAGGAATCGTGTTATACACAACTCCTTTTTATCGAGAGCGGAAGACGGGATTCAAACCCGCGACCCTCAGCTTGGAAGGCTAATGCTCT
>ERZ836877.1979-NODE-1979-length-28838-cov-3.690755_pt1 | contig 28838 bp, 18 predicted proteins | sample MGYA00519469_ERZ836877 | MGnify/ENA primary metagenome ERZ836877 (study PRJEB31850, sample SAMEA3708809) | human gut metagenome | biome: human gut; feature: human-associated habitat; material: faeces | place: China | collected 2014 ... | reverse complement strand
GTTTGAGATGAGCGGGCTGTATGAAACCTGCGCTTATGTGGATACTACGCCCGCATGCGTGCGGCTGACCAGTTCGGCGATGTATGCCTCCATGCCGGTGTACAGTCTGCGCTATGCGACGCTGCATCTCGGCAGGCTGTACATGATTGAGCAGACCATTGTGGGGCGCGAACCGGACGCGGATGACGACGCACGCATGGAGCGGCTGCTGGAGGGTGTGAAGCTGCTGTCCTCCGTCAGCGAGGCGACGCCGACCCCGCAGGCTACCGCCACGCCGCAGCCGACCGCCACGCCCGAACCCGTCGTCGGCGAAGCCGAGGTAGAAACGAGCGGGGCGTTGAAGCTGGACGGCGTTCCGGCATTCACGGCTTCGGCGCAGCTCACCCTTTCCGGCGAAGCGGCGCCCTCCGCGGAAATCCGGGTGGAAGCGAACGGGAAGCAGATCGCCAAAACGAGCACGAAAAAGGACGGAAGTTTCTCCGCCAAGGTAAAATTGCCGGAAGAGGGCGACGTCGAGGTCGTTGTGACCGCGGGTGAGGATACCGCGCTGTTCACCATTCGCTATGAAATGCCGGACGCACGGCTTGACATCACCGAACCGGAGGACACGACGTTCACCGGAGAAAACGTGACCGTGCGCGGCGTGACCGAACCGAACGCCACCGTGTATATCGACGGCAAGGGAACGAACACCAACGTCAAGGCGGGCAAAAACGGCGCGTTTGCCGTCCGCGTGTTTATGGAAGAGGCAGGCACGGAAACCTTCACTTTGCGCGTCAAAGCGGAAGGTTTCGCGCAGACCACCCGCACGATCACCCTCACCCGCGAATGGACGCAGCGCGAGCAGATTGCGCAGTTCCGGCAGAAGATGATTGCGCTGAGCTATGACGATCTTGCTCAGGATCCGGCGAAATACGCCGGCAAGCGGTTTATTCTGCGTGGCAAAGTTATGGATTTCACCGATTATGACGGCAGGCCGTGCGCGCTGATCTGCGTCACCAATCCTTCCACCGGCGTCTGGCAGGACGCGATGTATGTCGTCCTCTCCACGTCGGACGAGGTGCAGGCGGGCGATGTGCTGACGTTCTATCTGGTCGGCGAGGCCATCACCCTTCCGGCAGACGGCGCCTATACGAAGTCCGGCGCGGAGCAGGATGTGCCTGTCGCATCGGCGGTCTACGTGACGAAGAATAAATGAAAACCGTAAAAGTTGAAAACGCGCTGCGTGCCGTGCTGACGGCGTGGGCGCTGTTTGTGGATTTGAATCTGCGCAGCGGCAACAACTACGTCAACCTCGGCGAATCCCTGACCGGGACGAGCGGCGCGGTGGCGCTGGCGGCGATGTCGGGCTTTCTGGCACTTGAATGGGCGGATGAAAAGCTGACCCGGTCAAGCGGCCGCGTGAAGCTGGCGGCGTTGATGATGGGCGCGTGGCAGGTGGTTGCGGTCAGCGTGAGCAACACGGACAGCCTGAATCAGCCGTTTCTGTCCGGCAGTCAGACGCTTAAAGCAGTCGTCCTGGCGCTGGGCATGGCGAGCCTGTTTGAGCTGCTTTTCCGCCTGCTGGAAGCCGGGCTGGATGGACGGCTGGATGTGCGCCCGGCAAAAAACGGCGCGCTGCTGAGCGCGTATCGGGCGCATACGATGCTGTTCTGCACGGCCGTCGTGCTGCTGTGCTGGCTGCCGCATCTGGCGGTCAGCTATCCGGTCGCAATGAACTCGGATACCGCGTCGCAGTTTCGGCAGGCGTTGGGCTGGGAGCCGTGGAACGCGGATCATCCGACGTTCGGCACGGCGCTGATCAAGCTGTGCATCGGCGCGGGGCGGCTGCTGGGCAGCGGCAATCTTGGCGTGTTCCTCTATATTCTGGCGCAGGCCGTCTTTGGGGCGGCGGTTGTCGGTTACAGCCAGATGCTCATGCGCAGGCTCTGTGCGCCGGTCTGGCTGAGGGCGCTTTCGCTGGCGGTGTGCGCGCTGGGCACGGTATACTGCGACAATATCACGGTCATTCTCAAGGATGTGCCGTACAGTTACGCCATGTTGCTGATGCTCTGCGAAATGGTGCGCGTTCGGTATCTGGAAGACGCGTCCTATTTCGGCAGCCGGGGTTTTGTGCTGCGGATGATGCTTGCGGGCTTTGTGCTGCTCAAGATCCGCAACAACGGACTGCTCATCTGGATTCCCGCTGGGATCGCGCTGATTTGCCGGGCGGTCAAAAGCCGTCGAAGGGCCGCCGTCGGCGCGGTCTGCACGGCGGTTGTGCTGCCGATGCTGCTGGGCGCGGGATTTGACGCGGCGGTCGCCCGGTCGGTGGAACCGATTGAAAACAGCCCAAAGGAGATGCTCTCGCTGCCTTTTCAGCAGACCGCGCGTTTTGTTTCGGAATATGAATCGGAAATCACGGATGAGGAACGGGCGGTCATCGACCGCGTGCTCATTTACGACCAGCTGGCGGATCGCTATCGACCGGATTTGTCCGATCCGGTGAAAGCCGTTTATCGAAAGGAATCCACGGCGGCGGAGCGCATAGCTTATTTAAAAGTATGGGTTGGATTGGCGCTGCGCCATCCCGCCTGCTGCCTGTCGGCGACGCTCATTCAAAATGCGCTGCTGTTTGATGTGAGCAGCTATAATCTGGCATGGTTTGTCGGCACGGGCCTTTCCGAAGAGGAAGAAGCGGCGCTGGATATCCACCGGAGTGAAGGTCTGGAAAAGCTTGAAGCGGCGGAAGCCAATCTGCGCACGGCGGCGCTGACCCTTCCGTTTGCGCTTCAGCTCAACACGCTGGGCTTTTACTGCGCAGTGCTGCTGGGCGCTTGCGCGATTGCGAGGAGCCGCAGGGCGCGCGGCATGGGCGTGCTGCTCCTGCCGCTGACGGTCACGCTGTTTTTTCTGCCGTTCGGCCCCTGCATCGCCAATCAGGATCGATACGGTTTTCCGATCATCTATCTCATGCCGCTGGCGCTGGCGGCGCTCGCGCATGCGCTTCAACAAAAGAAAACGCTATGAATTTCAGGCGGGGCTTTGCGCTCCGCCTTTTTCGTTTGAGTGAAACGGAACGGGCTTGACACAAAGCGGCGCAAACCGATATAATAGACTGCGATTAGCGGAAACTAACAATGGAAAGGATGATTTCCGAATGAAGAACGAAACGCCGGATTTTGGCAAAAAGGGGCCGCAGTATGGCAACTGGATTCCGTATTCGCTGGTGATGGTCAGCCTGGCGGCGGCGCTGGCGCTGCTCTTTGCGGGCAACGCGCTGAAAAACGTCGTGGGCTGGCTCAGCTCGGTGTTGACGGTGTTTTCTCTGGGCGCGCTGGTGTATGCCTATTATATGCTTCGCGCGCGTATGGCGCTTTCCTACACGGGCGGACAGGTGCAGAGCTATGTTCTGGACGATGTGATCGAGCGCCTGCGCAAATCGAGCTTTTCCGGCAAAGGGATGCTGCTGGATATCGGCTGCGGCAATGGCGCGCTGACGATTAAGGCCGCGAAGAAGTGGCCGCAGCTCCGCGTCGTCGGCATTGACAGCTGGGGCAAAATGTGGGGATACAGCCAGAGCCAGTGCGAGGAGAACGCAAAGCTGGAAAACGTGGCGGCGCACGTCTCCTTCCGCGCGGGCGACGCGGCGAAGCTGTCGTTTGTGGATGAAACGTTCGACGGCGCGGTGAGCAATTTTGTCTTTCACGAGGTGCGCAGTCAGCCGGATAAACTGGCGCTGTTTCAGGAAATGCTGCGCGTGCTCAAGCCCGGTGCGGCGTTCGTCATTCAGGATACGTATTTTGACAAGCGGGTCTACGGCGACATCAACGCGTTTGTGGAGCAGCTCCGCCCGCGTGTAAAGGAAATCCATTTTGAGGACACACGAAAGCCAGATTATGCGCCGCGCTTCCTCAATACGCCGCTGGTGCTGGGGCAGATGGGCGTGATCTGGGGCAGAAAATAAGGCGGGGAGCCGGAAGAGGCACCTGACGCATGAGCGGCTGCGTGGATCCATGGATGCAGGAAAAATCGTCCGGGGAGTTTATGGATTATGATGCTTTGTCATCCCGTGATGGCGGTGCGGCATGTGATTGAAACGCAGAAGAAAAAGCGGAATGCGTGAGTTGAGCGAAAGAGGGACGACGCTCCGCTGGGCTTGGGGCGAGATTTCGACCTCTCCCCCTTAAATCCCCTAAGACCCTCATAACCCTTTCTGAAACGACCAGGGTTGCGACCCTGGACCCCGGAACTTTAAGCGATGTCTTTCATTTATTTAGTTGAAACTAACAAAGAATAAAAAGGGGGCGGAAAGCTTCTTTTTTTGTCTTGAAAAAGATTTGAAACAGTGTTATGATATCACCGAAAGTTAGCTAAAACTAACATATAGGAAAGGATGGATTCAAATGAAGAAGTTTCGTTTTGCCGCCCTGTTGACGACGCTTGCGCTCGCACTGGTCATGCCTTTCGCCGTGGCCGAAGAGACGATCGATCCCGCTCAGCTGATGGAGGACGTCGCGGGCACGTATGTGCCGCTGTTCTCCGTGCTCAACAAGCCGGAGTATGACGACGTGTGGCTCAGCCACAGCGCCGAGATCGTCGGCGAGGAAAACGCCCAGATGATCGCCGACATGATGCGGGCTTCTACCACGGCCGAGATCTACGGCCCGGAAGCCGTGGAAGCTTATGCCGCCGATCCGGAGAGCATGCGCTTTGACTGCTACTTCACCGAGGGCGTGAGCAAGTTTGTCTTTGACGGCAACACCGTGACCGGTCTGGATGAAGCGGGCAACGAGGTTTTCTCCCACAGCTACACCTATGTGCAGGAGTTGCCGGAGGCCATTTCCTGCTATGCCTATAAGACCGACGACGCGGACGCGGGCGAGTTCACCTATATCTGCCTTTCGCCGGATACCCCTGCGACGACCTGGCACATCGAGTTCCGCTATGGCAGCGATTTGGCGGCGCTTCAGCAGTACATGAAGGGGCGGTATGCCTACTGGCTGGCAGCTGGCATCGACGCGAACGCTGACGCGGAAACGATTGACAACGTGATTGCACTCTTCTGCACCGAGAACCTCAGCGCGGAAGAATAATCGGTATCAAAAAAGGCGGAAATCCGTTGTGATTCCTGCCTTTTTGCGTTTTGGGGATTACACCGCGCCGATATCCGCCTGCCACATGGCGAACACGTTGTCTGCCGATTCGCCGTTCGCAATTTCGGTGATGTAGTCCACCATTTCCCCCATCGTGTCCAGCGCCAGCGCCGTGTATGCCAGCACGTTGTTGCGATCCCAATCGGTGATGTTCTCCGGGTCAACGGAGAGGAAAATCTCGTACGCCGCGTACCACACGCTGTCCGACTTGATGACCATCAGCTTGCCGACATACAGCGTGCTGTTGACCCTGTTGAAGAAGGAAATCACCTGCGGCACAAGCGCCTCATCAAGCGGATTGGAGTAGCTGACGTTGATGGTAACGGCATCGCTGTACGCGTCAAAGATAACATCCGCGTCGCCCAGCGAGTTCTTGTCCAGCGCATAGCCAAGATAAATGCGGTAGCTTTCCTCGTCGGCGGTCATCTCCAAATCGACCGACTTCAGCTCATCCAGCAGCATGTTGTAGAGGTTCTGGCAGGCGGCATCATCATCCGCCAAGGAGAGCGTCGGCACAAGCGCCAGCGCCAGCACAAGCAGCAGAAAAAACAGCTTTTTCATCAGGAAAACCCTCATTTCCGGCGAAATTCGCCAAGTTTCTTCCATTATAGCATGGGTCAGTGCGACGTGCAAGGGATTTTTGCGGTCATTCGCCCCAAACGTCCGACAGCCACATGGCGTACACATTCTTCGGCGTTTCGCCCTTCTCCAATTCTGGCAGATAGTCTGTCATCTCTTGCATGACGTAAAAGGCGTTGAAGGTGTAATCCATCACGCACCCGCGATCCCACGCGTCAATGTCCTCCGGATTGATGGACATGAAAACCTCGTAAGCGGGATACCAGTCGCCGTCAATGTCCAACAGCATCATTTTGCCGACATACAGGCTGTTGTTGAGATAGTTGAAGAAAGTCAGTACGTCCGGCATCATGGCTTCGTCAATTGGCAGTTCGTAGCTGACGTTGATGGTGCAGCCGTCCTCGTAGGCGGTGATGCGCACCACCGCGTCACCGTAAGTGTGCTTGCTGAGCGGATAGAAGAACATCACTTCGTAATCATCGTCGTAGCGGGTGAAATCAGTGCCGTCCACCTGCTTGAGAATCATTTGGTAAATATAATTGGCGGCAATGCTGTGCTCGGCAAGGGAGAACATCGGCAGAAGGCAGAGCACAAGCATCAGCGAAAGCAGTTTCTTCATCAGCAATCCTCGTTTCCGGCGAATTTTCTTCATTATAGCATGACGGACTGCGCCGCGCAAGTATCATCCGCGGCATAATGGGGCAGAATGACCGCGGAGGATGAGAATATGCTGACGATTTTTCTGCGTTCGGTGATTTTGTATGCCGCGTCCCTGCTGGCGATGCGCGCGATGGGCAAGCGGCAGGTGGGGCAATTGCAGCCGTTTGAGCTGGTGGTGGTCATTACGATTGCGGAGCTGGCGGCGACCCCGATGGGCGGCGTGGGCATTCCGATTCTCTACGGTTTGCTGCCGATGGCGGCGCTCGTCGTGTGCCATGGGCTGCTGACGGCGCTGTGCATGAAGTCCGAGCGCGTGCGGGTGTGGCTCTGCGGGCAGCCGACGGTGCTGGTGCGCAACGGCGTGATTTGCGAGAAGCAGATGCGGGCGTGCGCGGTGGACTTGAACGACTTGATGGAAGCCATGCGCGCCGGCGGCATCCTTGACCCGCTGGAGGTCGGCACGGCGGTACTCGAACCGGGCGGGAACATCTCCGTATTTCCGAAGGCGGACAGCCGCCCGCTTATGCCCAGCGACTTAGGCAAGATGCCGCCGAAGGAGGGGCTTCCGCTGCCGCTGATTTTGGACGGAGAAGTGCAGACGGAAAACTTGCAGCGCGGGCAGTTGAGCCTCAGTTGGCTGATGGGGCAGCTTCGCGCGCTGGGGTTTGAGGGCGCGCAGGACGTGCTGCTGCTGTGCCTGAACACGCAGGGAATGCTGCTGGCGCAGGGGAAGGGGCGGACGCAGGTGCAGACGCATCAGGCGCTGCCGCCGCAGAAGGTGGTGTGGTGAATGAAGACCGGGGTGTGGATTTCGCTGATTCTGCTTGCGCTGACGATTGGGCTGGGCGTGTGGAGCGGGGAAGAAGTGCGCGCGCTGTCCGAGGAATACGCGGCGAGCGCTGAAGAACTGCGGACACTCGCGGAAGCGGAGAATTGGGCGGGCGCGGAGGCATCGCTGCAAAAATGCCAGAGCGTGTGGAAACAAAAAGTGCCGTGGCTGCAAACGCTCATCAATCATGATGATGTGGATGCAGTGACCACGGCACTGAAAAAAATCGAAGCAGGGATTTCGTCGCGCGAACTGCCCTTGTGTCTGGAGGCGTGCGCCGAATTGGGGGAACACGCCGAGCATCTGTATCACCGCGACGCGCTGACATTGGGCAATGTGTTGTAAGCACCGCGGGTGCTTCATGGCTAAACACGCGGACACAGCATGAAGAAGTCACCCACTCAATCGCGCGAAAGGGTCAAGGGACAACGTCCCTTGCAGAGGCGAAATCCTTTACGTTCCCGACTGCACGGTAATCAAGTGAATTTCCGGCTGGCAGAATAACCGCGCCGGAAGTCCCGTTGTGCCGACACCGCGCGAAATCAGCAGCCACGAACGGTTCTCCAGCAAAAGACCGCTCTCGTAGCGCGACGGTACGCCGTTGAAGTTGAACGCTTCTTCCAGAAACGGAATCTGCCCGCCGTGCGTGTGCCCGAACAGCCCCAAATCAAACCAGTTCCCGCGTCCGTTGCGGTCGGTCAGGAGGAGCGAGGACGAAATCACCGACGGGTTGTGCGCCAGAAAGATGACGAAATCCTTCGAGTTGACTTGCACCGCGACGTTTTTCGCATCGTCCATCTCCGTGCTGACGTCGTCGATGCCCGCAATGTAGATGTCGCTTGTGCCGATGCGCAGGGTCGCGACTTCGTTGCACAGCAGCGTCACCCCCGCTTTGGACATTTTGTTCCGCAGTGTGGATGGCTCCTCGCCCTTCTCCAACGGGCTGCGGTCGCATTCGCCCACGACGGCGTACACCCCGTAGTTGCTTGAAATGCGCCGCGGCAGATTCTCGAAAAACGCCGCCGCTGACCACTTGTCGCGCGCGTAATCGCCGCCCAGCAGCACAATGTCCGCATTCAGCGCATTGATGCGGTTGATGAGCGACGACAGCCGCGCGTCCGAAAACATCTGTGCCCCGTAGTGGATGTCGGAGACGTAGACGATGCGCAGCTGCCCAATGCCTGTCGGCAAATCCTCGCAGGTGATGGCGGTCTGTGTCGTCCGCAAGGTGTACGGCTCGACAAACGGGTACAGCACGCACAGAATCAGCGCCAGAATTACCAGCCGCTTTGCCCACCGCCGCCGCTTCTCGCTCTGCGGCTGATACGCGCCCGCCCGCTGGGAGACATAGGGTTCGTCGTTGTCGCCGGGAAAGAGCCAGCTTTTGCGCATGGCGGAAACCTCCTTTGTCGGGGGGTGACATCATCAAACAGCTTCGGAAACAATCAACGATGGGAGCGGAAACCGAAGGGTGGAGGGGTAATCGGAACCCCTCCTCGCGCCTGCAGGCGCGAAATCCCTGCTTACGCCAGCAGCAGCATCAGCGGCAGCGTCAAAATCGAGAATGCTGTTGACAGCGCCACCCCGCGCGAAGCCAGCGAATTGTCGCAGTGGTACATCTCGCTCTGCATGGCCGTCGTCGCCGCGCAGGGCATGGCGGTGCAAATGTACAGCACACTCACTACCGCCGCGGGCAGACCCGTGAAGCGCAGCAGCAGCACCGCCGCCGGAAAGATAATCAGCCGCAGCGCGCACGCCAGCAGCAGCTTCCAGTCCTGCAGGTGTGAGAAGCGAAGATCAATCAGCCGCGCCCCGATGACGAACATGGCAAGCGGCGTCGTCACATTGCCCATCATCGACAGCGCGTCGTTGATGAAACCCGGCAGCCGCCAGCCCGTCAGGAACAGCACAAGACCAACAAGCACCGCAATCAGCGACGGGTTTGTCAGCAGCTTCTTGGGCTGAATCGCGCTGATACCGCCGAAGAAGAACGAGCCGAACGTCCAGCACATCAGGTTGAATGCGCCGACGAACACGACGGCGTAAATCAGCATATCCTCGCCCAGCGTTGCGATGACGACCGGGTAGCCCATATAGGCGCTGTTGGACAGCATGGCAAGGTTCGTCAGCACGCTGCGGCGTTCGTTCGGCTCACTGCGGTAAAGGAAATAGGCAATCAGCCCACTCAGAATCATGATGGCAAGGCTGATGAAGAATACGAGAATCAGGTCGTGGATCAGCTCCGGACTGGCATCCTTCTGCAAGCCGTAGAGCGTCAGGGCGGGGAGGGCGAAGTAGAGGACGATTTTGTTGAGCGTGGAAATGCCGTTTTCGTCAACGAGCTTCCCCTTCGCCGAGAAGAAGCCGCAGAAAATCAGCAGAAACAGGGTGATAACCTGCAAAAAGACAGCCATAAACTACATCCTTTCTGAAATGCGTATTGACAAGCGCAAGTCGATATTGTACACTATTTCAGAAGAATGTCAAGGGAATCATAGCATATTTCCTTGAAAAATGGAGGAGAAAAAAATGGCTGATTTCCGCACCTTTGACCCCTGCAATCTGCTTGCGCCCGTTCCGGCGGTGATGGTTAGCTGCCGTGCGCCTGAAGCGGATGCCAAGCCCAATATTGTCACCGTCGCGTGGGTCGGCACGGTCAACAGCGAACCGCCGATGATGTCCATTTCGGTACGCGGCAATCGCTTCAGCCATGACCTGATTGCAAAGAGCGGCGAGTTTGTGGTGAATCTGGTGGATGAAGCCCATTGCAAGGCGCTGGATTTCTGCGGTGTCCGGTCGGGGCGCGACGTGGACAAGTGGCAGGAGTGCAACCTTACGCCCATGCCCGCGCTGAACATGGATTATGCCCCCGCGATTGCCGAATGCCCGGCGTATCTGGCGTGCAAGGTAGTGCAGCAGCTGGAACTGGGCAGCCACACGATGTTCGTGGGCAAAATCGTCGGTGTGCAGGTGCGGGACGACCTGTTCGCGGCGGACGGTTCGCTGCATCTGGAAAAGGCGGGGCTGGTGACGTACACGCATGGCACATACCAGAAGGCGGCGGACGTGCTGGGCTTCTTCGGTTACTCCGTCGCGCGCCCGGAGGTACTCAAGCGGCGAATGGACGCGCTGACGAAGTAATACGAATTCAAAGGGGGCAGAAGCCCTCTTTTTTGATGCGCTTATTCCGCGCGCCGCCGCTTCGCCGGACGACACGAGCGAATCCACCGCAGCCCAGAAATCATGTCAAACTGCATTCGCGTATCCTCCAGCATATAAATAGGAAGAAACTCGCTCAATGGCGCGCGTCCCAGTCCTCCCGCAGCATTGCCCACAGCTCCACGTCGTGGAAATTGCCCTTGTTGAACACCTTGCCGCGCAGTGTCCCTTCGTGGCGCATACCGCATTTTTCCATCACGCGCCCGCTGGCAGGGTTGTCGCACTCGTGCATCGCCTCGACGCGGTGGATGCGCAGCGCGGTGAAGCATTCGCGCAGCACCGCCGCCAGCGCCTCGGTCATCAGTCCGCCGTTCCAGCAGGAGCGGGCGAGCGAATAGCCGAGCTCCACCACGCTGTCCGCGTCGCTGTAACTCATGAAGCCAATCGTGCCGACGACGCGGTTCGTTTCGCGCAGCACGATGCCCCAACTGGACGGCGCGCCGCTGTGATACTGGCTGATGATGTAGCGCAGGCAGCCGCGCGTATCCGCCATCGACTTGTGCGCATCCCAGAGAACGTGCCGAGCGACTTCGGGGTCGCGGGAGTAAGCGAACATATCTGCCGCATCGCGCATCGTCAGCGGACGCAGGAGCAGCCGGTTGGTCGTCAGGCGCGGCAGGGACGCGAAGTAATCCGCTGCGGGAATCGGCTCATTCGGCGGATTGCGGTGGGAGAGCCATTGCCCCAGCTTTTCATACATGGCGGAAGAAACCTCCGATGATATGCGGCGAAAACGGCGCAAGCAGCACAGGGGGATTCCCTTGCTGACAGCCGACAACAAGCAGATACACGCCCAGCGCCAGCATGAGCAGCATCAGCAGCAGAAAGAGAACATACAGGGGATGACGCTGCTTTTTTCCAGCCATAAAGCACCTCCGTCAGCGAAATTTTCCGAAAAAACGCGCAAAAATCCGTCCACACGATTGCATTTTGATGAAATATTTGTTACAATAAGCGTGGATGGAACAGAACGCGCGTTTCGCACGTTTATTGTTTGCAGGGGGCGGACAGCAGCTGCTGTACCATCAGGAGCGCCAGCGCGGTCTTGCCGTCGCGGAACGTGCCGTCCATCACCTTCTGCACCGCGTCAGAAAGCGGCATCCGCAGTGTGCAGACGAACTCATCCTCATCCGGATGCGTCTTTCCAGCGTGCAGCCCCGTCGCCAGGTAGAGGTGGATGCGCTCGTTGCAGAAGCCGGGGGTCGTCTCCAGCACGGTCAGCTTGCGCCAGTGGTCGGCGGTCAGCCCGGTTTCCTCGCTCAGCTCACGCTGGGCGCAGACGAACGGGTCTTCATCCACCCCATCGAGCTTGCCCGCCGGAATTTCCAGCGTCAAGCGGCCAACGGCGATGCGATGCTGGCGGACGAGAATCACGTTCCCGTCATCATCCAGCGCGACAATGCCTGCCGCGCCCGGATGGCACGCCACCTCGCGCAGGGCGGTTTCGCCGTTAGGCAGGCGCACATGCCAATGCTCAACGCGGATAATCTTGCCGGGAAAAACGACTTTCCCATCCAAATACTCTTCCGTCAGCTGCTTGTCGTCCATCATGGTCAATGTCCTCCTCAAACAATAGGATGATTTTCGCCATAGTGATTCGACAAGAGACGCAAAAAATCCTGCGAATCGCAAGGAAAAATGCGGCAGGGTGCGGAAGATTGACAAACCGCGCCGCTGCGGTATAATAGAATGGCATCAGGCCCGCAAAGGGCAGGAGCAAGGAGGAAACCCAACATGAGAAAATCCGGCGTCAAAGGTCTTGGCCGTCTGCTGTCTGTGCTGATGGTGGCGGCGCTGCTGATGACAACCGCGATGGTTCCGGCGCTGGCGCTGGATCGCTGGGAGGACGTCGTCGTGTCCGTCATTTGGACGGATTCGCAGGGACAGCAGCAGACGACGCAGGCGTTCCCCGTGCCTGACAGCGCGGAACATGCGTATTGGGCGACGCTGGATGCGTCCGCCCTTTTCAGCACGGTTCAGGTGCAGGTTGTATCGTCTGACCCGGCGTATACTTTCTACTTGAAAGATTATGCGTCGGAAATCATGTGGACGCAGGATGCGACTGCCCTTGACCCGATGTATTCGTATGAAGTGGATTATTACTGCAACAGCGTCTATGAAGGGATGTTCCCGTTGTACCTCTCGTCGCAGGGAATGCCCGAAACGCCCGCGCAGGAGAGCGTCAACGTGCCGGTGTACTATGTGACGGAGGATGGCCAGCAGCTGGATTTCCAGTACGCAAGCTGCCTGACGAACGCGACTACCCAAGTGTACGCCAATTCCAGCGTTGTGCCGTGGGATTATCTGCTTGTCAAACCCGCGTCCGGCGTGGTGGATGTGTTTGTGGACAGCATGGGCAACGCGTCGCCGAGCGAGGTGCGATTTGTCTACGCCGTGCCGGAGCAGCCGACCGAAGCGCCGACGGAAGTGCCCACCGAAGCCCCAACCGAGCCGCCCGTCATTCAGGCGGAAGTGACCGTGCTGTATCAGCTGGATGACAACGGCACGATTCTGGACACGCAGTATGTGACGCTGAATCAGGGCGACAACTATGTCACCGCCAATAGCGCGATGACTGCTGGGTATCAGCTTGTCGGCGAGGACACGGTGCATGTGTGGGTGGACAACGGCGGCACGGCGAGCGTGAATCCCGTTGTGTTCCACTATGCCACGCCGCAGCCGGTAACATCCAACATCGACGTGTTCTACTATCACGAGAACGGCACGCTGCTGGATCAGCAGTCGCAGCCGCTGACCGAGGGCGTGAACTACATCTATGCCGCCAGCGACCGCGTGGGCGGGTATGACCTCATCAGCGAAAATCCGCAGACGGTCACGCTGCGTCCTGACGGTACGACCGACTTGGCGAGTGTGTCCTTCTTCTATGCCGACCCGCAGCCGACCGAAGTGAACGTGCCCGTGCATTACCTCAATTCCGAGGGCGAGCCTGTTGCGATGGACGACACGCTGACACTGGGCGAGGGGACACACCTTGTGACGGCGAATCCGCAGGGCATGGCGGACGGCTATGTGCCGATGCCCGGCACGGAAAGCACGGTGGAAGTGAACGTTTCCGGCGGTATCGCGACGCCGAGCGAGGTGTATTTCTACTATTATATTCCCACGACGGAAGCGCCCGCGACCGAAGCCCCGACGGACACCCCCGCGCCGACGGACACGCCTGCCCCGCAGACGATGCCGGTGGCGATTCACTACTTCGACATGAGCGGCGTGGAAATTGCCGACCCGGTGGTGAAGGAACTGCTGCCGGGAACGTACCCGATGATTCCGGAGCGCGAAATCCCCGGTTACGAGCTGGACAGCACCCTGACGCAGTTTGACCTGACGGTGGATGCGAACGGCACGCTGTACATGGATGGCGAAGAAATTCCGGCGGATGCGGTCGGATTCTACTACCACCCGGTGCAGACTCCGACGGATGTTCCCGCGACGGAAGCGCCGACGGACACGCCTGCGCCCGCGACGGACGTGCCTGCGACCGACGTTCCGGCGACCGAAGCGCCGACCGATACCCCCGCGCCCGCGCAGCAGTTCGTGACCGTCACCATCCGCTACTACAACACGCTTGGCGAGGAGATTGCTGACGCAAGCGTGAAGAAGCTGATGCCGGGAACGTACCACGTCACGCCCGCGCATGACAGCATTCCTGGCTACGAGCTGGAAAGCAGCTGGACTTCATTCGACCTGACCATCCGCGAGGATGGCACGCTGCTGATCGACGGCGAGGAAGCGACGGCGGAAGACCTTGCGTTCTATTACCGCCCGGTTCAAAGCGCTGCGACGGATGTTCCCGTGACCGAAGCACCCACGAATACGCCGATTCCGACCGAAACGCCGACCACTGCGCCCACTGAAGCGCCGATTCCCGTCGGGCAGCCGGTCAACCGCTACGCGACCATCAACGGCAATAAGGTGGCGTTCCGCAGTGAGCCCTCGACCAGCAAGAGCAACACGGTCATCAAGCGCTTGGCGAATGGCTCGAACGTCTACGTCGTCAACGAAATGCTGAATGACAAGGGCGAACGGTGGAGCGTCGTCATGGTGGATGGACAGAGCGGCTACATCATGAGCGAATTCCTGACCATCATGACGCAGGCGGAAAGCGACGCGTATGCCGCATCCACCGGCGCAACGCCTGTGCCGACGGCAACACCGATTCCGACCGAGACCCCGACGGCAATTCCGACCGAAATTCCAACGGAAGTGCCGACGGCCACTCCGACTGCCGCGCCGCAGAACGCGACCATCACCATCCAGTATCTGGACAGCTACGGCAGCCCGGTGGCGAACGCGCAGTCGATGACGCTCGCGCCCGGCACATACACCCTGCGCCCGATGCCGACGAATTTGCGGGATGGCTATGAGCTGATTCCTGGCAGCGAGCAAATCACCCTGACTGTTTTCCAAGATGGCACGCTGAGCATGGATGCGGCGGATATTGCCTTCTGGTATCGTCAGGTGGCGACCGCCGCGCCGACGCAGACCCCGACCGAGGCTCCGACCCCGACGCCGACCGCTGTGCCGTACGAGGGCTATGCCGTCACCACGCGCGAAACCGAAATGCGCACCGGCATCGGCACGGGCAACTACGTTATGGCGACGCTGCAGGCGAATGTGCTGGTGTATGTGAATAGCCAGCTGAACACGGCAGGCGAAACGTGGGACATTGTGACCACGCTGGAAGGGTCGTCTGGTTATGTGCCGGACGCGAACCTCCGCTACGTCACCGACGCGCAGGCGCAGGTGTACATTCAGCAGTGGAATCAGTCCCGCAGCACGCCCACGCCCAGCCCCACGCCGTACCTGACGCCTGTTCCCGCGCAGGAGATGGGCTACGCCTACGCCGTGGGCAACAACGTGCCGCTGCGGCAGATGGCGGGCGACTTCAGCGCGATTGAGGCGTACCTGATGCAGGGCGAAGTTGTCTACGTCTCCGGGCAGGATTATCTGGGCAGTATGCCGTGGCACCGCGTGCAGTATAATGGGCAGTGGGGCTATGTGCGCTATGACATGCTCCGCTTCATGACGCAGGCGGAAATCGAGGCGTACCTGAACAACCTGAACGCCACGCCCGCACCCACGCTTGTCACCACGCCCCAGCCCTACGACCCGACGAACTACTCCAGCTACGGCTATGTGACCACGACGACCTCGGTCAACTTCCGCCAGCAGCCCAGTATGAACGCGAGCCGTATCAGAAAGCTGTACAACTACGCGTTCTGCTTTGTCCTCGGCACAACGACCGGAACGGACGGCGAAACGTGGTATCACATCCGCTACAATGACCAAGAGGGTTACGTCAACGGAAAATACTTCCATTGGATGACGGTGGAGGAGCTGGAAGAGTTCCTGCAAAGCAGCGAGTACATTCAGGGCATCCAGAATAACACGACGGGGAATGCTACTGCAAAACCGACCAGTGGTCTGATTTCGGAAGAAGACAAGACCATCAACGACTGGAAGGGCAGCGGCGCAACGGTCAGCTATGTGCCGTGGCAAGGCTTTTCAACGCCCGGCCCGCTGACTTCGCCCACAACTGCCCCCGCGCAGGAAACCGCCACGCCGACGCCTTCCGCTTCGCCCACACCGACGCTCGAACCGCTGCCCACCGCAGCCGCGACGTACCCTGTGGTGAACGAGAGCGGCAACAGCGGGCTGGTTATCTTCATCGTGATTGCGGTCGTGCTGCTGCTGGGCGGCGGCGGATTCGCCTTCATGCAGTACCAGAAGAAACAGCGTGAAGTTGCCATGAAGGCGGCACAGCGCCGCGCACAGGCAGCGCGCAATGCGGATCGTCCGGTTGCGCGTCAGGCGGGTCAGCCGCAGCAGATGCGCACCGGCGCGTATGCGACTCCCCAGCAGCGTCCGCAGACGAGCAATGGCGTTTCGCCTGTGCAGGTGCGTCCGGCGACACCCGTTCCGCAGACACAGGACATGAAAAACCGACCGCAAGTCGGTTATCGCACGCCGATTCAGCCCCTGACGAAGCCGCAGGAGACCCCGTCCACTGCCGCGCCGAAGAGCACGACGACGATGGAGAATCCGTATGCGCGCCCGGTGGCGAAATCGGCAGAGGAAGCGCCGCGCCATCGTCGCCGTACAGATCAGTATCGCCAGGATGACGACAGCGCAAACCCGAATGGGTAACAGAATATTGGGCAGGAGCAGCACGATTTACGGGCTGCTCCTGCTTTTTTTGTGAATCAACAATATTTTACTGTTTTCTGTTTGCCAAGTTTGGAATGTTACATTGAAAAAGACGAACGAATGGCGTGGAAACAAAGAAAAATCGGTCGAAAATTTGCGTACACTGAACGAAAATTACGAAAAATCGAGGAAAGCAACAGACAAAAAAATATTCCTATTACGATAGTTTTAACATGCAAATAACAATACTCAGGAAACTAACAAGCTGTTAACAGGTGAAAATGACAAAATTATCGCACGAAAGTATGGCAAAACACACAAAAATGCACCAAATGAGCATAATAAATGTTATTTTTTCCGTCTTGACAGTTGAAGATTTGATGGTATAATAAACCATGAAAGAACTCGAACTGTGATTTGCCGGAAATCTGGCGAATTACATATCGAGAAACGATAAATGTGTTACATGTGAAGGAGACGTGAACTGTGACAGAGAAGGAACTGCGGAAGCTGGGACGCGCGGAGCTGCTGGAACTGCTGCTGGAACAGGCACGGGAATTTGAAGCGCTGGAGCAGCGGCTGAATGCGGCAGAAACGGCGCTGCAAAGTCAGCAGCTGCAGATGGAAACGTGCGGCTCGATTGCGGAGGCATCGCTGAAGTTAAACGGCGTGTTCGATGCGGCGCAGAAGGCCGCGGAACAGTATCAGCAGAACGTCGAGCGGCTGTGCCAAGAGAAAATCAGCGCGGCAGAAAGCCAAGCGCAGGAAATCCTCGCGCGCGCAAAGAAAGCCGCCAATCAGCAGTAAAGAAACATGACAGAAGGGAGGGCGCGCAGGTGTCAGAAGACAAGAATCAGCAGAAAACGGGCAAACAATTGCTTAACGACACGCAGGAAGCGGCGGAACGCGCCCACCTGCTGCGGCAAATGAACCCCACATCCGCACAATTGGAAACGGAACTGAAGCATGAAAAGCGCAAGCACAGCTACAACCGCGCCCTGCGCAGCACGCTCTATACGCTGCTGGTGGTGGCGGCGGTCGCGGTGCTGATTGCAACCATGGTCATGCCCATCCTGCAAATCACCGGCACGTCAATGACGCCGGTGGTCGGGCAGGGCGAAATCACAATGGTCGTGCGCGGGTCAAATCCGCAGCGCGGCGATATTATCGCTTTTTACTACAACAATAAGGTGCTGATTAAGCGCGTTATCGGCCTGCCGGGCGAGTGGGTCAACATCGACGGAAGCGGCAACGTCTACATCAATGGCGAACTGCTTGATGAGCCGTACATCACCGACCGCGCGCTGGGCGACTGCTCCATCACGCTGCCGTACCAAGTGCCGGACGGGCGGTATTTTGTTCTGGGTGATCACCGCTCCACCTCGCGCGACAGCCGAAGCACACTGGTCGGCCCAGTGTCCGAAGAGCAGATTATGGGGCGCGTAACGCTCCGCATTTGGCCGCTGAACCGCATTGGATTCCTGCAATAACGTAAGTACAATACAGCAAGAAGAGGAACACAGGTTCCAGAATCGGAGGATGCTGACATGAACCGCAAACTCATGGAATTAGCAGAAAAATACGTTGCGCAGCGGAAGCGCCGGATGCGTCTGCTCAAGACGGTCACGGCGCTGGCACTCGTTGTCGCCATCTGCACGTCTTATGTGCTGATGATGCCGGGTCTGACGATGGCGGCGGAGACGTACTGCGGGCTGGAGGAGCATACCCACACGGCGGACTGCTATGTGGACGAGCTGACCTGCCTGATTTCCGAGCGCGAGGCGGAGACAGTCTTTACCGATATTATGCGCTGCAGCTTTGAGCCGCACCACCATTCCTCCGATTGCTACAATGCGCAGGGCGAACTCAGCTGCGGCTACTGGGATGGCTACATCCACGAGCATGACGAGAAGTGCTACGACAGCAACGGCGTTCTTATCTGCACGCTGGAGGAGCATCCGATGCACAAGCACACGGATGCCTGCTACAATTGGGAGAAGCAGCTGATCTGTACGCTGCCGGAAAGCGAGGGGCACATCCACACGGACGCGTGCTATCGGGCAAAAGAACCGACTTGCGGTCTGTTTGAGAGTGAAGGCCATCAGCACACGGCGGATTGCGTGACGGAAACACGCACGCTGATTTGCACCGAGGACGTTGCGACGAACTCCGACATGCCGCATGTCCATGATGACAGCTGCTACGAAGTGACCCGGACGTACACCTGCGGCCTGACGGAAGGCGAGGGCGCGCATCACCATACGGATGCCTGCTATCCGACGACGGAAGAACCGACTTGCGGTCTGTTTGAGGGCGAAGGCGCACACACGCATGATGATTCCTGCTACGAGATGGTGCGCGGCGACCTGAAATGCAAGCTCTATCCTGACCCGGCGAAGGTGCACACGCATTCCGCGTCCTGCGTCGATGCGAAAACCGGCTACTACACCTGCGGCTACATTCAGGTGCTGCGGCATCAGCATACGAATGAATGCATTGTGACGGTGACGGCGGAGGATTCCGGCCATCATCACACGGCGGACTGCTACGAACGCCACTATATCTGCGGCAAAGAAGAGCACACGCACACGGCGGATTGCTACTATGACCCGACCCCGAACCCCGATGCGACGGCAGCGCCCGAAGTGACAGCTGAGCCGACGGCAGCCCCCGAAGCGACAGCTGAGCCGACGGCAGCCCCCGAAGTGACAGCTGAGCCGACGGCAGCCCCCGAAGCGACGTCAACGCCCACGGAAGCGCCCACAGCAACGCCAGCGCCTACGGAAGAACCGACGCTTGCGCCGTCTGTAACGCCTGCGCCGACGGAAAACGCCGCCGAAACGGCTGCCCCGATGGACGAGCCGTCCCCGACACCTGCGCTTACGGTGATTCCGTCGATGGACGCTGATGCCGCGAAGCCGGACGACATGATGATGCCGTCGCTTGGACTCGACCCGGGCTTCCTGATGATGGCGAACGAACCGCCTGCCGTCAGCGAGAGCGGCATGCAGATTACCAATATTACGGTATCGAACATCATACTTCCGGAAAATGCCAATGCGTACAACTATAGCTTCGCGGCGGACTTCAAGATTTCGGATGAAGCTATTCTGCGCCATGGCGAAGGCAACAAGATTATTATTCCGGCAGAGAATACGCATATCAAAACGGACAGCACTTCTGTCTGGTCGGGCACGGACGCCAAATTCAGCAATGAAAAGCCGGCGTTTAAGTTCCAGTACAATCCCGAAACGAATAACGTTGAAATGTGGTTCACCGACGAGTATATTGACTTTGTCCGGAAACACCCCAGCCATGACGACCGAACCGGCACCATGAAGATGAGCGCCGAAATCCGCAAGGACGATGTTAAGGATCTGGGCAACGACGACTTGACCATCAAGTTCGGTGGCGCATCGACTACCGTGAAGTGGGAGGACATCGACAGGGGCAACAACTCCCTCCTCAGCGATTTGAAAACTTGGAAAAGCGGGGCTAATGTCAACTGGGAAAAAGGAACGATTGAGTATACCGTCAAAATCGAATCTACAAAGGGCACGAACGGCAAGAACGCGACTGCTCGAGACGTCATGACGGCGGTGAATAAGCAAATTGCCCTGACAAACATGACCGTCACGGAGGTTAAAACAAACGCTAACTGGAGTCAGGTGCCCGCTGTTGACTCTGCTTCGACAGAAATCAAGACGGACGGTACATGCGCCTGCGGTACGACGGGAACGCACATTCACTACGTTTATGCGAACACGACGGACGAAAGCGGCAAGGTCTATACCATGACGACGGACTATGTGCTGCCGCCGCTTTCGGCAAATGAAACATACGAAATCAAGTATGAATACACGTTCGACAAGGACGGAATGACCGGTGAATACGATCAGCTGACAAATACTTTCACTGCGCAGAGTGGCGGAAAGTGGGACCATTCCCAGAATTCCTCTAACAGCAACCCTACTGACGTTCAGATTAAAAAGCTGCAAAAGAGCAGCCGGTACAACAGCAATGAGGGTTGCATTCAGTGGACGCTCACCGTCAACGAAAACCGTTTCAACATCAAGGACAAGACGCTGACGGACACGATGTTCGACCAGCTTGTGGACGAAAACGGCAATCTGCTGTTTTCGAAGACGGACGGCAAGGGCTATGTGTCGCAAATCACGGCGAATAGCACGCCTATCACCGCTGAAAACTACACGGATTACTTTACCGTGGAAACCGGCGTGGACGGCAAACCGCAGCTGAAATTCAAGGACACCACAGCTAAGATCGTAATCCAATACAAAACGCCGGTGGAAGCAACCGCGCAGAATCAACAGATTACAAACACGGCGGAATTCGACGGCGAACAAAAGACAAGCACCGTGACCGTAGGGCAGGACACGCGTTACAATGTGGTGAAGTCGGTTGACGCGAGCATGCCGACAGACCCGACGAAGAACGGCGAATACACCGATGGTCTGTATCCGGTAGCGTGGAACGCGACGTACACCTTCCCGGCGACGAAGGATGTTCAGTATAAGCTGAACTTCGGCGACACGCTTGACAAGAAGGTGGAATGGAAAAACGGAACAGAAATCATGCAGCACTACATGACGGCGGCGCAGGCGCAGACGTTGCTCAACGCCATCAAAAACCTCGATGTTGTGAAAAAGCATGATGCGCAGAATGTGCCGTACACCATTACGCTGCTGACCTGCGACAGTCAGGGCAAAAATGAAGGCACGATGGTGGTGTCTGCGGAAACGACGCTGACGGAAGGCTACTACTATGGTTTCCGGTTTGAAACGACGGGCGAAGGCGTTGTGCTGAACGACGCCAATACGGATGTGAACGCGACGACAAGCGTTACGCTCCCGTACCAGACGACCATCTATCTGGAAAAATCCCGCACTGGCTGGGTTGACTTCAAGAACACGGCTGTTAACGCGGGCAAAAACGGAGACGCGTGGTACAAGGCCGCCCCGAACGACCTGGTGGAGAAGAAATTCGGCAACCATGGCGTTGGTGATTTGAACGGACAGATCATCCATGAGAACGAGTTGTACTGGACCATCCTCCTGCGCAATGATGGCGTGGCGCACGACGAAATCACCCTGACCGAAACGCTCCCGCCGCACATTGTGGTGGATTACATCGAATACGGCAGATCGAGGTTGATTCTTAGCGAAACGGACAGCACGAAGATGACCGTTGTCAATAAGAAGCTGGACAATGCCGGTACGATTCCGAATGGCTATGAGGTCAGCAACGAGTGGAGCGAGCAGCGCATTTCCATCAAGGCTGATTTGACGACGGTGGGCGAAGGCGCACAGCAGCAGCAGAGAATCAACATCTCCATGAAGCCGAATGAGAATACCGGCGGTTCGGAAACGATCCTCAACGGCAAGGCGGATATGACCGTCAAGGTTCACTGCAAGATTGCCGACGACTTCCTGGCAAACGCGGTGAACGGCAGTTTGGAGCTGGGCGTGCTGAACAACCAGCTGGACGTGAGATACGACGCTGCGCTCTATCACAAGGAGCAGAAGACCGAGCTGACCTACGAGGAAGAGACGGTCAAGCCGATCAACGTCCAGAAGGGCTACAGCGTCAAGGGCGGCGACCAGCAGGCGCGAATCACCTACACCATCGACATCAACCAGGCCGGCGCGGAGCTAAGCCCAAGCTCCAGCACCCTCACGCTGACAGATACGCTGTCGTATGACGTTGTTGGTTGGTGCAATAACTGGCCAAATAATTATATCTATCTGCGAGACGTCACGCTGGATGAAGGCTCCTTCAGGCTCTACGAGGCGCTGAAGGATGAAAACGGCAATCCGATTCTGAACGTTGATGAAAACGGCAAGGGACATTTGGTGCGCGGCGCAGAGATAGAGAAGTATCTCTGGAAGATGGAGTTCACGGAAACGGAGGAAGGGAATAAAACCTACCAGTATCCTGCGCAGGGAACGCCGAGCTTTAGCGGATCGACGGTAAACACGCGTAAGCTGAACATAACTGTCACCGTTCCGGACGGCAAGGCGCTGATTCTGGAATACACGGCACAGGAGAACATTCTGCTGCCGCCTGAGGTGACGAACGAGTACAACTTCAACGACGTGAACCACAAGGGCATCAGTCCGGCGTTGAAAAACCACGCAAACCTTGAAGGAAAAGACAGCTCAAGTACCGAACTGAACAACAGCAATAACGACTACTTCAGTCAGGGCGGCGGCTACATCCACAACAATCTGGTCATCCGCAAGGTGGACAGCGCGAACACCTCGCTGCTGCTGCCGGGGACGGAGTTCACCCTCTACGCATGGAACACGGCAACCAACAAGTTCGAGGCGGTTGGCGGCGAAAATGGTAAGGTCTACACGGATCAAAACGGTATGATTACTTACCAATACAATTCGGAGAAGCTGAACGAGCGTCCGCTCGACCCGAACGTCGCGTACATGCTGGCGGAAACGCATGCAGTTGAACCGTACCACCTCGTGCTGGAGGATCGCCCGCTGGTCGTCTTCCACATCGTTCCGAGAGCGGACGATACCGAAGCACATCCGGAGAGATACCCGGACGGTCTCAACAATGGCAACTTCGGCACGATTTCAAAGAGTCGGCTGCAGGAGCTCATGACTGCTTCCGGCATCAAAGGCGTGGTGGATGGCCCGCACACCATCAACGGCTCTGCGAGCATCAACATTCAGGTGAAGAACAGCAAGGACCGCCACGACATGGAGGTGCAGAAGAACTGGGCTGGCGACGACGCCCATGAGAATGCGCGCCCTGCCAGCGTCCTCGTGATGCTTCGCCGCTATGTGCTGACGCAGGAACAGTACACCGACGTGCTGAACACGGGCGCAACGCAGAATCCGCAATGCATCCTGTCTGCGGAAATGAAGGATAACAATAGCGCGTCGATTGCGCGGAAGTTCCCGGAGAATCAGGACGTTACGCTAACGCTGAACCTGCTTGGTGAGGCACTTAACGACGCTGCGCGTATTGTGGCTCGCGTAGACGGAAAAGAAGTGGTTTTGGAACCGCAAGATACGTCGAGAAAACAGTTCGTTTACACCACCAAGATGACGCATCAGAAAAAAGTAACTTTCTGCTTGCAGTGGAAAAACTGGGAAGGAAAATGGCAGGACGGTCAGTACTATAACAACGTGAGCATCACGATGACCCCGGAAGGCACGCCGGTTGGCGAAGTGCCGACGCAGGTCACGCAGTTCACCGACGCCCAATGGGCGAAAATCCGCCAGCACCCGGACGACGCCTACGGTGGCCGCGAGGCTACGCTGACGGCGGCGAACGGCTGGCACACCCAGTGGTCGCAGCTGGAATCCACCGGCGCGGACGCGAACGGCAACAAGCTCTACTACATTTACTACATCGTCGAGGGCAAAGTGCCGAGCTACACCACATCCGGCATCACCTACACCATCGACCCGAGCGCCAGCAAAACCACCGGCACGGTCACGGCGACGCTGACCAACGTCTACCGCCCGGAGGACAAGTACGGCGAAATCAGCATCGACCTGTCCAAGGAATGGTACGCGCCGGATGGCACAAAGCACACGATTACCGAGGAATTTGGCGGCGTACAGGTCGCGCTCTACAAGACGCGCTGGGATTACGTCAACGGTGCGTGGACGATGGGCAGCACGGAACGCCGCGACACGGTCACGCTGGCAGAAGCGAACAAATGGAGCGCCAAGTTCGAGGGGCTGGAAACCTACACGGTCGCCATGGAAAACGGCGTTGTCCAAAACGCCCACGCCTACACCTACAGCCTCCGGGAACTGAACGTGCCGAGCGGCTTCTACTGCCAGCTGGCATACAGCGGTCTCCCGCAGCAACCGAGCGAGTACTTCACGGACGGGAATCCCGCCCATCCGAAGGCGGACGCGCAGAACGCACGCGGCACGGCGACGCTGCGGAACTACGAGATCGCGAAGCTGACCATCGAAGCCGAGAAGCGCTGGGGTGAAGGCGCGAAGCCTGAAAACATGCAGGATACGCTGACCTTCCGCCTGACCCGCGAAAAGCAGGAGAACGGCGCGTGGGTCGCGGACGACGGCTTCCAAGCGGTCACGAGGGTCATGAGCATCAGCAGCCTGAACACAAGCAAGGTCGTGTTCGGCACTTTCCCGAAGTACGCTGTGACGGGCTTCGACGAGCAGAATCAGCCCATCAGGCAAAGCTACCGCTACAAGGTGGAGGAGGTCAAGTACCAAAACGAAGCCACCCTCCCGTTCAGCGTCAGCTATAGCCCGGCGGACGGTTTCGTGACGACGGAGGGCGATGCGAACACCAGCACCACCGTCACCGTGACGAACAACAAGCTGACGAGCGAGAAGGAAGGTCTGTACCGCTTCAACGTGGCGAAGCAGTGGCTGGACGCTTCCGGCAATCCCACGGACAAGCCCACGCCGGAAGGCACAAAGGCGAGGATTACCGTGACGCGCACACGCCATGTCTATGCCCCGGATACGGGCTGGACAGCGGAAACGCCCACCGCAAAGACAATCGAGCTGGACACCACAGCAACGTATACGGCGCTTTGGGCAGAATGGAACGAAACGCAGTCGGTTTATGCGCAATACAACGCCGACGGCACGGTGAAATCCGCTTGGGCGTACACCTACGAGGTGTCGGAAGCGACGATTGACGGCTACTTCGGCACGCAGCATCTGCCTGCGGACTTCCCGCAGAAGCCGGAGGACTACTTCACGGCTGACTTGAAGGACATCAAGGAGGTTTACCGCCAGCCGCTGACGGACACGCTCCCGGAAGTGACCGAAAAGAACTACGACATTGAATACGTCAATGTGAAGGTAGACAAGACGTGGGCGCGCTTCATCGACCGCGACGAGCTGACCTTCTGCCTGATTCAGACGCCGGTTGTCGGCTACGACGCGGACGGCAAGGAGATTGTGGATGCGCAGCAGACGCAGTACTTCTACGCCACGCAGAGCCTGAAGGGCGAGGAAGCGCCGGAGTGGGTGTTCACCAACCTGCCGAAGTACTACTTCACGGTCAACGAGGCGGGCGAAGCGGTGAAGATGCCCTACCAATACAGCATCGCCGAAGCGTGGGACGAATACGGCAATTACCACGGCTATGGCTATCAGGTCATCTTCAGCGGCGACGTGCAGGAAACGACGAACGGCAATGAGTGGGGCAAGGTAGAACTGCCTGCGGACGGCGGAACGGCGGAAATCCACGCGAAGAACGTGCCGCTGTACGAACAGGGTAAAGTTAGCATTCAACTGACGAAGCTGTGGGACAGCAGCATCAAGGAAACTCCCACGTCTGTTACCGTAAAGCTGATTCCGACGCTGCACGTCTGGAACGGCACGGAATGGGTCAGCACCCGCATGGAAGACGAAAAGTACCAAGAATCCATCACGCTGACGGCGGAGAATGGCTGGAAAACGACAGAATCGCTGCTGCTGTACAGAGTAGAGTACAACACGGATGGCACAATCGCAGCAGGTGACAAGGCGGCGAAACCGACCGTATGCACCTACGAGCTGGTCGAAGTGATTGCGGACGGAGCGAAGTACACGCCGATTTACAGCTACACGAGCTGGATTACTGGACCGGAAGATGTCTTTGAACTTGACTCCAAGACGAAAGCACCCATCAGTGTGAAGTTGAAGGCGGAGGACGGTTTCCGTGTTGACGAGGCGGAGAAGGATTCGGCTGAGGCGAACACGGACGACGGAACGCTGTACACCATCATCGACACCAGCGCGACCATCACCAACGTGCAGACCGGCAAGCTCAACATTGTGAAGCAGTGGGCGAAAGAAGTGGAGTACGACGGCGCGCAGAACCCGCTGGGCATCCAGAACGTGTCGATTTCGCTCTTCCGCAACGTCTGGGGCGAAAACTGGACGGATTCGGACGGCGTGGTGCACTACGACTGGTGCTATGCCCCCTTCCAGCAGAATTACGTCCTGTCGGCGGAAAACGGCTGGAAGCTGACCATCGACAACCTGCCGTTGTACGACACGACCCTCAATCCCGACGGCAGCCTGCGCAAGTACCGCTATTACATCTTCGAAAGCACGAGCGTCGGCAACGACACGCTGGACCGCTACACGCCGGTGATGACGGCGGATGAAAGCGAACTCGTCGGCTCGACTCTCTACATCACCTTCAAGGATACGACGGAAAACAACGTGACCATTACCAACGTGCCCAAGAGCATCAGCATTGTCAAGCAATGGGCGGACGCGGACACGTTCGGCGAAGAGGGCATGATGCAGGACATCTACCTTGAAGTCATGAGGAAGTATCAGGAAGTCTACTCCACGCAGTGGAAAACGGAAAACCTGCTGGAAAAGAGCTACTTCAGCCTGAAGAACGTTATCTGCACGCCGAGTTCGCTCACGGCGGAGCTGGTGCAGATTAACGGCGCGCCCTACCTGCATGTGTCGGGGCTGGCGAAGGCGGATGAACCGTGGCGCGTGACCATCCGGAATCTGCCGGGCTACGCCAGTGAGTCCTTCATCATCCGCGAAGTGGAGCGGGCGGGCTACCTGAACAACCTGCCGGCCGGCAAGCTGGAGCTGGGCTTCAACGAAATCGGCACAATTACCAACACGCCGACGCAGCTGAAAATCACCAAGCAGTTCAAGCAGGCGTATTTCCCCACAGGCAGCGAAAGCGAACTGCCGCTGAATGTCCGCAATACCGTCGTGTACCTGCAAATCTGGCGCGAAAAGCGTGACGGCACTGGTCTTCCCCTATCCCCGGAACGCTACACACCCTTGCTGGGCGCGCTGGAAGCGAACATGGACGCGACGGTCTTGTCGGACGGCACCGTGAAGCTGACGGTCGGCACGAATACGCCGACCGACGCCGCAACGCTGACGCTGACCCGTCTGCCGCGCTACTGGTTCGACAAGGATACAGGCGCAAGCGGCGAATGGTACTACTACGTCAAGGAAGTGGACGCAGAAGGCAACGAAGTCCATTCGGCTTCTGCCCCGACGAACGGCGAACGGCCGGAAATCAACCTGAACGTCAAGACACTCACCGTCACCAACACCCTGACCGACGTCAGCGCCCGCAAGGTCTGGACGTCGCTGGACAATCAGTTCACGCTGAATCCCGCGAACCTCCCGGACATCACGTTGACGCTCAAGCAGACCACCGCGGAAGCGGCGGCGGACGGCGACAAGATCATCGCAACCGTTACCCTTGGCTGGGACGCGGAAGCGGGGAAGGTCGTCACGAAGAATCTGGATGGCTGGCAGTTTGGCGAAGTGGTTGAATACACCGCGCCGGAAGGCAGCAAGAACATCTGGTGGGGCTACAAGTGGTACAATCTCCCGGCGTATGACGCGGGTGGCAACATCTACCGCTACTACGTCGTCGAGAAGACCCCGGTGGGCAGCGGCTGGCAGCTGGTGACGGACGACACGAACGCCACGAACACCGCGCCGATTCCCGCGAACAGCGAAAATCGCGTCTTCCAGATTACGAACACACCCATTACCTACACCCTGCCCGAGACGGGCGGCATCGGCACACTGCCGTACACGGCGGGCGGTCTGCTGCTGATGGCAGCGGCGGCATTGCTGCTGGGGCAGGAAATCAAACGCCGGAGGGAAGGCTGCTGAGCAGTCGGCAGCCCCCCTTCCGGGGCAGCTCAATCCGTATACGCGGGCGAAAGCCCTTGTATAAACATGGGGAAGAAAACGACGGGAGGAGGAATGAAAAAAGCATAGCAGCTATACGTCAGGAGACCTCCCGACGTAGGCAACCCCGGTAATCCCCGAAAAACGTTTCCCAATGAGTGAAAAACGACAACGAAAAGGAGAAAAACCATGAAAAAGTTTTGGGCAATTCTGCTGGCCATGATGCTCGTGCTGAGCATGGTCACTGTCGCAAGCGCTTCTGAAGTGACGGAAGGCGATACGCCGACTGCTACCGGTTTTACGATTACGGTGAATCCGAAGGACGATGTGGATCACGAATACCAGGTATACCAGATTTTCACTGCTGATGTTGTAGCAGATGAATCTGGTGCGAAAGTGCTGACGAGCGTCAAGTGGGGCGCAAACGCCAAGAACGACACTGCTGCGGTCACGACTGGTGATCCTGTGCCGGACGCAGTTCTGGAGGCTCTGAAAACTGTTTCGGGCACGAATCAGGAAAAGCTGGCTGAAATCACGAAGTACTGGAACGCTGAATCCGCTCCGGTTGATACGTTCTCTTCCACCAAAGCA
>ERZ836877.1978-NODE-1978-length-28859-cov-3.734169_pt1 | contig 28859 bp, 28 predicted proteins | sample MGYA00519469_ERZ836877 | MGnify/ENA primary metagenome ERZ836877 (study PRJEB31850, sample SAMEA3708809) | human gut metagenome | biome: human gut; feature: human-associated habitat; material: faeces | place: China | collected 2014 ... | reverse complement strand
GAAACAAGATGAGACTCAAAACGACAAAGTAACCGATGTCATTCCTATGAACTTGTCATCGGCTAAGCCGCTTTGCTCCTATAATAATTTGCAATCGCAAAGAAATCTCCATATTTGTACCATGTAGCAATAAAGTGCTTGTAATCAAGCATAGTTCGATTTGAGGAAGTCAAATAATCCCCCAATTCAGATCCATCTAAATCCATACAAAAGGAGTGTAACCCACCCGGTTACACTCCTTTTTTTCCGCCGAGATAGACGAAAATTGAATTTTCTCCGTATATTTGTGAATGAATTTTAAAGACGTAACACAATGAGAGAACAATCCCAAAAACGATTTTTTAATAAGTCGAGACTTCATTCCGACTTCCACCGACCTTCCCGAAACATAACCTGTGAAGGAAATAAAATTTCATTCTTAAATTTAAACCACCCTAACACAGTTCTTGATTTCATACGCCAGATCAAGTCTATTTTGAAACAGGGTGAAAAAAAGATTGAACTTGATTTTTCAAAGGTAGAGACCTTCTTTCCTAATGTTGTTGCACCGGTATCTGGAATCATAGATTATTATACCGGTAGAGGAATAACTATCGTCGTCCCTGAAATACAGGAACATTTACGGACAATGGGATTGATCAGCCCCATTGTATTTGAATCTCATAAAGACGAACATCATGTTTTAAATAAAATTTGGAAATTTCGAGGTTCAAACGTCGGACTTCTTGTTGACAAGTGCATAAATGAACTTCAAAAGAGTGACACTTTTGACCGAGGCGTATTGAACACATTAGAATGGTCACTAAATGAAGTTATGGACAATGTCATTCAACATTCATTAGTTGACGAAGGAATCATGATAGGTCAAATACATCCCGCCTCCACCAATATCGCCTTTACAGTGTTTGATGTCGGACAAGGAATATTCAACTCATTCAAAGGCTCCAATTACGCACCGCGTAACCCGGTTGATGCAATCACTCTGGCAATGCAGGAAGAAGTGACCCGCGATAAAGAAATCGGACAGGGCAATGGCCTTTTCGGGCTCCATAGCATTGTGGTTCAAGGAGAAGGACGGCTTGTGATCACATCCGGAGGAGCACTGTTCAATTTGTTTGAAGGGAAAATAAAAACCGGCCGCAATCTGCCTGTTCTCACCCGGGAACAAACCTCCACAACAATCGATTTCCAACTTGACTATTCTAAAAAACTATCAATTGATAAAGCACTCAAATTTAAAGGGGAGCCTTATAACCTCACATCCTTAAGAATAGAAAATCTTGAAAATGAGAACGGTGTAATCCATTATAAGATTGCCGAACAGGGCGACGGCACCGGCACACGCATGGCAGCCGAAAAAATCAAAAACGAACTGCTCAACATTCTGACAGAAGAAGTTCGCCCGATCATTCTGGATTTCTCGGGCATCACTGTCATATCATCTTCATTCGCAGATGAATTAATCGCAAAACTTCTCTCCAAATTAGGACTATACCAATTCAACAAAATATTCAGGCTTGAAGGATTAAACGATTCTCAACAACTGATACTACATCGCTCTGTGCTCCAGCGATTGGCTCAGGAATATCAAAAAATCACGTCCACATCGTCTAAAAATCAAAAATAATCCGTAACTTTGCTGCCGACTTACTATCTATCACCAAGAGATTACAGTCAGAGTCTTTAATGACTATCGTACCGACTTCCTATTCCCTCCGCCACGTCAGTGCCCACCGGTGTTGACGGCGCCGTAGGCATACCCCCTTCCATTCTTTATCGGCATACGATTCCGTTCTCCTCCGTAAAGTATTATGCAAGAGAGCAACAAACGAATTGCTAAAAATACGATAATTTTGTATTTCCGCACTTTCATCACTTTGTTAGTGGGGCTATACACGAGTCGTATCATGCTCGAAGCTCTCGGCATCGACAACTACGGTATAAATGCGTTAGTCGGCGGCATAGTTGGAATGAGTTCCATCATAACGGTATCAATGTCCGTGGCAATTGGCCGCTACATTTCCTATGCTCTTGGCCAAAACGACAAACAGCGCCTTAAAACAATGTTCTCGACGGCTATTAATGCTCAGGCAATAATGGCATTAGTCGCAGTCATTGTGCTTGAGATTGGCGGACTGCTGTTTTTGAATACCGCCGCCAAAATTCCTGAGGGAAGAATGTTTGCCGCGCACTGGGTGTTTCAATGTTCTATAATCTGTTTGATATTCTCCTTGATCAGCGCGCCTTACAACTCATTGATTATATCCCATGAAAGGATGTCGGTATATGCTTATATGAGCATTTTCGATGTCATAACCAAGCTGCTCATCTGCTATGCGTTACTTTGGTGTGACGGCGACCGTCTGATTCTTTTAGCTGCCCTACAGGTATTTTTAAGCATGTCGACACGGCTATTTTACGGCTGGTACTGTGGGCGAAACTTTGAAGAAGCGCATTACAGCCTCAAGATCTTCGACAAAAAACTCATAAAAGAACTGACGGTATTCAGTGGTTGGAATCTAATGAACAACAGCACTTGGATATTATCAACACAAGGGATCAATCTTCTCGTAAATGTTTTTTTTGGAGTTGTATTTAATGCGGCAAGAGCCATAGCGGAAACCGTTAACAACGCTGTTCAGGCTTTTGTCAGAAATTTCACAGTGTCGTTTACTCCCCAGATAACAAAGAAATACGCGGCCGGAGATGTTGACGATGCAATACATCTGGCAACCAGAGGGGCAAAATTCACATGGCTGATGACATATGTATTCATCGTCCCGATATGTATGGAAGCTGACACTCTGCTGAAATTATGGTTAGGAGAAACTCCTCCCGAAACGGCCTTATTCCTACGCTTAGCTTTGTTCGAATCATTGGCGGCCATATCAAGCAACCAGATGTTTCAATTAATCCTCGCAGATGGGCGTCTGAAAAAAGTGAACATCCAAAATGCCATCGTGACAGGACTGGTTTTCCCTACTGTCTGGGCAGCTTATAAATTAGGTGCACCAGTCTGGATATCTTATCTGATATGCATATTCTTCTTCTTATCACTCAACATCGTATTTTTGATTAACCTCAAAGAAATGATCGGTCTGAATATACGTATGTATTTTGACCGCTGCCTGAAACCATGTTTCTTGGTGTCACTCGCATCATTTCTTCTGCCTCTTTTGCTTATAAAATTTTTCCATCCCGGGATAACCCGGGTTATATTGATCACGCCTATTTCTGTTATTTGGACCCTGTTCTGCTGTTTCGTGATGGGTCTTTCAGATCAGGAAAGGAATTTCGTAAAAGATAAAGTTTGGATGCACTGTGTGAGCAAACTTTCAAAATAGCACCCATGAATATTTTTAGGAGGATTTATATTCATATTCCTGAAATTGGCAAGCTTATACGGTCGTTCTATTTTTGCTTCAGGTATCTGCCTTTCAATCAAGCGATCAAGATGCCAATCTTCCTTGCTGTTCCCGTGAAGGTATGCCAATTACACAGAGGTGGGATCATGTTTAACGGGCCTATTCAAAGTCGCCAGATAGAGTTCGTAGAAGGTATCGAAGGTTTTCCTGCCGACAAAACCAACGTCTATATTGAGAAAGGCTCAAAAATAATATTCTACGGCAAAGCTTTTATAAGCCGGGGTAGCACATTACGAATAGACGAAGGTGGGATCCTTAAAATCGGTAAAGATTTCGTGATAAACAAAAATACAATCATCCGATGCTCCGACCGAATAACATTTCATGACGATGTAATGATTGGATGGAACAACGAGATTAATGATAATGACGGACATCCCATATATATTGAAGGAGAAAGAATTAAAAGCACATCACCTATCAAGATAGGGCCTCACGTTTGGATTACTACTTATGTCAAGATAAGTAAAGGTGTGGAAATATCTGAAGGATGTATAGTGGCCAAAGGGGCTGTTGTCACAAAAAAACATAACACGCCGAATTCTCTTATAGGCGGCATTCCAGCCAAAGATATCAGAACGGGCGTCGACTGGAGCAGGCATTAGCCTTATCTGCAAAAATTGTTTTCAGAGTATACTAATATTAGCATTAAGCGTCAGATTTTCTGACGTGCATCCAATATTCGATATGTCAACAACTGAGATATTTGCGAAACCGAAAACGGCAAGCCAATCTACAACAAAACCGCGGATTCAATTCATTGACTTGGCAAAGGGGATATGCATATTGTTAGTCTTGATTGATATATGATTCAGAGTTGAGAGAATAACGTATATAGAAAAATACTCATGGACTATAAATATAATTATTCGTTTATAATACCTCACCATAACCTACCTGAATTGTTAAAGAGATGTGTATCCAGCATCCCTAAGCGAGCTGATGTGCAGATTATAATTGTCGACGATAATAGCGATCCTTCAATCGTTGATTTCGATAATTTCCCATTCTTAGGAGAGAAGAACATTGAAATTATATTCGATAAGTCTGGTAAAAGGCAAGGTCATGCACGCAATATCGGTATTGAACGGGCACGAGGCAAATGGTTGATATTCGCCGATTCTGATGATTTCTTTCTTTATAGCATCCATCAAGCATTGGAGGAAAACATTGACAATGAGGCTGATATCGTGCATTATATGTCGACTTTGTTGGACAATGACACATACTTACCATACATCAATCAGAACAATTTGCCCAACAACAGTATTCGAAAATACTTAAATGGTGAGGCATATGGCGAACATTTCGTACGCTTCATGTATCCAGCTCCATGGGGTAAATTTATTAAAGCATCTCTTGTTGACAGGTACAAGATTAGGTTTGCTGAAATTGACAGACTTGAGGACGTACAATTCTCATACCAATGCGGATATTATGCTAACAAAATCAAGGTAAACCCTTATGCTATTTATTGCTATATCAAAAGGTCCAATACTGTCACTACACAAATCACAAAATCTTCTGCATACAATTTGGTAAAAGTTTGTGCTGACTACATGATCTTTCTTGCTGATAAAAAAATGTCAGAATCACCAACCTATGGTATTATGACAGATTGGGTATTCGACAATATCGAATCTATGAGGCGTGAGAATAATGAATTTTATACGGATTCGATTGAATATTTGTTAAAAATTGGAATACCGATTGATTTCATCAAGAAAAATATCAAAAGAATGAAGTTAATATATTTAAAAAAAAGAATCCTTAATGTTTTAAAGAAATAATATGGTTGATAAAGAATTAATTACTACTAAAAAGCAGCTTAAGGAGTGGTTGAGAATGGATTCGGTATATTATTATACTCAAACTCAATCTTTTTGGAAACGACTTAAATATAATCTATTGGCTCATCCTTGCATGGATCAAAGATACACCTGGAAATATATTAAGACACTAAGGCGTTGTGAATATCATATAAATAACTCAGGAATCGTCCATATGTTTCTAAGAATCTTATACTTATGGCAATTAAGGCGATTATCTTATAAAACAGCTATACAGATTCCTCCAAATGCTGTTGGGCCCGGTTTAAATCTTCCTCATTTTGGAGCAATCAACATGAATGAAAATTCTAAAGTTGGCCGAAATGCGACAATTTACTCTGGAGTAAGATTAGGATGGAAGAAACGTGGTCTTCCTTGCCCCTGCATTGGCGATAATGTATTTATTGGTACTGGCACAAACATAATTGGGGACGTTCACATCGGTGACAATGTCACTATTGGCCAAAATTGCGTGATTGTAAAAGATATAAAATCAGGCACTACCGTAGTGGCGCAACAACCCAGAATATTAGAAAAATGAGAGTGCTTTGGTTGGCAACTTCCCCATCTTTATACGATGAAAGCAAAGTTATGGGTTGGATCGGTTCTTTGGAAAATATCGTAAGAACGTATTGTCCGGAGATAGAACTTGGTATAGCTTTCGAACACTCAGACAGAGAATTCAAGGTTGAACGCAATGGCGTGACATATTATCCCATTAACTTTAGTGCGACCATAATAAGCACCTTAAAGCTAAAATACAACGGTAATAACAATTGGTTCCTCAAGAAACCTTTATTGATGAAAGTCCTTGAGGATTTTAAACCGGATATTATACATTGCTTTGGTTCGGAATGGAATTGGGGGCTTTTAGCAAAAGAAACCAAAATTCCATTTATCTTACATATGCAGGGATTTATCAATCTATACAATTATGCCAGTTCCAATGTAAAGATTCGGAAGCAGTCAATTTGGTACAATTTAATTCATCCAAGAGAGTTCCTTCAAAAGCAAGCTCTAAAGGACTATAATACTATAAGGAATTCTAATGAACGTAAGATTATGAGTTCTTGCAGATTCTTTATGGGGAGAACGGAATGGGACAAAAATATAGTTCGATATTATAGTCCTGAATCGAATTATTATTATTGTCCCGAAGCAATCCGACCGGCCATATATGATGCCAAAGAGAGATGGTCTTATAAGAAATCAGAGAGCATACGAATAGTAACTATTGCATCTGCCGGCAGATTAAAAGGTAACGGAATAATCTTGGAAACCGCAAAGTTTTTGAAAGAATTGGGAGTCAAATTTGAATGGAGAGTTTCTGGAGATAAAGGCATTTTTACACAATTCGAACGTTCATTGGGAATTAAAGCCTCTGATGTAAATGTTACGCTTTTGGGATATATAGATGTTAATCAAGTCAAACAAGAGTTGATCAATGCCGAAATCTATGTATTACCATCGATAATTGACAATTCGCCCAATTCACTTTGCGAGGCTCAATTAATCGGAATACCTGTAATAGCATCCTATGTAGGCGGAGTACCTCAAATTGTTGAAGATAACAAAACCGGAATTTTATATCCATATAACGAGCCACACTCGTTGGCTTTCAAAATTTTGAATCTTCATAAATCTCCTGACTTACAAAAAAGACTGTCGGAAAACGAGATAGAACAATCGCATCTGAGACATAATCCTCATAAATTAAGTAAGCGCCTTACGGAAATATACACTCAAGTTATTGCAAACAATCAAAAAAATTAATTAATATGGATGTTTCTATAGTAATTATCAATTACAATACTAGACAGATGACTTCGGAATGTATAGATTCGATCATAGCTCATACTATCGGCATAGAGTATGAAATTATTTTGGTTGACAATGCATCTTCCGACGGAAGCAAAGAATTTTTCGAAGAAGATCAAAGAGTAAAATATATTTACAGCGATATCAACAAAGGATTTGGTGGGGGGAACAACCTCGGAGCAAAAAAAGCGCGGGGCAAATACTTGTTATTATTAAACTCAGACACTCTTCTTTGCAATAACGCTATCAAAATAATGTTTGATTTTTCGGAGTCGCAATCGGGTCCTTGCGTATGCGGTGGTTGGTTGCTGAAACATAGTGGGGAATTGGCCGTTTCACAACTCTCATTTCCACGGATGAATGTACGGTCATTCATAAAAAGCAAATTTTCGAGAAAAATCAACCTTGACTCTTCAAAAAACCAATCAGTGGATGTTGTTTGCGGTGCCGATATATTTCTCCCCAAACAATCATTTGAACAGATTGGGGGATTTGATGAAGGAATATTTATGTATGGCGATGAGGTTGAGCTACAATATCGACTAAAACAAATAGGTCTTCCCAGATTTGTCATTGTAGGTCCCAAGATTATACATTTCGGAGGAGGTAGTGCATACAATTTAACCCCCAATCTCTTTCGAAGCCATTTTTTCTTTTTGAAAAAACATATGTCAAAATTCAATTATTACTGCGCTCGAACATATTATGTACTGAACTTTTTGACAAGGAAGGTATTAGGTGAATCTTATATAAATATCAAAGACGCTTTCATGAAAATTTGACATTGTGTTTGAATAGACAACACGTTATAGCTCCGTCTCTAATTTGTTTACTCTTGTGATTCGATAGACTCTCCAAAAAATTTTTCAATTATATTCTACGAGTATACAAAATACTATGCAACGGAACACAACAATTGATTTATTAAGAGCTATTGGAATCATGCTCATGGTATGGGGACATGCCGGACTTCCAATATCATTTGCAATATTTAATATGCCATTATTCTTTATATGCTCTGGATTTTGTTTTAATGATTCACAACCTTTATCTTTTAAAGACTATGTTTTCAAAAAAGTTAGAGGCCTATATTTCCCATTTATAAAATGGAATATATTCTTCATATTAATACACAATTTACTATATAATTTCCACCTAATCACATCCGAGTATTCTTTTCACGATATAATTTATAAAATTTTCGCAACCATTTCAGTGATGGAACATCGAGAATCACTTGTTGGCGGATTTTGGTTTTTAAAGACTTTATTTATCGCAAGTATAATTTCATTTTTTATAATAAAAGCCGCAAAAGGCAACAATCGAATCGTTTTATGGGGGGGGGGATAATGATTGTAATCTCAATAGCGATAACACATTTCAATTTCGTAATTCCAAAATTATTTATTAGTGGAAAGGAATTTATCGCTACTTTTTTCATACTCTTTGGCAAATACATCAAGTCCACAAACTTTAAACCCAGCAGCAATATCAAATTATTGTTTATAAATATTGTGACTGTTGTTGTGATTTCATATATACTACCCATAGGAACAATACTACACGTTAAAAGTTTTTGGATCCCATTATTTATAGTTGGTGCAATCAGCGGTGTTTGGATGTGTTTACAATTGACAATGTTTATTCAGTTATATAAAATTTTAGTATCAATATTCTTATATATAGGACGACATACAATAGAAATATTGACTTGGCATTTTTTATCTTTTAAATTAATTTCTATAATATTAGTAATATCATTGGGATTGGAAATTGAAGAGCTATCATCTTTCCCTACAATTAATTTAGAGAAATATGATTTAGGTAGTTTTACATGCATTCCGAAATTATTATATTTTATATGTGGAATTTTTGTACCCATTGCCGGATGCTATCTATTTGAACGATATAAGACTAACTTATCAATTGCACCCATTTCTAAATATTTCTATAATCCATTTAACCGAGGTCATAATTAAGAATACACAGTATACGTATAATTTCACGACCAGACATCTTCGGGGGCATTTCATTTTTTTTGAGAGAAACATATGTCGATATTAAATTATTGCTGAGAAACACAGTATTACTCTATATTTTGCAATGAAAATGTCAGTCGTTTCTTCTGAAAGTATTCTGGACGCATTTACAATAATTTGACGCGGATTTAATTCTAATATACTGTAATTATAATGATAAAACTTTATGCCAGAAATCACATAATTGATTTTCTCAAGGGGATTTCGATTATATCGGTAATTCTATATCATCTCGGAGTATCAGAGTTCGGATACCTCGGAGTAGATGTTTTTTTCGTAATTAGTGGTTATTTCGTAGCATTGGGTCTTACAAAGAATTTTAGTCAGGGGGAGTTTTCTTATTTAAGCTTTTTTAATAAACGATTATCTCGTCTATGGCCGGGACTTATTCTTATAAGTGCAATTTCTCTTGGACTGGGATATTATTTCATGCTGCCTCTTCATTACAAGTTGAATTGTGAATCCGTTATTGGGACTATTACTTTCACAAACAATTTTGTCCAATATATTACATCTGGGGGGTATTGGATTCCGGATAATGAGTTCAAACCATTGATGCATACTTGGTACATCGGCATACTAATGCAATTTTATATAATTGTACCAATTATTTTTATCATAGCAAAACGTTGTTTCACTCAATGGAAAAACGTAGTTTTTTATATTCTCACAGGTTTCTCTCTATTATCACTGATTGGTTATCTAAGTCCGTTTTGGACAGAAACTCAAAATTTTTATTTACTCCCATCTCGTTTTTTCGAACTTGGGAGCGGAGCCCTCTTGGCGTTAGTCATTACTAATAAAGATGTATATTCTACTAAAGGTGGGAGCAAAACATTCTTATTCAGCATATCTCTGATATTGACATGTGTTTTTATATTTAGTTCAGGCATTGACGCGATGAAACTGCGACTTACTTTTGTGGTTGCTATAACCATCCTAATGGTCGCATGTTCGCATTATATATCTGTTCCTCTCAAAGTGCAAAAATGTATTTTGCCTCTTACCTTTCTCGGCGTTGCAAGCTATAGCCTGTATCTTTCCCATCAGGTATTCTTTGCTTTTTACCGCTATATAATCAATAGCTCATTCAATCTTACAACCTATCTTTGGATAATAACAGCTACTATTGCTATTGGAATACTGATTTATTTCTTATTTGAGAAACCTTTGTCACAATATATTTCGAGAGGAAAGAAAAATATATATCGATTAAACGTTATTAGCCTTGTCTTGGCAATGGCAACATCCGCCATCGGATATTATTATTACCATAAAAATGGTTTAATGCGTGATATTCCTGAATTAGATCTATATTTAGGAGCAAACAACCAGACGCCGGAAGAATATAATTCTTATCCGTTTAGACTGAACAGTGATTTTGAAAATAATGAGCGTGAAAACATTCTTGTTATAGGCGATAGCTTTGGAAGAGATTGGGTAAACATTCTTCGCGAGGCCGGGATTGATTCTGTATATAACATTTCTTATTCCATGGTGGACGTGAATACAAGAAAACGGATAAAGGATGCCGATTATATATTTGTTGCAACTAACCGCCCATTTTTCGAATCCTACAACTATGATGAGGTTTATCCGGAGTTATTTTCAAAAGAGTTTTGGAGAGTTGGGATGAAACGATTTTGCAACAGATTTATCGGAAACACATACTGCAAAAGGGACTCTCCTGACTACTATGGTAATACCGGAGACAGAGATGCATATATTCAGAAAATAAATCTTTACGAAAAAAGTATTTTCAAAAATCGATTTATTGACGTTATGGCTCCTGTAACAGCACAAGACAGCTCAATTATTCTTTTCACAGAAGACAAGAAGTTAATAACACAAGACGGATTACATCTAACGAAAGCTGGAGCAAAGATGTATGCCGAGAAACTTAATGTATGGCAGTATTTTAAATAATAGCATTATATGTGGCTGTATCTGATCATATTTTTAATACCGGTGTGCGCATATACCATGGGGGGCGCTGTGAATCGTAGCAAGGCTTTCTTGGTGTGCTATATGAGTGCATTAGCTCTATTCGTGGGATTTGGAGATATGTTGGGAGGATATGACCGATATATTTATGGCTCTATTTTTGAGAGTATAGCTGATGGGGCAGCCAATGGAGTAAATGTCAGGAACGCATATGCATTTACATATTTTGAGCCGGGTTATACGGCTCTCAATTATGCGATCGGGTGCATTACGGCAAACCGGTATATTTATATTCTTATCGTAACGCTGCTTATTTATTTCTGTATGTATAAGGCGTTTGCGAAGAATCTGCCGAATTATCCGCTGGCAATAATTATATTTCTCGGCATGGTGTTTTTCTTTACTTTTACCTACCTGAGACAGGTGCTGGCGTTCTCAGTGGCATGGCTTAGCGTGACGTATCTGATTGAAAAGAAGCTGTGGAAATTCTTCCTGATAGTCCTGCTGGTGGCATTTCTGCACAAGTCGGGCATCGTTTTTGCCGGTTTGGTTTTCATGCCCATGAAGAAACTGAAGCCCGCGTTGGTGGTGGTTGTTCTGCTAGTGTGCGCCGCAGTCGGCCTGTCGGGCGTAACCGGTGCTCTCTACGACGCTTTCTCCAATGTGTCGTACGACGTGAACATGGGTAATTACAACGCCGACTCGGGCGCACGAGTAGCTTATCTGATCGAAGTGATATTTTTTGTGTGGATAATCCTTGCGAACTATAAGAAAATCGAGGATAACCGCCGCAATATCATATTCCTTAATATGGCGTGGTGCTTCTGTGCCATGCTTCTGCTGTTTATTCGCTCGAGCGATGGCGGTCGCGTAGCTTGGTTCTTCACTTTGGGGATCATCTACACCGTCACGCTGATATGCACCACCGCCGACAACCATCGCCGTGTGAAAAACGGCTTCGGGATGCTTATAATTGCTGTGATGCTTGCCCTATACATAAGAGTTTACAATTCGTGGCAAGTATACAACAATCTTTATCCCTACAAGACATTCCTGACCGACGGTCACCGTTTTCCTGACTATTCATGGAAGCGTTATGAGTATGATCATCGCTACGACCGGAATAAATTCCATATACCTGCATTCAGGCTTCCGAAATGAAACGCATCGCCCTGATTTCGCTGCATACGCCCACTGCCTCTAACTTTCGCGGCGCGAGCGCTTTGCCCTACCATCTGATGGCTTTCCACCCCGATAATGTGGCGTTGGAGGTGTGGTCGTTCAACCTCAACGGTTGCACGCCAGAGCAGATCAGGAAGTCTGAAACAGCGTTGGGAATAAAGATCCACACAGTCGGCAGGCCTTCCTGGTTCCGGTATCTGAGTCCGGCTCCGGTGCGGCTGATGCTTTCCAGGCCGGTTCTCGGCTATCTGCCGTTGCCTGAAAATGTTCGTACCGAAATCAACTCATATCTTAAAGATTCGGAATCGGCTCTTTGGATTTATGGAGAAGATATTGCACGGATGGCTAAACTATTCACCGGATTGCCGGTCGTAGTCAGCGGTCCCGACTGCGAGGCAATGTACTATCATCGCATGCTGGCGATAAAAGGAGTACCGACAAGCGTAAAATCCATATTCCGCTATGCTCTGATGTACCACCGATATGCCGTGATGACCTCGCGCTTTCCTGTAGGGTCTGAGATAAAGTATCATCTGGTGGGAGATGAGGACGCCCGCTTCCTCCGCCAGCTCAATCCGGCTGCCGACGTGCGGTTTATCCGCCACCCTCACTACGACTTATCGGAGCAGCGGCGGCAGTCAGCTTCGGATAAGGATGTATTAAAGATATTGGTAGCGGGTCGCTACGATGTCACAATGGCTCGTGCTGCCGACGAAGCGTTCGAAGCCATGAAATTGTTGCCCGACGGCACTAAGCAACGCTATAAGATTACTTTCCTGGGCAAAGGGTGGGACGACAAGGCCGGAATGCTGAAAACCGCCGGCTATGACGTTGACATCAAAGGATACGTCGACGACTATGCCGCCGAAATATCCTCGCACCATATACAACTGACACCGGTGGCTGTAGGCACCGGTACCAAGGGCAAGGTGCTTGACGCTTTTGCCAACGGTCTGTTGGTGATAGGTACACCGCTGGCATTGGAAAACATCGCCGTGGAAAACGGCAAGGAGTGCGTTGTATATCGCGACGGCGCTGAACTGGCCGGTTGGCTCAACCGTCTTGCTCAGGAGCCATCGACCATTGAGGAAATAGCCCGGGCCGGCAAAGAAGCCGTGCTCCGCGAACATGACCGCAGGAAAATCGCCCGCGAATTTTTCAACCTTTTCGAGTGACACGGAATTCTTCATTTGAACTGCTGCGCATCATCCTGATTATCATGATCCTTGTCGAGCATGGCAATATGTGGTTTGTAGGCAGCAGCTTTACCTCTGAATCAGAACATCTTGCAAAATGTATCGTCGAGTCGGTCTGCATCGGTTCGGTCAACGCTTTCGTGCTGATTTCCGGATGGTTCGGCATCCGCCGTGGATTGCAGAAAGCTCCATCATTGATCTTCATGCTGCTGTTCTGCACTGTTCCACTATTGGTATTGGCTCTGATACTCGGATGGCTTCCCACCGCATCGGTTGCATCGCTCGAGGGTGTATATGAATATCTGCTCGGCGGCAATTCATATTGGTTCGTTATCGATTATATCGGCCTACTGATCATTGCGCCTATCCTCAACGAAGCCATTAAAACACTCGATCGCCAACGTCTGGAGACATTGTTAGCGTCAGGATATGCGATCATTCTCATTTACGATTTCATCTTCCGTGCTCCCGTGCTCGGCACTGAGGGAGGCTACAGCGTAATCTGGTTCGGATTCTTATATCTGTTGGCACGATACATGCGTCTTTACGGATCGGAACTTCTTGACCGACACTGCGTGCTACTGCTTATAGCATCGGTTACAGCACAGGCAGTACTGTTCTATTTCGGATTTATCGGTCTACGCTACACCAATCCGCTGATTCTTGCCGAAGCCGTAAGCCTGATATTCATCTTCAGGAAGTGGAATTTCCACAGCCGCGCAATCAACTATGCAGCCACCGGATGCCTTATGGCATATCTTCTGCACATGCAGCCTGTGCTGATTCCATACATAAGGCGCTTTCTCATAACGGAATATACCACGCATGGTTACTGGCTTTATATCACCGAAGTCTTAGGCTTATCTATCGGAGTATTCCTGATAGCGGTAATGCTCGACAAAATGCAGTCTTCATTAAGGAAACAGATAGTGAAATGATGGTCACGATAGCCACACCCACATACAACCGGGCAGCGCTTTTGCCCCGACTTTATCAGAGTCTTTGCAGACAAAGCTGCAAAGACTTGGAATGGCTGGTTGTCGACGACGGTTCAACCGACAGCACAGAGTCTGTGGTAAACGGATTCATACGTGACGGTATCTTCCCTATCCGCTATTTACGCAAATCCAATGGCGGAAAACACACCGCTGTGAACCTTGCTGCCCGGGAAGCCCGCGGCGAACTATTCTTTATCGCCGACAGCGACGACTGGCTGCCGGAAACGGCTGTCGCCGATGTGATCGAGGCATTCACCGCTATTAAAGATAGCGACAGTTTCGCAGGGGTCTGCGGCCTTGACCAATATGCCGACGGCTCGATCGTTGGCAGCGGCCTGCCCTGCGCCTCCATCGATGCCGCTCCGCAGGAGATCCGCAACAAATGGAGAGTGACCGGAGATCTCAAAGAGGTGTTCCGCACCAACGTTTTGCGTGAATATCCGTTTCCTGAAATACCGGGAGAGCGGTTTTGCCCCGAAGCACTGGTATGGAACCGCATCGGGCTTAAATACCAGCTACACTACTTCAACAAACCGATTTATACTGTCGAATACCAGCCCGACGGCCTCTCCAACACAATAACGATTGCGCGGATGAAAAGCCCGATAGCGTCGATGATGACCTACTCCGAGTGGTTTGACTTCGCACCCTCATTCACGGCAAAGTTACGCATGGCAATAAACTATTGGAGATTCGCGTTTTGCACCACATCTAAGAATCGCATCCGAATTGCCAGATGGGGTCGGCTGCCACTTCCTCTCGGATGGCTTCTCCACATCAAAGACAGAGCAACTGTAAAATGAGAATACTTCATGTCATAACATCTCTTAGGACAGGCGGTGCAGAGAAACTTATGGTGGATCTGCTGCCTCGGCTGAAGGCCAAGGATCTTGACGTAGATCTTTTGCTCTTTGACGGAACTGATACGCCTTTCCGGCGCGAAGTCGAAGCCGCCGGAATAAAGGTGTTTGACCTCGGCATCGGAGGCTCCGTTTATTCTCCTTTGCGTCTGATCCGCCTATTGCCGTTCATGCGCAAATACGATGTGGTGCACACCCACAACACTGCTCCGCAGATATTCGCTGCCCTATGCCGCATATTTTCCAAAACAAAACTGGTTACCACAGAGCATGGAGGCTCCAACCGACGCAGATCAATCAGAGGCTTCATATTAATCGATAAGTGGATGTATAACCGTTATGATCGAGTCATATGCATAGCTGCCAAAACCGAGAAAAATCTGTGCGAATACCTCGGGAAATGCAAAACCAAGATCCTCACAATTAATAACGGTGTCGACATCGCAAAATACTCCGGAGCAACACCCTCCGATGAACTTGAGCGCCTTGTGCCGGGAAGCCGGAAACTGATAATGGTGGCAGGCTTTCGATGGGAAAAGGATCAAGATACACTTATCCGTGCCCTAAGCCTTCTGCCCGATAAATTCCACTTGTTTCTCGTAGGCGACGGAGTCCGTCGACCTGAACTCGAAGCGCTCTCAAAAGAGCTGGCACTTGATGCCCGCATCCACTTTCTCGGCATCCGCACCGATGTTGCCGAGTTGCTCCACGCCGCCGACTACGTGATTATGTCATCCCACTTCGAGGGGCTGTCGCTCTCATCGGTCGAAGGCATGGCTGTCGGGCGTCCCATGCTCGCCTCGGATGTCGACGGACTCCGAGAAGTAGTCGGCGGCGCCGGAATCCTCTTCCCCCACGGCGACTCCAAAGTCCTCGCCGCCGAAATAATCAGCTTGGAAGCTTCACCCGAAAAATACAACACATTCGCTGCTGCCTGCTTCAGAAATGCAAAACGTTATGACATATCCGTTATGGCAGAACAATATGCAAAATGTTATTTGAATCTATTGAAGAAATAATGGCGATATCCATCTCTATTCTTATCCCAGCATATAACGCGGAAGAATTTATTGTAAAATGTCTGGAATCCATAGCTGCCCAAACATTTTCCGACTTTGAGATTATTGTCTCGAACGACGGCAGTACCGATCGCACAGCCGAGAATGTCCAGAATTTTATAATCCAACATCCACATTTGTCCCTAACTCTTTTAAATAACGACAATGGAGGCGTGTCCATGGCACGAAAACGGGCATTAGAGAAAGCCCGAGGAGAATGGGTAACATTTGTTGACGCCGATGACACACTTCCCTCAGATGCCTTAGCCAATCTCTATTCATCAGCAGACAGCGATACCGACTTTATCGTGGGATTTCTTACCCCTCCGAAAGAAAAAGTCGGCGCAATGGAGACTCCAACACATTGGCAGATGGCAACAATGAATGGCGTTATTCCACCTGGTATAGGAGCCAAGTTATATCGTCGGGCGATTTTGAATCCTTCCATGCTTGATATTCCCCGGACCATAACAAACGGGGAAGATGCTCTTATGAACATTGCCTATTCTTTTGCCATGACCAAGCAACCAAAGTTCATATACGCCAATGTTTACAACTACACACGACACCCACTAAGTCTTTCCCATTCCACGAAGCGCGACATTGACTATGAATACAATTACGATGCGTTTCGAATTAAAACTATTCCAGAACATTTACGTCCAAATTTCCTGCATCAGATAACAAGATATCGCCTTAACGGAGTTTTAGGCTGTAGCAGATCTGACGCTTTGACTATCGCTCGAAAGGAACATCCGTTTTTCAACGTTATTCGGGAAGGGATCAAGCAATCAAATTACCGTTTATCTATCTTCGAATGGATTGCAATGAATGTAAAATCTTCATTGATAATCAAATATTCCGGAATTATACGAGCCATTTTCATTTCACTGAATTATCGTATGTCGTTATTATTCAGCAAGCGATGACAAACAATATGAAAGCCGTAATTTTTGCCGGCGGTTACGGAACTCGTTTTAGCGAGAAAACACAGTATATGCCAAAACCGATGATTGAAATCGGCGGTAAACCAATCCTGTGGCATATTATGAAAATATACAGCGCATATGGCGTAAAAGACTTCATTATATGTGCCGGTTACAAGCAATATATGATTAAAGAGTACTTCTTGAATTATTTCCTTCACAATAGTGATATGACTGTCAATCTCACGAATAATTCAGTGAAGTTCCATGAACGTCATGTGGAAGACTGGCGTGTAACCATTGTTGACACAGGTCTTGAGACAATGACAGCCGGAAGACTTAACCGCGTCAGAAAATACATCGGAGAAGAGTCGTTTTTCCTGACATACGGTGATGGAGTCATTGATCTTGACATTTCTAAAGCTTTTTCCGAACACAAAAAAAGCGGAGCAATCTTAACGATGACAGTTTTTCAGCCTGTCGGACGTTTCGGTGCTGTGGAAATTGATCCTACGAATGATATGGTGAAATCGTTTCTCGAAAAACCCGACGGTCAAGGCAACTGGATAAATGCAGGTTTCTTTGTCTGTGAGCCGGAAGTTTTCGATTATATAGGACAGGATGCTGATTCCATGATGTTTGAACGTAAGCCACTCGAGTCTCTTGTCAGAGACGGAAAGATGCACGCTTTAAAACATTATGGCTTCTGGAAGCCAATGGACATGTTGCGTGACAACATTGAGCTTGAAAATATGTGGAACAGTGGAAATGCACCATGGAAAGTATGGTAACAATGGATTTAGATTCGTTACACAATTTTTATAAAGGTAAACGGGTATTGGTCACAGGCCATACTGGCTTCAAAGGTTCATGGCTGTGCCATATACTCAAACAATTCGGTTCTGAGATTTACGGGTACAGTCTTGCGCCTGAAAAAGAATCCTTATACAATATATCAGGTCTTGACAGTCAGCTCGTTTCTAATATTGGCGATATAAGAAACGCCAAAGAACTTTGCGATTTTTATGAGTTTGCCCAGCCTGAGATAGTGCTGCATCTTGCAGCGCAGCCATTGGTACGCCGTAGTTATGAGGAACCTGCCTATACATACGAAACAAATGTATTAGGAACAGTCAACATTCTGGAGTGTTTAAGAAATCATCCCTGCGCAGTATCATTTCTTAATGTAACTACAGATAAAGTCTATCTAAACAACGAATGGCCGTGGGGCTATCGAGAAGATGAACGACTTGACGGCTTCGATCCTTACAGCAATTCCAAATCTTGTTCGGAACTCGTGACACAAACTTATAAACGCTGTTTTTTTAGTAATAAGGATTCACTTTCTATCAGTACTGCCCGTGCCGGCAATGTCATTGGCGGTGGAGATTTTGCAACTGACAGGATAATCCCGGATTGCGTCAGAGCGGCCGTAGGCGGCCAAGCCATCGTCGTCAGAAATCCCAATTCAACAAGGCCATACCAACATGTACTCGAACCTCTGTTCGCCTATCTTCTGATAGCTGCGCGACAGGCCGACACACCCAATCTTGCCGGAGCCTATAACGTAGGCCCCGACGATGCAGATTGCTTCAGGACAGGGGATCTGGTTGATGCTTTTGTCAAAGCCTGGGGGAATGGTCTTCGCTGGATAAATCAAAATGACGGAGGTCCCCATGAAGCCAATTTCTTGAAATTGGATAATTCACTGATCAAGTCGCGTATGGGATGGCACCCGGTATGGAATGTATCAGACGCAATCGATCGTATTGTGGAGTGGACCAAAGCACTAATAGCCGGGGAAGACATCTCGGTTATCATGAAAAAACAGATTAAGAAATATATCGACGATTCAAAGAGATGAAAAAAGCGATAATTACAGGTGCTGACGGATTCGTTGGCAGCTACTCGGTCAACGAGTTTCTTAAAAATGGAGTAGAGGTTATCGCCGTTGACCTTGCGGCAACGCCTCAGCGGCTTAAAAAACAGGATGGCCTGCATTATATTCAATGCGATATTTCCAATAGTCTGCAGACATTGGTTGACAAAGTCAAGCACCAAAACATTGACTCTTTCATCCATTTCGCATGGGCAGGCTCTGCGGGATCGCAACGAACCGACTATAAACTTCAGCTTCAAAATGCCGCAGTTACCGTCGAATGTCTTAAAGGCGCAAAAGCTATGGGATGCGACCGATTTGTATGTGCCGGATCAATCATGGAATACGAAGTCGAAGCGGCAATCCATAATCAAGGCAGCCGACCAGGCATGGGTTACATCTACGGCATGGGGAAACTTATGGCTCATTGCCTTTGCAAAGCAGTAGCCACCGATATAGGCATTGACCTTCTATGGCCGATGATCACTAACGCATACGGAATTGGTGAATTATCTCCGAGATTTGTCAATACCACACTCCGCAAAATTCTTGCAAACGAGCCCCTTGAGTTTACTGCCGGCACTCAGAATTACGACTTTGTTTACATCACAGACGTTGCACGAGCTATATATCTGATATCAGAATATGGCAAACCATTCTATGAATATATTATTGGCAGCGGAGAAGCTGCTCCTCTTCGCAACTTCATCCTTCGAATGATTGATTCATGCGCTCCAGAAGCAACTCCACTGTTTGGAAATGTGCCGTACACCGGTGTCAATATGCCATTGGAACAATTCAGCATTCTTCCATTGATGGAAGATTGCGGTTTCCGGCCGGAAGTATCCTTCGAAGATGGCACCTTTCGCACAATGCAATGGATTAAAGACTTATGATTGAACAGTTTCAATTCGAGGAACTACCCTTAAAGGGGGCTTTCCTCATAAAACCGTTTTATGCCACAGACAATCGTGGTGGATTTGTCAAAGATTACAACGTGGATACATTCCGATCCAAAGGAATAAATCACGACCTCAAAGAAGTATTCTACACAATTTCCAAACGAGGTGTTATCCGTGCACTGCATTTTCAACTTGGGAAACAACAGGCTAAATTGGTACGCTGTATCTCCGGACACGTTTACGATGTCATAACGGATCTCCGTCCGGAGTCTCCTACTTTTGGAAAAAGCCTGGGTTTTCATTTGACGGGAGAAAACCGCTTTTCTCTTCTTGTTCCCGAGTATTTCGGACATGGCTATCTTGTAATTGAGGATAGCGTGGTAAGCTACAAGTGTGCAGAAGTTTTCTTTGCCGAAGGCGACAGCGGCATCACATACAACGATAAAACGTTGGCAATCAATTGGCCTATGGAATTAATCAACGGAGAAGATAATCTTATCATCTCTGAAAAAGACCTCAATTTAATGAGCTTCGACGAATATCGCAAGAAAATCGGAGACTCTTCTGCAACACATACATGATTTGAGACAGTTGCTTATGTATAATTTTGTATATTCATCGTCAGACATTTATGCCCCTTTCTGTCTGGCCTCAATATCTTCGCTGCTTAAGAATAACAAAGAAGTTTTCGGCAAATCAACATTTCACATTCTATCAAATGCTGTTTCTGATGCTAATATCATCAAATTTCAGTCTTTATGCGATAAATTCAATTGCAAGCTCAATGTAATTGACACACAGCAGATAAGAGATTTGATCAAATCCTATAATTGCAAGCTGAATTTCAATATCGCGTCATTCCAACGAATATTTCTTTCAGAACTTTTGCCAAATAATGTCGAAAAAGCCCTTTTTATAGATTCCGACACTTATGTCAATCATGGAATTGCCGATCTTTATTCCATTTCTTTGAACAATTCTCCCTGTGCCATGGTTCCTGATCAACCCATACTTAGGAAACATCAGGCAGAGGCCGGGCTCGACTATAACGAAAACTATTTCAACGCCGGTGTAATACTGGTAAATGTCAAATTTTGGCGAGAAAATGGAATTTCCCAGTTAATGATGGAATCGTTCCTTGAACGTCCAGGCGGATGCGCTCTCGATGATCAAACTGTAATAAACGTAGTCCTTGCCAAAAGCACTATTGTACTTCCTTACAAGTACAACATGATGAAAGTCATTTCTTGCAGAACTTTCAGACATTTCTGCAAATCCAATCAGCCGGTAGGGTTTCATTCATATGAAGAGTTTGTCGAAGCACGCAATAAACCAGTCATAGTTCATTTCAACGGACCTTCTTTGCGTCCATGGCATAAATGGAATGCGCATCCTTATAAGAAAATATTCCTTCGCGAAGTCCGAACATACACTCCTGACTTCAAACTCATAAGTCCTGACGTTCCTTTATACTTTCTCGTGTTTTCTTGGTGCATAAACAAATTCGGATATAAATAATATATAGTCTGACTGGACACAAGCGATAAAACGCCACTCAATTATGTACTTAGATTATATTACAAATCTCCGCGCGGTCGCCATATGCGCAATTGTCCTCCACCACACAATTTTTGCTTTTTGTGGTTGGCCTCCATGTGTACAACACAGTGTGGAAACTTCGCCGTATATCCTTCACATATGTGCATTCCTTCGTATTTTCGGACTTGGAATCTTCACATATATTTCCGGGTATTTATTCAATCTGGGCATGACAAGACATCCTGAACGAGCTTTTCTTGATTTTTTCAAAGGCAAAGTTTATAGATTGCTGATTCCATTGGGATTCTTTGGATTGTTATATTGGATACTCTTCCCTAAATATGTCGGAGACGGATATCATTTTCCTGTTATTGAAGGAAGTCCTTTATGGTATCTTCCGATGCTTTTCATCATCTTTATGGTATCATTTGCCATACAGAAATTCAATGATCGAAAAATCCGGATTCTCGCAATTGCGACAACAGAAGTTCTGTTCTATATAAGTTGTAAACTGGAAATCCCTTTCAGTGGCAATTTGTTTATATACTACCCCTGCTTTCTTTTTGGCGCTTACGCCAACACAATAATAGACATTGTGCGCCGCTATCTATCTATCTATTGATATTAGCAGGAATCTTATACTTGCAGATAGATCCTGAAATTAGCTCGGCATTACCTAATCAAGTCAAGATATTACTTGAAATGATTACTGTAATTTCCACTGCGACTGTAATATTTGGAATCTTTAAGACAAAGAACATCAGATTTCCTAAAACGCTGAAGCTAATTGGCAATAAATCATTCGGTATATACTTGATACATCAATTAATAATCAACACAATAGTCACGCTTTTCTTTTTTCAGGGTTCGGCTTGGCCAAATATTTTATTATTATTTATAGTTGTAGTCAGCATTAGTATGGGGATGATTTTGCTTTTAGAGTATAAACCCATAGCTAAATTCAGCAAATATATCGGTGTGTAAGATTTAAGCGGGAGAAGATTTGCACTCCTTCTGAATACTTATGTCTGCAATCAAGATAATACGAACATCGACGGTGCCGGGGTCGCTGACCGCGTTTTGCCGGGGACTGTTGCGGGAGCTGCAGGAGCAGGAGGGCTATGAGGTTGTGGCTGTAAGCTCGCCAGGAACCGAGCTTGACGAACTCGGCAGCCGCGAGGGCGTAAGAACCGCAGCCGTAGCCATGGAGCGGCATATATCACCTTGGCGCGATTTGAAGAGCCTATGGCGACTTGTAAAAGTGTTCCGGCGCGAACAGCCTGCCATGGTTCACTCAATGACCCCCAAAGCCGGACTTCTGTCGATGATAGCGGCGTGGATCTGCCGAGTGCCTGTGCGCATCCACACTTTCACCGGTCTTGTTTTTCCTACTGCAACTGGGCTCACGCAGCGTATTCTCATTCTCACCGACCGCGTCACATGCGCCTGCGCCACGCACGTAATCCCAGAAGGGGAAGGCGTGAAAAACGATCTTATCAACTACAGTATCACCCGAAAGCCATTGAAAGTGCTCGGTCACGGCAACGTGCGCGGCATCGACCTTGGTCATTACAATCCCGGATTGCCCGAGGTACAGGCCGAAGCCGCCAAGCTGCGCCGTCCCGACGCGTTCACTTTCGTGTTCGTCGGCCGACTCGTCCGCGACAAAGGGATCAACGAACTCGTCGAAGCCTTTCATCGCCTTCACTCCGAATATCCCCATACCCGCCTGCTGCTCGTGGGAGAAATGGAACAGGACCTCGATCCATTAAAACCGGAAACCCTCAACGAAATCAAGCATAACGACTTCATCGAGGCAGTAGGCAGGCAGTCGGATGTCCGACCCTGGCTCGCCGCCGCCGACGCGCTCGTCTTCCCGAGCTATCGCGAGGGGTTCCCCAACGTAGTCATCGAGGCCGGTGCCATGGGGCTTCCATCCATCGTCACAGACATAAACGGCAGTCGCGAGATCATCATAGAGGGCCGTAATGGCGTAATCATCCCGCCCCGCGACATCGAGGCTCTCTACAACGCAATGAAACGCATGGCCGTCACTCCCACCGAAGCCACTGCGATGGGCGCCGCCGCTCGCCCACTCATCGCCTCACGCTACGAACAGACCTACGTGCGCCGTTGCCTCAAAGAATTTTACAACGAGATATTGTGTTCAGCCCATTGACAACGTATCGCGGCAATCTTCTAAATAATTGATATTGAGACATGTCGTTGCGAAGTCTGATAAAAGGAGAGACCATATCCATCGACAACCACAACCGTGGAGTTGCGATGGATATTGACGACTCGTCAATCCACCTGCACAAGCGGTTTAACAGAGACAACAAACGGTTTCGGGACTCAGAGGTTACTGTTGACCTCAATCGCAACAGTCAAAAAATAACGTCGCGTCGAGGTCCGAACGCTGCAACCATTTTAAATGAGATTCAACGGGCATTCCAGGACGACAACGTGCGACGGGCATTTGTCGACGACATGATCACACAGCTCAACAACCTCGCCCGCTTTGCCGACAATAAAGACTATTTCGACATCGACAACAACACTAATGAACGCACGCTGACCCAGGCCGGCGAAAACCGTATAAAGGAAATAATCAACCGCGTATACGACTATTTCCGCGGGCCCGCCGATGAGTTGAAAAGCCTGCAATATAACCAATCAACGGGCGTTATCGCACAGTTCTCTCGAAATCAGAACACCCCATCGCATCGCATCTCCATCCTCTCCGACAGATTCGTTGACGCCAACATCCCCCTGAGCCGGCCGAAAAGCTACTACGTGAAAGCCGACCTGCACAATAACACATTCTCACTCTCCAGTTCCCGGAAAGAATTGATCGGTGACAGCGAAGAATAAACCGCCCTGCCAATAATATATCCGACATCAGAAACGTTACAACAGAGATGAAACTGTACAGGGATGTTTTCAAGCGAGCCATTGATATTGCCGCATCAGCCGGAGCGCTGTTGGTGCTGTCATTTCCCCTTGCGGCTGTTACCGTGTGGCTTCACTTCGCCAATCGCGGAGCCGGCGCATTCTTCACACAGGAGCGGCCGGGCAAAAATGGCAAAATCTTCAAAGTGGTCAAATTCAAGACTATGACCGACCAGCGGGATGCCGACGGCAATCTGCTACCCGACGCCAGGCGACTTACCCCTGTTGGCCGTTTCGTCCGATCTACCTCAATCGACGAATTGCCGCAATTGTGGAACGTATTGAAAGGCGACATGAGCCTTATCGGCCCTCGTCCCCTACTCGTTCAATATTTGCCACTTTATTCCCCGGAACAGGCGCGCCGCCACGAAGTGCGCCCTGGCATCACCGGTTGGGCACAGTGCCACGGCCGCAACGCCATATCATGGCAAAAGAAATTTGAGCTCGACGTCTGGTATGTGGACCACATCTCTTTCGTCACAGACTGCCGCGTGATATTCACAACCTTGAAAAAAGTACTCGGTCGCGCCGACATCAACTCCTCCACCGCCGCGACCATGGAAGCATTCAACGGCCACAATTGAATTTACGAATATATCGCGACTATCTTCTCTACTGAACCTAACGAGATGAAGTCGGAAAAGGCCAAGGGAAAATCACTGAGATCCAAGCCCTAATACCATCGGTCATTAGGAACAATTCCGACTTTTTAGGCAATCACCGACATTTCATAATCTTATAAAAAGGAGAGACTGATGTCTAAAATCAATCTTTTCGGCGCCAGCGGACACGCAAAAGTAATTGAAGATTTAATCCACGCCCAAGGCGACAGCGTGGGATGTCTTTTTGATAACGCACCCCATTATAAAGAAATCCACGGCAATCAGGTATTCAAAGTTTCTGAAGCCGAGGTCAAAGGACCATTGATTATCTCAATCGGTTCCAACATAATTCGGAAACAAATCTCCGAAAGATACCGTGTCGCCTATGCCCGGGCCATACATCCTAACGCCTTGATTTCCTCTACTGTAAGGATAGGTGTTGGGACTGTCGTGATGCAAGGCGCCATAATCCAATCGGACACCTGCATTGGCAACCACTGCATAATCAATACCGGCGCAAGCATCGACCATGAATGCGTCATTGAAGATTATGTTCACATCTCTCCTCATGCCACTCTTTGCGGCAACGTGCATATAGGCGAAGGCACATGGATAGGCGCGGGCTCAACCGTAATTCCAGGCATCAAGATTGGTCGATGGTGCACAATCGGCGCCGGCTCAGTTGTGATTCGAAACATTCCAGACGGCTCTACCGCCTTCGGCAATCCTTGCAAAATCAGAACATAAGGCATGCAGCATATTGGAAATCAACACCTAACATAAAAAAAAGATTACCTAACTCTCAACCACTTCGCTGCATAAACAATGAATTATGCAGTGCAAGGAATCCAAAGAAAGAAGTAAAGCCGAGGTCATTTTAAGTGAATTAATTTCAAAAACGGCAATAAGCCTGAGTTCTTCAATACTCAGGCATATGCAACTTGGCATATTGTGCATTAAGACTATTTAGAATATTTCAGAATATATTGACTTCGTTGATAAACATAATACAGAAGTTTCAAACAAGATAATACTAGTATGGAACGGATACTGCTATGCCTGGCGCATATGAGCGGCAGGGAGATGGATTTTATAAAGGAGGCGTTTGCCGATAACTGGGTGGTGCCTCTGGGACCGAATGTCAATGGCTTCGAGAAGGATCTTGAGGCGTTTGTCAATCATAGGTATGGTTCCGAAGAGCCGCTCGACAAGAAGGTGGTGGCGCTGTCGGCCGGTACGGCTGCGGTGCATCTGGCTCTGATTGCCTGCGGCGTTGGCCCCGGCGACGAGGTGCTGGTGCAGTCGTTTACGTTCTGTGCGTCGAGCCATCCTGTAACGTATCTGGGCGCTACTCCGGTGTTTGTCGATTCTGAAGCCGAAACGTGGAATATGGATCCCGACATGCTCGAAACGGCTATTAAAGACCGCATCGCTAAAACCGGAAAGAAGCCCAAGGCCATAATTCCTGTGGCTCTTTATGGCATGCCATACCGTATTGACCGCATAATGGAGATTGCCGACCGTTACGGCATTCCGGTAATCGAGGACGCCGCCGAAGGCTTCGGCTCACGTTTCCGCGGTCAGGTGCTCGGCACTTTCGGCCGCTACGGCGTGCTGTCGTTCAACGGCAACAAGATGATTACCACCTCAGGCGGAGGCGCACTGATCTGTCCCGACGCCGACTCGGCCCGCGAGATTCTATGGTATGCCACACAGGCCCGCGAAAGCTATCCTTATTACCAGCATGAGGCCATAGGGTACAACTACCGAATGTCGAACATCTGCGCAGGCATCGGCCGCGGCCAGATGACTATCGTCGACGAACATATCGCCCACCACCGCCACGTGCAGGCTCTATATGAAGATCTTCTCGCCAACGTCGAGGGAATAACGGTGCACAAGGCTCCCTCGCCCGAGTTCGACTCCAACTTCTGGCTATGCACCGCCACGCTCGACCCTGCCCTGCGAATCAAGGGGCAGGAGAATGCCTACAAGCAGGTTATCACCGGTGCCGTAGGTGGCGCCGCCGGAGTCACCCACTCCACATCATCGGCCGTGACCGATTGTCAGCCCAATGACAATGTGGAAGCCCTCCGCATGGCGCTCGACGCAGCCAACATCGAATCGCGCCCCTTGTGGAAACCGATGCACCGACAGCCGGTGTATCGCAACAATCCGGCCTACACCAACGGCGTCAGCGAATCGCTCTTCAAAGTCGGAATCTGCCTCCCCGCGGGTCCATGGGTGACAGACGAAAATGTCCGTTATATAGTCGACAACATCAAGGCATCCATTGAAAAATAAAAGTCTTCCTAATCGGTTACAAACTCTGATAATGAAAGAGAGATATAACATAGCTGTTGCCGGCACCGGATATGTCGGGCTTAGCATCGCCACTCTTCTGGCGCAGCACAATCATGTCACGGCTGTCGACGTGATTCCAGAAAAGGTGGAGAAAATCAACAACCGTCTGTCGCCCATTCAGGACGAGTACATCGAAAAGTATCTGGCGGTGAAAGATCTTGACCTGACGGCGACACTCGACGGAGCGGCAGCCTATAAAGATGCTGATTTCGTGGTCATTGCGGCCCCCACAAACTATGATCCCGTCAAGAATTTCTTTGACACACACTGCATCGAGGATGTCATCGACCTGGTGCTGGACGTAAATCCCGACGCGGTGATGGTCATAAAATCGACCATACCTGTAGGATACTGTCGCAGTCTGTATGCTAAATACGCCGCAAAGGGCGTCGGGCGGTTCAACCTACTGTTTTTCCCCGAATTTCTCCGCGAAAGCAAGGCTCTCTACGACAACCTATATCCTTCGCGCATCATCGCCGGCATACCCAAAATCATTGAAAAGGAAGGTGTGGACGACGAGAACGAGGCAATTAGCAAGGTTACCGACATTGCCATGCTTGACCGGGCGGCTCACATCTTTGTAGGCCTGCTGCAGCAGGGTGCGATAAAAGAGGATATACCCGTGCTTTATATGGGCATGAAGGAAGCCGAGGCCGTAAAACTCTTTGCCAACACCTATCTTGCACTCCGCGTAAGCTACTTCAACGAACTCGACACCTACGCCGAGGTCAAGGGTCTTGATTCACGCGCCATAATAGAGGGAGTCGGTCTGGATCCCCGTATCGGCTCTCACTACAACAATCCTTCGTTCGGATATGGAGGCTATTGTCTGCCCAAGGACACCAAACAGCTGTTGGCCAACTATACAGCGGTTCCTCAGAACATGATGAGCGCCATCGTGGAATCGAACCGCACCCGCAAGGATTTCATTGCCGACCAGATACTCAATCTTGCCGGCTATTACACCTACTCGGCCAACAACCAGTATAACGCAGGCCACGAAACGCCATGCATCATTGGCGTATACCGCCTGACGATGAAGTCAAACTCCGACAACTTCCGCCAGTCGTCGATCCAGGGAGTGATGAAGCGCATCAAAGCCAAGGGCGCACAGGTCATTATTTACGAGCCGACACTCGAAGATGGCACCACATTCTTCGGAAGCCTCGTCGTGAACAACCTCGTCAGATTCAAAGAAATGTCGAAAGCCATAGTGGCAAACCGCTATGACTCATGCCTCGACGATGTGGAATCCAAGGTATATACCCGCGACATTTTCCGTCGTGACTGACCGCCTGCGAGGGCAATAGACTGAACAGGCCACCCCCGGGAGCGCGCTCCCGGGG
>ERZ836877.1975-NODE-1975-length-28900-cov-7.771364_pt1 | contig 28900 bp, 25 predicted proteins | sample MGYA00519469_ERZ836877 | MGnify/ENA primary metagenome ERZ836877 (study PRJEB31850, sample SAMEA3708809) | human gut metagenome | biome: human gut; feature: human-associated habitat; material: faeces | place: China | collected 2014 ... | reverse complement strand
GTGATAATGATTGGTTTATCTACAGCGGCGACACCGGGAGGCGTCGCCGCTGTAGCGTATATGGATTTGTGAAAGCGAAATAAAAGCCGTAGTTTTGCACTATGAAGAAAAAGACAATCTGGGAAATGGGACGGCTTACGGTCGAGGAATTCCACCGCTCGGCGAAGATACCCGTCGTGGTGGTACTCGACAACGTGCGATCGCTCAATAACATAGGTGCGATTTTCCGCACCTGCGACGCCTTTGCCGTGGCCGCGGTGGTGCCCTGTGGCATATCGGCCACGCCTCCGTCGGCCGAAATACACAAAACGGCCCTCGGAGCCGAGGAGTCGGTCGACTGGCACTACTATCCGACCACGGCCGAGGCCGTGGATGCCCTTGCAGCCGAGGGATATACGATTGTCTGCCTCGAACAGGTGCACGGCAGTGTGGCCCTCGACAGATTCGAGCCGTCGCACGAGGCCAGATACGCACTCGTGCTCGGCAACGAGGTAGACGGCGTCGACCAGGCCATAGTAGACCGTGCCGACCTCTGTCTCGAGATACCCCAGAGCGGCACCAAGCACTCCCTCAACGTCTCCGTATCGGCGGGAGTGGCCCTGTGGCACCTCTACTCCAAATTAAGAATTATGAATGATGAATTATGAATTAATAGTTCTGAGTTCATTCGATTCATAATTCATAATCCATAATTCATAATCTGAATATGCCTGTATTTCCTAAGCCTCTGAAAAAGGGCGATAAGATAGCCATCTGCTCCCCTGCGGGACGCATTGATCCCAAGAAAGTCGACGGCGCCGTGCGCGAACTCGCCGCCCAGGGCTGGGAACCCGTCGTAATGCCTCACGCCCTCGGCGAATACGGCAGCTACAGCGGTACGCCCGACGAACGCTATGCCGACCTCGCGGCCGCCTTCAAAGACCCCGATGTCCGTGCCATATTATGTTCGCGAGGAGGCTACGGCGTAGTCCATATCCTCGACCGCCTCGCCGAGCTGCCCCTCGAAGACGATCCCAAATGGGTGATCGGATTTTCCGACATTTCGGCTCTTCACGCCCTTATGGCGACAAAAGGAATCGCGAGCATACATTCACCGATGGCCGCTCAGATCATGAAAGGCCCCTCCGACCCGGACACGGCGTCGCTCTTCGGACTCCTGCGCGGCGACCGGCCGGCATATACCTTTCCGGCGCACGAATACGACCGTTTCGGCATAGCCACCGGAACACTTCTCGGAGGCAATCTCGCCGTGCTCGCCGAACTTATCAACACGCCCTATGATATCCTGAAACCCGACACGATCCTCTTCCTCGAAGACGTGTCGGAACCGATCTACAAGATCGAACGAATCTTCTACCAGCTCCGTCTGAGCGGCCTTCTCGACAATATCAGAGGTCTCATCGTCGGCCAGTTTACCGACTACAAGCCCGACGCCACATATACCGATATGGAGACCATGATACGCGACGCAGTGGCGCCCTACAAGTTCCCGGTAGCCTTCAACGTACCCGTAGGCCACGTAGACCACAACCTCCCCCTCATCGAATCGGCCAAAGTGACCCTCAAAGTCAGCCCCTCCGGCACCAACAGCCTCATCTTCCACCGCACCGCCGAATAGCCCCGTACTCTGAGCAGATCCGGCGCCTCAGGCTTCAGCCCGGGGCAACCTTGACGTATCCAGTCAGTATCAAAATATACAAATCAAACATTTATTATACAAACAGCGATATTTTTATAAAAAATTTGCATACTCTAAAAAACAAACATACCTTTGCGATAACCAAAATTTATCTTATTTATCACGCATACAGATTAATTCCATTCCAAAGCAAGAACTCATACCACGATATTCCTAAACATTCCGAAACAGACCTGTGTTATTTAGTTATTTCTAAACCTTTTATCCATGAAAAAAATTATATTCATTGTACTTATTCTTCTTAATATAGGCTTTGTACTATATGCGCAGCAGACAGAAAGCGACATTGACGAAAGTATAACACTCCTTTCCAATGGTGAATTCGAATTGGTAATAGAAGATTTAAAATGTATAAGCGGAGGTCCTGGTTCGGCAGCATGCGATATAGCAGCCAGTGCAGACGTCAAATTCTCTTGTGGAGTTAATTGTACTGCTGGTTACTATGCCTGCTGCGGCATTGAAGGATGCCACTGCAAACCAAGGATTCGCAAACGCGAAACAGTCGAATAACTCCCTCATAGTCATACTTTAAAAATGTTACAATCATGGTAAAGTCTGTTTTTAAAATCATTGCCTCATCCTTTTTATGCCTAAGTGCATTCGCGGCATCTTGCAACTCCGAATCTAATATTACCAACTCTGATAATGAAACTATAGCGGAAGCCGCAGGATATACCGACCGAATGGAAATACCTCTGAAAGATCTGACCTGCCACAATGGCGGTCCAGGCACTCGGGAATGCAAAATTGAGCCGGGCATAAAAATTGGAGACTTTGTCTCTATAGGCTGCGGCGTCACATGCGAAGAAGGATTTTATGCTTGCTGTGGCGTACGCTGTGCATGTGTTCCGGAAGAATAAAAACAGCAAACTATTGTCTGTTTCATACTCGCTCTGTACCGATGAAAAACATCCTCTTCGTTTTGTCGGCCATAATGATCATGTGCTCCTGTGACCGACAAAATAGTTCTCTTGTCTCCATTCCTACCGATATTGACAGCGCCAGGCTTCTCACAATTAATACGACCGCCCTCATTCCACTCGAAACAAGCGACAGCTCGTTGATATATGATATCAATTCCCTCGAATTGCACGGAAACCGCTTCATCGTTCATTCTCGTAATTATCTGAGATCATACGATATTCAATCAGGCAGTTTCCTCGGCGATGTGGCCAGATGCGGCAAAAAGGAAGATACTTTTTCTTATATCGGGAATTTGTGGTTAGAAGAAGACACCGTGCGCTTCTTTGACAGCAATTTAAGCGCTATTCTTTCTTTTTCGCCTAATGGCACATTCTACGGTCGCTCATATCCTTTAGGTCAGGCCTTTTCTATCGAAGCCAAACCGAGACAATATTTTTCATTGCCCGAAATAGGTATTTTTACCACAAATTTCTCCAACGACAACACCGCCAGGCGAAATCCCCGTTATTCATTCTATGAATTCGGTCAGTCCGAATGCCATTATGTCGATGGCCGTGAAATAACAGAACCAACATTTCTTGCCGACGGTACATTTATCGATAAGGAGAATCACAGGCTTCTCTCGTGGGAACCTCTTCGCGACACCATCTTTGAAGTTACCAAAAGCAGAGTAAAACCTCTATATCATGTGGATTTCGGCAAAAGAGCACTTCCGGCAGATATCCAGGCCCTTCCATACAGTGCCGACCGCATTAAGGCATTCAATAGCAAGACATCTAAGCCATATGCATCTCTAATAAGATATGTGCAGATACATGACGGATATATCTATTTCTCTTTCGCATGCGGCGATGAGACCAACTTCATTGCGGCCTATAACACACAAAGCGGCCAGACCTCAGTCTACCACATAGCCACACCGGATAATAAATTCTCTCAGACAACTTTTTTCAAAATCACAGGCGACAGCGCATATTTCGAAGTAAGAGACCGCGAGGATTTATTATCCAATCCATATCTCTATAAAATAGCCTTAAGCGATCTGCAATGAAAAAATATATCATCACAGGTCTTTCATGCATATTGATTGCATCTGCCACTTTCTTCATCGGTAGAATAAGCGCTCAAAAGCAATACGAGAAAAAGATCGACGACATAATAAATATATATACCGGTGATTCGTTCGGACCAGACGAAACAAACTATGACGGCTTAATTCTTTCCGCCGAAAACACCGACATTGCCGATGTTTACGGCCAGAACACAGATATTTCTGATCTGGGAGGCTCTAAGAAGGTTTGCGCACGGTTCTCTGCTACCGGTTGCCGTCCGTGCATAGATACGCTCACAGAAGCACTGCTGGCATTTGCAGAAAAGAATCCTGACTGGCACATCAATCTTCTGATCGACAATATACTTCAGCGAGACATGTATGTGCTTTCCAAAGAATTCGGGCCGTCATTTTCGCTATATTCAACAGGTCCGGCAATGGCCGACACTGGCAGCGACATCAGCCCGGTAGTATTTCGTCTGACTGAAGACGGTAAAATATTCCGGCACTTTACCTGCAACCCCGACAAACCGGAACGCACACAAAATTATACAGAATCAATAGCGCTATAATAATCACCCCGGCGCCTCAGGATTCGGGGCGGGAGAGGGCGGCGAGGACGAGGGCGGCCTTTGAGGGGCCGACTATAGCGGCGATGTCAGGTTCGGAGGCCTCGCGGATGCGCTTGACGCTCTTGAAGTGCTGCAGGAGAGCCTCGGCGGTCTTGGGGCCTATACCTTTTATGCCGTCCAAGGCGCCTACGATCTGACTCTTGCTGCGGCGGTTGCGGTGATGGGTTATGCCGAATCGGTGCGCCTCGTCGCGGAGGTGCTGCACAACGCGCAGTGTCTCGGAATTCTTGTCGATATACAGGGGCACGCTGTCGCCGGGGAAGTAGATTTCCTCCAGGCGTTTTGCAATGCCGACCACGGCTATCGTGCCGCGCAGCCCCATCTCGTCGAGGGCCTCGACGGCAGCCGAGAGCTGGCCCTTGCCGCCATCGACCACCACAAGCTGCGGCAACGGCTCTCCCTCCTGCACAAGACGCGTATAGCGACGGGTAAGCACCTCTTTCATCGAGGCGAAATCGTCGGGGCCTTCGACGGTCTTGATGTTGAAATGGCGGTAGTCGCGCTTCGAGGGCTTTCCGTCCTTGAAGACTACGCACGAGGCCACGGGATTGGTGCCCTGGATATTGGAGTTGTCGAAGCACTCGATATGGTGAGGCAGCTCAGAGAGACGGAAATCGCTCTTTATACGTTCGAGCAGGCGCTCGGTGCGCGCCTCGGGGTCGTGGCGTTCCATATGCTTGAGGTCGTCGACCCGGTTCTGGCGTGCATTGCGTTCCGACACCTCAAGGAGTTTGGCCTTGTCGCCGCGGCGCGGTATGGTGAAGCTCACACCCGGCATTTCCACTTCCGGGGCCTCGGCCACGACAACTTCGTCGTACTGCGCGCCAAGGGTCTGCCGAATCTCCTCCATGGCATATCCGAGAATCTGGGCGCGGTCTTCCTCGAGCGAACGGCGGTAGCGCAGGGTCACGCTGCGCACGACAGCGCCGCGACGTACATGCATATAGTTGACATATACGTCGTTGCCGCCGTCGTCATCGAAGCCGAACACATCGATGTCGTTGATCGTCTGACTCACGATGACGCTCTTGGAGCGGTAATTCTCGAGAAGCTTGTAACTCTCCTTTAGTTCCTGAGCCTCTTCGAAACGCATTTCGGCGGCGAGCGATGTCATCTCGTCGCGCAGATAGTTCATCAGCTCCTGAGTCTCGCCCCTGAGAATCTGCCGTATACGCTCGATATATCCGGCATAGGTCACATGGTCGATCTCGCCGGTGCAGCATCCCTTGCATTTTCTGATATGGTACTGGAGGCACAGGCGTCCCTTCCCCCGGGCGAGATATTCGGGCGTGATAGGAACGCGGCATGTGCGCACGGGGTAGAGCTTGCCGATGAGGTCGAGCACAGTCCGGGCCACGGCAGTATTGGTGTAGGGGCCGTAGTAGCGCGAGCCGTCGCGGATATGCTGGCGTGTGAGGAACACACGGGGATACATCTCGTTTGTCACCACGATCCAGGGATATGACTTGTCGTCCTTGAGAAGTACATTGTAGCGGGGCTTGTACTCCTTTATCATGGAGTTCTCGAGATTGAGGGCATCCTGCTCGGTCGGCACGACGATATACTTCATATCGGCGATATTGCGCACAAGCAGGTTGGTTCGCAGCACATCGTGCGTACGGTTGAAATACGACGACACGCGACGCTTCAGATTCTTGGCCTTGCCGACATATATCACCGTTCCGGCGGCGTCGAAATACATGTACACCCCCGGGGTATCGGGAAGAATGGCAATCTTCTCCTTCAGTTCAGGCGATTTCTCGTGCTTCATCTATTACATATATAAGATCGTAAAAACAGGAAATATAAAACGGTACTCAACCCTAAAATCTACTCGATGACAATCCATTTTCCGCCAAAGCGGCCTCCTTCGCGACGCAGACGTCCGTCAGCCTTTAATTTCCTGATACGCTCATATATAGCAGACTCTCCCAGACTCAACGCAGTCATAAGTCCTTGATAGGTAATATCCGGATTCTTTCTGATAATATTCATAATTTCATCCGCTTCTTTCCTCGGTTCTTTCCTCGGTTCTTTCCTCGGCTCTTTCCTCGGCTCTTTCCTCGGCTCTTCAACTGCCGAGGCCGAAATATGCTCAACAACGAGGAAAGCAGTACCGAGATGTAACTTAAAATCGGCTTCGCCATTGCCGTTCTCACGCAATTCGTCCTGTACGGTCTGGACACCTCTGCTATATCGGTTCACAAATCCCAGAACTTTCATTCCTTCGGCAATCACTCCATTGCGATAATCGTTTACGTACGGAAAATTTTCCGGAGTCGCCTTACCGTAAAGCCCACCCGGATTCATAATCTCGATGCGGTCATCGTACTGATAGAACTGTACAGGCCCGTTGCCCTCGTAATCTCTGTGACATATGGCATTCATCAACAATTCCCTTGTGGCCCAATGGGGATAATCCACTTTCATCTCTTCCCTGAGGGCAGATACAGGAACCGGGTGCCGATTGGATATCGAGGCATCGACAAAGGTATCGAGTTGAGACAATATCCTGACAAGATTACCGGAAAATTTATATTCACTCCGTATCTCTCCGGCCCGCGTTTTTCCTGAAAATCTTACATACTGCACGTAGCACCCCGGCATAAAACGCTCAGGATTGACGCCGAACATTACAATTCCCGCATAAGTAGGACAATTATATTTCATGCTGAAATATCCCAAGGCCTGCATCTGCTGGGCGACAGTACGCCTGTCGGTTTTCAGCACATCTTCAGGAAAAGCCTTTGGAAGATAAATCTGCCTGAAATCTGCAAGATCTATATCGTCTAAAGTAGCGTCGAAGCAAGGCAAGGCATCAAACGTGAGCATTCTGCTGGTGCGTTTTTCCAACAGAAGCTTTTCATCGGCTTCGCTTGCAATACATTTTCTGGGGCCGTTTCTGATCCAGATACGCCCTTCATACCTTACAGGGGTGAAAGGGCATGGCTGTACCGTAACCACAGCGACATCCCCTTCGGGAAGCGAGACCTTCTCTACAGTCATCGATACCTGAGGCTGCAACTTACCGTCGGTCTTTATTCCGCCGAGATTCTGCAACAATTGGTCTGTAATTCTGACATTTCCACTGACTTCACCGCTCTTGTCATCGGCTCCGATTATCAGGTAGCCGGGACGATTATGATTGGGCAGATCATTGGCAAACGCGCATATAGCCTGCCCGAACTTGTCGGTATTGGTCGTAGAGACAGTTCGTTCGATACGATCACTTTCTATATCTGACAACAGTAGTCTGACTTCCTGAATTGTTATCATATAATTTAAGCTAAGCAAGAGAGAATACGGGCAACGGGATCAGCCGAAGAGGCCGAGGTCGTCGGTGCGGGAGTGGCCGAGGTGTTCGTAGGCGAGCGTTGTCACCTCGCGGCCGCGGGGAGTACGCTTTATGAAGCCTTCTTTTATGAGATATGGCTCGTAGACCTCCTCGATGGTACCGGGGTCCTCGCCGAGGGCCGTGGCTATTGTCGAGAGACCTACGGGACCGCCGCGGAATTTGTCGATGATCGTGCGGAGTATCTTGTTGTCGATCTCGTCGAGGCCATAGCGGTCGATATTGAGCGCCTCGAGGGCATAACGGGCTATGTCGAGGTCTATGCAGCCCGAGCCTTTCACCTGGGCGAAATCGCGCACGCGACGCAGCAGGGCGTTGGCTATACGGGGCGTGCCGCGGCTGCGCATGGCGATCTCAGTGGCTGCTTCCGTGGTGCAGGGCACGCGCAGAAGCGAGGCCGAACGGGCTATGATACGGCCGAGGACACTGTGGTCGTAATATTCGAGGTGGCATTTAATGCCGAAACGTGCGCGGAGCGGAGATGTCAGCAGGCCGCTGCGGGTAGTGGCCCCTACGAGAGTGAAGGGACTGAGAGTGAGCTGCACACTGCGCGCGCCGGGACCCTTGTCGATCATTATGTCGATGCGGTAGTCTTCCATGGCCGAATACAGATATTCCTCGACCACCGGACTGAGGCGGTGTATCTCGTCGATGAAGAGTACATCGTTTTCCTCAAGGGAAGTAAGAATGCCGGCGAGGTCGCCGGGCTTGTCGAGCACCGGCCCGGAAGTGACCTTGAATCCTACACCGAGTTCGTTTGCCACGATACCGGCGAGGGTAGTCTTGCCCAGACCCGGAGGGCCGAAAAGCAGTATATGGTCGAGAGCCTCGGAGCGCATGCGGGCGGCCTGCACGAACACGCGCAGATTTTCTATTATTTTCTCCTGCCCGTTGAAGCTCTCGAAACGGCCCGGGCGCAGAGCTTTCTCGAACTCCGCCTCGGAACCCGAAGCAAGAGCTTCGTTGCGTATATCGAAATCGTCGTCAGACATGTTTCTTGGTTGGGGGTTAATGGTTAGAGGTTAATGGTTAGAGGTTAATGTTGGGTGGATTGAGGCTCACTAACCTCTAACCATTAATCTCTAACCATTAACCACTAATCCTCAGGTCTGAAAAACCTGAATAATCTTATTATAAACAGTTTCGGGGCGTATGGCGGTGAGACAAAGCAGATCGCCCCGCATACACGGCTTGTCGCCGAACACCGAGCACGGGCGGCAGCTAAGCGGAAGCTGCACCGTGTTGTCGTCGGTCTGCCGCCAGCCCTTGAAGCCGCAGTAGGGATGTGTAGCACCCCATATGCTCACCGTCGGCGCTCCGGCGATAGCGGCCAGATGCATGTTGGCCGAGTCCATCGTCAGCATCACATCGAGATGATTTATGAGCGCGAGCTCGGCCGGAAAACCATAGCGTTTGCCCGCGAGCGAAACCGCTGCCGGGAAACGCGAGGCCCAGTCCTGAAGCACACGCTGCTCGGCATCGCCTCCACCGAAGAGAAAAATGCGTATATCCGACCCGGCATCGGCCCGTTCCTGAAGCATTTCGAGCACTTTCTCCATCTGGCCGGAGGGATATACCTTTCCGGCATGTGCGGCGAAAGGAGCTATGCCGATCCAGCGGGCACCGTCCTGTTTCGGTGGCGTGATGGCGGCGAAGAGAGAGGGATCGGCCGATCCGCGGCCATGATAGAGACCGTCGAAACAGTCGGAGACAGGCAAGCCGGCCTGAAAGAAAGCCTCGCGATAGCGCGCGCGCTGCGACGTGAGCGGAAGCATCACCTTATTGCGTTTACGCGTAAGGGCGCGACGCTTGGCGCGTGGCTTGATTATACGTGCCGACGGAATACCGGAGAGCTTCATGAACAGATCCATCAGCTTGGTCCGCAACACATTGTGCAGATCGACGAAAACGTCAGGCCGGTAGGCGGCGACAAGTTCGGAACACAGGCGGCGTATGCCGCCGACTCCCTCATAGTCTTTTTTCACATCGGCGCCGACGGTCACAAGATTGTCGGGACGGTTGACAAACATCGTTGTCATCGCCGGGCGAGTCACCATCACGAAGCGGACGCCCGGATAGCACCGACATACGCTGTATATCACAGGTATCGTCATCGCGACATCGCCGAGGGCCGAAAACCGCGCCATCAGCACCGTGCGGTAGCCTTTGGAATTGCCCTCAGGATTTTGCTCCATACAGCACGGGGTTGGTGTCGGCGTCGTTATACATCTTCATCTGCCTGTACACCTTCATATATTTGCGTCCGGCGGCTATATCGTCGAGGAGACAGTCGATGGCCGACACAAGGTCGGCCCGCTGCTCGGTAAGCACGGCAAGCTTGGCCGCACAGCGTGCGCGGTGTTCGGATGTGGCGTCGGCGCGGTTCACCTCCGCCTCCATATGGTATATCTTGAGAGCGAGAATCGACAGGCGGTCGAGCGCCCATGCCGGACTCTCGGTGTTGATAGTTGCGTCGGGAGCCACTTCGACACCGGCATACAGCGTGCGGAAATATGTGTCGAGTTCCTCGACCATATCGGTGCGCTCCTGGTTGGAGCGGTCGATACGGCGTTTGAGGGCCAGTGCGGCCACGGGGTCTATTTCGGGATCGCGGATAATGTCCTCGAGATGCCATTGGACGGCATCGATTCGGTTCTTGGCATAGAGAACACCCTCAATGCTCTCGGGGGCGTATGGCTGACGGGTAGGGGCGTCGACATCATCGTCGATGTGATAATCGGCAACCGACTGCTCGAATATCCTGTAACTTTTTTCTGCGAATTTCATGTATACGGTAGATTGGAGAGTTAAACGATAAACAAAGATAATATATTATTGTGTAATCTCCAAATCAGTGGAGCGAACGGAGCACTTCGAGCGACTTGAGCGAGGTGAGAGGTGCCAGATGGATGGCATAATAGCGCAGAAGTCGGTCGAGGATATCGTTTCGTCCGTTGTGGTCTATGCGCCACAGATGCATGTTGCGGTAATTGAGCCTGTCGATACGGGCGAGCACCGCAGCCTCGGCAGGCGTCAGAAAATCGGCATGCGAGGGAGCCGAGGTGCGGAACACGCCGTCGCGCATGTCGAACACATATCCGTCGCGCCATTCGCCGACGTCGGGAGCTATGCCCAGAGGTCCGGCGAGAAGATAGAGAAACACAAGATGGAAATTGGCCACGGAGGCCGGCGACTCCAACGCCGCGAACCGCTCCAGCGAGCCGAAGAGAAAGTCGGACAGGGTATCGTCGCGATCGGAGCGCCGCAGGAGCAGATCGAGGGCTTCGGCGAGAAACACAGCGGCAAGGATCTTGGCGGGATCGGCACTGAGCGCGAGACTGCCTGCCATCGGCCGTACGTCGCGCACAGTAAGCAGTTCGCGGCCCGGGCGCACATCGCACTCGCCCTCGAAAGTGGCGAGAGGCGTCGAAAGCGCACGGCGTCGACGCGCCTCGCGGCTACTGCCGGCCGGCACGAGCATCGACACGCGTCCCAGCTCCCGGCTCCATACCGAGAGGATATTTTTACTGTCGCTGTGCTTAACGGTGCGAAGCGCTATGCAATGTACGTCTGTATACACTTTTTAGTTAGAAGTCAGGAGTTAGGAGTTGGCGGTTCCGGAGCGCAAAAATAGGCATATCGGCGGGTATCTGACAAATCTGAGGCTCTTAAATATTCATATAATTGCAAAAAAATCTTAAAATCAGGGTTTTCAGACACGAATGTTTTGTCACGTCAAAAATAGTGCCTATATTTGCACTCGCAAAAAGCGCGAGGCCCATTCGTCTATCGGCTAGGACGCAAGATTTTCATTCTTGAAAGAGGAGTTCGATTCTCCTATGGGCTACCAACACAAAAGAAATTAAAAGATTAACAGCATACAATGGCAAACCACGATTCGTCTAAAAAGCGTATCCGTCAGACTGCAAGCCGCCGTCTGCACAACCGCTACTATGCCAAGACAGCCCGCAACGCAGTCCGCAATCTCCGCAAGATGACTGACAAAGCAGCCGCTGAAACCCGCTTCCGCGAAATCAGCGCCATGCTCGACCGTCTGGCTTCCAAGAAACACATCTCCAAAAACAAGGCTGCCAACCTCAAGAGCAAGCTTGCAAAGCACATCGCAAAGCTGGCTGCTTAAGTAAGCTGTAAGTATACGACCGACTTAACGGTCGATTCGGCCCATTCGTCTATCGGCTAGGACGCAAGATTTTCATTCTTGAAAGAGGAGTTCGATTCTCCTATGGGCTACTCCATCAAAGGCTCCGGTCGTTTTTCGGCCGGAGCCTTTCAGTCATACCCTCCTAACAATCAAATGATAAAGAATCTGCTCTTCGACCTCGGCGGGGTCATCATCGATATAAAACGCCAGGACTGCGTGGACGCTTTCGAGGCCATCGGCCTTAAAAACGCCGACTCCTATTTCGGCCTGTACTCACAGGAAGGTATCTTCAAGGCAATCGAAGACGGCAGCCTCGACGTCGACGGCTTCCATCGCGCCATGCACGAAAAACTGCCCGCCGACGTCACCGACAGCCAGATCGACGATGCATTCCAGCGCTTCATCACCGGCATACCCGTGCGACGTCTCGAAGCCCTCAGACGTCTCCGCGACAAAGGGTACAGACTCTACCTGCTCAGCAACACCAATCCGGTGATGTGGAACGACATCATAGCCAAGGAATTCCGCAAGGAAGGCCGTGAGCGCGAAGACTACTTCGACGGCATTGTCACCTCTTTCACCGCCAAAGCCCTGAAACCGTCGCCCGAGATATTCGAATATACCTGCCGCACTCTCGGAATCAGACCCGAAGAAACGCTGTTCTTCGACGATTCGGCAGCCAACACCCGCGCCGCCGCCGCCCTCGGATTCGCCACAGCCACCGTCGAGCCGGGTACGGAATTCACCGACTACCTTCCGGCAGAGTAATGCAGCATAACGGAGCGGGATATATGGCCACGGTCGGAATGTTCGACGGGCTTCATACGGGGCACCTTTTCGTGCTCGGCGAGCTCAAGCGCCGTGCCGCCGACAAAGGACTGCGCCCCATGGCGATCACATTCGCCCGGCATCCTGCCGAGACACTTGCTCCCGGCCACGCGCCGCGCCTGCTCATGTCGGCCGAAGCCAAGCGGAAGGCCATCGCCGGTCTGGCCGGGATAGAAGCCGTAGAACTCATCGACTTCTCGCCCGAATTCGCCGCCATGACGGCCGCCCGCTTCCTCGAAATGCTCAAGGCCAAAGGCGTGTCCTCACTCGCCATGGGCTTCAACAACCACATCGGCAGCGACCGCCTCGATGCCAAAGCGGCCTCAGCCCTCGGAATCATCGACATAGAGCAGCTGCCCCCGTGCCCCGGCGACGAAGCCACAAGCAGCTCGGCCCTGCGGAGTGCCATAGCCGAGGCCGATTTCGGCAGAGCCGCAACCCTTCTCGGGCGCCCATATACCATCGACGGCACCGTCACAGGCGGAAAGCGACTCGGACGCACCATCGGCTTCCCGACCGCAAACATCGCGACCGCACTCGGTCCGCGGCAACTGCTGCCTCCCGACGGCGCCTATGCCGCCGACATAACACTCGACGGAGAGGCAATCCCTCGCCGCGCCATAGTAAACATCGGCCTGCGCCCAACGGTCGACAACTCGACCGACCCGGCACGGACCATCGAAGCCCATATCCTCGACTTCGACGCCGACATCTACGACACACACGTATCGCTCACCTTCCTGCGCCGTCTTCGCCCCGAGCGCCGCTTCCCCTCCCTCGACGCCCTCCGCGCCCAGCTCGCCCTCGACGCCCAGGCCGCCCGAACCCTCTAACCATATAATTGAGAAGATGCCACGCAACCGAATTCTACAATAAACGTCAAAGAACCACGCTTCGATCCCCACATTCATTCCACATTCTTTCCATCGCTTTTTCTTCGATTGTCGTGTAGTTCTTCAAACACTTTCACTAATTTTGCACTTGCCTGTTGAACCTGCGCGGTTCGATCCGCATCGTTGTGATTTTTTAGGGGCGTGGATGCGGTTACTTTGATTATTTTGTGTATTTTTGCAAACGGCGCCGACTGATGCCGCGCGCCTTGCACCAAGACATGGAACAATATATCGTATCGGCCCGAAAATACCGTCCGGCGACGTTCAGCAGCGTGGTCGGGCAGCAGGCTCTGACGGTGACGCTCAAAAACGCCATCGCCACCGACCGCCTCGCCCACGCCTACCTGTTCTGCGGCTCCCGCGGAGTAGGCAAGACTTCGTGCGCCCGTATTTTCGCCAAAACAATCAACTGCACCTCACGCACCCCGGACGGCGAGGCGTGCAACGAGTGCGATTCCTGTCGGCAGTTCAACGAAAACCGCTCGCTCAACATCATAGAGCTTGATGCCGCCTCCAACAACGGTGTCGACGATATACGCAGCCTCATCGAACAGGTGATGGTACCCCCGGCCATAGGCCGCTACCGCGTCTTCATCATCGACGAGGTGCATATGCTCACCCAGTCGGCATTCAACGCCTTCCTCAAGACCCTCGAGGAACCTCCGTCGTATGTGGTTTTCATACTCGCCACCACCGAAAAGCACAAGATAATCCCCACGATCCTATCGCGCTGCCAGATCTACGACTTCAACCGTATCGGAATCCACGACATGGTGAGCCATATGCAGCACGTCGCGCAGCAGGAAGGCATAGAGGCCGATCCGGCGGCTCTCAACATCATAGCGCAGAAGGCCGACGGCGCCATGCGCGACGCCCTGTCGATCTTCGACCAGGTGGCAGCCTCGGGCTGCGGCAAGGTGACCTATCAGGCGACTGTCGACAACCTCAACGTACTCGACAACAGCTACTACGGACGGCTGGTCGACGCATTCGTCCGGCAGGATGTACCGGCGGCTCTGCTCATATACAAGGAAATACGCTCCAAGGGCTTCGACTCGCAGTTCTTCATCAACGGTCTCGGCCTCTATTTCCGCGACCTGATGGTAGCCTCCGATCCGTCGACCCTTTCGCTGGTCGAGGCGACCGACGAGATACGCGCCGAGATGGCGTCCCGGGCGGCAAAGCTGCATCCGACCTTCATCTACAAGGCGATGGATCTGTGCAACGACGCTGATTTCAACTACAGGCAAGCTTCGAACAAACAATTCCTAATCGAGCTGACGCTCATCAAGCTATGCCAACTACTCAGCCCCTCGCCCGATGAAAGCGGAAGTGACGGGGGGCAGCTGAAACCGCTCAAACCTTGCCCAAACGCCGGGACAGCCCATGCGGCTGCCGCTCCGGCTCCGACACCGATTCCTCCGGCGGCATCGCCGGCACCCGCCCCGGCGGCTCCAAGCCCTGCAGCAGCCGCCACGCGTACGCCCGAGCCGCCGCGAACCATGCCGCGCCCGGCTCAGCCGACAGGACATTCCTACAGGATGGGGGCCTTTTCGCTCAACCGCCACGCGGCCGCGCCGGCTTCCGTGGCCAGCGAACCCGCGCCCGAGATGGCTCCGGCTCGCACCGGCGCCTACTCCGACGCCGACATGGAATCGGCATGGCGCAAGTGCATAGACCGCTACACCGCCGAACCGGTGATTTCCAACACCATGCGCTCGATCGACCCCGAGCGCGGCAAAGGCGACTGCTTCACCCTGCGTGTGACAAGCTCCATACAGGCCGATATTCTCGAGAAGGAGAGACCTGCCATTGAGCGGATACTCCGCGACCTTCTCGGCAACGACTCCGTGAGTCTCGCTGTCGAGCTGAGCCATGAGGAGCTGCCCAGCTCCCTCTGGACCGACGACAAGGTGCTTCAGTCGATTCTCGAACGCCACCCCCGCGTGGCCGATTTCATTGCGAAATACAAACTACGCCTGATGTGATGGGAAAAAGAATAGTTGTCAAGATAGGGAGCAATGTGCTCACACGCGCCGACGGACTGCTCGACGTGACACGTCTCAGTTCGCTGGTCGACCAGCTCGCCGAACTGCGCAATGCTGGTTTCGAGCTTGTCGTGGTGTCGTCGGGCGCTGTGGCCGCGGGCCGCGGCGAACTCCGGCGCCTCGAAGGTCTCGGACGGCTCGACCCAGTGTCGTCGCGCCAGCTCTTCAGCGCCGTAGGACAGGCCAAACTCATCAACCGCTATTACGACCTTTTCCGCGAGCACGGCATGAACTGCGGCCAGGTGCTTGCCACGAAAGAGAATTTCGACCGCCGCGGCCACTACCTCAACCAGAAGAACTGCATGGAGACCATGCTCGCCCACGGAGTGATACCTATCGTGAACGAGAACGACACCGTGTCTGTGACCGAACTGATGTTTACCGACAACGACGAGCTGTCGGGCCTCATCGCGGCCATGATGGATGCCGAACGCCTCATCATACTGAGCAATATCGACGGCATGTATACCGGCGATCCGGCCGATCCGGCCTCGCGCCTCATAGGCCGCATAGCGCTCGACGATGACCCTACGGGCTTTGTCGCCGCGGGCAAATCGAGCCACGGCCGCGGAGGCATGGCCTCGAAATGCCGCATAGCGCGCCTTGTGGCGGCCGACGGTATCGAGGTGGTGATAGCCAACGGCAAGCGCGAGGGCATTCTCACCGCCCTTTGCTCGGGGATCGAAGTGCCCCATACCGTCTTCGAGCCGGCACCTCGCCCGGCGTCGAGCGTCAAGAAGTGGATAGCGCACAGCGGTTCTTTCGCCAAAGGCACCCTGCGCATCAACGACGGAGCCGCCGAGGCTCTGCTCCGGCCCCGCGGCGGCGTGAGCCTGCTTGCTGTAGGCGTCGACGCCGTAGAGGGCGATTTCGATGCCGACGATATCGTCACCGTCGTCACACCCGGCGGCGACACCATCGGCTGGGGACGCGTGAGCGTCGATGCCCGCACTGCCTCCGGCATGCTCGGCAAAGCCGGCGGCCGCCCTCTGATTCACGCCGATTATCTATATATCAGTTGAACGAGCCGCGAAAGCCGATATAATACTCCCGCCACACAAACGAGGCGCCCGGCATTTCTGGCTACCCTTTAACCTTGCAAGTTACGGAAACAAAATGTTTGAACAATCACGAATAGCGGCGCGCGAGATCGCCGCACTCGGCGCCGAGCGCATCGACGCCACCCTCAACGCCGTTGCCGACGCCGTAGAGGCGCATACCGGCGAACTACTGGCGGCAAACGCCGACGACTGCGCCGCTCTCGGCACCGCCGATCCCCGCTACGACCGCCTGCTGCTCACCGAAGAACGCATTGCCGACATCGCTGCCGGCATACGCGCCGTAGCCGCCCTCCCCTCGCCCCTCAATATAACCCTCGATAGCGTCAAACGTCCCAACGGACTGCTGATCCGCAAAGTATCCGTACCATTCGGCGTGATCGGCGTCATTTTCGAGGCCCGTCCGAACGTGGCCTTCGACGTCTTCGCCCTATGCTTCAAGGCCGGAAGCGCGTGTCTGCTCAAAGGCGGCCACGAAGCCGCCGGCACCAACGCCGTAGCCGCCGAAGTGATACGCGGGGCACTCGAAGCCGTCGGCGTCAATCCCGATGCGGTGACATTGCTCGACGCCGGTCACGACGCCGCCCTCGGCATGCTCCGCGCCAGAGGAGAAGTAGACCTCGTAATACCGCGCGGCTCGCGCCGACTCATCGACTGGGTTCGCGAAAACGCTCTCGTGCCGGTTATAGAGACCGGTGCGGGCGTATGCCATACCTACTTCCACTCATCGGGCGACATAGCCACAGGCCGCGACATAGCATACAACGCCAAGACACGACGCCCGGGCGTATGCAACGCGCTCGACTGTCTTGTGATCGACCGCGCACGCCTGGCCGACCTCCCCGCCATCTGCTACCGCATGGCCGAGAAGAATGTCGAAATCCATGCCGACGATGAAGCCTATGCCGCCCTCGAAGGCGCATATCCCTATCTCTGCCATGCCGACGAAAGCGATTTCGGGCGCGAATGGCTCGATTACAAACTGAGCGTGCGCACCGTCACCGATCTCGACGAGGCCATCGGCTTCATAGGCGCCAACACATCTCACCACAGCGAATGCATAATCGCCGAAAACCGCGAGGCCACCGAGGAATTTCTCCGGGCAATAGACGCCGCATGCGTCTACGCCAACGTATCGACGGCCTTTACCGACGGCGCCCAGTTCGGCTTCGGAGCCGAAATCGGCATATCCACCCAGAAACTCCATGCACGCGGACCGATGGCGCTCCGCGAAATATGTACATATAAATATCTGATAACAGGCGCAGGCCAGACCAGACAATGATGAAACACACTTATCTATTTCTTGCAACTCTCCTGTTTTCCGGAGCGACAGCTTCGGCCGAAGCACCCTCAGGCTACTACGACGACTGCGAGAACCGCGGCGGAAAGAGCCTGCTCGAAGCGCTGCACAGCACCATAACACAGCACACCACAGTGAGCTACAGCGGCCTGTGGGATCTTTACCACACATCCGACGTCGATGACAACGGCAAGATATGGGACATGTACTCGACCAAACGCTGGACGCCGGGCCGCGAACAGTGCGGCTCATACAGCAAAGTCGGCGACTGCTACAACCGCGAGCACTCGCTGCCGAAAAGCTGGTTCAACGACGCCTCGCCCATGGTGAGCGACGCCTTCCATATCTATCCTACCGACGGCAAGGTAAACGGTCAGCGCTCCAACTATCCCTTCGGGGAGTGCGCCAACGGCACGACGCTGCCTTCGTCGGGCGGAATTAAGGCCCTCGGCAAACTGGGGGCAAGCACTTTCGACGGCTATTCGGGCACCGTCTTCGAGCCGGACGACCAGTACAAGGGCGATTTCGCCCGCAGCTACTTCTACATGGCCGCATGCTACAACGACCGCATAGCCGGCTGGAAATCCGACATGCTCGCCAAGAACAATTTTCCGGTATTTTCGGCCTGGGCCATCAAGCTTCTGCTCAAATGGCACCGTCAGGACCCCGTCAGCGAAAAGGAGACGGAACGCAACGACGCCGTCTATGCCCGTCAGAAAAACCGCAATCCCTTTATCGACCACCCCGAGATGGTCGAATACATATGGGGCGACAAAAGCAATGAGCGCTGGAGCTCGAAAGCAGATGTCGCCGCAAGCATAAACAGCCCTCTCGACGGCTCGACCATCGATATGGGACAGATGATAGCAGGCATGAGCGCGGTCAGAACCGTGACGCTCAAGACCACAGGCGCCACACAGCCCGTACTGCTCGAAACCGATGCCACCATCTTCACCGTAAGCCCGGCGACGGTAGCCGCCGCCACAGCCAATGCCGGCACCACCGTCACCATCACCTACACACCCGTCAGAGCCGGATATAACCGCGCCACGCTGCTCGTCACCACAGGGAACACCGCCGCGCTGGCAGACCTCACCGGCACCTGCGTAGACCGTCTGCCCGTCAACGGCGCCCGCGACATCACGCCCGAGTCGTTTACCGCCACCTGGGCCTATGTCGGCGACGACGACAACGGCATGTATACTCTCGACGTGCGCCACGACGGCACTTCCATCGACGGATATCCCCGCCGTGTCGACGCCCGTGCCGGAAGCTATGAGGTAAACGGCCTCGATGCCTCCACTGCATACACCTACACCGTAAGCTCGCGCTCGCTGAGTTCCGACGCCGTCGGCCTCACCACTGCCGAACCGATACCCGCAATAAGCTTCCTCTACGAAGGCGAGCTGTCGTTCTCGACACTACCCGGTGAGCCATCGGCCGCCGAAGAAATCATGGTCGACATCGATAACGTCGAGGGCGATTTCACCGTCTCCGTCGCCGCACCTTTCGAAATATCGCTCGACAAGGCCGACTGGCAGACATCGCTCACCCTCACTCCCGACGACACACGCCTGTACATGCGCCTATACAGCGAAGAGGCAGGCACATTCCGCACCTCGATCACCGCTGTCTACGGCGGCTACATGACCGATGACGCCACAGTCACCGGCACGGCGGCGACAGAAACCGATTTCTGCGAGACATTCGAACCCGAAGGCGCAGGCTCATACGACCCGCAGATATATTTCGGCGCCGCATGCCGCTGGAATCTGTCGGATGCCGGCTTCTGGACCGACAAGGCATATGACGGAAAACAGGCTCTCCGCGGCGGCAAGAGCGGCAAGGCCATCGTCGAAATGGACGAAGACCGCCCGTCGGGAATCGGCACGGTGTCGTTCTACGCCCATAAGTGGAACAACGACGAGACTCCCGTCCTGGCCGTTGAATACAGCACCGACGGCGGCGAGACATGGACCGAGGCCGGCACTGCCGCCATCGAGGCAAAGACCTATGAGAAGTACAGTGTGCCTGTGAACGCCACCGGAACCGCACGCATGCGTCTGCGCCAGACCGCAGGCAAACGCTTCCTCCTCGACAACCTCGAGATGGACAGCCGCACCACAGGTCTGGCCGACCCCGACGCTCTTCACCACCGCTGGGACGCCTTCGGCCGCAACGGCAGCCTGATGGTCGAGGTGAAAGACGCCGACGGACTCGACGTGACCGTCTACGCCATCGACGGCACAACGGTGTTCAACGGCCATCTCGCACAGGGCACCCACACTGTGGCAGCCGCCGTCTCGGGCAATTTCTACATCGTTGCCGCAGGCGACTTCGCCCGCACCGTGGCAGTCCGCTGACCGCGCGTCATACTACAAAAAAATCCGCGTCCTTCCGGCAAAGACGCGGATTTTTTTGTTCCTCAGCGATTTTACGGTCGGCAGACAACAGTATGGCGCCCCGCGAAGAGAATAAATTATGCCTCGGGAGAAACCTTTCGTCCGTCTATGCGCAGTTCGGTAGGCTCGAATGGCAATGTAACTGTCGGAGTACAGCCTACGGTAATACCGACATCGACTGAAAACGCCCCGTCAGTCTTCTCCCAGCTCACTGAAAGAGGCCCGAAAGGAGTATCTTTCGAAGCACGCACCCATTCGATACCGTCGACAGGCTGCGGGGCGATGTCAACACGTGCATATCCCGCACCCGATTCGTCGGGCCGGATATCGGCGAGAGCCTGATAGAACCATACGCCAAGACTGTTGTAGCAGTTGTGGATATGACTGCGCTCGCCGTTCCAGTGCTCCCATGTCGTGGTCGCGCCATTGTCCAGCATATACAGGAATCCGGGATAATCGCGTTTTTTGAGCATATTGTAGATAAAGTCGGCCTTACGGTTCTTTATGGCCCACTCGGTTCCCAATGAAACAAGAAAGCCCCAAACAGCGATTTTCAGATTTCCCATATTCTAATAATATCGATTAAGGTTTGTCAAAATTAGAGGTTGTTTAATAACATATGTGAAAACACAGGCCAAAAAGTCGGAAATGGATTTATATCTGAGAAGAAGGAGCATAGCGGTGGCTATGTGACTGAGTCGAAGAGATAAAGACACTCCGAATTTTTGGAGGCGAAGCCTTTGTTTTCATGCTGACAGTGTTTTTTAAGAAGATTTTGATGAGGCGTTTTTAACATTAGTGCAGTCTTGGCGTCTTTTTGTTAACTTGCCCATCACTCATCGGTCACATAGCCACCGCTATGTTCCCTCTTCATAATGTGCAATTTAAGCAAAAATACACCAACCTGTGATTTCACATATGTTATTAAACAACCTCTTATATATGCAAATATCGTCATCCCCCCCCTGCACATGTCAATTCCTCTGCCAAATGTGTCCCAGAATCCGTTAGGGTTTATTAAAAACCGCTATCTTTGCATTATATTTTAGAAATGATAAAATGAAACTTATAGTCTTTCTTATCATATGCCTGATTTATGTGCCGATATATGCCAGAGATCACGGAAAAGACAAGTGCCGCGCCGTCATAACCACAGATCTCGGAGGAGCGGATCCGGACGACCGACAGTCGCTGATCCACCTTCTGGTCAGCTCGGATCTTATCGACATCGAAGGAATCATAAGTTCTCAGGTATGGGTCACCGACGCAGACAAAACAGAACATATACTGAATTTACTTGACGCCTATGGCGAGGCATATGCCAATCTGAAACGCCATGCCAAAGGATTCCCCACTCCTGAATTCCTTAAATCCGTCACTATGAGGGGGCAGTCGCAAGCCGGTATGGCCGGAACAGGACACGGGAAAGATTCGCCGGGGTCGGAACTGATTGTCAGGCTGGCTGACCGCGACGACGAGCGCCCGCTCTGGATACTGGCCTGGGGCGGCATGAACACGCTGGCCCAGGCGATACAGAAAGTGGAACAAAGCCGTACGGACGAAGAGACCGCTGCATTTCTGAAAAAACTGCGTGTATACGACGTATTGGGTCAGGATGATGCCGGAGCCTGGATAGCAAAAAATTATCCCGATATTTTTTATATAAGGAACCGCGATGTATACGGATGGCAGAAAGATGACGAATGGATTAGAGAGAACATTCAGTCGGTTCTGCCCTTAGGGGCCTTTTATCCCGACAGGATATGGGCGTTCGAAGGCGATTCGCCATCTTTTCTATATCTCCTCGCCAACGGGCTCAACGATCCCGAAAATGTGAGTTATGGAGGCTGGGGCGGACGCTTCGATGCCATGAAACACAAAAACATTCCGGCAATGGACTGGGTGAGCCGCAACGGCATGGACGAAACACAGTATATGGACTACTACATGTTCGGCAGTTCTGCCGAAGGCACGGAAAGCATCAGAAAATGGAGCGACTGCATATGGAATGATTTTGCCGCACGTATGATATGGGCCTCGACTCCCGACTATAAACGGGCCAATCATGCACCGGTGATAAACATAAACGGCGATTCGCGGTCGGTACCTTTGAGAATTACAGGCGGGGGCGGCGACGAAATACATCTGGATGCCTCGCGGACAAAAGATCCTGACAAAAACAATATCAGCTTTCTCTGGGAGGTATATCCCGAAGCAGGCCTGAATATTCCCGTCGGAAATATCACCGGCGACAACAAATCCGATAAATGCCATATAAAAATACGGGACAACACTCCTCCAGGGGAACTGCATCTGATTCTTAGCGTCAGGGACAATGGCACCCCGGCGCTTGTCTCCTGTCGCCGGATCGTGATCGAAATCAAAGACACCCCCTGAGCACCCTCTATATCGGCGCTTTCGTAGTGCAGATAGTGAATGTCGGGGAGTGAAGGGACTGAAAATTTGGATATGAGCGGGATTTTGAGTAAGTTTGCGGACGCTTTTCGAAGCATCACATAAGTATTAACCAAATCAACGATATTTTGGACATAGATCCTTTGCCGGCCACAGAGCCGCTTTTATCCGGTTTCAACATGCTTCTCGACATCGCCGTGGCCGCTCCGTCGTTCGGAGCGGGCCAGATCGTGGCTCTTGTCATAGCCGTATTGTGCCTGTTTTTCTCGGGTTTCGTGAGCGGGAGCGAGATTTCCTATTTTTCCCTCACCGAAGCGCAGTGCGACGAGCTCGACGAAACACCCAAGGGAGCCGGAATACGCAAACTTCTTTCTGACCCGCAGCGCCTGCTGGCGACAATACTGATCGCCAACAATCTGGTGAACGTCACCATAGTAGTGCTGTGCAACTTCGCCCTCGGGCCCGTATTCGCGGGCATGAGTCCGGTACTTAGCTTCGTGCTTCAGACGGTAATCCTCACATTCTTGATCCTGCTTTTCGGCGAAATCCTGCCAAAGCTGTATGCCAACAACTATCCGGTGACCTGGGCCAAGTTCGCGCTTCCCGGGCTGACGTTCGCATACCGCACACTCGGCGCTCCGGCGCGTCTGCTGATGAAATCGGGCACTTTCGTGAACCGCGTGGTGACCAAGCAGGCACACGACATCAGTACCGACGAGCTTTCGCGCGCGCTCGAGATCACCGAAGGCGCCAGCGGCGACGACAAGGAAATGCTTGAAGGCATACTCAAATTCGGCGACACGACGGCCTCGGAGATCATGACGCCGCGCGTCGACATCACCGACCTCGACATGAGCCTGACTTTCGACGAAGTGATGAAGGTCGTTCTCGACAGCGGCTACTCGCGTCTGCCGGCCTATGAAGGCAGTCAGGACGAGATCAAGGGCATACTTTATTCACGCGACCTGCTCCCCTATATCGGCAAAGAGGCGCCTGCCGATTTCCGCTGGCAGAATCTGCTCCGCAAGGCATATTTCGTGCCTGAATCGCGCATGATCGACGATCTCCTGGAGGATTTCCGCAAGCTCAAGCTGCATATGGCCATAGTGGTCGACGAATTCGGCGGCACACAGGGCGTGGTGACGCTTGAAGATGTTCTCGAAGAGATTGTCGGCGACATCGACGACGAATACGACGAGCCGGAGCATACGTTCAAGCGTCTGCGCGACAATACATTCGTATTCGAAGGCCGCACTCCGCTCACCGACTTCTTCCGCATAACCGACCTCGACGAGGAAGACTACAAGGATGTGACCGAAGACTCCGAGACTCTCGCCGGAATGCTGCTCAACATCAAGGGCGACTTCCCCAAAGACAAGGAACCGCTGGTCTACGGCCGCTGCCGCTTCCTGATTCTCGAAATAACCGACCACCGAATCGCCGAAGTGCGCGTCATGGTCATGCCGCCAGAGCAGGCATGAGACGAGGCGTCGAAATTGCCGTCATGGTCATTATGGTCGTCATAGCAGCGGGCTGCGGCCATAATGACGACAATACCGTGCCGCGCCGCACGGCCTATCCGCGACTGGAACTTTACGCCGATTCGACAGTGACGGCCCGCATAGGGGGCGTGGCATTCGACATCAAGGCCGACGCCGACACGGCAATGCCCCGCGAAGGCTGGCTCGACATCGCCTATCCGCGCTACCGGGCGACGATGCATGTGACCGTGCGGCGTCTCGCCTCAGGAAAAGAGGCCGAAGAGGCCATCGCCAACCGCGAGCAACGCATAATACTCAATCTCGGCGAACGCACCGGAACGGCCTCGGAGTTCGAGAACGGAGCCGGATTCGTCTGCCGCACGCTGACGAGTCTCGACGGAGGGCCGACTCCGGTACAGTTCATGGCATATCGCTCCGACGGATGCTTCGTGAGCGGCGCCGCGGCCATAGACGGGCCTTTGGAGCCGGCCGATTCGATGGCGCCTACGGTGCGGGCCCTTGCCGCCGATGCCGAAATTCTTCTGAGATCTCTGCGATAAGATTACGAATGCGTCCGTTTATCGTTTACGACAGCATAGAGGTATACCTCGCCCCCGTGCCGGAAGGCGAACAGCCGCGGCACGAGCGCGAACGTGCGGCCGTAGGAGAAATGGTGCGCGGACTGTTCGGCGATGAGGCCGTGATAGCCCACGACGAATGGGGCGCCCCGCGTCTCGAAGGGCGCCAGGATAGCATATCGGTGAGTCACTCGCGCACGACGGCGGCGATTGCCATAGACCGCCTCGGCAGAGCCGTCGGCATAGACATCGAGGAGGAACGTCCCCAGCTGCAGCGGGTGGCGCCGAGAGTGCTTTCGGAAACGGAGATGGCCGCATACGGCGCTTCGCTCCAGGGCCTTGCCCGGGCCTGGACGCTTAAGGAAGCCGCCTACAAATGCGCGGGAATGCCGGGCCTCGATTTCCGGCACGACATATCGCTTCCTCTCCCGCCGGCAGAAGGCTCGGAAGTATATGCGGGAGGCCGGAAACTGACAATAGCCTTCTGCGGCCCGACAGGCGAGGAAGTCTTGTCGCTGGTCTACCTGAAATAATTGCCGACGAGGGCTTCGACAGCCTTACGGTCGACCTCTCGCGTGCCGTCGGGTCTCACAGCGATCAGACTGCGGAGGGGATAGAACTCGGGGTCCCGGGAAGCCTGATAATCTGTGGCGCTCTCGGAGGCGTCGCCCTCCACACCGGCTGCAGCCTCGACCGCCTCGTCGGAATACTCGATTGCCTTGAGGAGATCACTTCCGTTCACCATGTCGATGGCGAGATCGGCGGGGTTGACACGTATCTGCGGATCGCCGTCATAAGCCGACGGATTGTTGAGATACTGCCCGACGGCGCTCACTATATACTCGAAAAATTCTTCGCGTTTCATATCACAGTGCGTTTTTTACTGATAAACAAATTCGGAGCATTTTTTCTGATTGTGGCCAAAAAAACAGCAAAAAAAACGCCATTATATCCCGGAAAAATCCATATCTTTGACGCGGACAACCATAAAACACTATCTGACACCATGATTATCGGAATTCCCAAGGAAATCAAAAACAACGAGAACCGCGTGGGCATGACCCCCGCGGGCGTCCGCGAGCTTGTGGCCCACGGCCATACAGTCTATGTGCAGCACACAGCCGGAGAAGGCAGCGGCTTCGCCGACAGCGAGTATACCGCGGCCGGCGCCATCATTCTCCCCACCATCGACGAGGTATATGCCATCGCCGAAATGATCATCAAGGTCAAGGAGCCTATCGAGCCTGAATACAAGCTCGTGAAGAAAGGCCAGCTCCTGTTCACCTACTTCCACTTCGCATGTGACCTCGCCCTCACCGAAGCCATGATGGCATCGGGCGCCACATGTATCGCCTACGAGACCGTCACAGGGCGCCAGGGCGGTCTGCCTCTTCTTATCCCCATGAGCGAGGTCGCCGGCCGCATGTCGGTGCAGGAAGGCGCGCGTTTCCTTGAGAAACCCCAGGGCGGCCGCGGCATTCTGCTCGGCGGCGTGCCGGGAGTGAAACCGGCAAAGGTACTCGTGCTCGGCGCAGGCGTCGTGGGACGCAACGCGGCCCTCATGGCTGCCGGTCTGGGCGCCGACGTGACCATCACCGACATATCTCTGCCGACCCTGCGCCATGTGGCCGAGACAATGCCCCGCAATGTCAAGACCCTCTACTCGTCGCGCCACAACATCGAGCAGGAACTTCCGACGACCGACCTCGTGATAGGCTCCGTGCTCATTCCCGGCGCCAAGGCCCCGCACCTCGTCACCGCCGACATGCTCGGCCAGATGCGTCCCGGCACAGTGCTCGTCGACGTAGCCATCGACCAGGGCGGCTGCTTCGAGACATCGCACCCGACCACCCACTCCGACCCTGTATACACCGTCGACGGCATCGTACACTATGCCGTGGCCAATATACCGGGCGCGGTGCCCTATACCTCAACACTCGCCCTTACCAACGCCACTCTGCCCTACGCGCTCCTTCTGGCCGACAAAGGCTGGGTGGAAGCCTGCAAGGCCGAGCCGGGGCTGCGTCCGGGCGTGAACATCGTCGACGGCAAGATCGTGTTCAAAGCCGTCGCCGAAGCCTGGAATTTACCATACACTCCGCTTGAACTTTAAGCGGATTACGATCGTTACATAGAAAGTCAGGATAATGAGTCGCGCGCGGCCGTTATCTTGACTTTCTAAACCTTGCAAAAACCCTTCAAACCCTTCTAATCCTGTCATTTCGATGAAACTGTCGCACCGATTCAGCACATTCTGCCTTGCCGCCTGCGCCGCCGTCCTCGTATGGGCCGATGCGCCTGCGGGATACTACACCACGCTCAACGGCAAAAAAGAAGGCGAACTCAAAACCGCCATCTACAATATTGTCAGCAAATTCACCCGAATCAGCTCATACTCCGACCTGCCGCGGTACTTCCAGACCACCGACGTCTACCCCGACTCGCGCCGGTGGTGGGACATGTACTCCGACATACCGCTCTACGCCCCGTCGTTCAGCGGCCTCAACCGCGAACATTCCTTCCCCAAGAGCTGGTGGGGCGGATCGACGACAGTCGGTGCCTACGTAGACCTCAACCATCTCTACCCCTCCGAAATGAAGGCCAACACCGCCAAGAGCAACTATCCTCTGGGCAAGGTAAACCGCAACTCCTCCCTTAAATTCGACAACGGAATCTGTGCCGTGGGCTATCCGGTGGCCGGACAAGGCGGCGGCGCGGCGCTCGTCTTCGAGCCCGACGACGAGTACAAGGGCGATTTCGCCCGCACTTATTTCTACATGGCCACCTGCTATCAGGATCTGACCTGGAAATATACCTATATGGTAAGCCAGAATCTCTACCCGACGCTCAACGGCTGGTCGGTCAATCTGCTCATGAAATGGCACCGCGAGGATCCCGTGAGCCAGAAGGAACGCGACCGCAACGAGGCTGTATTCGGCTTCCAGAACAACCGTAATCCCTTTATCGACATGCCCGAACTTGCCGAATACCTCTGGGGCAGCAAGGTCGGCGAGACATTCAGCCCGGGCGAGATAGTGATTCCTCCGCAGGGCGACCCCGAGCTTCTGGCACCGTCGCGCGACATGGAGCTGCAGTTCGGTCCCGTAGCCCTCGGCAACACGGCCTCGACGCTCCTCTTCGTGCACGGCCTCAATCTTCAGGGCAAAATAGGCGTCACGGTCTACGCCAACAATAAAATAGGCCAGGACAAGGCCCATGCGGCCATGTTCAAGGCCGCCGACAGCAATATCGACGCTTCGGCGGCATGCTCGGAAGACGGCACATGGCTCCGCATCAACTATACGCCGACCGAAACCGGCACCCACGAGACCACCCTGCTGCTCAGCTACGCCGGCGGCTCGCGTCCGGTGATACTGCGCGGCGAATGTCTGCCCGTGCCTGTGCTGTCGGCATGCACCGCCACCGATCCTACCGATATCCAGTCGGACCGCTACACAGCCAACTGGACAGCTCCCGAAAATGAGGAGATCGACTACTTCGTGGTGACACGCACACGCTATGTCAACGGCTCGCAGTTCGTCGAAGAACTTGTGGCCGAGGATACGTCGCTCGAGATCGTAGGCTTCAACGAATCGGACAAGGAGTCGTATTCCGTACAGAGCGTACGTCTCGACGTCCGTTCGCCGATGTCGAACGTGATCTTCGTGGATCATGCAGGCATCAGCGGCGTGGAGACCGAACAGCCGCTCATCATACAGACATTCCCCGGTATCATGCGTATAATCTGCAGCGACACGCAGACCGGTTGCCGCGTCTACGACAGCGCCGGACGCCTCGTGCGCTTCATCGACAGCGTAGACAACAACACCGACATCGACATGCCCTACGGCGTATTCTTCGTAGTCACCGACCAGCATCCGACCCCCGTCAAAGTCGCCATCCGATAGGAGGCTATGATGTTATGAGGTTATGATGTTATGAAGTTATGATGTTATGACATTGGGCTGTTGGGCTGTAGCCGCATAGCGGCAAGGAGCTGCGGAGCAGCGTTTATAGTAAGAGGTTGTTTAATAACATATGTGAAAGCACAGGTTGGTGTATTTTTGCTTAAAT
>ERZ836877.1968-NODE-1968-length-29053-cov-7.118801_pt1 | contig 29053 bp, 24 predicted proteins | sample MGYA00519469_ERZ836877 | MGnify/ENA primary metagenome ERZ836877 (study PRJEB31850, sample SAMEA3708809) | human gut metagenome | biome: human gut; feature: human-associated habitat; material: faeces | place: China | collected 2014 ... | reverse complement strand
TAAGCAAAAATACACCAACCTGTGATTTAACAGATATTATGAAACACCCTCTAAGAGGTTGTTTAATAACATCTAATTAGAGGGTGCGCGGATTGCGTGCCCTTTCTTCCGGATTATGAGAAACTTTCTGCTCGGCCTTACAGTTTTTCTCCTGCTGCTTGTGCTGGTGTTCGGCTTAGTACTGCTTCAGCATACCATAGTAGCCTGGTGGATACCGGCAAGCGCTGCGGCATTCATAGCCGCCGTAACGATACCGGTCACCGTGATCATACGCCGCGGCAAAGGTCTCGAAACCGGTGTAGCGACATATATTGTCCACCTTGCCGCCACGGGTATCATAGCATTCACCGGCATAATGGCTCTGAACCAATTTCTGCCCGGCACCAACGAGCACCACGAAGACGGAATTGTAGTTCAGAAATACACGAAAGAACGCACCCAGAGCAGCGGACGGCGCGGACGACGCCTGCGCAAGGTGACCGACTATTACATCTGCATTCAGCTGCCCGACAGCACACAGATGGAACAGACGGTCAGCATTGAGCGCTACAACCACATACGCTCGGGCTCGAAAATCGACCTTACAGTCCGTACCGGCTTCCTCGGATGGAGAACCGTGCGTTAGTTAAAATTAGAAGTTAGGAGTTAGAAGTTAGGAGTTGCGTTGATGCCAAACTTCTAACTCCTAACTTCTAACTTGTAACTATTTAATTACTGCAAGTCCGCCGAGGGCGGTTTCCTTGTAGAGTGACGGTATGTCGTGACCGGTCTGCTTCATGACTTCCACAATACGGTCGAATGTCACACGGTGTTTGCCGTCGGAAAAAGCCGCATATAGATTGGCGTCGAGAGCACGGGCGGCTGCATAGGCGTTGCGCTCTATACACGGAATCTGCACAAGACCACACACAGGGTCGCACGTGAGACCGAGGTGATGTTCAAGCCCCATCTCGGCGGAATATTCGATCTGGGCAACGGTGCCTCCGAAAAGCTGCGAGGCGGCGGCGGCAGCCATTGCGCAAGCCACTCCGACCTCTCCCTGGCAGCCGACCTCGGCCCCTGAGACAGAGGCGTTCTGCTTCACCACATTGCCGAAAAGACCGGCTGTCGCAAGGGCGCGGAGGATACGCTTCTCGCTGAAGCCTTTGGAAGTATAAAGATGATAGAGCACGGCAGGCACAACGCCACACGAGCCGCAGGTAGGCGCCGTGACAATTCGGCCGCCGGCGGCGTTTTCTTCGGACACCGCGAGGGCATAGGCGTAGACAAGGCCACGGCTTTTAAGCGACTTGTTATAGCCCTCGGCATGAACATAGTAGCTCACCGCCTTGCGACGCACACCCAGACCGCCGGGAAGCACCCCTTCGGCCTCTATGCCGCGTTCGACAGCCGCTTTCATCACACTCCACACCTCGGCCAGATAATCCCAGATGGAGGATCCTTCGCATTCGTCGACATACTCCCAGTAGCTTGTGCCGTTTTCCTCGCAATATTTCATTATATCGGTGATACGGGTAAGGGGATATATGTCGGGGCCGGAGCTGCGCGGCTGTCCTTCCTCGACAATGTCGCCTCCGCCGACAGAATAGACCGTCCAGCTGTCGAACTCGCCGCCATCTGATCCGAAAGCCCGGAAAACCATGCCGTTGGTGTGGAACGGAAGCACGGTTTCGGGTTTCCAGACAATTTCGGACGGAGCGACCGCCGTGAGAACTTCCAGAATGGCCTGGTCGGTAAGGTGGCCGCGGCCGGTGGCGGCAAGGGCGCCGTAGAGCGTCACTTCGTAGCGCACGACACGATCGCGTGTGCGCGCTACAAACAGTTCGGCCGCCTTGCGCGGCCCCATGGTGTGCGAACTGCTCGGTCCGAGTCCGATCTTATACAGCTGGCGTAGAGACTCCATCTTTTAAATTATGAATTATGGATGATGAATTATGAATTATGGAGAGAAAATGCAACAGAATTTGCAATTCATAATCCTTAATTATTAGAATGTTGTGAGCCGAAGGTTTCCTTGATGTTCCACACGGCTACAGAACCGATGAGGAGCAGGACACCACTCACCACAAGCATGCCTACCGTCAGCGGAGCGCCATTGGCGGCCGGGGGGAAGCAATGCAGTATGGCACCGCCACAGAGGGCCGCCACGATCTGAGGAATGGTGATAGTGCTGTTGAACAAACCCAGATACGTGCCGATATTGCCTCCGCTGAGAGCATTGGTAAGTATGGTGAATGGCATGGAAAGCATGGCGGCCCAGGCACAGCCCATCAGCGCATAGCTTACGCCGAGCACATACTGGTTATGAATGAAATAGACCGATATGAAACCTGCGGCGCCGATGAGCAGGCTCACCGAATAGGCAAGCTTGCGGCGACGGAAGCCCGCAAGCACGATGGCCCACAGTACAGCGGCGATCGCCTGGATGGCGAAGAGGTTGCCGTTCCAGTCGCCGGCGTCCTGATATGCCTTTGTCGAGGGATCGAGCACGGTCTTATAGTTAAGTGTCAGTTCGCTGACAGCGCTGACCGAGGGGAGTTCGGAGGTCTGTTCGAGCACATACTCGCCGGTGTTGTCGTCGAGTTTGGCAATATGTGCCATAGTCAAGGCCGTACCCGGCTCAAGAAGCGAGAGAACGGTAGCCTCGCCGTCGGGTGTGAGTGTGAGCGCGCCGTTCTCGATGACGGGCTGCTTGCCGGCGAAGAAATATTTGTCGTCATACGACTTGCCGTCGATAGTGACGCCTGTCACCTCCTGTACCGAAGGTGCATCGAAAGCCTGCAAGGCCACGGCGTCGGTCGAATATGTCCACATATATAGGAATGCGGCCCAGCAGAAGAACTGCACCAGACCGACGGTCCAGAATACTTTGGGAGCTTTAACGAGGAGACGGAACATGTTTTCTTTCGGGCCTTTATCCTCTTTGGCCACGTCAATGCCATGGAAAGCGGCATACTCGGCAGGCGGCATTTCCTTGACCTTGGCAAAAGTATAGATGACACAGAGAAGGAGTATGAACGCGCCGAGATAGAATGCCCATGTGACAGTAGGGGGCACCTCGCCCGCGGGAGCCGTATTGCTCAGGAACCATGCGAGCACGAAGGGCGCCACATAGCCCACGACAGATCCGGCGTTGCAGAGGAAGGACTGTATGGAGTAAGCGAGACCTTTCTGACGTTCGTTGACCATGTCGCCGACGAGCATTTTGAAAGGCTGCATGGCCATGTTGATCGATGTGTCGAGGAGCATGAGCATTACCAGACCGAAGATGATAGCCTGCGATATGGCAAGGCCGAGGCTGCCGGAGTTAGGCAGGAGGCACATCACTATGATTGCCACTACGGCGCCTATGAGCAGATAAGGCAGACGGCGGCCGAGGCGGTTCCATGTGCGGTCGCTGGCAGAGCCGACGATGGGCTGCACGATGAGGCCCATAAGAGGAGGAAGAATCCAGAAATAACTGAGATCGTGGGGATCGGCGCCGATTGTCGAGAAGATACGGCTGACCTGCGAGCTTTGCAGCGCATAGGCTATCTGGACGCCGAAAAAGCCGAAACTGAGGTTCCAAAGCTTCCAGAAACTCAAATCGCGTTGGTCTTTCATGAATAAAGATATAAAAATGTTAGTAAGTAAGTATTTATTGAATCTGTAAGTAAGTTCTGTGTCATACTGTCCGGTTTGCGGCAGCGCGCAGCCAGTCAATTTCCATCTTCCATAGCGACGGATCGGGGGTTTCGAGAATGAGAGGTATGCCGTCGAGGCGCGTGTCGGCCATCAGAAGTCCGAAGAAATCGGAGCCGAGTTCACCGCGGGCAATAGGGGCATGGCGGTCGACACGCGAGGCAAGCGGCTTGAGCGAGTCGTTGATATGCATGCCGCGCAGATATCCGAATCCGACAGCGGCGTCAAATTCACGCCATGTGTCTTCGTATGCCGCAGGGGTACTCATGTCGTAGCCTGCGGCAAAGGCGTGACACGTGTCGATACATACACCCACACGGCTTTTATCGTCCACTCCGTCGATGATACGGGCGAGCTGGGCAAAGGTATATCCGAGATTGGATCCCTGCCCGGCCATATTCTCGATCACGGCAGTTACACCGGCTGTGCGCTCGAGGGCATAGTTTATCGAAGCCGCCACGAGATCGAGGGCTTCGTCCTCGCCGAGTTCCCGCATATGCGATCCGGGGTGGAAATTGAGCCGGTCGAGACCGAGGGATGCCACACGCTCCATCTGGGCGACGAGACTGTCGCGCGAGAGCCGGAGCTTGCGTGCATCGGGCGAACACAGATTGAGCAGCAGCGATGCATGCGGCAGTATGCTGTCAGGCGAGAAACCGCCTTCGGAACAGGCCGCACGGAAACGCTCGATCTCGCCTTCAGGGTAGGCAGGATAGCGCCACAGCTTGGGATCCACAGGGCAGAATGCAAAGGCAGACGCACCTATGGCCTTAGCCTTAAGCGGAATTTCGCCCACTTCGGGCAGATGATCAATGTGTGCACCAAGATACTTCAAATCACAAACGGGAAAATTTTTCCAAATTTAGTGATTTTTCCGCAACCGCCACTCACCCGTGCCCGAAAATTACAACTAATTATCCTTAAACCATAAAAATCCTCCGACACGCGAGGTGCCGCAGGATATATCGGTAGCAATTTCTTCTATCAGCAGGAAATCTGCACTGCCGGCAGATGTGCTAAGGAAATGGTGATCCTTAAGGCTTTAAAACAACCAATTTCAGCGGGCGTTGAAGCGCCAGCCGAGGCCGAGCATGAGGTTTCCGGGGTTGCGGAAACGGACAAGGCGGTAGCCGGTGCTCAGATAGAGGTTGCGGGTAAGGAAGGTCTTGAGGGTAAACATCTGGTACCAGCCGCGGAGATCTTCGCCTCCGGGCGCCCACAGGCTGTGTCCGATGCCGACGTTGACCGAAAAAACAGGCATCTGAAGCTCGGCACGCACACTCAGTCCGGCCATAACACGGTGGCTGAATGGCTGACGATAGAATTTGGGATGTTCCGGAACAGTAGTCGGAACGAAGTACGGACTCAGGTTTGCTCCTTCGTCGTACTGGAAATCGAGCGAAGCTCCGGCAGAAAACATAGGATTGAAATGCCACAACGGATTGAAATTGAAGCCTCCGACAGCGAAATGCCCGGGAATGACACGCAATTCCGGCCCCAAGACATCATTGCCGTAATTCCAGTCGAAGAGATTCTTGCGCCATGCGCCGTAGACAGTCACATCGTAACTCATATGACGTCCGTAGTCGCTCCAGTCGGGGCGTCGCAGTCGCGGGATATCGCCCAGATTCCACAATACGCCTACTCTGCCCCACACCACGTTGACGCCCGGATTGGGATAGTCAGTATTTCCGTTGGAAAAATGCGACAGATTTAGGCCGGCAGTGAGGCTCACACGCTCGGAGAGCGCATAGTTGAGCTTGAATCCGAGATCTATATAGGCATTTACATGCGAGCCGAAGCCATTTACCTCCGTATAGTCGTATGCCTCGGCCCCGCGGTTCTTTTTCCAGCCGGCCGAGATGCCGAAATTCCATTCATAGTCAAGAGTAAGCCGATCGGACAGATTGGCAATTCTCGATCCCTGAAGCACATATACGTTCACGGGATTTCCGGTGACCTTTGAACTGCTGAACCCGACGCAACCCACGCCTATGCCCTGATAGGCATATGGATAGTAACGACCATAGCGCGACTTAGGCGAAAAAGTGAAGGAATATTCAGCCGCGGCGCCGAATGCCGCGGTAGTTGAGGATCCATACCGGTTATCGCCCTTGACGATTCTGTTCGACGGCATGACGTATGCACCACGAACCGAAACTTCGAGCCGGTGCGACACGGCCGTAGAGTCGGCTGCAAAAGCCGCGGCGGCTGTCAGTGCGGCCGCCAGTATCATTGCAATCCGTTTCATTGTTTTACGACGACCTTTGTTGATAATTCGACGGGGTGTATCATACGCAGTTCGCACTCGATTGTCTCGGATATGCCCGACGCCGGATTTTTAGCTTTTATAGTGCAGGCCAGCCCGACACTCTCGTATTCGCACAACAGGCTTACGGCAAGAGGCTGTCCGGCAGGCAGATCGACGGCAGCGGGCATAGGAGGCACGAAAGTCGTCATCATCATGGAGCGCTGCGTGGTCAGCGGTGCTTCCCGGCCTGTCAGAGACCAGAAATCATGCGGGGGCGTATATCTTGTGTAAGACGGCACCGGAACGACAATACCGCTGGACAGCACCCTGCGGGCAAAAAGACCAGCGTCCGGCCGTGGCTCGAAGCGATACAGCTCCGGCATATCCCCGAGATCGGGGAATGTAAACGATACCGGCTCCGAGAGACCTTCGGGATAGGTGTAGGTAATGACGTTGTCGGTAAAATCCTCGTCGGGATAGCCCGACCACGAAGTGAACTGATACGATATATCTTCGATTTCGATGACAAAAGGGTCGGTCGGGAGTACCGATACCGTCACGTCTTCATATTCATAGCCGTCTGTCACGACGAAGCCCAGAGTGGCAGGCGAGTTGCCGCAATAGTTCACAAGCTCGATTCCGATGCAATCGCTGTACTGACGCACATAGAGATCGGTATAGACGGTCTCGACATGATACGAACCGTCGCCGGAGGGTGAAACATAGCTGTAGCCTTCGTCGCCGTCGAACCACACATCCTTTACCAACCAGTCCTTACCCGAGACATCGATACGTCCGGACTTATTTTCCGGACCCACTTCAACTTTCTCCGTAGATACGACAAGCGGTTTTATGAATACATCATCGTTGCAAGCCGGAAGAAACAGAACCACAACGGCAGACAACAATGCAAGATATAGTTTTTTCATAATGACGACAAATATAAGGATTTTTCACCGACAGATATATTAAACTTACTCCTTTTTACGTTTGTTAATTGAATTATACAATTATTTTGCACCTCCGTCGCATGAGTCGTAGTTGTAAAAAAATTATCTAATAGGTACATAACAACATGGAAACCCGTCAGTCAAAACGCAAGTCCACTGCCGAATGGGAAGTGGAAGACCGTTCGGTATTCGAATCCGGCATTTTTTTCTCTGCCAGGCAGGCCATACGCCGCCATGCCACAGGCGGCAACGTTCTTATAGCCGCCACGGTTCTCGCCCTTGTCATAGCGAACATCCCGTCGCTGAACCATACGTATTTCTCGTTCTGGGAACAAGAAGTACGGCTCCAGCTTGGCGACTTCAATTTCTTCAGCCACAACGGCCATCCGATGTCGCTGCTGGCCTTTATCAACGATGCCCTCATGGCAATATTCTTCTTCACCATAGGTCTTGAGATAAAGCGCGAAGTGCTTGTGGGCGAGCTTTCGTCGTTCAAACAGGCGCTGCTGCCCATCATCGGCGCAGTCGGAGGCATGGCGGTACCCGTGCTCGTATTCTATCTGATGAGCCGAGGCACCGAATATGCCGGCGGGGCGGCGATACCGATGGCAACCGACATAGCGTTCTCCCTCGGCGTGCTCGCCATGCTCGGCAAGCGCGTTCCGATGTCGCTCAAGATATTCCTCACCACCCTGGCGGTAGTAGACGACATCGGCGGCATAATCGTCATCGCGGCTTTCTACTCGTCGCATATCGACGCCATGCTGCTGGTATATGCCGCCGGTCTCCTGGGCCTCCTGCTCTTAGGCTCGGTAATGCGCATCAAGAGCAAGATCTTCTATCTCGGCATAGGAGGCGTCATCTGGTTCCTGTTCCTCAACTCGGGCATACACCCGACCATCGCAGGTGTGCTTGTTGCATTCTGCGTACCCGCGTCGCCCGTATTCGCGCCGAAGAAATATATAAAGATAATACGCCGGTCGATCTCGCACTTCTCGCAGGACGACGAAGAAGACCTGACCCGGAAATCGATTCTCGACAAAGAGCAGATGAACTGGCTCAAAGAGGTCGAAAGTGCTTCCGACAAGGTGATTTCGCCGCTTCAGGATCTCGAAGACTCGCTCCACCCTATCGTCAACTTTTTCATCGTTCCGCTCTTCGCTTTCGCCAACGCGGGTATTTTCCTGATGGATATGGAACCGGCAAGCCTCTTCGAAGGGATATCGCTGGCGGTGATGTGCGCCCTCGTGGCCGGTAAGTTCATCGGCATCCTGTCGTTCTCGTGGATTTCGGTCAAGCTGGGTCTGGCCCCGATGCCGGCCCACTCCAACTGGAGCATGATGGCCTCCATATCCATGCTCGGCGGAATCGGTTTCACAGTGTCGCTGTTCATCGCCACCCTCACTTTCGATGCAGCGGTGCCGGCCCAGTCATATCTCCTCGATCATGCCAAACTCGGCATCGTTGTCGGCTCGCTCATAGCAGGACTGGCTGCATTCGTATGGCTGCATTTCACGCTCCCACGCGGCATTGCCCCCGACGCCGCGGAGGACTGACCTTATTCCGGCGGTTTTCGCATGATCTGCGCAAGGCGGAGACGCTCTTAATTATCTTTAACAGAGGGAAATTTGTGGATTTTACATTTATTTGTTAATTTTGACGCGAAATGTTAAACCGGGTGCTAAAATACTGATCTCCGGCCCGAACTTTAACATTCGCCATTTGTTAACAAATTATACATATTTTAAAAATCCCCGGGAATTTTCCCGAAGGAACCACAATATGAAGAAACAGACTATCTGGATATTGACCATCGTGATGGCATTATGCTTCATGGGACTTCTGTGCATTCAGATCTTCTATATGCGAAACATCGTGCAGATCCGCTATGAGCAGTTCTCGCAGGGCGTACGCCAGAGCCTCGTCGCCGTCGCCACACATCTGGAGCAGGACGAGACGCGCCATTTCCTGGAGGAAGACGTGCGTCAGGTGGAGACATCGGCCGTGGTATCGCAATATCTGGGCGATCCCGTGCCCCGTCTCGACGGCATCAAATACTCCTTCACGACCAAGACCGGCCTCGAAGCCGACCTCACCATCAAGGGCGATATCACCGAAATATCCAAGATACAGGGCAGCGGCGGCCCGGTCGGAGCGCACTACAAGGCATTCCAGGACGACTACCGCAACCGCTACCTCTATCAGAAGGGCATGCTCGACGATGTGATCCTCAACATCATGTCGAAAGCCTCCACGCGACCGGTGAGCGAGCGCGCCGACTCGGCCCGCGTGTCGACCTATCTGCGTCAGGAGCTCGACACCCTCGGGCTGAAGGTGCCCTTCGAGTTCGCCGTGGCAAACTACGCGGGAACGGTGCTGTATAAATCGGCAGGCTTCCAGACAGCGGCCTCCGACCGCGACAACATGTTCATACAGACGCTCTTCCCCAACGACGGCGCCGGCCCCCACAACTATCTCAAGGTCTATTTCCCGACCAAATCGGACTATATCTTCTCGTCGATATCCTTCCTTGTGCCGGCGTTCGCGTTCACTTTCATTCTGCTCATCATATTCGTCTACACCATCATAGTGGCGTTCAGGCAGAAGAAGCTGACCGAGATGAAGAACGATTTCATCAACAACATGACGCACGAGTTCAAGACGCCGATATCGTCGATATCGCTTGCAGCGCAGATGCTCAACGACCAGAGCGTGCGCAAGTCGCCCATGATGCTGCAGCAGATATCCACGGTCATCACCGACGAGACCAAGCGCCTGCGCTTCCAGGTCGAAAAAGTGCTTCAGATGTCGATGTTCGACCGCCAGAAAGCCACGCTCAAACTCGAGGAAATCGACGCCAACGCCGCCATCTTCAACATTGTCAACACCTTCAAGCTCAAGGTCGAGAAATACGGCGGCTCCATCAGCGCCCAGCTCGACGCCATGGACGCCATAGTGACCGTCGACGAAATGCACTTCACCAACGTGATCTTCAACCTTCTCGACAACGCCGTGAAATACCGCAGCGAGGAACGCCCGCTCAAGCTCACGGTGACATCGCGCGATCTCTCGGAGGAGCGTCTGCAGATCACCATCGAGGACAACGGCATAGGCATACGCCGCGACGACCTCAAGAAGATATTCGATAAATTCTATCGCGTCTCCACCGGCAACCGCCACGATGTGAAAGGCTTCGGCCTCGGTCTTGCCTACGTGCGCAAGATGGTGAGCGAGCTGGGTGGCGACATACGCGTGGAAAGCGAATATAATGTAGGAACGAAATTTATAATAATACTACCACTCTCAAAAAATTAACGACTATGGAAGAAAGAATCAAAATTCTTCTCTGCGAAGACGACGAAAACCTCGGCATGCTCCTTCGCGAGTATCTCCAGGCCAAAGGCTGCTACGCCGACCTCTTTGTCGACGGTGAAGCCGGATACAAGGCTTTCCTCAAAGGAAAGTACGACATCTGCATTCTCGACGTGATGATGCCCAAGAAAGACGGTCTTACCCTCGCTCAGGAAATCCGTGCCGTCAACTCCGAAATACCTATCATCTTCCTCACCGCAAAATCGCTCAAGGACGATATCCTCGAAGGCTTCAAGATCGGCGCCGACGACTATATCACCAAGCCGTTCTCGATGGAAGAGCTCGTATTCCGTATCGAGGCTATCCTGCGCCGCGTCAAGGGCAAGAAGGGCAAGGAGATTACCATGTACAAGATAGGCAAGTTCACCTTCGACACCCAGAAGCAGGTGCTCCTCATCGGCGACAAGATCACCAAGCTCACCACCAAGGAATCGGAACTGCTCAGCCTCCTGTGCGCGCATGTCAACGAGATCCTCGAACGCAACTACGCCCTCAAGACCATCTGGATCGACGACAACTACTTCAACGCCCGCTCGATGGACGTATACATCACCAAGCTCCGCAAGCACCTCAAGGACGATCCCTCGATCGAGATCATCAACATCCACGGCAAGGGCTACAAGCTCATCGCTCCCGAAAACGACAGCCACTAAATCACCCGGGCTGAAGCCCGTGGCTATACACAAAGGACACATATATCAGCCTCGGAGAGGCGTCTTGTAGATGTGCGGGCGCGCCGAACGCGCGCCCCTGCTGCCTTGAAAGACTAAATCATGGCACAGCCCCGGGGGAGTCTTGCGGGGACGACGGGAACCGCCGAATGGCGGTTGAATAATGATTGCCGACCGATATTCAACCGCCATGCGGTTGGACGATGAATTTTCATATATAACCTATGGTATGGCCGTTCTACGAACGTCCAAACCATAGGCTATGTGAATAGTGAACCGCCAAAGGCGGTTCCGCCATGTCAGATTCAAGGACTGATAACCGCCCATAGATGCGCGGGCGCGCCGAACGCGCGACTGCCTTGAAAAAAATAAAGAGTGCGGTTATTACAGTCACAGACCTGTATTAACCGCACTCACAATAAGCAGCCTACCCTATTGTTGGAAAAGAAAAAGAAAAAATGACGGGATTCGGGCTGCTTTTTTTATTACTCTTTCACGCAGCGCACGGCCTGAGCCTGCCAGGGGTAGGAGGAGTCTTTGGCGGTGACAGTACCGTTGACCCCGGCGCTTCTTCCGGAAGCCAGCCCTTTGTCGGGTTCTTTATTATTGTTAGAGCTGGTGAGCCAGTAAAAGTGCTGCAGAGCCATATGGCAACGACGGATGTCGGAGGTTGCTGCAGAGCTTGTCCACCAGTATCCGCTTTTGGCGAAATGATTGCGCGCGCCGTCCGGATTGGGGAAGCGCACACCGCTCATGGCGTAGTAATTGCCTTCGCTATCGTCGTCGGCCCGCTTCATGTAGATACCGTACCCGAAAATTTTGTCGCTATTGCTCGATGAGTTTCCGTAGGCAAAACCGATACGGTCGCGGTGTATTCCACGAGGGAACCAGCGCGGGGTCGTACCATCGTATTCGGTCTCGACAACACAGTTGATATACTCGGTGAGAACCGGTGTTTTTTCGCCGTTATCGTCAGTACGGAAGGACATTTCCCCTTTGAATGTATAGCTTGTTCTATTGACGGGAATAAAGGCGGTGAAAGTGCTGCCGTTGGCCACACGGTATCCGACAGGCGAGGGGTCGTAGATAGTCTTGACATCCGACCATCCTCCGTCAGAGCCTCCTGCCAGAGCGTCATCGCCCCATAGCAGACGGCAGTCGGTGCCGAGCCAGTGGGAATTGCTTGAGTCGGTCGCCCTGTTGATTATATATCCGGGGCGGAGCACACTTGCCCCGATTGTAGCGTCGGCAGTTGTAGCGGGCTGCCACACAGGGAAAGAGGAGGCGATATTCTGTGCGACACCGTCCACATAATATGTGTCGGCATTAGGGAACGGGTCTTTGCGGCCCCACTGGTAGAGCATACAGTTGAGCACGTAAGCTTCGTTTTCGGCAGTGCGGGTGGTTTTAAGACGCTGTTCGTCGGTCGAGGGGAAAGCACCGATATTTCGGTCCATGATATTGAAAGAACTTCCTTCCTTGGTGGTGATGGCGTAGGTTTCGGGGAGGGAGTCGCCGACGCCCCAGATGTGCCAGCTCCAGAGGATGTCGCCGGTTGCGTCGGGGCCGCTGTATACGGCGATGACGGCATTTCCGACATTGCCTGTAGTCTTATAATATACACGGCCGTCGCGGAGTTCGACGTAGGATATGAAATCCTTCACGTCTTCCCAGAGCAGTTTTGCCGATACGGGAGATATGGAGGCGTCTTCGGTGTGGAATCCGGCACCGGGTATGATTCCTTTCTGTCCGTTGCCGATCACGGTTGCCTTGAAATCGTGCATGCCGGCCGTGGTGACCATATAGCAGTTTGCGGTCTCTTCTTCAGGCTCGGCGGGGAGTTCCTCCACGTTCATGTCGCCGGCGAAATTTCTAAGCCGCAGGTTGAATGTATAGACGGAATTAGCGCTGAAATCGTATGCTATCGTCTTGGTAAAGGTAGCCTTGTGCTTGTCGGTGAGCACGGTTATGACAACGGGGTCTTCGGCGTGCAGATCGGGAGCCGCCGACATATAGGCCGTGAATGTGCTGCCGGCGACGAGAGCCGGAGTGTCGGCCCACTCCATCGTGACAGTGCTCGACGTGGTGCCGTTGAATGTATATGAGCCGTCGGTTATATCGAAAGTGAAGTCTCCGGCGAGTTTACGTCCTTCGGGCAGTTCGAGCGATACGCTTTTGAGGCGTTCGCCTGAAAGCGGTGTGCCGGAAGCCTCTATGTTGAAGCGGAACAGAGCGAAGATATGAGTGAAATCGAATTCGTTGTCGGCGTCGGTGCGCGGACGCCCGTATTTATAATCGCCGTCGAGGCGTCCCGATGCCGAATCGTAGGACTGAACCGCCGGGAGCGATCCTGAGAGGGCGGTCATGTCGGCGCCGTCGTTGTCGGCGCTGTACGGGTAGTAGGCATATTCAGGCGATGAGCAGTTGCCCGAGAATGCGGCGCGTCCTGTCGGGGCTGTTGCCGCGCAGCCGAAGCGGGCGTTGCGCACGGTGCCGCCGAAAACGCCGATGGCATCGTCGGGCGTCCATAGAATGCCGACATGGCCTCCGAGATAATAAGTCGGATCGATGGCAGTGCGCGAGTTTGCTTCCGGGCTTGCCGTGTTTGCGATGATGGTTGTTTGTTCTTCCGGATTCATTTCGCCCGGCAGTGAGTTCTCGCAAGACAGTGCTGTCAGAGCGAGAGTCCCGGCGATAATGCAGATGGTTTTGTTCATTATAAAATAGTATAAAAGAGATGTGACGACAAAATAATTGATTATTACACGAGAAGAGGGCTTCTCAGCTTTAATTAAAGTTCCGGAAGTTGTCCGCCTCGGCAGCGGATATGTTTTTTTTAGTAATCATTATTTCATGGACATAGGTTTATGAGGCTTGTCCGTTTATATTGTCGGAAAAAAGAAAGAAAAGCGGCAGAGACGCGTTTCATGAGCGCAGGTTTTCACCGTATGCGCGCCTCTGCCGCTTTTCGAGTGAGGATGTATCGAACCGATACACCCTTACGCTTATTTCAGGGGATTGTTCGTGTTGTTGTTGAAGTGAGAGTTCACGTTGTTCTCGACAGCCGGGGTATCCTGGCTACTCCTGCGGTTGAGTATGAACGCCTTGTTGTTGTTTATGATGGCGCGGATAAGGGCAGCCGAATTATAGGTGCTTTCCTCGCCTGTGGGCGGTATCACATAGTTCATGAACACAAGACCCAGCGGAACTGCCTGTCGGGTGGGGTTCGTGATACGTGAAAGAGCGAACGTATTCAGTTGCTGCGCGCAATCCTGACAGTCGGCCGCCGTAGGGCTGTTGGCGCCGCCGGTATAACCGCCGATAGCAGATTCATAGAATGTGCGGTGCAGACCTCCGGCATAGTTCTGGGCGGCTATGGTATTCATCTCCACAATGGCATCTTTGCGTTGCTGGATTGAGCTACCGCCACCATCAATGTTGTCAATCTCGGAGAAACACCAGCGCAGTTCGGTGTCGGGGACGCCTGTATTGCCGCCGTCATATGGCGCGACAGGCGATTTCCACTTCAGATTGATGGTCAGAGGAGTATTGGCAGAACCACTTATCCAGCGCGAGAATAGTGCGGGGCAATCGGTTCCCCATGCAAAGGATTCTTCATTCCAGCGGTCGTTGGTGTTGATTTTAGCAATCACCTGACCCTGCACGTCACTGATAGTCGTGGTCGGAGACAGATTGCCTTTGAAAAGGACTGGCTTTTGGGTGCTGGGGTTTGTTTCTGTCGACAGACGTTCGAGGCAGCTTCGTACTGCAATAGACCAGGCTTCGCCGCCAGTCAGAGTAAATGTTCCCGCAGTGTTGTCAGTGCTTGTCTCGGTAGTAGCCGTAGCTCCTGTGAAATCTACAGCCGAAAGATCAGTAGACCAGGAGTAGTTTCCGGTCGGAGTATCCCCGCTTCCTAAACTTTCAGTTCCGGAAATCGGCACATTGCGAACCGAATAAGTTGTCGTGACAGTAGCAACCGACCGGTAGTCGACACCGGAGAGCGATGACTGACCGTCCATACCTACTTCAAGGAACATCAGACCGTCCTTGTTCATGTTCTTGGCCAGTTCTATGATTGCAGTGGACAGAGGCGTAGACACTGAGGGATCTGCAGTATCGGAGGTTCTGAACAGGCGCAGCCAGAATTTCGGCACGGTATATTCGAGCTGAGACACAGAGTAGGAAACTGTCGCGGTTCCTGAAACAGGACGTCTGCGATTAAAAATACCGGTTGCAGCACCGGTTGATGTTATATTAATATCAGACATAACGCGGTCGGTTGTCGTACCCTCTCTTACAAAAGGCTGCTCGAAGTTTTCGGTCGCAGTCGCCATGGAGAAATCAGTACCGAAATCCCCGTATTTCATCTTTCGACTACCGTTTTTGGTGTGTACCTCGAAAGCGCGGACGCCTGCGTCGTACATTTCCTTAAGAGTCTTTCCACCCTGATATACGCTGTTAGCCGCATGCCATGCGCCGGGGATCGAAAGCTCTGAAATGTAGATGTTAGGGTCAAGCTGTCCGATCCATGAGCCAAGATTGAAGTCGACGCCGCGGGTCTCGAAGTAGCCGAATTTCACAGGATAGATCTTACCGGTCACAAAATTCGCGTCATCTTCGAGCATCTGATAGAAGTCGCCGCAGTTTGTCTGGAGGTGCACGCGGATCTTTTTCAGATTATCGCCAGTGACCTGGCCCGGAATGAGGAATGCACGGAGGCGGAGATGGTCGATATCTGCGGAAGCATGCGAGTCTCCGCGAACGAACAGAGTCGGATAGTAGACACCTCCGTCGGCATTGGTCATTGATGTCTGGAGCTGTATAGTCGGGTTGCCGCTTATGCTGTTTTTATCCACCATAGTGCCGGCATCGGCTGCCTCCTGCGACATATTCAGATCGAAACTGCCGGAGATAGGCGTGCTGTCGTCGATTTCATATTCGTCGACAGGCGTGTTGGCAACCGGATTGACAACTTCGATTGTCACGGCCTGAATCTGGATGGAGTTGGTCGACTGACCGCCTGTACCATCAGGATTCTTGTTGGCACCAAGCGTATTGGGGGTAACGGGGCCATTGATGGTGATGTCGAGGACATCGGCAAGCACGTTGAATCTCAGAGGCACGTCCTCGCCGAACTTGTCGGCCGGCATTGTCTGCCGGGCCACCATGACAGCTGCACTCATGTCGGGCATACCGTAGAGAGTCTTCGGCTTTCCGATAACCTGATTAGAGGTAGAATTGAAGTTGTCGTTGTTGTAACCTTTGAAGCCCTCTGTCCCGATAGAAGCAAGAGTCGAAATTTTGGCATCGTTTTCTTTCCATTTATATACCTGAGGACTCTGGCCGGTACCGACGGTGGCGCGAATGGTATTGTCGTTCGAGAGGGTCGTGCCGGCCTTGTCGGCAGGATAGAAGGCATAGAATGTGTATGGTTTGCCCGAAGCGCCCCACTGTACGCCTATCTCGCTTTGCTTCACAATGGTCTCGGCGACATTGGGCGATGCGGTGCTGGGTGTGATCTTATATTTGGCGAATCCGCGCTCGGGGTTATCGGGACAATAGATGTTGATGAATTCATCCTGGCCGGTGACGTAGTTGCCCCAATAGATAGCCTGCGAAGTGCCTTCGTCCCACTGATCCTGATACATAGTGCGGCTGGTGGGGGTATTGTCGACGGAGAATATGACATCGTCGCCGCTCGAAGCTATCGGGCCCTGAGGCTGGTCGAGTTTGTCGGTACACCCTGCAATGATAAACGGTGCAAGGACAAAAGCCCATTTATAATTGAATTTCATATCGATCATTGGTGTATATGATTGGAGACTGTATTTTCATTAAAGGCCGGTGCCCCATGCCGAGTCGCTGAAGTCGTTGGCATTTCTGTTTTCGCTTTCATTAAAGGTAGGCGTGGTGACATCCTGTGCCTGGATGTTGACGCCGGAAGCCTCTTCGCCTACGAAGTCGGCGGAACCGGAGCAGATAGGGCTCTCCAGTTCGACATGAGTGACGACACTCTCAGGCGAAACATAGTTTTTACGTTTTAGCTTGTGCATGTTATAAGAGTATTAAGAGATAATTTGGTTCAGTATCGGAATTTAAGGCAGACATATAATACGGGTGCGGCCGGAACCGGTCGATGGTTCAGGCTTCAGATAAAAAACAAGATTAAGGCTGCAGAATGACAAATTACCGGTAGAAAACACCTCCGGGCTCCCCACATCGGTATAAACGGGCTTAAACAAAAAAAGCGTGAGAGCCGTACTTCCTGCCCGTTCCGCTTGTTGAGGCCCTGGAATTGCCCGTGCAGTAGAACGGACAGAGCAGAAGCCTCACGCAGAATATGTGTAAAAACGCTCGACAACGCTCTCGCGCTGACGGACGTGAAATACATATCCGCATAGTCATCTACTTCTGTCTCATTCCTGACTGCACATGAAATTTTCCAGGTTTCAACAAGCCAAGAAAGAGCGTCGAGTAAACGCTTTTCGTATATATCGGACGGGCGATAAGGCCCATAATCCGGCATTACCCTCCCACATGACCCATAACCGGGCTTCCGCGAGACGGTCTGCGTCGCAAAATTACGACAAAAATTACAAATTGCAATATTATCGCAAAGTTTTTTCGAAATTTTTTTGCCGTCGGGGGGTAGGACGCACCACGAAACGCCCCTCCGGGGCTGATGCCGAGGAAGAGACGCCTCCCCCGGGCGAAGCCCGGGGTCAGGCCATAGCCACACGCATCAGCCTCGGAGAGGCGTCTTGTAGATGCGCAGGCGCGCCGAACGCGCGCCCCTACTGTCTTGAAAGACTAAATCATGGCACAGCCCCAGGGGAGTCTTGCGGGAACGACAGCAACCGCCGTATGGCGGTTAAATATTCACACAGCCTATGGTTCGGGGGCGAAGCCCGCGTACCATAGGTCAGGGAGCAACATATCAGGCTGCAACCGCACGGCGGTTGAATAATGATTGCCGACCGATATTCAACCGCCATGCGGTTGGACGATGAATTTTCATATATAACCTATGGTATGGCCGTTCTACGAACGTCCAAACCATAGGCTATGTGAATAGTGAACCGCCAAAGGCGGTTCCGCCATGTCAGATTCAAGGACTGATAACCGCCCGTAGATGCGCAGGCGCGCCGAACGCGCGCCCCTACTGCCTTGAAAAAGCCCCTCCGGGGCTGATGCCGAGGAGGGGCTTCGCACTAATGCGGGCTTACTTTCGGAGGACGGAGACGGCGCCCTTGTAGTCGGGCTCGTCGGTGATTTCACTGACGAGGTCGGAATAGATGACCTTGCCGTTTTCATCGACTATGATGACGGCACGGGCGAGAAGTCCGGCAAGCGGGCCGTCGACCATCTCGAGACCATAATTTTTTGCAAAATCGGCATCGCGGAAGGCAGATGCGACCACGAGCCTGTCAATACCCTCGGCAGAGCAGAAACGTCCCTGCGCGAAAGGCAGATCCATCGATATGCAGACAACCTGAGTATTGTCGAGAGCAGCGGTCTCCTTATTGAATTTACGCACCGACATGGCGCACACAGGCGTATCGAGACTCGGGAATATGTTGAGTACCACGCGTTTGCCCTTATAATCGGAGAGCTTCACATTTTCAAGGGAATTGCCGACGAGTGTGAAATCGGGGGCGACAGTGCCCACGGCAGGAATGTCGCCACAGGTATGTACGGGTGTACCTTTGAAATAAACTGTTTCCATATCTGTTTTATATTAGTTACTTAGACTTGCTTTCTGAATAACAAGCGAACGGAAGTCCTGGTTGTATCCGCGGAGAATATCCCTGACAATTCCGTCGGTCCCGACAAAGATCAGGACGGGAGTATCGGCTCCGACGCCGCATTCGGTGGCGGCTCCGCGGGCATTCATGAGCAGATGTTCGCCGGGACGAACCGAGGGCACGACAGCCTCGATATCGTCGGCGCGATGGTTTACGAAAGCCCACACTACATCGACATTGAAAGGCAGATAGTCGGCGGCGCCACGGATATCGCCGACCACCGCGGGAGTGGAGCCGACGCCGGCATCGACAAAGGCATAGACCGTCGGAGCGGCGAGGCGCTCACCGTTCTCATGAAGATAACGCTCGCCGGTAGTTGTCGGCGCGACGATACGTGGCAAGGGATTGCCTGGAAGATTTTCGAGAGAATACGAACTGCCGCGATAACGGCCGAAGGCGTCGGGATAGCGGTCGGCAAGCATGTCCTCGCTGATTGCTTCGGGGGCGGCCGCGGCCCGGGCGGCATAGCGCACGGTTATGCTCTGCTCGCCGAGCTGACCGGGATTATTCTCAAGCTCGATCTTGCGGGGCAGGTATGTTACGGGATCGAGGATATAGGTATATTCGGCGGCATCATATCCGTCGATACGGCGGACACCTTCGACGACCGCGGCATGCACACCGGCGACAATGCTGTCGGGTGTCACCTTATATATATATGAGGTGTCGACGGTCATTTCGGCGAAACGTGCGCCGAGATATGCCGGCAGGAGATCGGCAAACTGGACGAGATTCTGCACTCCCCTGCTCACATCGCCCGACGGAGCGAAAGGAGCGGGATCCCATTCGGCGTGATACTCCTGGAGGCGGCTGTCGCGAAAGCGGTAATGGGCCCCGGATGTGTATGCCGAAAAGCCCGCGGAGATGCCCGATGGCGCGGGAAGGCGCCAGTCGATGAGATAATCGCACAATGCGAGGGTATCGCCCTGCTCCTTCGGCACGGAAGCGAGGTATATGGAATATGTCACCGGATCGGGCAGCGAGGGCAACAGCACCTCGTATGTGCATGAGTCGGCATAAGAAGTCGCGGCCGACAGTGCGCGGGCAATGTCGGCCAAAGAAGAAGAGGCCCACAGGTGGCATGCAGCCATCAGAGCCGAGGCAAGAAATACAACACAGCGTTTTTGCATAATGTGATACAAATTATTCCAACATGATAACAAAACAGATTAGGCCCGGGTTCATGTTTATACGTAATTTTGCAATGAAAATTTCGCAAATATCATGAGCTATACAAAAATCCTTCTGGCGGCCCTTTTACTGGGCGCCCACACAGCAGGCGCGGCAAACGACGCCACATATTCGAACCCTGTAATCGACCGGAGCGCACCCGACCCGACGGTGATACGGGCCGACGACGGTTATTACTATCTGTATGCAACAGAAAACACGCGTAACGTGCCGATATTCCGTTCGGCCGATCTTATTGACTGGACTTTTATCGGCACGGCGTTTACCGACGAGACACGTCCGCAGATGGTGCCTGACGGCAATATCTGGGCTCCCGACATACAGAAGATCGGAAATGAATATGTGCTCTACTACTCCAAATCGCGGTGGGGCGGCGAATGGGAATGCGGCGTGGGCGCAGCTACATCCGACAGCCCGGCCGGCCCTTTCACGGACCACGGCAAGCTGTTTATCAGCAATGAGATAGGCGTACAGAACAGCATAGACCCTTTCTATATAGAGGAAGACGGCCACAAATATCTCTTCTGGGGCAGTTTCAGAGGAATATACGGTATCGAGCTGTCGGACGACGGCCTGAGCGTGCGCGACGGCGCGAAACCGCGCCGGATAGCCGGCACACTGACCGAGGGCACGAATATAATAAGACACGACGGGTACTATTATCTCATCGGATCGGCCGGTACGTGCTGCGAAGGCGAGCGAAGCACCTACCGCGTGGTCATGGCGCGCTCGCGCAAGCTTTTCGGCCCTTACGAGGACCGCTACGGCAATCCTGCGCTCGAAAACGGATTCTCGCTGATGATGGAACGGAGCGACAAAGTGATCGGGCCGGGACACAACGCCAATTTCGTGACCGACGACGCGGGCGACTACTGGATGTTATATCACGGTTTTGACGCAGCAGCCCCGGAAGAGGGCCGCAAGGTATATCTCGACAAAATAACATGGGGCGCGGACGGCTGGCCGTCGGTAAAGGGCGGACGTCCGTCGGAATCGGCTCCCAGACCGGCGACAGCAAGATAGGCGGGATCAGCGGCCTTTGTACTTGGGGAGGCTGAAACGGAAGCCGAGGCCTCCGCCGGGACAGTTCTCGACGGTTATCTTGCCGCCATGGGCGAGAACGGTGTTCTGCACGATGGGCAGTCCGAGACCGGTGCCGCCGGCCTTTCGCGAACGTCCCGAGTCGATACGGTAGAAACGCTCGAATATATGAGGAAGATGCTCCTCGCCCACTCCGGTACCGTTGTCGCGGAAGAGGAAATAATAGAAGTTCTCGTCTTCTCCCGTGCATGTGAGCTGGCATTCGGTGCCTTTCGAATATGCGGCGGCATTTTTCACCAGATTGATGATCATGCCGGTGAGGAGGTTGTAGTTTCCGTGAATCTTGCAGTCGAACGGCACGTCGAAACTGAAAGTCATTTCGCCGAGCGATCCGGATTCCTCGATATCGTTTGCAAGGGTATAGACAGTATCGTGGAAATCGAGTTCTTCGGTGCTGATCATGTTTCCGCCCTCTTCGAGACGCGTTATCGCGGAGACATCGGCAATAAGATTGACAAGGCGGTTGACATGCTCGCGGGCTTTTTTGAGGAAGTGGGTACGCGAGGCATCGTCCATGTCGGGATTATCGAGAATAGTGTCGAGATAGCCCTTTATGACACCGATGGGGGTGCGGAGCTCATGGTTGATATTATTGGTGAGCTGTCGCTTTGCGCGAGCCTTTTCCTCGATGGCGTGCATGGCCACATTGTGCTCCCGCTTCAGGCTGCACATGGCCTGCGAGCGTTCGTTGTACATATGGATTATCTGGCGGCTGATATCGCCCAGCTCGTCGTGAGGATAGTCCATGGCCGGAATGAAATTGGGGTCGGAAGCGGCACGCTCGGCGATAGTGCGCAGAATCTTGATGTTGCGGCCGAAATAACGAGTGGAGAAAAAGGACACAATGGTGACCACAAGGCCGATGGCGATGACGATATACATGATCCGGGCCGATGGAGTAGCGGCCATGCTTACCTTTTTGTTATATGGCAGAATTGTACACACCACTATCCTGCCGTCGGCGCTGTGATGAGGCTGCCGGTAGAAATAATCGCCGTCGGATGTCGTGGCGTCCATACCGGAATAATCGCCGGCCTTTTCGGCGTCGGTGAGGGTGATCGGGCGTCCGTAGGCCTTCGTGAGCACACCGTCGGTAAAGAGTGATATGCGGATCTTGTCGTAGAGCGGATTCTCGATATAGTATCGCGCCACGAAGTCGAGAAAGTCATCCGGGTTAAAATCTTTCTCGTAGGCGGCTATCACACGTGCGTTTACCAGATCGAGCTGCTCGCGAATCTTCTCGCGACGCAGCTCGGCCTCGTTATGAAACTGGAGATATCCCATGCCGATTATCACGACCCACAGAGTGAGTGTGAGAGGCACGAACAACTGCCACTGATAGCTAATCTTTCTCCTTAAATCCATAACCGAAGCCTTGGCGGGTGACTATATATTTGTCGTATGAGCCAAGTTTTTTACGAAGCCTGGTTATATTAGTATCGATTGTACGCTCTGTCACGACAACATCATCGCCCCACACATTCTGTATTATTTCCTCGCTGGAATAGATACGGTTCTGATGTGTGAGGAAGAAGAGAAGGATATCGAACTCCGTGCGCGTGAGCTGCAGACGCTCGCCGTTGAGAAGGCACACTTTATCGTTGCGGTCGATACGGAGATCGCGGAAGGTGATATCGCTTTCGTAGATGGAGCCGTTTTTGGCGACGGCTTCCTGGCGGCGTGTAGCGCCCGAACGGCGGAGGACAGCACGCACGCGTGCAAGCACCTCGCCGATGACGAAAGGTTTGGTCACATAGTCGTCGGCGCCGATATTGAGGCCTTTCACAACGAAGTCCTCGCCGGAGAGCGCCGAGCAGAAAAGTATCGGCGTGGTTTCGGTGGCTGCGTCGTTGCGTATGGCCTTGGCGAAGTCATATCCGCTCAACTTGTCCATCATGATATCGACCAAGAAAAGCGAATAGTCTTTCAAATCCATTCCCAGAGCCTCTTCGGCACTATATGCGCAGTCGACTTCGTAGCCCTCTTTCTCAAGATTGAATTTCAGAATCTCGCAGAGGGCCTCTTCATCGTCGATGACTAATATCTTTGTACTCATAAATATATCTTGTTATTACAGCCGGGGAACGGCTCAGAACTCCTGCAATAGCATTCTTATCGGTTTCGAAATTAGTATTTTTTCGGCGAAAAACGAGTTAAAATACGTTAAATCGAATTTATAGAGCGAACCATCGGGCGCTCCGTGCGTTTTATAAGTACATTTGCTAATTTGCACTGTGTTTTTCATGGTATTAGATTTAAGGTTAAGGATTTTCGGTTGTCGGGAGACAGCCGATTTTTTTTGCCGTCATCGTTCCATCCTTATCTGCGGTTATAATCAGGCCGTCGGCTCCCGCAAACTCAAGAAGAGATTCAGCCTGCTGTGCGGTGCCTGTCATACAGGCTGTTGCGAGCGCATCGGCAAGCATGCACGACGACGCGAGCACCGTGGCCGAAAGAACTTCGGTAAGCACCGGGCGCCCCGTGAGGGGAGAGATGGTATGTCCGAATATTTTTCCGTCGGAATCGGCCCTGTAGTTGCGGTAATTGCCGCTTGTAGCCACTGCGACCGGGTCGGGCCCCAGCTCGAGCACCGTAAAACGGGCGTGAGCCGCGCCCGGGAGAGGTTCATCTATCTGTATGCGCCATTTGCGGCCTCTGGGACTATGCCCGAGCACACGGATCTCGCCACCGATCTCGACCATATAGTCGGCAACGCCGTTACGCTCGAGCATCGCCGCCACACAGTCGACCCCGTAGCCCTTGGCAAGCGAGGAGAAATCGAACTCGGTGGAATCACTTTTGCGCGTAAGGCGCCCTGTATCGTCGATACGACACTCTGCAATGCCGACAGAAGCAAGGACGGCCGAGACCAGAGAGTCGGAAGGATCCACTGCCGATGATCCGCGCCCGAAGCCCCATATGTCGACAAGAGGCGCTACCGTAGGATCGTATCTGCCACCGGAAATCACAGAAACATAGGAGGCGCAGCCGAACACCTTGCGGAAATGAACGTCGACAGTATCGGTGGCGCCCGCGTTGACAGCCGACAGCACCGAAGCGGGGTTGAACATAGACAGTTCGTTGTCGACCAAGTCGATCACCGCCTTTATTGAATCGGAGAGATCTTGATCCGAGAAATAGACTATATGGTAAGTCGTAGCCCATGCCTCGCCATTATTTGTTATAAAATTTTGGCTACAACTTGCAAATGTCAAAATAAATGCCGACATTAGCGGCAGAATAAAATTTTTACGTTTCATCCTTAAATCTAAATTTGTCCAAAATTACTAAAAAAATTGTCAGCGCACCGAACAAAACCGCCTATTGGCCCGTTTGTATCTAAGTAGGAGGAACAGGCAGCCGCCTTGCGCAAACACCTTTTCCCCATAACCTAAAATCATTTAGTCTATCCATTTTCAAAGAAAACCGACCATGCACCGTTCATTTATTTTCCTTGCCGAAGGTTTCGAAGAAATCGAGGCTCTCACCGTAGTCGACGTATTACGCCGCGCCGGCATGGACATCAAAACCGTATCTATCACCGACTCCAAAAAAGTCGCAGGAGCACACGGAATCCCCGTAGAAGCCGACCTCACCTTCAAGGAAGCCGACTTTGCAGGATCGGAATGGCTGATACTGCCCGGCGGTATGCCCGGCGCCACCCATCTTCATGAATTCGAGGCCCTTGGCGATCTTCTGAAAGTACACAAGGGCAAGATCGCGGCAATCTGCGCATCGCCGGCCGTTGTTCTGGCTCCGCTCGGCATTCTCGACGGCCGCGAAGCCACCTGCTATCCGGGCTTCGAGGCTGACTGCAAGAAACATGGCGCCGTCATGCGCGATGTTCCCGTGATGACACTCGACACTCTCATCACGGCCAACGGCCCGAGTTCGTCGTTGCGTTTCGCACTGGCTATCGTGGCCAATTCTCTTGGCGACAGCGTGGCACAGCAGGTAGGGTCGGCCATGCTCTACTATCCCAAGAGCATGAATTTCTATTTCTAAGATATCAAAAGGAGTGGCGTTCTCCCTCGGGGGAACGCCGCTTTTTTTGTGCCCTGCGATCGGATAGACTCCTTGCCGTCCGCAGGCATGTGTTAACATATATTAACGCGACGAAATCCAACTTTTCACGCAAGCCGCATGTTTCAGAATGAGTAACTACGAAAATTACACAAAAATGAAAAAGTTAGTTTTGACAGCCGTTCTGGCTCTTGCTCTTGCAGCCACTTCCTGCGGCTCTAAGTCGACCCGAGATGTTTCGGCATCAGAAATGAAGACAAAAATCGAGAACTGCACTAATCCCGACAGCCTCAAGGTGTATGTAGACCAGGCCAAAGACTATGCAAAGAAACTCGTTGACGAAGGTAAAATCGACGAAGCCAAGAAATATCTCGACCAGATCGAACCTATCGTAAAAGAAAAGGCTCCTGCACTGAGCGGTACTTTCGACGCCGTGAACACCGCTCTGGGCAAGGTAAAGGATGTTGCCGGCGATAAACTGGACCAGGCAAAAGACGCCGCTTCGGCCGCTACCGACAGCGTCGGCTCTGCCGCCTCCAATGCCGTCGAGGGTGTGAAGGAAGCTGCCGCCGACACCTATAACCAGGCCAAGGATGCCGCATCCGACGCCGCCGACAAAGCCAAGGAAGCCACTGCCGACGCCGCACAGAAAGGTGCCGACAAAGTAAAGGATCTCCTTAAATAACGCTACACTACACGTAAAAAGCGAACCGACAGCCATGCCGGTCCGCTTTTTTTTGTGCAATGAGTGAGCCAATTATTCTTCTGCCGATTCGGTTTCGGCTTCGAGAGCCTCGGTATTGGGCTTGATGTTGGGCTCTTCGAGACCGTAGTGTTTCTTCTTGTCGAGAGCCTTGAGATATATGGCCAGAAGAAGAGCGAGAACACCGAAACCGGCGAAAATGATCATCGGAATGGTATAGTCATAGTGGATAAAGAAACCTTCGGCGGGTTCCTCGCCGAGAGCCTTCCACTGCTCGAGCTGTGCCATTTCGCTCTGCACAAGGGCATTCGAGGCGTTCACGGAATCGAGCACATAGCCGATGAGAAGGGGCACGAGGCAGAGACCGATGTTCTGCACCCAGAAGATGAGACAGTATGCGCTGCCGAGCACCTTTTCCTCGATGATCTTAGGCACCGAAGGCCAGAGGGCTGCCGGGACAAGGGCAAAGGAAATGCCGAGCACGACGATGGTGCAATATGCGAGAACCTTGCTGTGTGTGGCAGGCAGAAGGAAGGCGAAGATCAGATGACACGCGATCAGAAGCAGGGCGCCATAGATAAGCATGGTCGCACCCTTGCCGCGACGGTCGAGGAAGTTTCCGAGGAAAACAGTGACCACAGCCGCGCCGATGGGGAACCAGCGGAAAATATTGGATGCTTCCTGGGCCGATATGTCGCCGATGTTACACTGGAGCATTTCGGCTCCGTAGGCCTGGAAGGGGAAAATTGCCGAATAGTAAAGCACGCAGAGAAGGGCCACAACCCAGAAAATATGGCTCGAGAAGATATTCTTGATATCGGAAGCCTTGAATTCCTCGTCGGAGGCCTCGCCGTCGGCCTTGTCCTTGCCGAGCTGTCGGTCGAGACGCGTATCCATGACCGAGAAGACCGAATAGGATATGAGGCCTATGAACAGAAGGACTGTACAGAATGCCACCGGGGCCACGACGGTGCCGAAGGAATCGGCGATCAGCGGCGAAATCGAGAATATGGCGAACACGCCAACACGGGCAATGGCCATCTCAAGACCCATGGCGAGTGCCATTTCCTTGCCTTTAAACCACTTGGCGATAGCCTTGGAGACGGTAGTACCGGCCATTTCGCATCCGCAGCCAAAAATCATGAAACCGAGCGAAGCCATCTTGGCGCTTGCGGGCATCGAGGTCCACCAGGAATTGAGCCATGTCTCGAGACCGGTGCCGACCATCAGGTCGCTGATACCATATAGCTTGATGAGGGCGCCCACAAGCATGAGGGAGGCCGAGAGAAGGCCGGTGAAGCGTATGCCGGTCTTATCGAGAATGAAACCGGCGATAATGAGGAAGCCGCATACGTTGAGGATATATTCGGCGGAGCGGTATGTGCCGTATGCCGTCGAATTCCAGCCGAGCTGGGGATCGAGCATGCTCTTCAGAGGAGCCATCACGTCGACGAACATGTATGCGAAGAACATCATCGACGCCACAAGGATCAGTGCCAGCCAGCGCGCCCACGCCTTGTCGTTGAGCGTCTGCTTGATTGTTTCTGTCATTTTCAATATTACTTTTTCCAAATTTTGCCACAAAATTACCGATTTTTCCTTAACTTTGAAAAAAATATTGATTTCCACCGACCCAAAATGTCAGAAAACACTATATCTCCCGCTCCACAGCCATCGCGACCCTATACATTCGACCGTGTGGTACGTATGGTTCTCACCCTCGCGGCCATTCTCGGCGCCGTATGGCTCATAGGCATCCTGAAATCCGTTCTGCTGCCCTTTCTTGTGGCGTGGCTGATAGCCTATCTGCTCGAACCGTTCGTGCAGTACAACAAACGGCTGCTCAGAGTAAAAAAACGCTGGCTGCCGATTCTGATGACCCTGTTCGAGAGCGTACTGGTGATTTCGGCCATAAGCGTCTTCATAGTTCCGTCGATGATGGACGAGGTGCATCAGGTGGCACAGTTCGTGAGCGGATATGCGGCGGCGGGCGCGCAGATCGCCTTCATACCCGACTGGCTCCACGACTACCTGCGCACCAACATAGACTTCAACCGCATATCACACGAACTGACCAACCAGGATCTGCGCACAATATTCGACACCATAGGCACCTTCATAACGGGCGGCTATAATCTGGTGATGGGAATATTCAACTGGTTCGTGGTGCTGCTGTATGTTGTTTTCATCATGCTCGACTACGAGCGGCTGCTCAAGGGATTCAAGCGTCTGGTGCCTCCCAAATACCGCCCGACGACATTCCGCATAGCCAACGACGTGAAAAACTCGATGAACCACTATTTCCGCGGTCAGGCCCTGGTGGCCTTTCTGGTCGGCATAATGTTTTGCATCGGTTTCAGTATCATACACCTTCCGATGGCCATAGTGCTCGGACTCTTCATCGGTGTGCTCAATATGGTGCCCTACCTCCAGCTCATATCGCTTGTGCCCACGACACTGGTCTGCCTTGTCTATTCGGCCGACACGGACGCCGACTTCTGGCATGTGTGGTGGTCGTGCATGGCGGTTTATATCATCGTGCAGTGCATTCAAGACCTGGTGCTGACACCGAAAATCATGGGTAAGGCAATGGGCCTCAACCCTGCCATCATCCTGTTCTCGCTCTCGGTGTGGGGCACCCTCTTAGGCTTCATCGGCCTGATCATAGCGCTCCCTCTCACCACTCTTATCCTGGCCTACTACGATCTCTACATCACAAGCCGCGAGGACGGCGAAACGCCCTCCGAACACCACGACGACTCAGTAGCCCTCCACCAGATGACCGACGACGAATAAAGTATATTCCTTTTTGTCACGGAGGTTATGAAAAGTCATAAATAGTCATTTATCACAACGCACTTTTGTGGTAAAACGCAGTAAATAAAAAACTTTTCGATGAAATGTAGTGTTTAATTTTTGTGGAATCCTAAAATGTTTGCTATCTTTGCATCCACAAAGGGTAGTTTCCCCTTGAAAGAAATACTTCGAGCGCGTAAGCAACGATTTTAGGGATCGGTTTTGCCCGGTCGGAAAGAGCAGTCGCAAGGCCGCTCTTTTTTATTTAGAGGGTGTTTCATAATATCCGTTAAACTACAGGTTGGTGTATTTTAGCTTAAATTGCACGTTATGAAGAGGGAGCATAGCGGTGGCTATGTGACCGATGAATGACGGGCAAGTTAACAAAAAGACACCAAACCGGTGCTATTGTTAAAAAACGCCCGTTTTCAGATCAAATCATAATATCAGTCATGGAGGTATCAAAGGCTTCGCCTCCAAAAATTCAGAGTGTCTTTATCTCTTCG
>ERZ836877.1956-NODE-1956-length-29164-cov-6.898519_pt1 | contig 29164 bp, 26 predicted proteins | sample MGYA00519469_ERZ836877 | MGnify/ENA primary metagenome ERZ836877 (study PRJEB31850, sample SAMEA3708809) | human gut metagenome | biome: human gut; feature: human-associated habitat; material: faeces | place: China | collected 2014 ... | reverse complement strand
CACATTTATTAACCTTGTAATCATTCGGTTAGATCAAAAATACCGAACCATTGTATTGAATAAGTCAGGTAATCATTTGATTGAAGGAAATGTGGATGCAGCTGTATTAACTGAAATAATTGAACTTATTAAACTCTCAAGAATAAGTCTAAAATGAAACCAATCATTCAAAAAATAGGAGTACTGACAGCGATGCTGCTGGCATTCATCACAGCTTCTGCCTACGATTTCAAGGTTGATGGTGTCTACTATAATATAATAGACGAATCAACTAAAGAGGTCTCCGTTACATGTGGATGGACACCGGATAATTCCTATAGTGGTGATATTATAATCCCCACTTCAGTAACTAAAGACAATGTAAAATACAGTGTCACCTCGATTGGACACTCCGCTTTCGAAAAATGCTCCGAACTGACTTCGATAACACTTCCAAATAGTGTCACCTCGATTGGATCCTCGACTTTCTACGGCTGCTCCAGCCTGACTTCGATAACAATTCCAAACAGTGTCACCTCGATTGGAAACTACGCTTTCGAAAAATGCTCCGAACTGACTTCGATAACAATTCCAAATAGTGTCACCTCGATTGGAAACTACACTTTCTACGACTGTTCCAGACTGACTTCGATAACACTTCCGAATAGTGTCACCTCGATTGGATCCCAGACTTTCTACGGCTGCTCCAGCCTGACTTCGATAACAATTCCAAATAGAGTCACCTCGATTGATGCGTATGCTTTCTCCGGTTGCTCCAGACTGGCTTCAATAACGTTCGGTACCGGGCTAACTTATATCAGTATGTATGCTTTTGAAAGAGGCTCTATAAAAAAAGCATTTTGGCTTGCCAACACCCCTCCAGCAGGGGCCAACCATGTAAGCGCTTCAATTAATTATGTCGCTAATGATCAATATAAACTTAGTAATCAAACAGTATATCCATTTTTAAACTCGCGATTTGAAGTTGATAACGTAGTTTATGTACCGGTAAGTCCATCTGACCGCACTTGCGATATAGTTGATTGCAATTACAATTCGACTTCAAGTGACTTGAAAATCGATAGTATTGTTACCAACAAAGGTGTACATCTAAAAGTGCTGAATGTAAATCCTTACGCATTTTATAAGAATCAGTCTGTCAACAGTCTGAAAATAAGCAATGCAGGCAACATCGGAGAGTCGGCATTCTACGACTGCGACGCTTTGATTTCTGCTAAATTGGACAACAAGGGTTTGATAGGAACCGAGTCATTCTATTCTTGCGATAACCTTTCTTCAGTCACTATAAGTAGTACAGGAAGCATAATGCCATCAGCATTCAGATATTGCACGTTAATGGGCACCGCAATTATCAACAATAAAGGTTATATTGACGATTATGCTTTCGCCGATTGTAATATGAGCGAAAAATTAGAGATTGGCAAAGATGTTACAGCCATTGGCAATTATGCTTTTCAGAATAACAAAAAACTTAAACAGCTGATACTGTCGGACAACATCAGCGGATTGGGTCAGTATGCGTTTAGCGGCTGTAATGAGTTAGAGAAGATCTCTATTGGCAAAAGAATACCTATTCTACCCAAATATGTTTTCTCCGGTTGCAGCGCACTTTCCGAGATAAGCATCCCCTCCAATGTTGCCTTGATAGAAGACTATGCATTCAGCGGCTGCACGTCGCTAAGCGATGTAACGATAATGCAAAGTGATGAAGGAACAATGGCCTACAACATTCTTGAATTAGGTTCTAATGACCGAAAACCGATATTTGCAGACTGCCCGCTCGATGAGGTTTATATCGGCAGAAAACTGAATTATTCTACGACTTCATCCAAAGGCTATTCTCCATTCTACCGGAATTCGTCATTGCGGGCTGTGACGATTACCGACGCGGAGACTGAAATCTACGACAATGAGTTCTATGGCTGTTCGAATCTTCAATCGTTCAGCTGCGGCGACGGCGTGACTAAAATCGGCAAATGGGCTTTCTCGGGTTGCTCTGCCATGAAATCGTACTCCTCGGGGACACATGTAAAAAGTATAGGGGAAGAAGCATTTTCCGACTGCACCGGCCTGACATCGTTTACAACACTTGCCACCGTGCCTCCTACATGCGGCAATCAGGCTCTCGATGACATCAACAAATGGGAGTGCACGCTCAATGTTTCGGCTGAAAGCGTCGACGATTATCAGGTAGCCGCCCAATGGAAGGAATTTTTCTTTATAGAGGGAACTTCCGGTATCGACGAAATGACCGTAGATCATAAATGCGAAATCACAGTCACGGCAGGCGCACTGATTATTGACGGGGCTGAGAATATGCCTGTATCGGTATTTTCTATTGACGGTCGAATGATTATAAATATGCCTGAGTATCGTGGCGATGAAATCCGACTCGCCAAAGGCATTTACATCGTTCATGTAGGTTCCCGGTCTAAAAAGATCATGATTTAACGACAAAACTCCGCAAGACGGTATTAATGACCCGCCTCCGCGGGAGGTAATCAGCCTCCTGCGGAGGCTTTTTCGATGGTGCCAAATGACCCGGCATGCGCAATGGCATGCCGGGCTATGCATAATCAACCTCCTGCGGAGGTTTCTCATCGATCTCAGTAGTATAGCCGCCAACAGCCTGTCAGCCTAAAATTGATTATTGGCGGATTTTTTGTATCTTTGTGGTCTGAAAATTCGCTAAATAAATCAACTTTCGCAAGCTCAAGTTGAAGTGAATACGGTAAAAAGTGAAATTCAGGCTGTGCCTGAGTGAATAAAATAGAATATACTACACGAACTATTATCTTCACCGTCCACCTTTCACTGTGAGCAAGTTGAAGACTTGCGAAACTTAAGAATATAATATATGGCTGACGACAAGAAAGTAATATTCTCGATGGTGGGCGTGAGCAAGATCTACCCGCCCCAGAAGCAGGTGTTGAAAAACATCTATCTCTCCTTTTTCTATGGTGCCAAAATCGGCATTATCGGTCTGAACGGCAGCGGTAAATCGTCGTTGCTCAAAATCATCGCCGGAATCGACAAGGACTATCAGGGCGAAGTGGTATGGGCTCCCGGCTATAGCGTGGGCTATCTGGAGCAGGACCCGAAGCTCGACCCCGACAAGACCGTGATCGAGGTGGTGCGCGAAGGCGTGCAGCCCATTATGGATCTTCTAGCCGAGTTCGACAAGGTGAACGAGGCCTTCGGCGACCCCGATGTGCTCGAGGATCCCGACAAGATGGATGCCCTGATAGCACGTCAGGCCGACCTTCAGGATAAGCTCGACGCCGCCGACGCATGGAACATCGACTCGAAACTCGAGCGCGCCATGGATGCCCTCCAGTGCCCGCCCGACGACCAGAAGGTGAACACCCTTTCGGGTGGTGAACGTCGCCGCGTGGCTCTCTGCCGTCTGCTGCTGCAACAGCCCGACGTGCTGCTGCTCGACGAACCGACCAACCACCTCGACGCCGAGTCGATCGACTGGCTCGAACAGCACCTCAACCAATATCAGGGCACCGTTATAGCCATTACCCACGACCGCTACTTCCTCGACCACGTGGCCGGCTGGATTCTCGAACTTGACCGCGGCGAGGGCATACCCTGGAAGGGCAACTACTCGTCGTGGCTCGAACAGAAGACCAAACGCCTCGAACAGGAGGAAAAGCAGGCCTCAAAGCGCCGCAAGACTCTCGAACGAGAACTCGAATGGGTACGCATGGCCCCGAAGGCACGTCAGGCCAAGGGCAAGGCACGTCTGAACAGCTACGACAAAATGCTCAACGAAGACCAGCGCCAGCGCGAGGAACGTCTCGAAATCTTCATTCCCAACGGTCCGCGTCTGGGCAACAAGGTGATCGAAGCCTCGCATCTTGCCAAGGCTTTCGGCAACAAGGTGCTGTTCAAGGACCTTTCGTTCGCACTGCCGCCGGCCGGTATCGTAGGCGTGATCGGCCCCAACGGCGCCGGCAAGACTACCCTCTTCCGTCTCATCATGGGTCAGGAAGCACCCGACGCGGGTTCGTTCGATGTAGGCGAAACCGTAAAGGTGGCATATGTAGACCAGACCCACCACGACCTCTTGCCCGAAAAGAGCGTCTACGAGGTGATCTCCCAGGGTGTGGAGAGTTTCCGCATGGGAGGCCGCGACGTCAACGCCCGCGCATACCTCTCGCGCTTCAACTTCACCGGCGCCGACCAGGAAAAGAAAATCGGCGTGCTCTCGGGCGGTGAACGCAACCGCCTGCACCTCGCCATGGCACTCAAGGAGGAAGGGAACGTGCTGCTGCTCGACGAGCCGACCAACGACATCGACGTCAACACTCTCCGCGCACTCGAGGAAGGCCTCGACGATTTCGCCGGATGCGCCGTGGTGGTAAGCCACGACCGCTGGTTCCTCGACCGTATCTGCACCCATATCCTGTCGTTCGAGGGTGACGGCGAAGTAGTGTTCTTCGAAGGCTCCTACTCCGACTACGAAGAATACAAAAAACGCCTCAACGGCGGCAAAGAGCTCCCCCGCAAGCGCTACCGCAAACTGTTGAGCTGACAGGCTGACAGGCGGTTAGGCTGACATGCTTTTGGAACTGACAATTATGAGAAAAGATTTTAAGGAGCTATTAGTGTGGCAGCAAGCACACCTACTGACTCTTGAGGTTTATCGTGTTACCCAACGATTTCCTCAGGAGGAGCGCTTCGCTCTTTCCAGCCAGCTCAGAAGAGCGGTGGTTTCAGTTGAATCCAATATAGCAGAGGGCAGTGCAAGAAATACATCCAGAGATTTTCTCCAGTTCTTGTTCGTAGCACGTGGCTCGTTAGCTGAAGTCGAAGTTCAGCTTTTGATCGCCAGAGACTTAGGCTATATCTCTGACGAAGAATTTGTTCAGGCTAACACCCCGCGTCTTTCGGCAATGAAACTTCTTCAATTACTAATTAAAAAAATATCACAATAGGCCACGGTGCGTCATCAGGCAAAAGCTTGCCAGCCTGTCAGCCTGTCAGCCTAATAGCTTAAATAACATGTCATTGCAATGTGGAATCGTGGGACTGCCCAATGTGGGCAAGTCGACACTTTTTAACTGTCTCTCCAATGCCAAGGCCCAGTCGGCCAACTTTCCTTTCTGCACCATAGAGCCTAATGTGGGCGTCATCACCGTACCCGATGACCGCCTCACCAAACTCGTCGAAATGTGCAATCCGCGCTCCATCGTGCCTGCCACTGTCGAGATCGTCGACATAGCCGGCCTCGTCAAGGGTGCCTCCAAGGGCGAAGGCCTCGGCAACAAATTCCTTGCCAATATCCGCGAGACGGATGCCATAATACATGTGCTCCGCTGCTTCGATGACGACAACATAACCCACGTCGACGGTTCCGTAAACCCCGTGCGCGACAAAGAAATCATCGACTTCGAACTTCAGCTCAAAGATCTCGAGACCGTCGAGGCGCGCATAGCCAAGACAATGAAACAGGCCCAGACAGGCGGCGACAAAGTAGCCAAGATGCAGTACGGCGTATTGAGCCGTATCAAGGAAGCTCTCGACAAAGGTCTTCCGGCACGCTCGGTGAGCTTCGACACCGTCGATGAAGAGAAGTTCGCCCGCGAGCTCTTCCTGCTCACGTCCAAACCCGTGCTATATGTATGCAACGTAGACGACGAAGCCGCCGCCAACGGCAACGCATATGTCGACGCCGTACGCGAGGCCATCAAGGACGAGGGAGCCGAGTTGCTCGTGCTTGCCGCCCGCACCGAAAGCGAGATAGCCGAACTCGACACATGGGAAGAGCGTCAGGAGTTTCTGGCCGAGATCGGCCTGACAGAATCAGGCGTATCGCGTCTTATCCGCGCGGCATACCAGCTTCTCGATCTGCAGACCTACTTCACCGCAGGCCCCGACGAAGTACGCGCATGGACATTTATCCGCGGCTCGAAAGCGCCGAAATGCGCCGGCATCATCCATACCGACTTCGAGAAAGGCTTTATCCGTGCCGAAGTGATAAAATACGACGACTATGTGAATCTCGGTGGCGAGACCGCCGTCCGCGAAGCCGGAAAAATGGCTGTTGAAGGCAAGGAGTATGTCGTGCAGGACGGCGACATCATGCACTTCCGCTTCAACGTCTGAGTCCGACCCTCTTCACACACAGCCCGGCCCGTCGCCATACTCCCGACGCTCCGGGCTTTTCTATTTAAGTCTTCAATTTTACAAGGATATGTCAAGACTGCGCCTGAAAGAATTTATTTGTTCAAGCGCACTCGAGAGGCAAAATATTTTTGCGGTTATGAAAATAATCGCTACTTTTGTGAAAATTTGGAGAGAATGGCAAAGGATCTCGCCGAGCAACTGACACGATTAGGCCACAAAAGCGAACTGCTTGTGACCCGTTTCGAAAGTCTGCGCCGCCGCAATCAGGAACTGGCCTCAGAGCTTGAAGAACTCAGGGCAACCCTAAGGGCGCGCGATGCCCAGATAGAACGTCTGCTACTGGAAAAAGAACACATGAGGGTATCGGCGGCAGTGGCCGCAACGCCCGAGGATGTGAAAAGAGCCCGAGCCCTTGTCGCCGAATTGGTGCGGGATATCGACGCATGCATTGCCGATCTGACCCGAGATATCTGAAAGCACCCAGCAGCCGCCGATGGACGATAATAGAGAACACAGGATAACAATCAAAATAGCCGGAGTAGAGCCCTTCAGGCTTCCGGTGTCGGAGAGCGAAGAGTCGTTCTACCGTCTGGTGATAAAGCGTATAAACGAGAACGTTGACCGTCTGAGCTACGGCGCTTCGGCCGATCCTCAGCCAGTAGCGCTTGCCAAAGTGGCTTTATACTACGCCACAATGCTTTACCGTCAGACCAATATGATAAATTCCCAGGCCCGCATGCTTGCAGACTTCGAAGAGCGCCTCGATGCCCTCCTCGAAGGCACAGACTGACAGCATGGCGGCCATCGTACCATAGCATGGCTGCCGGAAAAGCGCACATTCTCGCGTCGCACCGGTCGTGAACGTCGGTTCACTCGCAACCCGAGTGTTGTTAACCGCGCCTGTCGCCCATCGGACTTCCGTCCGACGGTGTGATTCGGGCGCCTTTTTGTTTTTATTACAAGAACCCAACAATAACAATGGACTTTTTGTATTTCATCGCAGTAGCAGTCGTGGCAGCCGCAATAGCGGTAGTGGCCACTCTGATTGCTCAGCGTAAAATGGCCGGCACACGAGCCAAGCTCATCATCGAGGATGCTCACCGCGAGGCCGAAGACATCAAACGCAACAAAGCGCTTGAAGGACGCGAGGAAGCTCTCAAGATAAGCGCCGAAGCCGAAAAAGCCGCCAATGCGCGCCTTGCCAAAATACAGTCGGCCGAGGCAAAGCAGAAGCAGCGCGAACTTCAGCTCAACCAGCAGCAAAGCGAGAACCAGCGCACACGCAACGAGCTCGACAGCCTCCGTCAGAACATCGAAAATCAGCAGACCGCCCTCTCGGCACGTCAGACCCAGCTCGACGAACTGCACCGTCAGGCACAGGACATGCTCGAGCATATCTCGGGCCTCTCGTCGGCCGAGGCAAAGGAAAAACTCATCGAAAGCCTCAAGGACGAAGCCAAGACCGCGGCGGCTTCCTACATCAACGACATCATGGACGATGCCAAGATGACCGCGAACAAAGAGGCCAAACGCATTGTGGTGCAGAGCATACAGCGCGTCGCCACCGAAACGGCCATCGAGAACTCAGTGACAGTCTTCCATATCGATTCCGACGAAATCAAGGGACGTATCATCGGTCGCGAAGGCCGCAATATCCGTGCGCTTGAAGCAGCCACCGGCATTGAAATCATTGTCGACGACACCCCCGAGGCCATCGTGCTTTCCGGCTTCGATCCCGTGCGCCGCGAGATCGCCCGTCTGGCCCTCCATCAGCTCGTTGCCGACGGCCGTATTCACCCGGCCCGCATCGAGGAGGTTGTAGCCAAAGTACGCAAACAGATCGAACAGGAAATCATCGAGACCGGTCAGCGCACCTGCATCGACCTCGGTATCCACGGACTGCATCCCGAACTTATCCGCCTCGTCGGCAAGATGAAATACCGTTCGAGCTACGGCCAGAATCTGCTCCAGCACTCACGCGAGACAGCCAACCTCTGCGCCGTAATGGCCTCCGAACTGGGGCTGAATCCCAAGAAAGCACGCCGTGCCGGCCTTCTGCACGACATCGGCAAAGTGCCCGACGAAGAACCCGAACTCCCCCATGCACTCCTCGGCATGAAACTTGCCGAAAAATATAAGGAAAAACCGGAAATCTGCAACGCCATCGGCGCCCACCACGACGAAGTGGAACAGACTTCGCTTCTCGCACCCATCGTGCAGGTATGCGACGCCATTTCAGGCGCCCGTCCGGGCGCCCGCCGCGAAATCGTCGAGGCCTACATCAAGCGTCTCAACGACCTCGAACAGCTCGCACTCTCCTATCCCGGCGTAGTGAAGACCTACGCCATCCAGGCAGGCCGCGAACTCCGCGTGATCGTCGGCGCCGACAAGATAGACGATGCCGAAACCGAAAAACTCTCGGGAGAGATTGCACGCCGCATTCAGGACGAAATGACATATCCGGGCCAGGTGAAGATTACCGTAATCCGCGAAACCCGCTCGGTAAGTTTTGCCAAATAAGTCATGAGCAACGAAGACAAGCACGGAGACGACAGACTCCGCGACAACGAAGCTCAGTCGCCCGAAACAAACGCCGAGGCCACGCGTCCCGAGGCCGCCAACACGCCGAAGAAAAAATGCTGCGGCGGCTGCCAGCGCGGCAAGTTGCACAGTTTCAACTGGCTCGAAGACATTCCGGGAGGCTATGCCGACAGCGATCTGGTTGAAGTTCAGTTCAAGAACACCCGTAAAGGCTTCTACCGCAACAGCGCCCATCTTCCGCTCGAAATCGGCGATGTCGTGGCCGTGGAAGCCTCGCCCGGTCACGACATCGGCACAGTCACACTTACAGGTAAGCTCGTCGAGTTAAGCATGAGGCGTGCCGGAGTCCGTTCTGGCACCCAGGGAAGCGAAATAAAGCGTGTTTTCCGCAAGGCCAAACCAGCCGATATCGAAAAATTCGACGAGGCCCGTGCACGCGAACACGACACAATGATCCGCGCCCGCCGTATTGCCGACGATCTCAAACTCAACATGAAGATAGGCGACGTCGAATATCAGGGCGACGGCAATAAAGCCATCTTCTATTACATAGCCGACGAACGCGTCGACTTCCGCCAGCTCATCAAGATCCTTGCCGAGACTTTCAAGGTACGTATCGAAATGAAGCAGATCGGCGCACGCCAGGAAGCCGGCCGCATCGGCGGTATCGGTCCCTGCGGCCGTCCTCTGTGTTGCTCCCAATGGATGACCAATTTCGTGTCGGTAGCCACCAGCGCCGCCCGCTATCAGGACATATCGCTCAACCCGCAGAAACTTGCAGGACAGTGTGCCAAGCTGAAATGCTGTCTCAACTTCGAAGTCGACACCTATGTCGAGGCTTCGAAAAAAATGCCTCCGCGCGAAGTGAGACTCGAAACCGCTGACGCGACATATTTCCACTTCAAGAGCGACATCTTCAACCGTCTGGTAACATACTCGACCGACAAATCGCTTGCGGCAAACCTGGTGACCATCGACACCGACCGCGTGTTCGAGATCATTGCTATGAACAAGGCCGGTGAAAAGCCTCTCACGCTCATGCGCGAAGCCGACGTAAAGCCCAAAGAAAAAGGGGCTTTCGGCGATATCCTTGGCGATGACGAACTGACGCGTTTCGACAACAAAAAGAAAAAACGCAAAAACAAGAAGAAACCCAAACCAGAAGGCGCTCAGGAGCAGGAGAAAGCAGCAACGCAACCCCAGAAGCCTCAGCAGGAGCAGCCGTCTAACAAAGCCCGCAGGCCAAAGAAACCGAAAGGAGGCCAGCAGGGGCCGAAGAAACAGCAAGGCGAATGAGAATGAAAGCTACACTTCCGGCAATACTGGCGGCGGTGTCGATTCTCACCGCCTGCAACGGTCTCGTCGGTCGCGGCGACGGCGACGACAATCGCTTCAGTGCCTTCACCGATCTCCCCGGCGAAGGCTGGCTCTATACCGACCATCTCGAATTTGTACCCGATACCCTGCGCGACAGTCTGGTCAGCCGTGGTACCATGCTCATATCCGTACGACACGGAAAGGACTATCTCTACCGCAATCTGTGGCTTGAGATATCGTATGCCGACACCGACTCCACCCGCCGCGCCGATACTCTCAATATAGAACTTGCCGATGCGATGGGCCGGTGGAGAGGCCGCGGCATGGGGCTGTCGATGGAAGTACTCGATACCGTGCCAGGTCCATTTCCTCTTGCCGAGCACCGCGCAGTAAAAGTCCGCCATATCATGCGGTCGGATACGCTGACGGGTATCGAACGCATCGGTGTAGTGTATGTTCCGAATGAGTGATATGCCTTCCTTCGACAGCTATCTTTTCGACATGGACGGTACCCTTTGGGATGCCGTCGACAGTTATTGTGCAGTCTGGAACCGCACGATAGCCGACTGCAATGTGCCGGCCTCACCTGTGACCAGAGTACGCCTCGAAACCCTTATGGGGAAGCCTCTCGATCATATCTATTCCTGTCTGATCGGAGATTCGACCGACAGGAGCCTGTTCATGAGACGACTCGATGAAAACGAACGCATCATGATGCCGGTCATCGGCGGTCGTCTATATAACGGTGTAAAAGCAACTCTGCACGCACTTGCGGCCCGCGGCGCACGCCTCTTCATGGTCAGCAATTGTCAGGCCGACGGACTCCCGACCTTTATACGCTTCAATGGCCTTGAGGGATTTTTCACAGATACGCTTTCTTTCGGGAGCACGGGAAACGAAAAAGATGTGAACATTAAGTATCTCGTCGAGCGTTATAATCTCATAAGTCCCCTATACATCGGCGATACCGCCGGCGATTGCCATAGCGCCCATGCGGCAGGTGTACCTTTTGCATGGGCCACATATGGTTTCGGCCGGGATGTGAAGGACTATGAGTATAAAATAGACAATATAGAAGAACTGCTGTCATGCATTCCCTGAAAGTTCCAACAGAAATAAATCTGCTCGGTCACGACGAGCAGACACTCCGTCTGACACGCGTCTATGAAGGCATGCGTGCCGCCGGGCTTGAGGCTGCAATCGTGCGAAACCTCGCCAATATCTACTATCTCACCGGTCGCATATACCGTGGCTACATATATCTCGATACGCGCCTCGACGGCCCGCGATATTTTGTCCGTCAGCCCAATCACCTGACAGGTCGGGGAGTGCATATGATCCGCAAGCCCGAGGAGATACCTTCACGACTGGAAGAAGAAGGCATCGCCATTCCCGCCGGCATTGCCATCGAACTTGATTCCGTATGCTATTCCGAAAGCATGCGGCTCGCCAAAGCCTTCCATATGCAGGCTCCCGAAGACAATCTATCGCCTGTAATGCGCCGCGCACGCGCGGTAAAGACAAAATTCGAGCAGAAATTAATCAGGACATCCGGCATAAAGCATTCCCTCGTATACGAACGGATTCCGCACCTCTATCAGGAGGGCATGACCGACATTGAATTTCAGATAGAAATAGAGCGCGCCTCGCGTCTTGAAGGATGCCTCGGCATATTCCGTGTCGGCGGTGACGACATGGAACTGTTTATGGGCAATGTTCTTACGGGCGAAAATGCCGACACGCCGTCGCCATATGATTTCGCCATGGGAGGCGAAGGACTCGATCCGTCGCTGCCCGTCGGAGCCAACGGCACAGTCATAAAGCCGGGAATACCGGTGATGGTCGATGTCAACGGCGACTATACCGGTTATATGACCGATATGACAAGATGTTTTGTTGCGAACGAAGCCCGTGAAGAAGCCGTAAAGGCCAATCAGCTGTCAATCGAAATCTGCAAGACTCTGGCAGCCATGATGAGGCCTGGTGTAGCGGCAGCCGACCTATATAAAAAAGCGCTCTCCATGGCAGAGGAAGCCGGCATGGCCGACTCGTTCATGGGACACCGCAGCCATGCCGGATTCGTAGGCCATGGTCTGGGAATCGAGATCAACGAGGCCCCGGTCATAGCACCGCGTTCGCGCGATATTCTCGAAGCCGGTAATGTAATAGCTCTTGAACCGAAATTCGTCATTCCGGGCATGGGTGCCGTAGGAATCGAGAACACTTATATAGTTGGCGAGGAGGCTCCGGCAGAACGCGTCACAACAGCTGCCGAGCAAATTGTACTCCTCGACTGAACCACACAACAGATGAACCTTTCAGAATCACTTAAGAAAAAAATATTCAGAACTATAGGCGAACTCGCCGACGGACTTGGCCGTGAATGCTATGCCGTCGGCGGTTATGTCCGCGACCTCATCATAGGGCGTCCGTCGAAAGACATTGATTTCGTCACCGTGGGTTCGGGGATAGAACTTGCCGAAGCAGTTGCCGCCGCCCTTGGGCGCCACACATCCCTTGCAGTATACCGCACCTACGGGACTGCACAGGTAAAACACGGCGATCTCGAACTGGAATTTGTCGGCGCACGCCGTGAGTCATACCGCCGAGACTCGCGCAATCCCATAGTCGAGGACGGTACTCTTGAAGAAGACCTCGCCCGCCGCGATTTCACAATCAACGCTCTCGCCGTCCGCGTCAATACCGAAGATTTCGGTGAGGTCATCGACCGCTACAACGGTCTGGGTGACATAGAACGACGTATTATCCGGACCCCTCTCGATCCCGACATCACATTCAGCGACGATCCCCTGCGCATGATGCGTGCCATACGTTTTGCCACCCAGCTCGATTTCAAGATCCATCCCGATACTTTCGAGGCTATACGGCGCAACGCCGGACGCATCGAGATAATCACCAAAGAGCGAATAAAGGACGAACTTTTCAAGATCATGGGCGCGTCCCGCCCGTCCATAGGCTGGAAATTGCTGCTCGACAGCGGGCTGCTCCGTCTGATATTACCGGAACTTGCCCGCATGCGAGGCATCGATCTTGTCGACGGACACGCACATAAAGACAACTTCTACCACACCATGATAGTACTCGACAGTGTGGCCGAATCATCCGACAACATCTACCTCCGCTGGGCCGCACTGCTCCACGACATAGGTAAGCCAGTGACCAAACACTACGATCCCGCGCGGGGCTGGACCTTTCATAATCATAACTTCATAGGAGCAAAAATGGTGAAAACCATCTTCCGCCGCATGAAGTTTCCCCTCGGAGCCGAAATGCGATATGTGGCAAAACTTGTGGAACTCCACATGCGCCCCATAGCTCTCGTTGAAGACGAAGTGACCGACAGCGCAGTCCGTCGTCTGATTCACTATGCCGAAGAAGATCTCGATGATCTCATGATACTCGCACGTGCTGACATAACAAGCAAAGACAGCGCCCGCAAGGCCCGCTATCTGGCAAATTTCGATCTCGTAGAAGAAAAATTCCGCGCTACAAATGCCAAAGATTTCGAACGGAACCGTAAAAATCCCGTCGACGGAACAGAAATAATGGCTCTGTTCGGTCTCAGTCAAGGTCCGGAAGTAGGTTACTTCGCAAAAAATCTGAAACAGGCCATCAAAGATTGCGAAATAGACGACAATCGGGACGCCGCCTTTGCCTACCTTATAAAACTCGCTGCCGACAAAGGCATGAGCCCTCTATACGACCCCCTCGCTGCCGAAAACCAATAATCAAATCTTAATGAAAGGCCAAACAGGCAAATTTGGCAGAATCGGACACATTTTTCCCGGCTAAATGTCATACTTTTGTGGAGTAAATACAAACTCCATGAAAATCAGCAATTACTTTCTTTTTGCGGTTGCGGCTATATCGATGACCTCATGCGCCAAAACCGAATCCGTACCGTCGCCCGAAGAATGGGCGTGGCTCAACTTCGAACGCATCAGCGACTCGCCGGTTCTCGCACCGGATACAACCGTAACTTTCGAATGTCCCATGCGCGGCGAAGCCGTGAAGTGGATGGAAAGCGATGTCTTCAATCCGGCGGCCACTGTAAAAAACGACAGCATAATCGTTCTCTACCGTTCTGAAGACAATTCAGCTCAGGGAATCGGAAGCCGAACTTCTCGAATAGGGTATGCAGCTTCAACTGACGGCGTGAATTTCATATATGAGCCGGCCCCTGTACTCTATCCTGGAAATGACAGCGAAAGCGAACACGAAGTACCCGGCGGCTGCGAGGACCCCCGCGTAGCCATGACCGCCGACGGGACATATGTGATGATGTATACCCAATGGAACCGTCAGGTTCCCCGTCTTGCCGTAGCCACATCAAAAGACCTTCATAACTGGACCAAACACGGTCCCGCTTTTGCCAAAGCATACAACGGGCGTTTCGCCGACATGGCATCCAAATCCGCATCTATAATCACCCGACTTGACGGCGACCGGCAGGTAATATCCGAAATCGACGGAAAGTATATGATGTACTGGGGGGAGGAATTTGTCAATGTCGCTACTTCCGACGATCTCATCAACTGGACACCGCTCCTTGATGAGAACGGCGATCTCCTCAAAGTGATGACTCCTCGCGAAGGCAAATTCGACAGCTCGCTGACCGAATGCGGGCCTCCTGCCGTCATGACTGACCGTGGAATCCTGTTGCTATACAACGGAAAAAACGCAGCCGACGAACGCCGCGATCCTGAATATACCGCCAATACATATTGCGGAGGACAGGCCCTATTCGACAGCGCAGATCCGACGAAGCTCATAACACGACTTGACAAACCGTTCTTCATACCCGAGAGCGATTTCGAAAAAAGCGGACAGTATCCTGCCGGAACAGTATTCATCGAAGGCCTCGCCTATTATAAAGGAGACTGGTATCTCTACTACGGCTGTGCCGACTCTCTCGTCGGAGCCGCGAAAAAGCTTTGAGCTGATTCTTTCTGATTCATTTACTTCATTATATCCTTTTGTGCGAGGCGGATTGCCTCCACAAAAGGATTTTTTGTTAATTTTGCAATTATGAAGATATGCATTGTCACAAGCACACGGGCTGACTGGGGGCTTCTGATGCCTTTGGCCAAGTCGCTACGCGACGACGACAGTCTCGAAACGGCGGTCGTAGCTACCAACATGCATCTTAACGAGCACTTCGGAATGACGGTCGACGAGATAAGCGATGCCGGCTTCGAGGTGACTGCACGTGTGCCTATGAATGTCGATGGCGATGACGAGGCCTCCCGAGTGCGTGCTTCGGCAATGTGCATGGCCGGTATGGCCGAGGCTTTCAGCGCCATCGAACCCGATGCCGTGCTGTTGCTCGGCGACAGATATGAAATGCTCGCTGTGGCATCGGCGGCCGCCATAATGCGTATCCCTATAATACACATAGCAGGAGGTGCCGTAAGCGAAGGCGCCATCGACGACAGCATACGACATGCTATCACAAAGCTGTCATCACTCCACCTCACCGAAACCGAGGAATACCGCCGACGCGTGATCCAGATGGGTGAGCAACCGGACTCGGTGGTAAATACCGGCGCAATCGGCGTATGGAATGCATTGAACATCCCCCCTCTGTCAAAAGAGAATCTTGAGGACTTTCTCGACATGAATCTCAACGGGAAAGTGGCGGTGATAACCTATCATCCTGCAACCAACGACAGCTCGGCCACTCCCGTCCGCCAGGTCGAAGAAATGCTCACGGCTCTTGACGGTTTCCCTGAGTTAAAATGTATCATCACCTATCCCAACAATGATGCGGGAGGACAGTCGACTATTCCTTTGCTCGAACAGTTCGCAGCCTCGCACAAACACAGGGCGCGTGTGGTACCTTCGCTTGGCATGCTCCGCTATCAGTCGCTGCTGAAGGTAGCTTCTGTCGTGATCGGCAACTCGTCGAGCGGCATTGTCGAGGTCCCTTCAGCCGGTATTCCGACCGTCGACATCGGCATACGTCAGCGTGGACGTGCATGCGGGCCGTCGGTGATACACTGCGGTAACAGTAGCGATGAAATAATGCAGGCAATAGCCGTTGCTATGTCGGAACCGATGATTTCGATTGCGGCAAAGAGACAAAATCCGTATTACAAGCACGACACTCTCGGCCTGATGCACAATGTAATAGTAAGATTCATGCGCTCCCTGCCGGCGCCACAAAAAAAATTCTACAATATTCCATGACCCCACTATATATTATTCCGGCCCGCGGAGGGAGCAAAGGAATACCACGCAAAAACATCAAAGAACTATGCGGGCGACCGCTCATAGCCTACACTGTCGACGCCGCCATCGAAGCCCGAAAGACAACTGGCGGTACGATTCTGCTTTCGACCGACGATGCCGAGATAGCCGCTACCGTACGGAAGCTGGGGCTTGATGTGCCATACATGCGTCCGGCCATGCTTGCAACCGATACGGCCGGGAGCCGTGAGGTAATACTCGACGCGATGGACTGGGCCGACGCCAACGGAATAGCATACGACTGTGTTGTGCTCCTGCAGCCTACATCTCCATTCCGTACAACAGACGATATTCTCGACTGTATGGCTGCCTTCGGACCCGATGTCGATATGGCCGTAACAGTGACGGAGGCGCACGACAACCCATACTACAATATTTTCGAAACATCATCCGACGGCACCCTACACATAAGCAAGGGTGAGGGACAGTACACACGCCGTCAGGACGTACCCAAAGCATGGGTATACAACGGGGCGGTCTATGTCATACGCCCCGAGTCTATCCGTCGTATGCCGATGGGCGCTTTTCCGCGACGTGTCCCTTCTGTCATGCCTGCGGATCGAAGTGTGGATCTCGACAATGAACTCGACTGGCTTATCGCCGAAACCATAATGGCCCGCAAAATGTTTCTATAATTGACTTGACTATGACTACGAAACACACTATAGAGGCCAACGCAAGCATACTCGATGCCGTCAGAGCGCTCAACGCGCTTCCCGGCGGTTCGATGACACTCTTCGTGCTTGACAAAGACGGAAAAGTGACCGGAACCCTCACCGACGGCGATATACGCCGCGCCCTCATTGCCGGATTGCCACTCGACGGTCATGCCGCGGATGCGGCTTGCCGGTCTTTCCGCAGCGTACGTGTCGGCGCCATCGATCCCACCGACCTGCGCGAGTTTCGCAGTGCGGGCATCACCATGATTCCTGTTCTTGACGCCTACGGCCGTCTGGCCGATATTCTCGATCTGTCGAGCCGCCGCACGCGTCTGCCTCTCAAAGCCGTACTTATGGCCGGAGGAAAAGGCGAGCGACTGCGCCCGATGACCGAAAAGACACCCAAGCCTCTCCTTGAAATCGAAGGTAAGGCCATCATAGACTACAATATCGAGGCTCTCGCAGCATGTGGTATCGACAGTATCTTCGTGACAACGCGCTACCTCGCGGAACAGATCGAACGCCACTTCCGGAAACCCGTAGCCGGTGTGCAGGTACAATGTGTCTGCGAAGACACTCCCTGCGGCACCATCGGATCGGTCGCCCTTACCGGCGCGGCCGAAAACGACGGCGACACTCTGGTGATGAATTCCGATCTGCTTACCACCATATCGTTCGAAGACATGTATCTTCACCATCGCGATAACAAAGCCGACATCACGGTTGCGGTCGTTCCCTATCAGGTATCCGTACCCTACGCCATCCTCACACTCGACCCCGACAATCAGGCCCTCTTCACCGGTATAGAAGAAAAACCATCGTATTCCTATTACGCCAATGCAGGCATATATATCTTCTCGAACAGAATCCTGCGTCAGTTGCGCAAAGGGGTGAAATGCGATGCCACCGACCTCATCGACACGGCAATACGCCAGGGAGCGCGTACAAGCTACTTCCCCATCAAGGGCACATGGATCGACGTAGGATCACCGCTCGATTTCAGACAGGCGGCAGAGCTGATGAAACATCACAAATCCTTCACCTCCTGAAATCGCCACGAAGCTCTTTTTACTCATTACTTCTGACTTATTACTTAGCAAAATGGCTGATTCCAATTTCATAGATTACGTAAAGATACTTTGCCGTTCAGGCAAGGGCGGCGCTGGCTCGCGCCATTTCTATCGCGCCAAATATGTACCCAAGGGTGGGCCTGACGGCGGCGACGGTGGCCGCGGCGGTCACATAATCCTCAAGGGCAACCGTAACATGTGGACTCTTCTTCCCCTCAAATACCGCCGTCATATCTTCGCAGGCAACGGACAGAGCGGTTCGGGAGGACGCAGTTTCGGCAAGGACGGTGACGATGTGATCGTCGAAGTACCTTGTGGTACTGTCGTATTCGACGCCGAGACAGGCGAATTCCTGTGCGAAGTAACCGATGACGGTCAGGAAGTGAAGTTATTGCGCGGTGGACGCGGCGGCCTCGGAAACTGGCACTTCAAGAGCGCGACAAACCGTACTCCCCGCTATGCGCAGCCCGGCGAACCGGCCATAGAGCGTTCGGTAATCCTTGAGCTGAAAATGCTTGCCGATGTCGGTCTTGTCGGCTTTCCAAATGCGGGCAAGTCAACACTGCTCTCGGCTGTTTCTGCTGCAGAACCCAAAATCGCCGACTATCCCTTCACGACGATGGAACCGCAACTCGGTATTGTGTCGTACCGCGACAACCGGTCGTTCGTCATGGCCGACATCCCTGGAATCATCGAAGGCGCAAGCGAAGGCAAGGGCCTCGGTCTGCGATTCCTGCGCCATATCGAGCGTAATGCCGTTCTTCTATTCATGGTGCCGGCCGATGCCGACGACATTGCCGCCGAATACAGCATTCTCCTCCGCGAACTCGAACAGTTCAACCCCCAGCTGATGGACAAACAGCGCGTACTAGCCATATCCAAAAGCGATCTTCTCGACGACGAACTGCGCGAGGAAATAGCCAAGACCCTCCCGGAAGGGATTCCCGCCGTATTCATATCGGCTGTTACGGGTCAGGGCATTACAGAACTCAAAGATATGCTTTGGCGCGCCATTACCGACGAAAACAACCGTATTGACAACACAGATATAATACATCGCCCCCTCGACGGCCATCACCGCGTACGCGAAGAAGACGAATTCATATTCGAATACAAGCCTTCGCCCGAAGAGGAAGAGCAGGAAGCAGAAGACCTCCGCAGTATTTCGCCCGAGGCATGGGGAGATGATATAGACTGGGATGATGCCGATTACGAGGCTGACGACGAAGACGGCGATATCGAAGACACCATATCGGACGATGAAGCTTTCGGATACGAGTCGATAAACGACGATCGTCAATGATAACAATCGGACAATATTACCGTCAACTGCGTGAGGTCCTGGCTAAAACGCTCCCAAAAGGCGAAGCCGACAGCGCCGCTTCAATTGTGATGGAGGACGTAGGCGGCTACAGCCGCACTACCCTCTTCGCCGACGGCGACCGAAAACTGTCACCCTTCATGCAAGCGAAGCTCGACACCGTGGCCACGAAAATAGAAAACGGCGAACCGGTGCAGTATGCCGTTGGCCGTGCATTGTTCATGGGCAACAGCTACACGGTGACTCCAGCCGTGCTGATACCGCGTCCCGAGACAGCCGGACTCGTCGACATGATAACCGATCGCTACGGCAGCCGCAGCGATCTGCACGTGCTCGATATCGGTACCGGGTCGGGCTGTATAGCCATATCGCTTGCCCGCGCACTGCCTTTTGCCAGAATAGATGCTGTGGATATTTCCGAGGCAGCTCTCGCTGTGGCCCGCGAAAATGCAGCCAATCTCAAAGTACGGATTAATTTCGAACACGAGGACATACTGTCGGCAGAACCGCCGGTCGTGCCATGCTACGATATAATAGTAAGCAATCCGCCATATGTCACCGATAGCGAACGCGCCGACATGGATGCCCGTGTGCTCGACTACGAGCCGCTCTCGGCACTCTTCGTGCCCGACAGCGACCCGCTACGCTTCTACCGGGCCATTGCGGCCTACGCCATGAAAGCCCTTGTGCCCGGCGGCAGCCTTTTCTTCGAGATAAACCAGAATTTCGGTCCTCAGATGCAGCAATTGCTCGCCGGTGAGGGCTATACCGACATCGAAATTCTCCGTGATTTCCGCGGCAATATTCGCTACGCCATCGCCACACGTCCATGACATCCGAACAAGCCTACAACTACGCTACAACACTCTGCAATAAGGCCGAATATTGTAGTGCGGAAATATCCGCCAAACTGCGAGCCAAAGGGCTTACAACCGGTGATATCGCAGACGTGCTCGCCACTCTGCAAGCACAACGACTGATCGATGACCGGCGCTATGCCCTGGCTTTTGCACGGCAGAAATTCCGCAATCAGCACTGGGGCCGGCGAAAAATCGAAATCGAACTGCGGCGCAAACGCATAAGCGCCGAAACTATCCGCGACGCTATCGGCCAGATCAGCGAACACGACTATATCGCCGCGCTCCGGGCCATAATCGCAAAAAAAGCACGCACATATACTGCTCCGCTCGACCATGCCGCACGCACATCTATAGCGCGTTATGCCATCTCGCGCGGATTCGAGCCATCCATGGTTTTTCCGCTCATTCCACGCTGAAACGAGCGACACGATAAACCAAAAGCGGAGCAACCCTGTGATGGGACGCTCCGCTTTTGATTCTGTAGGGAGAATGAATTATTTGAGGGCTTCCTTGACGGCGTCGTTAGGAACCATTTCTTCCTTGAAGATGTAAGCGCCTGTCTTGGGCGACTTCACCATCTTGATGACCTTGCTGTAGGTACGGCCTTCGCCTTTCTGAAGCGATGCAACGGTTTTCTTTGCCATATCTTAGATTCTTATTTTATTTCTTTGTGGATGGTCATACGCTTAAGAATGGGGTTGTATTTCTTAAGCTCGAGTCTCTCGGTGGTGTTTTTGCGGTTTTTGGTAGTGATGTATCGCGATGTACCGGGCATACCGCTGGCCTTGTGCTCAGTGCATTCAAGAATCACCTGTACGCGATTGCCTTTTGCTTTCTTTGCCATTTTCTGTCAATTATTTGAGGTTAGAGGTAATAGATGTCATTCTCTTTTACATAGCCGCTCTCGCAAGCCTGCTTGAGGGCTTCGTTGAGACCGAGCTTGTTGATGGTGCGGAGTCCGGCAGCCGAAATGGTGAGGCTGATCCATGAGTCGCGTTCTACCCAATAGAACTTCTTGGTGAAGAGATTCACATTAAATTTGCGTTTGGTGCGACGTTTCGAGTGCGAAACGTTATTACCCACAATCGCTTTTTTGCCGGTGATCTGACAAATCTTTGACATGGCTGTTAATGGTTTATCGTTCTTTTTTATCTTTTATGCGTCAAGTGGTTGCAGCCGTCATCACATTCTCATATCGGCACCCGGCTGCATCTTTTCCGGACACCTTTTAAGGATGGGCCACAAAACAGAGTGCAAAGTAACGACTTTTTTTCCAAAACACCAAATAATCACGGTCTTTTGTGTTAATTTTTATCCGTATATAACTGAAATTTCGGATCCGACTGTTTTTTAAGGCTGTTCGCGGGGCTTTTTTATCTATACTTTCACTACTTTTGCAGAACTATGGAAGGAACAGTCATACGCAACACCGGCTCTCAATATATAGTGCGTCTTGATTCAGGCGCCGAGGTGCCTTGCAAGGTCAAAGGCAATTTCAGGATAAAGGGCCTTCGGACCACCAATCCGGTGGCCGTAGGCGACCGCGTCGATACCGGCGCACCAGGTCAGGACGGCGTGGCTTTCATCACAGCAGTGCTGCCACGGCGCAATTATATAATAAGGCGTTCGACAAACCTCTCGAAAGCGGCCCATATCATAGCCGCCAACCTCGATTGCGCCGTGCTTGTGGCTACTCTTGCGCACCCTTCCACTCCTCTCACATTCATAGACCGCTTCCTGGCTACAGCCGAGGCATACAATGTACCGGCAGTGCTGGTCATCAACAAGATCGACCTTCTCTCCGATCCCGAAGACCGCGAACTGCTCGAGGCCGTTCTCGGCCTTTACAGGTCGATAGGATATAAGGCTGTCGGGGTATCGGCATCCACAGGCGAAGGCATGGACAGTCTTCGCGAAATCCTTTCGGGAAAGACAAGTCTAATGTCGGGTAACTCAGGTGTTGGCAAGACCACACTCATCAATGCACTCATACCCGGCCTCGACCTGCGTACCGGCGAAATATCGGCCGCACACGACACCGGCATGCACACCACCACATTCTCCGAGATGTTCGATCTGCCCGGCGGAGGCGAAATCATCGACACACCCGGAGTACGCGGCTTCGGCACTGTCGAATTCGCGACCGAAGAAGTAGGACATTATTTCCCTGAAATATTCAGACTGTCGGAGGAATGCCGCTTCGGAAACTGCACTCACACCCATGAGCCCGGTTGCGCCGTACTCGAAGCTCTCGACCAACAACGCATAGCCCAGAGCCGCTACGCCTCCTATCTCAGCATACTCGACGAAACCCGCGAAGGCGCCGACAAATACCGCAAGCCCTTTTGATACATTAGGCAGACAGACAATCAGGCTGACGAGTAGTTCCGTTTACCGAATTTAAACAATAAACGGTGCTCCAGTCAGCCCAACAAACCGATTTCGATGGCCTGAGCCAATTGATCGGGGCATGAGGTACCGCGGCCGCGGCAGTCGATGCCGCGCAGACGCGCTACGGTTTCGGCAGCATCCGCACCTTCACAGAGAATAGCCACGCCGTGAGTATTGCCCGGGCAACCGCCGGTAAATCCGACATTATGCAGTTTGCCCTCGGCGTCTATCTCGAAATTGATACGTTTGGAGCACACTCCGCAAGGAGTGAAATCGACGTGCTTAACACCGTCTGATGTCTTTTCTACCATAATAGTGCTGAATAAAAAAAGAATTATGAATCAAGAATGAACAATTCAAAATCCATAATTCAAAGTCTTAAAAAAGTACCCGAAGTGGGACTCGAACCCACACAGCCTAATGGCCAAGGGATTTTAAGTCCCTCGTGTCTACCATTCCACCATTCGGGCTAATAGACACGGCAAAGTTAAGCATTTTCCCGCAATCCGCCAATAAAAAATACAGCTTTCACTTTTGGGACTTTCGGCGAACTCGGAATCACAATTTTGAACCAAACTCAAAAAGCAACCATATTGAAGTTCTGACCTCGGCGCCAGCTCAAAACAATAGTAAGTTTGATCTTGTTTTAGAGAACACCAACATATAATGATCTAAGATATATATAATTCACCGAACTCCTCGCTGACATTTGACTTTTCTGATTAAATTAATGCGGAATTATTTCTTTAATTCGGAAATTGACCCTATATTTGCATACACATTTATCCTAAGGGCAACTATCAACTAACATTGATCGTAAATAGCCAACATATTAAATAATTAAAAACAATATGGCACAACGCAAACTGAAAATCCGCGACCTGACACTTCGCGACGGACAGCAATCGCTCTTCGCAACACGTCTGAGCCAGGCTGAAATCGACAAGCTGCTTCCCTACTACGAGAACGCCGGTTTCTACATCATGGAAGTATGGGGCGGCGCAGTTCCCGACTCCGTAATGCGCTATCTCGGCGAATCGCCCTGGGATCGTCTGCGCATCATCTCGAAGGCCATGAAGGGAAAATCGCTGCTTTCGGCTCTCTCGCGTGGCAGAAACCTCTTCGGCTATGTGCCCTACCCCGACTATGTGCTCGAAGGTTTCTATAAAGAAGCTATCGCCAACGGTCTGAATGTGATGCGTATCTTCGATGCCCTCAACGACATCGACAATGTGCGCGAATCCATCCGCCTCATCAACGAGCTTGGCGGTATCGCCGACGGCGCCGTATGCTACACCGTCGATCCCAAGACCGAGGAAGGTCCCAAGCCCGGTTTCTTCGGCCGCCTCTTCGGCAAGAAGGCCGCTGAACCCGAAAAGATATTCACCGACGAATACTTCGTCGAAAAAGCCGTCGAGATGGAACGCCTCGGCGCAAAGATAATCACCCTCAAAGACATGGCCGGACTTGTAAATCCGCTCCGTGCCGCCTCGATTATCTCCAAGCTCAAAGCGGCCCTCAAGGTGCCCGTCGACTTCCACACCCACTGTACTCCCGGCTACGGTCTTGCCTCAAGCGTAATGGCCATCATCAACGGCGTCGACATTCTCGACACCAACATATGGTGGTTCGGAGGTGGTTCGGCAGCACCCGCTATCGAACTTATATACATCTTTGCCAAGAAACTTGGCGTTGAGGTGGAAGCCAACATGGAAGCCGTAGGCGAAATCCGCAAGAACCTTCTTGCCGCACGTCGCTCTTTGGCCGCATTCGACCTCCACAAAGATCACATGCAGCGCGACTTCGATCCTCTTCACGACACCCTTCCCGCCGAAATCGACGCTCAGTTCGACCGCGCCATCGCAGCCGCCAAGGCCCTCAACGAAGAGGAACTCCTCGACGCCTGTCACGCAATCGAAGCATATTTCGGCTTCCCCAAGCCCAACGAAATCGTCAAGAACGCCGAAGTTCCCGGCGGCATGTACTCCAACATGGTAGCCCAGCTCAAGGCTCTCGGTGCCGACGACCTCCTCGAAGACGCCATGAAGCTTATCCCCATGGTTCGCCGCGATGCAGGCCTTGTGCCTCTGGTGACTCCGACCAGCCAGATCGTAGGCTCACAGGCCGTCAGCGTGGCTCTCGACCGCAAGAAAGGCAATCCCGACTATTCCAACCCCTCGAACCAGTTCATTTCGCTCGTAAAAGGCGAATATGGCCACACTCCGGTACCCGTGGATCCCGCTTTCCGCGAAAAAATCACCGGCAGCCCTGTCGAGAAGCCCTATGATGTAAGTTCGTACAAAAAACCGGCCAACCCGACGCTCCCCGAATACGGCAACGTACCTCTGGCAGCCAACCGCGAGGAGGAACTTCTGCTTGAACTTCTGCCAAATGTGGCCAACGGCTTCCTCCGCAAACTCCGCGCTGATGAATACAACGCCAAGAAAGCAGCCGAAGCTCCCGTAGCAGAAGTGAAAGAAGAGGTAAAAGAGGAACAAGCTCCCATTACCGGCCCCACTCTGAAAGCTCCTATGGGCGGCCGTATCATATCGGTCGACGTAGCTCCGGGCGACGCCGTCAAGAAAGGCCAGGTTCTCCTCGTATACGAGGCAATGAAGATGGAAAACGATGTAACAGCCGAAAAAGATCAGGTTGTAAAGCGCATATTCGTCCGTCCCGACGAAGTTGTCGGCACCGACGCCGTTCTCATCGAATTTGAATAATAACCATATTCCCGATATAACAGAAAACGCCCGGAGTGAAACCAGCTCCGGGCGTTTTTTCTGCGCGATTGTATATAAAATTCAGAAACTGTTTAGTATCTTTGCGACTGCAGACCGCCAGGCAGAAGTCCGGTCACGGGCTAAGCGGGAGGGATGCGACAACATTAGTAAAAAGGCGTTTACTCGACGCTCTTTTCTGACACTCTGAAACCTGGAAAATTTCTAATTGCAGTCAGAAATGAGACAGCGGTAGATGTCCTTATGTGGATATGTAAATCTTCACCACAGACCGACGCGAGAGCGCCGCTTTATGGCGTATATACACATATTCTGCGTGAGGCTTCTGCACTGTCCGTTCGACTGCGATGGGCAATTCCAGGGCCTCAGAGTGTAGAACGGGCTGTAAGGTATGGTTCTCACGCTTTTTTTATACACCGACCTCATGCCTGAGCAGAGAACCCGACGGCTTATCTCTCTTCATGGGCAACAATAAACGCCTCAGACCAAACACAAGCCATACTCTTCAGAAAGGAAACAAAGCGACCCCAGTGTCCGTCGCCGACAAATATTCCCGCGGCATCGAGCTGATCGATGCCGGCTTCATCATTATTGCCGTAAAGAAATATTCCACCAGATAATATCTCTCCATTATAATCTTTCGCGACAGAATCAAATGCAGTCCGCTCACGCGCCTGCATTTGATTCTTTTTTTCTAATACCGACATAAATAAAGCGCCGGGCGGCTTTGAGACCGTCCGGCACCTGATTGTATAGGATTAGAAATTATAATCAGTCGTTGACTACTTCTACGTCCATCACGGCGGGAGCCGCGCCGACATATTCGTTGAGAATATCGGTATCGTCTTCGGTGCTGCCTACGACAATGCTCTCGTATTCGCGCAGACCGGTACCGGCAGGTATGAGGTGGCCGCAGATCACGTTCTCCTTCATGCCCTCGAGAGTATCGCTCTTGCCCTGGATAGCGGCTTCGTTGAGCACCTTGGTTGTTTCCTGGAAGGAAGCGGCCGAGATGAAGCTCGAAGTCTGGAGGGCGCTGCGGGTGATACCCTGAAGAATCTGCTCGGAGGTAGCGGGCTGAGCGTCGCGGACAACAACCTGACGGAGATCACGCTGTTTGAGCAGCGAGTTTTCGTCGCGCAGACGGCGCGCGGTGATGATCTGACCCTGCTGCAGTGTTTCGCTGTCGCCGGCGTCTTCGACCACCTTCTTGCCCCAGATACGGTCGTTTTCGTCCATGAAGTCGCGCTTGTCGACGATCTGCTCCTCGAGGAAGTTGGTATCGCCTGCATCGAGGATCTTCACCTTGCGCATCATCTGGCGTACGATCACCTCGAAATGCTTGTCGTTGATCTTCACACCCTGCATGCGGTATACGTCCTGAACCTCGTTGACAATGTATTCCTGAACAGCTGTCGGACCCATTATGTTGAGGATATCGGCCGGAGTGATGGCACCGTCGGACAAAGGTGTGCCGGCACGCACGAAGTCGTTTTCCTGCACGAGGATCTGCTTCGACAGAGGCACGAGATATTTCTTGGGCTCGCCGAACTTGGGCACAACGGTGATTTCGCGGTTACCGCGCTTGACTTTGCCGAACTTGACCTGACCGTCGACTTCCGACACGATTGCGGGATTCGACGGGTTGCGAGCCTCGAAGAGCTCGGTCACACGGGGGAGACCGCCCGTGATGTCACCGGCGCCGCCGGTGGCTCGGGTAATCTTGGCGAAGGTCTCGCCGGGCTTGATTTCCTCACCTTCCTTATGGATAAGGTGGGCGCCCACAGGAAGCGAATATGTGGCAAGTGTTTCGCCTGCGGCACCGAGGATCTCGACGGAGGGCACATGCTGGCGGTCGCGGCTTTCGATGATCACGCGGTCTTCAGTCTGATGCGAACCGTCGGAATCAACACGGTATGTAACGTTCTCGATAAGGTCTACATAGTGGATCTTACCGGCAGCCTCGGCAACGATAACGGCGTTGAAGGGGTCCCATTCGCAGATAACATCGCCGCTGGTGATCTCGTCGCCGTTGTTGAAGAACAGCTTCGAACCGTAAGGAATGCTTGCCGACATCAGGGCCATGCCTGTAGTATTGTCGATGATTCGCATTTCAGCAAGACGGCCTACGACAACCTTTGTGCCGTCCTCGCTGTCGACAGTACGGAGTTCCTCGATTTCGAGTTTACCGTTATACTTCGAGGTGAGTTTCGACACGGCCGAGATATTCGTTGCCACACCACCGACGTGGAATGTACGGAGGGTAAGCTGTGTACCCGGCTCACCGATCGACTGTGCGGCGATCACGCCGACAGCTTCGCCTTTCTGCACCATGCGGCTCTTGGAGAGGTCGCGGCCGTAGCACTTGGCGCAGACACCGCGTTTGCTCTCGCAGGTGAGGACAGAACGGATCTCGACACTTTCGATAGGAGATGCGTCGATACGGTCGGCAGCGGCATCTTTGATTTCCTCGCCGGCAGCCACGATAAGCTCGCCGGTCTGGGGGTCGATAATATCGTGAACGGACACACGGCCGAGGATACGCTCGCCGAGCGAGGCGACAACCTCATCGTTGTTCTTGATGGCGGTGCAGACAAGGCCTCGGAGAGTGCCGCAGTCTTCTTCGTTGATGATGACGTCGTGGGCGACATCGACCAGACGGCGAGTAAGATAACCGGCGTCTGCAGTCTTGAGGGCCGTGTCGGCAAGACCCTTACGGGCACCGTGAGTAGAGATGAAGTATTCGAGCACCGAAAGACCTTCCTTGAAGTTCGCGAGAATCGGGTTCTCGATGATCTGGCCGCCTTCGGCACCGGCTTTCTGAGGCTTGGCCATAAGACCACGCATGCCGGCGAGCTGACGGATCTGGTCCTTGGAACCACGGGCACCCGAATCGAGCATCATATAGATGGCGTTGAAGCCCTGATTTGCCTCGGCCATCTGCTTCATGAGGATATTGGTAAGGCGTGCGTTGACCTGTGTCCAGATATCGATGATCTGCTGATAGCGTTCCTTATCGGAAATGAAGCCCATCTGATAGTTTTCCATCACCTCTTCCACCTGCTTGTAACCGTCGGATACGATCTGCTCTTTCTCTTCGGGGATAAGCACATCACCGAGGTTGAACGACAGACCGCCCTGGAATGCCATGCGGTAGCCGAGGTTCTTCACATCATCGAGGAACTTGGCCGAACGGGGAATACCGCAACGCTTGATAACGGCGGAGATGACGTCGCGGAGCGATTTTTTCGAAAGAATCTTGTTGATGTAGCCGATTTCCTTGGGCACATACTCGTTCACCATCACGCGACCGACAGATGTGTCTTTCACAAGATGACGGATCGGATTGCCGTTTTCGTCCACATCGTCAACCATCACGTTGATGGGGGCGTGGAGAGTAACGCGGCCCTCGTTGTAGGCGATAGTGGCTTCTTCAGGACCATAGAATGTGTGACCTTCACCCTTGTCGCCGCGGCGGAGCTTGGTGATGTAGTACAGACCGAGAACCATGTCCTGCGAAGGCACAGTGATAGGTGCGCCGTTGGCAGGGTTAAGGATATTGTGCGAGCCGAGCATGAGCATCTGAGCCTCGAGCACGGCTTCGTTGCCGAGAGGAAGATGGACGGCCATCTGGTCGCCGTCGAAGTCGGCGTTGAACGCCGTACATGCGAGCGGGTGGAGCTGGATTGCCTTGCCTTCGATGAGCTTGGGCTGGAATGCCTGGATACCGAGACGGTGAAGGGTCGGGGCTCGGTTGAGCAGCACGGGATGACCTTTCATCACATACTCGAGGATGTCCCATACGACAGGCTCCTTGCGGTCGACGATCTTCTTGGCGCTCTTGACGGTCTTCACG
>ERZ836877.1954-NODE-1954-length-29177-cov-20.889019_pt1 | contig 29177 bp, 18 predicted proteins | sample MGYA00519469_ERZ836877 | MGnify/ENA primary metagenome ERZ836877 (study PRJEB31850, sample SAMEA3708809) | human gut metagenome | biome: human gut; feature: human-associated habitat; material: faeces | place: China | collected 2014 ... | reverse complement strand
TCTGCTCCGGGACTGCGACCCATAATTTAACGTTGCTTTTTAAACAACTTCTAAATCAGACATTATCATGAGCCACAATATAAACAGGCGGGAATTCCTCCGCCGCATCGGAATCGGTTCGGTGGCCGCCACCGGATTGGTAATGACAGGCTGCTCTTCAAGAAAGGAGACGTTGGCCACCGAAGGAACGGAATCGGGTCCTATCCCTACCGATAAGATGACATACCGCACTAATCCCAAGACTGGAGAGAAAGTGTCGTTGCTCGGCTACGGTTGCATGCGCTGGCCCACAAAACCTGGAAAAGACAAAGACGGGAATCCGGAGGAGGAACTTGATCAGGAGGCCATCAACAGTCTTGTTGACGAGGCTATGGCACATGGCGTGAACTATTTCGACACATCGCCGGCCTATTGCCGAGGAAAATCGGAAGAGGCCACGGGCATAGCCCTGAGCCGACATCCCCGTTCTTCGTATTATATCGCCACGAAGCTCTCTAATTTCGCACCCGAATCGCAGACAAGAGAGGCGTCGATAAAGATGTACAGAGATTCGATGCGCTATCTCCAGACAGATTATATCGACTATCTGTTGCTGCATGCTGTCGGTGGAGGGGGAATGGAAAATCTTCATCAAAGGTATCTCGACAACGGCATCCTTGATTTCCTTATGGAGGAGAGGGAGGCCGGAAGGATCAGAAACCTTGGCTTCTCTTACCATGGCGACATAGAGGTGTTTGACTGGTTGCTCGCCAACCATGATAAATATAAGTGGGACTTCGTGCAGATCCAGATGAACTATCTCGACTGGGAGCATTCGAAGGATATGAATCCTCGCAACACCAACGCGGTTTATCTCTATGATGAGCTTGCAAAGAGAAAGATCCCTGTTGTGATAATGGAGCCTCTCCTCGGCGGACGCCTTTCTAATCTTCCCGACCACATAGTGGCGCGCTTGAAGGAAGCGGAGCCGGAGAAGAGTGTGGCGTCGTGGGCATTCCGGTTCTGCGGCACATATCCCGAGGTGCTCACAGTGCTCAGCGGTATGACCTACAAGGAACATCTTGAGGATAATCTCCGCTCATTCTGTCCTTTGAAACCGTTGACCGACAGTGAGCTTAAGTTTCTTCATGACACGGCCGGACTCATCGCGCAGTATCCCACAGTGCCATGCAATGACTGTAAATACTGCATGCCCTGTCCCTATGGCATCGACATTCCGGGTGTGCTCCTGCATTATAATAAGTGTGTCAACGAGGGTAATGTCACGGAGTCTACGGCCGATCCTAAATATGCCGAGGCGAGGAGGGCCTTTCTTGTCGGTTATGACCGTTCGGTTCCGCGTTTGCGCCAGGCCAGCCACTGCATAGGATGCCGCCAGTGTGTGGAGCATTGTCCCCAGGGCATAAGAATTCCTCGCGAACTCCATCGCATTGACAAGTATGTGGAGGAACTCAAGCGCAACGAGGCATGACGTGTGCCGGGCTTGCGAGGTGAATGAATTATCGCGGAGAAGCCAATAACAGTATTGGCTTCTCCGTTACAGAAATATATATTGATATTTAAGAAACGAAAAAATGATTGGTTTTTACAATATGCTTGGTTTTATCGGTGGCGTAGGTTTTCAGGAGGTGCTCCTTATCGCGCTTGTCGTGCTCCTCTTTTTCGGAGGGAAGAAGATCCCCGAGTTAATGAAGGGGCTCGGTAAAGGGGTGAAATCGTTCAAAGACGGAATGCGCGATGTCGAGAATGAGGTTAAGGCTCCTGTTGAGGAGATGAAGGAGGCTGACAAGGATAAAAAGTGACATGGAGGATACCCAACAGAGTTTTTGGGACCATCTCGATGAACTGCGCAGGGTCATATTCCGTATATTGGGTGTGGCCCTGGCGTTTGCTGTCGTGGCGTTCATATTCCGTGATGAACTGTTTGCTGTGGTTCTCGCTCCCAAGGAAGACTGTTTTATCACCTATCGGCTTTTGAGTCGTCTTGCGTCGGTGTTTTCCGGAAGCGCTGCGGAGTCTTTCGATGTGCCGCTTATCAACACCGGGCTCGCCATGCAGTTTGTCATCCATATGAAGATAGCGTTCGCCGCCGGAGTGGTGTGCGCTTCTCCATATATTATATATCAGCTTTTCCGGTTTGTCTCGCCGGCATTGTATGCCGATGAGCGCAGATACGCGGTCCGGGTCGTGGGAGGGGGCTACCTGATGTTTATCATAGGTATGGCTGTGAGCTACTTCCTTATTTTTCCTCTCACATTCCGTTTTCTTGGCACCTATCAGGTCAGTTCCGATGTGGCGAATCTGATCTCTCTCGAATCATATGTGGAGGTGCTTGTGATGATGTCGGTGGCGATGGGGATAGTTTTCGAGATGCCTGTCGTGGCGTGGCTTTTCGCAAGACTTGGTTTTCTCAACGACACTTTCATGCGGCGTTACCGCCGGCATGCCATAGTGGTGATATTGATTGTCGCTGCCGTGATCACTCCCACGAGCGATATCTTCACTCTTCTCGCCGTCTCTCTTCCTATGTGGCTGCTTTATGAAGGAAGCATACATCTTGTCGCCCGCACGCACCCTGTCAGTCGGGAGCCGGAATGATTGTCCCGTGCTCAGTCGCTTAGAAACTTTGCGAATTCTGCGGGAATGGGAGCGTTGACAGAGATTGGCTCTTTGGAGACTGGATGAACGAATTCGATGTGGCGTGCGAGCAGGGAGATCCCTCCGTCGGGGTTGCTGCGGCGCGCTCCATACTTCAGGTCTCCTTTTATGGGGTGGCCGATGTTGGAGAGCTGTGCGCGGATCTGGTGCTTGCGGCCTGTGAGAAGATTGATTTCAAGGAGTGTGTATCTGTCGCCGCGCGCGATTGTCTTGTATTTTAGGATGCTTTTCTTTGCATCTGTGGCTCCCGCACGAGCCACGAATGTCTTGTTGATCCTTCCGTCGCTCACCAGCATATCGGTGAGTGTGTCTTCCTCCTTCTCGGGATGTCCTTCCACGAGCGCCCAGTAGGTCTTATGTATCTCTCCCTTGCGGAGCATGTCGTTGAGGCGCGTGAGGGCCTTTGATGTCTTGGCGAACACCACGACCCCGGCAACCGGGCGGTCTATGCGGTGCACTACACCGCAGAACACGTTTCCGGGCTTATTGTATTTCTCTTTGAGATATTGTTTGATTGTCTCCGACAGGGGGGTGTCGCCGGTCTTGTCGCCTTGCACGATCTCTCCGGCACGTTTGTCGACAATTATTATATGATTGTCTTCGTAGAGAGGAGTCATCTGTAATGGTAATTGACAGTTGGTTGTTTTTAATGATGTGGGCCACTGCATGGCGTTATGTGTGGTTGCCGCATTAAAAAAGCCGATTCCAAAGGAACCGGCTTTTCTGGTGGCGGGGGCAGGACTCGAACCTACGACCTTTGGGTTATGAGCCCAACGAGCTACCACTGCTCCACCCCGCGGTGTTGATTTCGAGTGCAAAATTACTGCTTTTCCGGATATCTGCCAAATATTTCAATGAAAATTTTCAATGGATTAGTGTTAAAATAAGTAAACGATGTTATATGTGTTTGAAGAATAGGATAATACTGATGTGTGCTTGCTACGGTGTTTTTTAAGCTATCGAAAATTATTTTCGAAAAATGCCGGAAGAGTGGAAAAGTTTTGTTAAATTTGCTCAGAATTTGGTCAGATGTGCAATTTCTGGCTTGTCCCGTATCATTACATGAGTCCTCGGCAGCCTTTAATTGCAATATGGTCAGTAATTATTATACTAAATTCCCCTTTGCGTCATGGTGATGAAAACCCGCGATAAATTCATAGAAGTGGCAAGGCAGCTTTTCGCCAGAAAAGGTGTCGAGAACACAACCATGAACGATATCGCCTCGGCTTCCGACAAAGGACGTCGCACTATATATACTTATTTCAAGAGCAAGCGCGACATTTTCAATGCCGTGATTGAGAGTGAGACCGACCAGATCCTCAACCGCCTTCGCCATATCGTGGCCCAGTCGTCGACTCCGGAAGAGAAACTCAAGGACTATATCGATTGCCGTTTCGAGGCCATGAAGGAGATAGTGTCGCGCAACGGGTCGCTCCGCGCGGGTTTCTTCAGGGATGTGAGGAAGGTTGACCGCGCGCGCAAGATAATTACTCGGAAGGAGACGGCTCTGCTCCGCGACATCCTTCAGGAAGGTGTCGACAAGGGGGAGTTTGAGATTTCCAACGTCAATCAGTTCTCTGTGGTCGTGACGCAGGCCATACACGGTCTGGACGTGCCTTATATCAGAGACAATCTCTCTGACGAGGGTATCGACAAGGCTATGCTGAAGAAGTATATTTCCGACCTGATCATCAACAGTGTCAGGAAGCGCTGACGGTATATCCCGTTATGGTATAAGTATTAAGGAAGAAATAGAAAAACAGAATATGTACATCAACTCAATGGGCCATTACGTGCCCTCCGCAAGAATCACGAACGATTATTTTGAAAAGATAAACGGGCTGACCTCCGACTGGATCGTGCAGCGCACCGGCATCCACAGTCGGTCGAAAGCGGCCGCCGACGAGAATTCCGACAGCATGGCCCTGGCTGCCATCGACGATGCGCTCACACGTCTGCCATACGACATCAAGGAGGTGGATCTTATCGTGGCTGCCTGCTATTCCATTTACGATACTGTGGCTACTCCTGCTCATGTGGCCCAGCAGCACTATGGCATACACGGGGCAAAAGCTGTTTACGCCTCTGCCGCGTGCTCCTCGTTTATCAACGGTCTTGAGATAATAGAAGGTTATTTTGCTTCAGGCAAGGCCACAAAGGCTTTGCTCATTTGCTCTGAGCACAACACATATTACAGCAACGATAAGGATCCTAAGGCCGGTCATCTTTGGGGCGACGCGGCTGTGGCATATTTCATCAGCAAGGAGCGTCAGAGTGAGAATGATGTGGAGATCCTTGATATCTTCACCGAGGGTCTCGGCGATGTGGGCAAAGGTCCGGAAGGTGTGAAGCTGCGTCCCGGCGAAGACGGCATATCCATGCCCGATGGCCGCGATGTCTTCATGAACGCCTGCAAATACATGATCTACGCGCTGCGCCACTCGCTTGAGCATACCGGCCTGAAGATTGAGGATATCGACAAGCTCATATGCCATCAGGCCAATAAGCGCATAGTGGCGCAGGTGGCCCACATGCTCGATAAGCCGCTCGATGATTTTCTCAACAACATCGAGACTCTCGGCAACACCGGCTCCGCCTCCGTCGCGCTCGTGCTCTCGCAGAACGCTCCCAATTTCAAGAAAGGCGACAAGGCTGCACTGATGGTGTTCGGCGGCGGCTATTCATGCGGATGCTTCATTGTCCGATTCTGACGGGCGTCGAGGTCGCTCGGATATTTTCGCGGGAAGCCCTGAGGGAATCTTCTGCCGGATAAATGTCCGGACTGATCGGTGGTCAGTCTTTGCTGTGGATAGGAATGGAAAGTTTATCAGACATAACCATTAAGAAACAATATAGAAAATGAAATTACTTGAAGGAAAAACAGCCCTTATCACAGGCGCTGCCCGTGGCATCGGCAAGGCCATAGCTCTTAAATTCGCCGCGGAAGGCGCCAACATCGCGTTTACCGATCTTGTCATCGATGAGAATGGAAAGAAGACCGAGGAGGAGATCGCCGCCTACGGCGTTAAATGCAAAGGCTACGCGTCGAACGCCGCAAGCTTCGAGGATACAGAGAAGGTCGTGGCTCAGGTGAAAGAGGATTTCGGTTCGATCGATGTCCTGGTCAACAATGCAGGCATCACTAAAGACGGCCTCATGATGCGCATGAGCGAGAGCCAGTGGGACGCCGTGATCGCTGTCAACCTCAAGTCGGCTTTCAACTTCATCCATGCCGTTCTCCCCATCATGATGCGTCAGCGTGGCGGATCTATCATCAACATGGCTTCTGTCGTAGGTGTTCACGGAAATGCCGGACAGGCCAACTATGCCGCCTCGAAGGCTGGCCTCATAGCTCTTGCGAAGAGCATCGCGCAGGAGGTGGGATCACGTGGCATCCGTGCCAACGCCATTGCTCCCGGATTCATCGAGACGGCAATGACTGCCGCGCTCCCCGACGCTGTTCGCGAGGAATGGACAAAGAAGATACCTCTGCGCCGCGGAGGCAAGCCTGAGGATATCGCCGATGTGGCAACATTCCTGGCTTCCGACATGTCGAGCTATGTATCCGGACAGGTGATCCAGGTCGACGGCGGAATGAATATGTAATCTGTCAATAATGGAGAAATACGCGATAATCGTTGCTGGAGGGGAGGGTACCCGTTTAGGGGGTGCCCTCCCCAAGCAATTCAGGGAGGTTGCCGGGCGTCCCCTTTTATGGTGGTCGGTGAAGGCTTTCTCCGACGAGGATCCTGCCACGCGGATCATACTCGTGCTCCCGCAGAGGTTTTTCGGCCTTTGGCAGCAATTGCAGACGGAGCTTCCTGAAGAAGACCGGTTGCCGCATTCTGTTGTGGCCGGAGGTGCCTCGCGCACTGAGTCTGTGAAAAACGGACTGAGGGTGGTTCCCGACGGCGAAGAATGTCTTGTGGCTGTTCACGATGCTGCCCGTCCGCTGCTGACATCAGCAATGATATCCCGCGGATGGGAGACGGCCGCGAGGCATGGGGGTGCGATTCCAGCCATCCCCGTCACGGATTCTCTGCGCCGTGTCGAAGGGGAGACGAGCCGGGCTGTAGACCGGAGCGCATTTGTCGCCGTGCAGACTCCGCAGGTTTTCCGTGCGCGGTTGTTGAAAGAGGCTTACGCCGCTCATCCGGACGCTGTCTATTCCGACGATGCCACCGCATTCGAGGCTTACGGAAAGATCCCGGTGCTATTCGAGGGTAGCACCGACAATATGAAAGTGACCAATCCCGGCGATCTGGAGATTGCCGCGTTGCTTATAGGGAGACGCTGATCCATGCTTGAGCGTGTTTTTAATATTGCTCCGGGTGTCGTTGGCGGTTTTGTGGCTCCGGCCTGTGGTGAAGGTGATGCCGCGGAGAGATATGGAATAGTATGTCCCTGTCAGACCCACACTGCGAATGTAGGCATCCTTTCTCATCCCGGAGAATCATTTCCTGAGACCGATGCCATCGTGACTCGCCTCAAAGGTGTGAGGATAGGTGTGCGCACTGCCGATTGTGTCCCTGTCGTCCTCTATGCTCCCGGGGCGGATGTCATTGCCGTTGTCCACGCGGGATGGAAGGGCACTCTTGCAGGTATTGTGAGGGAGACACTCGGTGTGATGTCCCGTCTTGGAGCAGACATGGAGGATGTGCTGGCATTTTTCGGGCCTTCCATATGCTGCGGCTGTTTCGAGGTCGCGCCCGAGCTTGCCACACTGTTCGTCTCGCATGGTTTCGGCCCCTGCGTGGACACTGCCGGTTTCGCCGATCCCCTCACGGGTGAGCCCATGGATGCCGCGCGTCCCCATATTAATCTTGAGGAATGCAACGTCATTCTGCTCCGCCGGGCGGGGGTGGCTGAAGCCAATATCCGAAGATCGGGCATATGCACCCGGCATTCCTGCCTTCCCGACGGATGCGGCGGTGTTTCCCGGCTTCCGTCATGGCGCCGTGAAAACGGAACTACACGCAGAATCGTGACCTGGATAGGTCTCGGCATTTGATGCAACATAACAGATAGGAACCTACACGAATACATGCCCGGATTTCTTGACACCGACATAAAATTCCTGAAAGGGGTTGGGGCGACTCGCGCCAAAACGCTTGCCTCAGAACTGGAGATCGCCACATTCCGCGACCTCCTTTTCAACTTCCCGTTCCGCCATATCGACAGAAGCCGCTTCTATACCATCGGGGAACTAAGCGGCGACGACCTTCCGGCTCTTCAGATCAAAGGACGTTTCATCAGTTTCTCGAAAGAGGGGGAAGGGGCGAAGCAGCGTTTGTCCGGCATATTCAGCGACGGTCGCAAATTGATGGAATGTGTGTGGTTCTCGAAGATACAGTATATTGCCGGTTCTCTGAAAACCGGTGTCGACTACGTGATTTTCGGAAAGCCTAATCTGTTCCGTAATGCCTACTCCATGGTGCATCCCGAGGTCGAGGCATATGATCCGTCGAAACCTCCTACCGGTTTCCGCGGGGTCTATTCCGTGACGGAGACGATGCGCAAGAAGGGCTTCACAACCCGGCTTATGCAGAACCTGGTGAGCAATCTCTTTGCCAATACGGGATATGCCACGGTCGAGGAGACCCTTCCTGAAGAGATCGTGAGATGGTGTTCGCTCATGCCGCTCCGTGATGCTCTTCGACAGATGCACTTCCCTGACAATGCGCATGCCCTCCGGAAGGCCACTGAGCGCATGAAATTCGAGGAGCTCTTTTATGTGGAGGCCCACATCCTCCGTTTCTCCATGGAGAGAGGCTCGAGGATTCCGGGATATGTGTTCCGCACGATCGGGGAGAAGTTCAATGGATTCTATTTCAATGTGCTCCCCTTTGAACTTACCGGCGCCCAGAAGCGCGTGCTGAAGGAGATCCGTGCCGATATGAAGACCGGAAGGCAGATGAACCGTCTGCTGCAGGGTGATGTCGGATCCGGAAAGACTATGGTGGCGTTCATGTCGATGCTTATGGCTGTCGACAACGGTTGCCAGGGTGCGCTTATGGCACCTACCGAGATCCTTGCCACCCAGCATTATGAGACCCTTTGCGGATGGGCGGCGCCGATAGGGGTGAGGGTGGAACTCCTCACCGGGAGCACACGCGCCGCGAAGAGGAAGGAGATCCATGCCGCCCTCGAATCGGGCGATATCGACATAATCGTCGGCACCCACGCCCTCATAGAAGATACTGTGGTCTTCAGGCGTCTCGGACTGGCGGTGATCGATGAACAGCATCGTTTCGGAGTGGCGCAGAGGGCCAGGATGTGGCGCAAGAACAGTGTCGCTCCCCATGTGCTCGTGATGACTGCCACTCCCATTCCACGCACTCTTGCAATGACTGTCTACGGCGATCTTGAGGTGTCGGTTATCGACGAACTCCCTCCGGGACGCAAGCCTGTCACCACTTTGCTCCGATATGACACGAACCGTCATGAGGTGGACCGTCTCATAGGTTCCCAGCTACGGGAGGGTCGTCAGGTCTATATAGTCTATCCTCTTATCGAGGAGAACGAGAAACTTGAACTCAAGAGTCTTGAGGAGGGTTATAAACGCACGTGCGAGACTTTTCCCAGCTACCGTGTCTGTTTCGTACACGGCCGGATGAAACCTGCGGAGAAAGACCATCAGATGGATCTTTTCGTGCGGGGAGAGGCGCGCATCATGGTGGCCACCACGGTGATAGAGGTAGGTGTCAATGTGCCCAACGCCTCGGTGATGGTCATCGAGAATGCAGAGCGTTTCGGTCTGTCGCAGCTTCATCAGCTGCGTGGCCGTGTGGGCCGTGGTGCCGACCAGAGCTACTGCATACTGATGGGTAAGGTGAAGGCGGCTGCCGAGACAAAGAAACGATTGTCGATCATGACTGAGACTACCGACGGTTTCCTTATCTCGGAGGCTGATATGAAGATACGGGGGCCAGGTGATATGGAGGGCACGCAGCAGAGCGGTCTGGCTTTCAATCTCCGTGTGGCAGATCTGGCGCGCGACGGTCAGATTCTCTCGAAAGCCCGGGAGGTGGCTTTGTCAGTCTTGAGAGGCAATCCCGGACTGCTGGCCCCCGGATGTACTGCTACGGAGGCCTCTCCGGGCGACCCCTCCCCGATACCTTTGACTGCGAGGTCTGCCGCTATCGTGGCTTCGGAACTCAAGGTAAGGTTTGCAAGGAGCGAAGATTGGTCAAGGATATCATGACCGAACGATTCTCTCTCCTTGTTCGTTAATATATAGTGACATAATGCCCTCTCTTAAGGTAGGGAGAGGCATTGTGTGCGTCAGATAAGAATATGAGAGAAAAGGAATTTCTTCCGGCGGTCAGCGACCGCCTCGGCATAGAGCGGCTCAATGACATGCAGCTCAAGATGATGGCTTCCGCGTCCGAAGCACGTGATATCATTCTCCTTTCGCCTACGGGCAGCGGAAAGACCCTGGCCTTTACTCTCCCGGTGATGAAGCTGCTTAAGCCTTCCACCGGGCGTGTGCAGTGTGTGGTGATCGCTCCGTCGCGTGAACTTGTGGTGCAGATTGCCGGAGTTATGCGTGAGGTAGGGCAGGGGATTAGGGTCATTGCTCTCTATGGAGGTCACAGTGTGGAAGATGAGGTCAACAGTCTCAAGGTTGTTCCTGATGTTATTGTGGCAACTCCCGGACGTCTTCTGGACCATGCCGTGCGTCGCAACATCGACCTGCTCCCTGTAAGGATCGTGGTGCTCGATGAGTTCGACAAATCGCTTGAGCTCGGATTTGAGGAGGAGATGGGCAGGCTTGTGAGAAGGATGAAGAATGTGAGCCGATATATTCTCACCTCGGCCACGAAGACTGACACGCTTCCGGAGTTTCTGAATCTAAATAATCCTCTGACTCTCGACTTCTCGGCTTCTGCTGGAGATCTGCGTTCGAGGATGCGTGTGCACCGTGTGGATGCTGACAGCCGCGACAAACTCGAGTCGCTCCTTACTCTTCTCCATAATATAACCCGGGGGGAAGCCCCGGAAAAGACAATTATATTCGTCAACCACCGTGAGAGCGCCGAGAGGGTGGCGGAATTCCTGAAAAGCCATGGCGTGGATGCGGTGCTCTATCATGGTGCCCTCGATCAGCGTGAGCGCGAGACGGCTGTGGCTCTCTTCAACAATGGGAGCCGCCCGGTGCTCGTGGCCACAGACTTGGCCGCGCGTGGACTCGATATAGAGAAGGTGGCCTCTGTCATACATTATCACCAGCCTCTTACTCCAGAGACTTACACCCACCGCAACGGACGCACTGCCCGCGTGGATCGCGAAGGAGACATATATCTCCTGCTGGGGCCTGACGAGGCGGTGAAAGACTATGTCGCTTTCGACGACACTGTCTCCCTTGACCACACCATGCAGGCCAACCTGCGCTCGGGCTACACGACCCTGTATGTCTCCGGCGGACGTCGCGAGAAAGTGTCGCGTGGCGACATTCTCGGCTTCTTCACGAAAGAGGGGGGGATCGACGGTGCATCCATAGGAAAGATCAATGTCTACGACCATTATTCCCTCGCCGCTGTCAGAGACGGGGAAGTGGCACGGCTGTTGAAGTCCATTGCCGGACGCAAGCTGAAAGGGGAGAAACGCCGTATATCCCCTCTCGTCTGACGTGCTGCCTTATGATGTCTGCGTTGCTCTGACATGTGGTTTTGCCGTCCCGTTTTTTTGCGTGGACCGGAGTGTCAGCTTTGAGTAAAGTGTCAGCTTCACAGATGCGGAAGTGTCAATATGGTCGCGGCAGGGTGCGATAGAATTCAATTAGGGTGACATATCTTCCAAACTCCGGCCGCTTTGTAATTTGAAAGATTAATTAGCTTTGATTTTTTGAAAAATTATTCTGAAATCATTATCTTTGCAGTCGGAAAGGATATCGGATACAGGATTAGGGAAGATATATAAACCGAAATGCAGACTATAATCTCAATTTAATAACATTAATAACTATGAGCAAAGCAAAGCAATTCCTGACTTGCGACGGTAATCAGGCTGCTGCCCACATCAGTTATATGTTTACTGAAGTGGCCGCTATCTATCCTATTACCCCCTCGTCGACCATGGCAGAGTATGTCGATGACTGGTCGGCTGCAGGCAGGAAGAACATTTTCGGAGAGACTGTCCTCGTGCAGGAGATGCAGAGCGAGGGTGGCGCCGCCGGCGCTGTCCACGGATCTCTCCAGGCAGGCGCGTTGACCACTACCTATACGGCTTCGCAGGGCCTGCTTCTGATGATCCCCAACATGTATAAGATCGCAGGCGAGCTTCTCCCCTGTGTGTTCCATGTATCGGCACGTACGTTGGCATCGCACGCGCTGAGCATCTTCGGCGACCATCAGGATGTGATGTCTGCACGTCAGACAGGCTTCGCCATGCTGTGCGAGGGTTCCGTGCAGGAGGTGATGGATATCGCCGCCGTGGCCCATCTCTCCACAATCAAGAGCCGTGTGCCCTTCGTCAACTTCTTCGACGGTTTCCGCACATCTCATGAGATACAGAAGATCGAGGCTATAGACCAGAACGATCTCGCCTCGCTGATCGACCAGGAGGCTCTTGCCGATTTCCGCAAGCGTGCCCTCAATCCTGACGCGCCTGTGGCCCGCGGCATGGCCGAGAACCCCGACGCGTTCTTCCAGCACCGCGAGGCTTCCAACCCCTACTATGCGGCTGTGCCCGAGATCGTGGAGGAGTATATGAAAGAGGTGTCGAAGATCACCGGCCGCAACTATGGCCTGTTCGACTACTATGGCGATCCCGAGGCAGAGCGCGTCATCATCGCCATGGGCAGCGTGACGGAGTGCATCCGCGAGACCATCGACTATCTCCGCGCCAAGGGTGAGAAGGTTGGTCTTGTAAGTGTGCATCTCTACCGTCCTTTCTCCGCAAAGCACTTCATGGCCGCTATCCCGGCTTCCGCTAAGCGCATCGCTGTCCTCGACCGCACGAAAGAGCCCGGCGCTCTCGGAGAGCCCCTCTATCTCGATGTCAAGGACTGCTTCTATGGTAAGGAGAATGCCCCGCTCATCGTTGGCGGACGTTACGGCCTCAGCTCGAAAGACACCACTCCGGCCCAGATCCTTTCCGTATATGAGAACCTTGCTCTTCCCGAGCCTAAGAACGGTTTCACGATCGGCATAGTCGACGATGTCACCTATATATCGCTTCCCCAGCTTCCTGAGATCAGCGTAGGCGGCAAGGGCATGTTCCAGGCCAAGTTCTTCGGCCTCGGTGCCGATGGCACCGTAGGCGCCAACAAGAACTCCGTGAAGATCATCGGCGACAATACCGACAAGTATTGCCAGGCTTATTTCTCCTATGACTCTAAGAAATCTGGCGGTTTCACTTGCTCTCATCTCCGTTTCGGCGACGAGCCCATCCGCTCCACATATCTTGTGACCACCCCCAACTTCGTGGCATGTCATGTGCAGGCTTACCTCCACATGTATGACGTCACACGCGGTCTCCAGCCCAACGGCACATTCCTTCTCAACACCATCTGGGAGGGCGATGAACTTGCCAAGAATCTTCCTGTGAAGGTGAAACGCTATTTCGCCAAGAACAACATCAAGGTATATTATATCAACGCATCGAAGATTGCCCAGGAGATCGGACTCGGCAACCGCACGAACACCATTCTCCAGAGCGCCTTCTTCCGCATCACCGAGGTTATCCCCGTTGAGCTCGCCGTTGAGCAGATGAAGAAATTCATCGTGAAGTCTTATGGCAAGAAGGGTCAGAACATCGTCGACATGAACTATGCGGCCGTCGACCGTGGCGGTGAATATAAGGAACTGGCTGTCGATCCCGCATGGGCTGAGCTTCCCGAGGAGGCTCCCGCTAAGATCGATGCTCCCGAGTTCATCACCAACGTCGTGATGCCTATCAACGCTCAGGATGGCGATCTCCTTCCCGTAAGCACGTTCAAGGATTGCGCCGACGGCACATGGCCTCAGAGCACTGCCCGCTATGAGAAGCGCGGTGTGGCAGCTTTTGTTCCCGAGTGGAATCCCGACAACTGTATCCAGTGTAACAAGTGTGCCTATGTCTGCCCCCACGCCGCTATCCGTCCGTTCGTGCTCGACGAGGCTGAGATGGCTGCCGCTCCTTTCGGAGCCGAGCATTCCATCCCCGCTATCGGCAAGACTTTCGGTGGCATGCGTTTCGTTCAGCAGGTTGATGTGCTCGACTGCCTTGGCTGCGGCAACTGTGCCGATGTCTGCCCCGGCAAGAAGGGCGAGAAGGCTCTCGTCATGAAGCATGAGGAGGGTCAGGTCGGCCAGCAGGTCAACTGGGATTACTGCGTCAACAAGGTTAGCTCGAAGCAGAACCTCGTCGACATCAAGGCTAACGTTAAGAACAGCCAGTTCGCTACTCCGATGTTCGAGTTTTCCGGCGCTTGCTCCGGTTGTGGTGAGACTCCTTATGTGAAACTTATCACTCAGCTCTTCGGCGACCGTGAGGTTGTGGCCAACGCTACCGGTTGCTCCTCTATCTATTCCGGTTCCGTACCTTCAACTCCTTACTGCACCAACGAGAAGGGCAATGGTCCTGCTTGGGCTAACTCCCTTTTCGAGGACTTCTGCGAGTTCGGTCTCGGTATGCGCATAGCATATGAGAAGATGCGTGCTCGTCTGGAGGAGACTTGTGGTAAGATCGCTGCTTCTGAGAATGCTCCCGAGAGCCTCAAGGCTGCTGCTGCCGCCTGGATGGAGGCCCGTGAGGACGCTCAGGAATCACGTGTGAAAGGCGAGGCTCTTCTCGCTGAGGCTCGCAAGGGTGCTGAGGCTGGTTGCGACTGCTGCAAGCAGATCGTTACTCTCGAGCATTATCTCGTGAAACGCAGCCAGTGGATTATCGGTGGTGATGGTGCAAGCTACGATATAGGTTACGGTGGTCTTGACCACGTGATCGCTTCCGGCAAGAACGTGAATATCCTCGTGCTCGACACCGAGGTTTACTCCAACACCGGTGGCCAGTCTTCCAAGGCTACTCCTATCGCTGCTATCGCTAAGTTTGCTGCTGCCGGCAAACGTATCCGCAAGAAGGATCTCGGCCTGATGGCCACCACCTATGGCTACGTATATGTAGCACAGGTTGCCATGGGTGCCGACAACGCCCAGACCCTCAAGGCTATCCGTGAGGCTGAGGCTTACGATGGCCCGTCTGTGATCATCGCTTACGCTCCCTGTATCAATCATGGTCTGAAGATCGGTATGGGTCACAGCCAGGAAGAGGAGAAGAAGGCCGTAGAATGCGGCTACTGGCAGCTCTGGCGCTACAATCCTGATCTGGAGAACAGCGGTCAGAATCCCTTCTCGCTCGACAGCAAGGAGCCCGACTGGAGCAAGTTCAAAGACTTCCTCAAAGGCGAGGTTCGTTTCGCATCCCTCTTCAAGATGCAGCCCGAATCGGCCGAGGAGCTCTTCCAGGCTGCTCAGGACAATGCTAAGTGGCGCTACAACAACTACAAGCGTCTTTCCCAGCAGAACTGGGGTGAGGATCCCGAGATGACTCCCGCAGAGGAGGCTCTCCGCAAGTAATCCTTACGCAGATATCATATAATAAAAACGGGGGCGTGAAAAACACGCCCCCGTTTTTATTATATGATATCTCAAACTAATACTCCCCCAAAGCAAAGCGAAGCCGGTTTGTCGAAGGTGAAAAACCGAATAAATCAAATCCAAGATTAATATGTGTATAAATGGCGCTTTTGTCAAATGATTGTTTTTACCTATATTCTAAGCTATTTTTAGGCTGTATAAATATTGTGCAAAGTGATTTGTATTCAAGTTTTTGACTGCTTTAATGGGTGAATTGTGGCTGTTTCAATAGGTGAATTGTGGTAATTTTGATAAGTGAATTGTGGATTTGCTTTCTTTTTATGCATGAAATCGGCCGGAGCCCGGACGGAGATATCTGTCCGGCTTACTTGTCAGATATCTTGCCGTCACGACCCCCGGCCGATGAACTGTATGGTCTGCTATTTGTGGAATTTGGCCGCGTATTCACTCGCCGACATGCCGAACTCCTTGCGGAATATCTTGCCGAACGATGAATGGCCCCCGTAGCCTACGGCATAGGCTATTTCTGTGATTGTCAGTTCCCCCTCCTCGATCATCTCCTTCGCTCTGGCAAGACGTATCCCCCTGATGTATTCAAGCATCGAGATGCCGAGAATGCTCTTGCTCTTGCGGTAGAGCGTCGAATAACTCATACACATCTTGTCGGCTATGAACTGCACATCGAGCGCCGGATCTGAGAGATTCTCGGTCACATGTTTTTTTATCTCGTCTATAAACCTGCGGTCGAGCGGTGAGAGATGTATGCCTTGATCCGGTTGGTTGGCTTCTTCAGTCTCATTTTTAGTCTCTTGATTCTGTATGGCTTCCTTCACGAGCGTCCTGGCAAGCCTCTCTTTCTGTTGCATGAGGTTGGAGATGCGTCCGCGGAGAAGGCTGGTGCTGAATGGTTTTGTCAGATACGAGTCTGCTCCTGACTCATATCCCGCCTCCCGGTCGTCGAGCGAATCCTTCGCTGTGAGGAGGATCACGGGGATATGACACGTCAGGATATCTTCTTTTATGGCGGAGCACAGCTGTATGCCGTCCATCTCAGGCATCATGATGTCGCTCACCACTATGTCGGGGTTTTCATCGTGCACTGCTTTCAGACCCTCAAGTCCGTTGGTCGCAGTCACCACATCGTAGTCAGTTGCCAGCGATTGCTTCACATATTCACGTATTTCGTCGTTATCTTCCACAACCAGTATTTTGTATTTCTTTTTTTCATTATCCTGATCGTTGTCAGGCGATTCGTCGGCAGGGATATGTGCGGGATGCACTTTACGTTCGGTATGAATGGCATCGGGGTAGATGTTCTCGGTCTTCAGACTTATTGTGAACGTTGAGCCTCGGCCCTCTTCGGAGTCAACGGTTATATCTGCTTCGTGTAGCTCGGCGAGATTCTTTACGAGAGCGAGTCCGATCCCTGTGCCTGACGCCTGGTGTTCACCGTTCACCTGGTAATAACGCTTGAAGATTTTTTCTATTTCCTCTTTCTTCATCCCGAAGCCTGTGTCGGCTACGGAGATTTCAGTCCGTCCCTCGCCATCTTTTATAATTTGGCGAAGTGTAAGTGTTATGCTTCCGCGTTTCGTGTATTTCACCGCGTTGCTCAGTATATTGTTGAGCATCATCGACATCATTTCACGGTCGAAATATATCTCTTTCAGGCCTTTATCGATATCGATTGTAAACTCTACATTTTTGTTCATGTTCAGTTCCTTGTATCTTAGGCCGATCTCGTAGACAAGATTTGAGATATCACCTTTCTCCACGCTTAGTTGTCGGTTCTGCGTCTCTGTCTTCCTGAACTCCAGAATGCCGTTGATAAGGGAAAGAAGTGATTTGGAACTCTCGCGTATCATGCGGAGTTTGAAGTTATATTTCTGAGGGAGCGACGGGTCGCTCACCATATCCTCTATCGGGCCGAGTATCAGGGTGAGGGGAGTGCGAAGTTCATGGGTGATGTTGGTGAAGAACCGCAGGCGTTCCTCGTTAAGCATTTGCCGTTCGTTGTTTTGGGCCATCTCCGCTGTAAGACGTTCTTTAAGCTTCACTCTACGCACATAAAGATAGAATATGAATCCTATTATCCCTACAGCAAGAATGGCATATATCGTAAGCGCCCACCATGAGAGCCATATCGGAGGGGCGATCCTGATATCTACGATTTGTTCCGGTGTGCTCCATTCGTTCCCTTTGAACCTGAACCTTACGAGAAATTTATAGTGTCCCGGAGGAAGGTTGCGGAATGCCACGGAGTTTTCATTATGAAGCTCTACCCATGAATCATCATACCCGACCATCTTGTAAGCGAATGTTGAATATTTCATTATGCCCTGGTCGGGAATGGCGAAGGTGATCCTGAACATCGACTGGTCGTGGGTCAGGTTCACTTTCCCGTCTGTGACACGCATCTGAACCTCGTTCTCTTTTCTGTTGTCTCCCTCCTTATATGTGGTGAAATTGCTCAGCACCACGGGAATCTCTTTCCCGGCGATCGAATTGTTTCGTGTGTCTATTGATATCAGTCCGTTGGCCGATGTCAGAAATACTTTCCCGTTCTTATCTATCGTTGCTCCCCGTTCGCTGAATGTGTTGAGGGGAGTCTCGTTGTCTGTATGATGGAAAGTCACGCCGAATGTCTTTGTGTCTACGAATGCCACTCCGTTGTCCGAAGATGCCCATATGTTGCCGTCTTTATCTTCCGCGACAGCCATTATGTGGGAAAATCCAGAGTCGTCGGGGTTGATTATAAGCCTGAACTTTGTCGGATTGGTGGGCCTGTCAAAAAGCACAAGTCCGTTTCTCGTGGCTACCCACATGCGGCCTTTGGAGTCTTTAAGAATATCGTTGACTGCATTGGAGGCGAAACCGTTTTTTTCGCAGATCACAGCCTTCATATAAAGAGTAGGCGAGAGTATGTTGAGTCCGCCACCAAAGGTGCCCACCCAGAGATTTCCTCCGGCATCCCGTTCGATACACTGTATCACATGGTCGCTCATTATGCCGTTGACATTCAGTCTGATCCCCCGGTTGCCATTGAGTGTCCATATGCTGTCGTTTGTGCAGAATAATATGCCTCTCGCAGTGTCCTTGTGGATTGATCTCACATTGGCGGGAAGACCGTCTATTTCTGTGAAAACACCGGAATCTTTGTTAAGTCGAAAAGCCCCTTGGTCTACAGTGCCGATTATCAGGTTTTTGTCATCTTCCTCGATTATCGATGTGACTGCGGTTTTATTCTCCTCGTTCATTCCGGGCATCTGATATGTCTTCACATTACGGTCAATTTTGGCAACCTCTCCATCGGCCCCGGCCCAGATGATTCCGTTGGTATCTGCCATGCATCCCCATACTGAAGGATGTACCGTGCCACTCTGTGAGGAACGTACATATTCTATCCGGGAGAACATTGGTTTGACGTGCGTGATGACATTGACTCCCGCACGATACTGGCCGATCCAGACGTTGCCGTATCGGTCTTCAAGCACGGAATGTATGTTCATGCATTCCATCGATCCGGTGCTTGAATCGGCGGTAACTGTCTTGAAAGTGGCATTCTCGGGATTGTCATAATTGAAACTCCCGGCCGGGAGCATACATGTGCCTCCTCGGGTTGTGGCGAAAAGAATACTTCCGTCTTTTAGCTCTATGATGCGTCGTATCGCGCCTGCGGAAATCGAATTGTTGTTTCTGATATTGTTGATGAAGGGTGTGATCTTTTTAGTCCATGGATTTAGTAAAGCTGCTCCGTTGTCTGTGCCGATCCAGATGTAGCCATTGCCGGCCATCATAAGATCATGGATGCAATCTCCGGGAAGCGGGGAGTCCTCCATCCTGTAGTTTACGAATGTGTGGTGTGTCGTGTCTACGGCACTTAGTCCTTCTGTGACATGGCCAACATAAAGAGTCCCGTCTTGCGACACAATGGCGGTGTAGCATTTATTGGGTAGTCCTGCCACAGTTGTATTGTTATATTTCCTCAACTCCTGTGTGGCGCTATTATAGAAACTTGCTCCGGTTAGATAATCGGTTATCCACATCCCTCCGTTGGGCGCAGCCTTAATTGATACGACTCCCGACATCCAAAGATCTTTATGTGGTGGTTCCTTGAATTTCATTTCATCAAGGGAGAAAATGGCAAGCCCGTTTCTCTGTGTTGCCACCCATATGAGGTCCGGATTGTCAGGATCCTGGGCCACCGCATTGAGCTCGTTGGCCGGAAGCCCGGAATTTTCTTTCGTATAGTTGATGAATCTTTTTCCGTCAAACCGGTTCAGACCGGATTCTGTGGCAACCCAGATCCCTCCTCTGGAATCCTCGGCCATCGATGTCACGTAGCCGTTCGAGAGGCCATCGTCCAGATCATATGTGTTGCGCCCTCCCTCGCTTATTAAGGCGTGGCAGAGCGAAGCGCACATTGCTGCTAAAACTGACAACGATAGATAAAGACGTTTCATGATATGGTTGTATTTATTATGTGTCGGGAGAAGAATATAAGGTGATGAGATCTCCTTTATCTTTTCTTTTTACAAATTTAGCCTTATTTATTGAGGCGTAGGGTGCAATTCCTTTCTTGTAGGAGGCCGTTTCTTCTTTCTGCGACCGGGTGAAAGAAATGGCTTCATGTATGAACGGAATGGACTCCATTTTCTCAACATTTCGACATAATTTTGCGCCAAACTTAATAAATGTTAATCTTAACAGACGCTATTCATTACTCAGACTATTGAATATCAGCGAAAATCTTTTGGTAAGGAGATTCTTTTTAGGTAAATGAGAACATTTTAATTTTAACAAACAAACCATGAAACCATGAAACATCGGTTTTTAGTATGGTTGCTGTCGATCGTTTTCTCGGCAGCGACACTCAGCGCCCAGGATGCGTATATGCTTAAGGGCGTTGTCCAGGATGAGGCCGGAGAGCCTCTTATCGGCGCCACTGTGATGGTGAAGGGCACCACTCAGGGCGTGGCCACTGACATCGACGGTAATTTCGCTGTCAACGTCAAGAAAGGACAGACCATCGACGTCTCCTATGTCGGTTATGATGCTCAGAGCATCAAGGTCAACGGTCAGAACAACATTACCGTAGTGATGAAGGAGAACTCCTCAACTCTCGACGACCTGGTGGTTGTTGGTTATGGAGTGCAGAAGAAAAGCGACGTGACCGGTTCCGTCACCTCTGTAGGTAAGGATCGTCTGTCGAAACTTCCTGTCACAAACGTGCTGCAGGCAATGCAAGGTGCTACTTCGGGTGTGACCATCACGCAGCAGTCATCGATCCCCGGCGACGCTCCCACAACCCTCGTGCGCGGACAGAACTCCATTAATGCAAATTCCGGACCCTATGTGGTTGTCGACGGAATCCCTCTGAACAACACCGGTGGTTCTCTCGCTGATATCGCCCCGAGCGATATCGAGAGCATCGAGATTCTTAAGGACGCTTCCGCAACGGCCATCTATGGTACTAACGGTGCCAACGGTGTCATCCTCGTCACCACTAAGAAGGGTAGCAAGGGTAAGATGTCTGTATCCTATAGCGGATATGTCGGTATCGAGGACTTCTCCCATAAACTGAAATTCGCCGATGGCGATCAGATCATTCAGCGTTATAAGGACTATGTCGCTCAGAACCCCGGTGAGACCATGTTCGACGAGAATGTCAAATATCAGAACGAGGTAGACAATTACAAGGCTGGCAAGCAGACCGACTGGGTTTACGACGTGGCTTCCCGCACCGGTGTGATCCAGAACCATAATGTCTCCGTAAATGGTGGCAACGATCGTGCCCGCTATTATGTGTCGCTCGATTACCTCGACCAGAAAGGTATAATCAAGGGGTATGACTACAAGCGTTACTCAATCCGTACAAACCTCGACCTTGATGTGACCAACTGGCTGAAATTCGGCACCAACACCTATATCGCTTCCCACAACCGCGACGGTGGCCGTGCTAACTTCCTCAATGCCGAGGCCATGTCACCCTGGGCTAAGATGTATGAGGATGATGGTTCGCTATGCGTATATCCTATGTATTCCGAGCAACTTTGGGCCAACCCGCTTCTCGGCACCAAGAAAGATGTTGAGCGCCGTGCGTGGAATATCAACATCAATGGCTTTGCTGAGGTCAGCTTCGGCAATATCTGGAAACCGCTTGAAGGACTCCGTTACCGTCTGAATGTGGGTTACAACTATTCTCCTACACGCAACAGCTGGTATAACGGCCGTGAAACAAACGACCTCAACGGTACAGGTGAGATCAAGAATGCTGAGACGCAGACTCGTCTGATCGAGAACCTGGTTTACTACAACCGTGAGTTCGGAGCACACCACATCGACCTTACTTTCCTCCAGGCTTCGATGCGCAAGAAATATAGCGAGAACTATGCTCACGCTACGAAGTTCATCAACGACGATCTTTCCTTCAACGATCTCGGCTCCGGTGAGACTCCCTCAGTTGGCAGCTATGCCGACCTCCGTACCACATCTTCTCTGATGGGTCGTATCAACTACTCTTACGATAGCCGCTATCTCTTTACCTTCACCGTACGTCGCGACGGTTCCTCAGTGTTCGGAAAGAACAACAAGTATGGTACTTTCCCCTCCGTGGCTCTCGGTTGGAACATCTACCGTGAGAAATTCATGGAGAGCACCAACAACTGGCTCAACAACCTCAAGCTCCGTCTCTCTTATGGTAAGGCCGGTAACGAGGCCATCTCTGTATATGAGACGATGGTGAAGCTCAATACTGTCAAGTTCGCGCAGAACGGTGGTTCTGTCGTAGGTCTTGTCCCCAACGGACGTATGGGTAACGACGACCTCTCTTGGGAGACCACCAAGACTTTCAACGTAGGTGTTGATTTCGGCGTCCTCAACAACCGTATCAGCGGTAACATCGACTTCTACACTTCCAAGACTGACGGCCTGCTCCTCCAGCGTAACCTTCCTCATCTCTCCGGTTACAGCAATGTATACCAGAACATGGGTAAGACAAAGAACTATGGTGTTGAGGTATCGCTCAACTCACGTAACCTCGACATCAACGGATTCACATGGAACACCGGCCTTGTATTCTCTTGGAACCACAATGAGATCGTCGATCTTTATGGCGACGGCAAGGATGACCTCGGCAACCGTTGGTTTATCGGGCATCCGATAGGTGTTGTCTATGACTACGACATGGTCGGTATCTGGCAGGAAGACGAGATCGAGCGTGGCGATCATCTCAAATGGGATCCCGTGGCTGAGGCCGGCGACGTGAAGATTGCTGACCGCAATGGCGACGGACAGATCAATGACGAAGACCGCTATGTGAAAGGACAGACCACTCCGAAGTGGAATGGTGGTCTCACCAATACATTCTCTTGGAAAGGATTCACTCTTAATGTCTTCATCCAGACTTCTCAGGGCATGATGAAATGGAATGGCCTCATGGGTGTTGCTGGCGACGAGATGGGTCGACGCAACATGACAACCGAGGTTGGTTACTGGACTCCTGAGAACCGCAGCAATGAGTTCCGCTCGCTCAAGAAGCAGTCGAATAAGCATGGCTACGGCTACAACGAGGATGCATCTTTCACCCGTATCAAGGATATCACTCTTAGCTACAACTTCCCGCAAAAGTGGATCAGCAAGCTCGGCATGAGCAACCTCACTGTCTATGCTTCCGGACGTAACCTTTATACTTGGACCAACTGGATCGGTTGGGACCCCGAGACTCGTCAGGATGGCCGCGGAAGCGGCGAGTGGGAAAGCAACTATCCTTATACCAGAAGCTATGTCTTCGGTCTTAATGTAACATTCTAATAACCTTAAGTTGAAACAAGAAAATGAAAAGACTGCATAAATTCTGTATCGCCGCGATGGGCTGCGCCTTTGTCGCTCTCTCTTCCGGCTGCAGCGACTCGTATCTTGACGAGCACATGTATTCGAAATATGGCCCGGGCGTGAGCGACGTAGAGGCCAAACTCGTCGGTCTCCACTATAAGATCGGCCAGATGCTCGGCCGCTCCTGGGATCAGGGCTACGCCGGCATATGGCAGGATGGCACTGATGTAGGTGCGCCTGGCGATATCACCGGCACCGAACGTCCTTTCTTCAAGTATGCCGAGCTCAATTCCGAGCACAACATGGTTTCCGGACTTTGGGATAATCTCTATAGCCTTATTGGAGCCGCCAACCTTATCATAAACAATGAAGAGGTCGGTTCTGACGCTCAGCGTGCCGAGGCCCGGTTCTTCCGCGCATACGCCTACAACCAGCTTGTCACAGGCTGGGGCGACGTGGTTCTCCTGACAGAACCGGTCAGCACCCCGCGCACTGATTTTGCCAGAACTCCGAAGGCTGAGGTCGACAAGGTTATCGAGGAGGATCTAATGTATGCCATCGCAAATCTTCCCGCAGTCAATGCTCTTGCCAAGCCTTCTCGCGTTGGCAAGGATGCTGCGCGTATGCTTGCAGCCGAGGCTTTCCTGAGAATGGGTTATCAGCACAACGACGCCTCTTATTATAAGAAGGCGGAGGAGGCTGTAAGCCCCGTCATTACGGAGGGCAACTATAAGCTCATCTCTGAACGTTTCGGTCAGTTCCTCGACGAACCTTCAGGTGATTACTATTCCGATATGTTCCGCTATGGAAACCAGCGTCGTTCGCAGGGTAACACTGAGAACATCTGGCTCTTCGAGATGGAGAATAATGCTATCGTTCCCGGTGGTACGATCGACAATCCTCAGCAGCGTCGCAACTGGGTGCCCGGATTCCATAAGATTGCCGGCATGCAGAATGCCGACTCTATCGGCGGACGTGGCAACGGCCGTCTCCGTCTGAGCAACTATGTGAAATACGGTCTCTATGAGAAAGGCGATATCCGCAACTCCAACAACAACATCCGCCGTGTGATGTACTACAACCGTCAAGGCTGGGGTGGCGCAACCTACAACATCAATAAGGATGGCTATATCTGCCAGGATGGCGATGAGGTTGCAAAGACCGTGACTGTGGGAGTCGGAAGTCGTGTATACGTATCTGTTAAGGATACTCTCGCTGTCTTCTATCCTCACACTACTAAATGGGGTGGCTATGATCCCAACGATGATTTCGGCTACGCTCTTGTGAAGGACTTCCCGCTCATGCGTTTCGGTGAGGCTTACCTTCTCCGCGCGGAGGCCAGAATGCGTCAGGGCAACAACCTGGGAGCCGCCGAGGATATCAATGTGCTCCGCGACCGCGCTTTCAAGGATGCCCGTGTTGACGATCCGGATGCCGGCAAGGTGACAGCTGATATGATGAATATCGATTTCATACTCGACGAGCGTATCCGCGAACTCGTAGGCGAGGAGAACCGTCGCTTCACTCTCATGCGTACCGGTGAGCTCGGCAATCGCGTCAGGATGATGATGCAGCCCAAGTGGGCCGAATCCACTCCCGAAAAGGCCATTGAGGGCTTCGACGAGAGCAAGCACATCCTTCTCCCGATTCCTCTGACAGAGATCCAGCTCAACAAAGACGGCGAGCTGAAACAGAATCCCGGCTACTGATCCCCTTCCTGTCTTATATTAATCTATCTCAAGAGAGGCGTGTCCCACCCCGGACGCGCCTCTCTTCGATTATTCCCAATTCCTGTCAAAATCGTGAGAGATATAAATTCAGACTACATGATTGGCTTACAATGCTGCGACCATGAAAAAACTTATGATAATGCAGCCATGGCAAAGGTTTCCGTATGGCATTGCTGTGCCGCGACAGCATGTCGCGGTTTATAATATCAAATGATCGGATCATATTTCTCAAACGATTGATTCTTTCATAATTGAAGTGATGAAAGATTTAATGGCTTTTAAGAAATATTCAGAAGCGTTCAGAAAGCCTTGTTGACTAATTTTGCATCGGAAATAAGTGGCGGAGGCATCACGACTTGCAACTGTACCGGAAATCCGGACAGATATCTGTCAACTCACCACTGATATTGGAAATACTCACGGGAATAATTGTAAGAAATCAGTAAGGTAGAAAAGAGAAATTTTTAGGTCAACAGAAAAACTTAATAATCATTAATAATTTACCTAACCATCAAACCCATGAAACATCGGTTTATTGTTTGGTTGCTGTCGATGATAATAACGGCAGCGACAGTGAGCGCCCAGCAGACTTATCTGTTGAAAGGCGTGGTTCAGGATGAAAGCGGTGAGCCGCTTATCGGCGCCACCTTCATGGTGAAAGGCACCACGTCAGGTGGTTCCACCGACATTGAAGGTAACTTTGCCATCAATGTGAAGAAGGGAGATGTGCTGGCTTTCTCATATGTAGGCTATCTTCCGCAGGAGATTCAGGTCACCGGCCAGAACAACCTTACTGTAGTGCTCAAGGAGAATTCTGCAGTTCTTGAAGACGTTGTTGTGGTGGGCTACGGCACAATGAAGAAGAAAGACCTCACCGGTGCGGTCACCCAGATCAACCCCGAGAAACTTGCCGACCAGAATCCCAACAACGTGCAGGATCTTCTCCGTGGCACCGCCGGACTTCAGGTTGGTTATGACACATCGGCAAAGGGAGGCGGCTCCCTCCAGATCCGTGGTAAGAACTCCCTCGGCACCGGGTCTGACCCGCTCATCATCCTCGACGGAATGACATTCTATGGCGAGCTTTCCGAAATCAACCCGAATGACATCACGTAGATCGATATTCTTAAGGATGCCTCGGCTGCCGCTGTCTATGGTGCCAAGGCTGCCAACGGTGTCATCATCGTCACCACTAAGAAAGGTAAGATAGGCAAGCCGGTCATTACGCTCAGTGCCAATCTTTCTGTCAGCAGCAAGACTCAGAAACGCAAGACCTACGACGCTTCGAACTACATGCGCTGGCGTGAGGATTATTACCGTGGCCTTACTCTTGGTGTGAACCCTGAGACGGGAAACTATGACTATTACCAGGCCCGCGATAAGAATGGTAATCTCACAGCGGAGCGCGGTTACTATGAGCACTACAACAATCTTGGTAAATGGGGCATATCCCAGGATCAGTGGCTCGCTTATACGCAGAACACCAATGGCGACCGTAGTCTCGAGGAAATATACGCGCGCCGTCTGCTGCTCGGAGAGAGCGAGCATGTGCTCGACAACTTCCTCAACGGACGTACATATGACTGGGACAACGATGGTTTCCGCAACGGTTTCAGTCAGGATTACAACGTGAGTGTATCAGGTGCTTCAGAGAAAGTGAACTATTATCTGGCCGTGGGCTATCTGCGCAACGAAGGCATTGTGAGAGGCGATAATTACCGTGCTTTCCGTGTCAACATGAAGATAAACGGAAAAATCACCGACTGGCTCGAGATCGGGGCAAATGTCAACTTCCAGGACCGCTCAGACGGCGACCGTGCTGTTGACTGGGGCGCGAACCAGGAGAATCCCCCGTTCGCGCTCAAATATGACGAGGAAGGAAAACTTCTCCAGTATCCTATGAGCGATCAATTCAAGCGCGGATCAAACTGGGATTTTGTGGAGCAGTACAACAAACTTGAGAAGGGCTACCAGGTATTCAATTCAATCTTCAACGCCAAGGTGACGCTCCCTTTCAATATCACTTATCAGTTCAATATTGCCCCGCGTTATCAGTACTGGCAGGATCGCTGGTTCCAGTCGGCTGATCTTCCCGATTCAAATCCCAAGGATCGTGGTGTGAACCGTGGTTGGTCGAAGAATTTCGACTGGTCTCTCAACAATATCATCACCTGGGACCACACATTCGCCGACACGCATCATGTCATCCTGACTCTCGTGCAGGAGGCTGAGGAAAACAAATACTGGAGCGACAACATTCAGGCCAGAAATATACTCCCGTCCGATGCCCTTGGTTTCCACAACACTCAGAACGGCGACAAAGAGCTCGGCAATATGAACACAAACGACACCAAGACCAGTGCCGACGCTCTCATGGCCCGTCTCTTCTATTCATACTATAACCGCTACATGGTGACTGCCACGATACGTCGCGACGGGTATTCCGCTTTCGGCTACAACAACCCGAGAGCCAATTTCCCATCGGTCGCATTGGCATGGAATTTCTCCAACGAGAGTTTCTGGTCACGTTTCGCCGATGTGATGGACTATGGCAAGCTGCGATTCTCATGGGGTAAGAATGGCAACCGTTCAATCGGTCAGTATGTCTCCCTCGCCGACCTTGCTGCCGGCACTGGAGCCACGATGGGTTATCTCGATGCCAACGGCGGAGTGGCTACAGATATGAAATATCTCAGCTACAACCGTCTTGCTAATCCGAATCTGCGTTGGGAGAGCACAGCCGCCACAAACTTCGGTATCGACTTCGGCTTCCTCAACAGCCGTATAAGCGGTAGTATCGACTATTATCATAAATCGACAAAAGATATGATCATGGGCATGCCGCTCCCCGCATTCTCAGGCGCCGGTTCGATCACTACGAACCTCGGTCAGGTTGACAACGACGGTGTGGAGATAACTCTCAATACCGACAACATCGTCCTTCCCAATTTCACATGGTCATCTTCTCTGGTATTCTCCTATAACAAGAACCGGATCAAGCACCTTTTCTATGAGTATGACGAGAACGGTAAGGAGATGGACTATACCTCGAGCACATGGTTCATAGGTCGGTCTATCAATCAGCTTTGGGATTATAAAGTGACAGGTATCTGGCGTGCCGACCAGGTTGAGGAGGCTGCCAAGTACGGACAGAAACCTGGCGATCCCATAGTATGGAACAATCCCGAGAATGACAAGGTCAATGCCGACGGCACAACAGAGATAATCTACGGCGATGCCGACAAGGTGCTTCTTGGCACTACCCAGCCCCCGATCTACTGGAACTTCCGCAATACCTTCACTCTCTGGAAAGATCTCGACATCTCTTTCTCGCTCTATTCCTATATGGGCCATAAGAGTCTCAGCAACGAGTATCTTAACAATATCAATGGTCAGAACAAGATGACCTATGGTTTCAACAAGTATGTCCGTAAATTCCGAACTCCTGAAATTCTGGACTCCTGAGAACAATTCTGACAAATACGCCCGTTGGGAGGCTCAGGGCCCGCGCAATGCGTCATCGCCGAGCCGCCTCTTCAACCGCAACTTTATCCGTCTCGACAACTGAGGCGCGTCTGTATCAGAACAATCTTTCCGGAGCTGCCTCCGACCTCAACGAGCTTCGCCGTCGCGCAAAATGCTCACGTTTCTACGGTGGCTCTGTCAATATCGGCGATATAATGAACGAGCGTGGTCGCGAACTTTATATGGAGGAGTTCCGTCATGCCGAACTTGTACGTGTCTCGATGATCATGGCAAAGAATGGCATTCCTGATGAGTGGGGCAATACCTACAGCGAGAGCAACTGGGACAAGCAGGAGGGCACTGACCGCAACGGAGGCAGCTACTGGTATCAGCGCCTGATGCACTATAATTACTATAATCGCGATGGTGCCATCAACTCGGGCAAATGGGGACCTTTCGAGTTCCTCATGGGCAAGCATAATCTTTACTGGCCTATCAAGAAGAGTGCGGTAGAGGCCAACAAGAAAGGTCAGCTTTGGCAGAATTACGGTTATGAGGGCTACGATGAGAGCATACCTGTGTGGCAGACATGGCAGGAAGCCGTGGCCGACGAGGATATTGCCGGATAAATCAACCAAAACAAATCCTATCGACGTTCTCCGGCAACTTCCCGGAATAAATGAATAAATGCAAAGCGGGCAGAATCTTTTACTGGGTTCTGCCCGTTTGCATTTGGCGTACGTCGTTAGTGGCTTTAATGTGATCTAAGAAGTTGTACTTGGCATTTACACGTGAGTATTTATTGGATTGGAATTTGTGATAAAGGGAAAAATCCATTATCTTTGTAAAAAATAGATATACTCTCAAAAATGAAAGGTTATGGGACAGGAAAATACATACATACGTTTTGACT
>ERZ836877.1925-NODE-1925-length-29441-cov-3.401245_pt1 | contig 29441 bp, 21 predicted proteins | sample MGYA00519469_ERZ836877 | MGnify/ENA primary metagenome ERZ836877 (study PRJEB31850, sample SAMEA3708809) | human gut metagenome | biome: human gut; feature: human-associated habitat; material: faeces | place: China | collected 2014 ... | reverse complement strand
TTTCGACGCCGAAGACCTTTACGGCACCTTAGCTGTATTCCGCGGGCTCAAAAGCAACAGCCGGACGGCCGAGACACACCTCGTCATGGGGCCGTGGGCTCACGGCGCATGGCGTTCGTCGGGCAAAGCCAACCGTCTGGGCGAGGCTTTTTTCGGCGAAGAACCGTTGTCGCGCTATTTCAGAGATGAAGTTGAATTTCCATTTTTCGAGCGTTATCTGCGTGAGCGCGGCGACGGCGGCGTGGCCGCAAGCAGCGATGTAATATTCTTCACAGGCGAAAACCGCTGGCACCGGACCGATATAGCCCGTCGCGACAGCACCGGCGCCCAGCTCGACATCTATCTGACCGAAAGCGGACTGAGCCTTACGCCTCCGACCGCAGCGGCCTCAAGCACCGTGTATATATCAGACCCGGGCAATCCCGTACCATACTACAGCGACATCACGACACGCCGCAAAAAAGAATATATGACTGACCCGCAGACTTTTGTTGACGGTCGCGACGATGTGGTGACCTTTATTCTCCCGGCAATGACCGACACTCTGAGTGTCGCCGGCCCGGTCGAAGCAGAGCTGTTTGCAAGCATCTCGACGACCGACGCCGACTTCATTGTCAAAGTCATCGATATCGCTCCCGACGGCAAGGAAATGCTTGTGCGTGGCGACATCATGCGCGGCCGCTACAGAAACAGTTTCTCACAGCCCGAGGCCTTTACACCGGGGAAAATCGAGAAGATAAGATTCACGATGCCCGACATCGCCCACACGTTCCTGCCCGGCCACTCGCTAAAAATACAGGTGCAGAGCTCATGGTTCCCGCTGTTTGACCGCAATCCGCAACAGATGACCGACATATACAACTGCCGCGCCGAAGATTTTGTCAAATCGGAGATAAGCATATATCACGACGCCGCACATCCGTCGCGCATAAGATTCAGGCAATACGCGCGATAAATCTGCCTGACGGTAAGAAAAAAATCACAAAGCGCCCCCTGATGCTCTACCGGCATCAGGGGGCGCCTGATTATTTCATAGACAAAATGTCCTTACTTTCTCGCCTCAAGAAGCAGTTCGCCGAAGACGGCGATGTCGCGGGCGGTTATAGGCGGATTCGGGTTTGAATTGACAGCAGTGTCGAGAGTGGTTTCGCCCGATAGCACAAGCACGCCGAGGGCGCCGGCGTTCTGAGCCATGGCTACATCAGTGTATATGCGGTCGCCGCACATGGCGATTTCGTCGGCCTTGAGACCGTGACGGTACATGATGCCCGAAAGCATGTCGGGATTCGGTTTGCCGATGACGATATCGGGCTTGCGGCCGGTCGCATGCTCAATGCATGTCGTGAGCGAACCGCAGTCGACGAGCACCGTAGGCTGGTCGGTCGGACAGACACGGTCGGGATTAGTTGCTATATAAGGCATGCCCTGCGAAGCCAGATAGGCGGCACGGCAGAGCTTGGGATATGTCAGAGTGGTGTCGAAGGCGACGACAAGACACTGGGGCAGCTCCTTGGCGTCAGGCTCTGTCAGCTCGAAGCCGGCGGCGCGGAATTCGGCCTCCATGCTGGGTGTACCCACGACATAAAGCCGTTTGACTTCAGGCATTTTCTCCTTGATGTAATCAATTGTGGCCACGGCTGTGGTATACATCTGCTCATGGTCGGCCTCGATGCCGAGGCGTGAGAGCTTGGCGAGATAGTCGTCGATGCTGCGCGTCGGATTATTTGTCAGAAACGAATAACCGATGCCGTTGGCTGTCAGCATCGCCAGAAAATCTTTTGTGAATGGGAAAAGGGTCGAACCCATATAAATCGTGCCGTCCATGTCGAGGGCGACATGACGGATGCGACGGCACGCGGCGAGAAGCTCGTCGCGTGTCATCGGGGTCATATAACGGTCAAATTTCTGTTCCACAGGAATTACTTATTATCGTTTAACTGTTTTTCTTCTTCTTGATAAAAATGGTTGCTGCGCTCGTAACCGTCGCGGGGAGCGGCCCACATCGATATGAAAGTGAGCGCGCCGAGGATGCCGACGCCAATGATGATGTAGAACACCATATTCCAGCCATATTCGTCGGCGACGATGCCGATGCCGATGGCCGAGAGGAACGAACCTACATAACCGAAGATACCGGCGAGACCGTTTGCCGTGGCCGATGCCTCTTTGGTGGCGTGATTGGCCGAAGCGATGCCGATGAGAGCCTGCGGACCGTAGATGAAGAATCCGGCCATGGCGAGAACGGCGATAGAGACAATCATCGGGAGGGTCGGACATAGGATGAAGATTGCCATGAAGATGACGGCCATTGCCATGCAGACAAAGCACATGCGGTGGGCTTTGCCTTTGAAGATGTGGTCGGTGGCCCAGCCGGCGAAGATTGTGCCGATGATGGCGAAGGCCTCGAACGTACCGACTGTCCAGGCGGCCTGCTCTATTGACATGTTGCGGGCCTCGGTGAGGAATTTAGGACCCCAGTCGAGGATACCCATGCGCATCACGTAGACAAACACGTTGGCGATACAGAGCGTCCATATCCAGCGGTTGGTCCATACCATGACCTTAAGGAATTTCGAGCGTGTGGCGCTCTGCTCGGCCTTGGGAAGATCTTTTTTACCTGTCTTTGTACCGGGAAGCTCGGGCAGACCTACCGAACGGGGATCGTCGCGCAGCCCGAAGTAAAGCCATGCGGCGCCGACGACAGCGAGAACGGCGGGGAGCCAGAAGCACCAGCGCCATGCGTCCCAGTGCTGCGCGTAGCCGAGTATGGTGCGCATGTCTTCAGACGACGTCGGGTCAAGCTTGAGGTTTCGGGCGATCGTATCGATAATCTGCTGGTCGGCGCTCATGTCGCGGCCCATGCTGCCCATGATATAACCGCAGATAATGACGGCCATAAACGCGCCGATAGAGTGAGACGTATTCCAGATCGACATCTTGGTAGCCAGCTCCGAAGGATGAATCCACGATGGCAGAAGACGTGCGCACGGGGGATAGCCCATGCCCTGGAAGAACTGGTTGAGCACGATTGTCACGCCCATGACAAGGATAAGAGCCGTGATGAAGTCGGGTGCGGCGTCGATGCCCATGAGCCAGCCGCTGATGTTGACACCGAAGCCGAAGACAAAGTTGGCGGCCGCACACAGCAGCAGGCCGATCGCCATGATGGCGCGGGCACTGAAACGGTCGACGACAAAGCCGTTGACAAAACGAGAGAGACCGTAGATAAGCGAGCCGATGCCGATAACGACACCAAAACTGGTGTTGGTTATGCCATACTGCGCCGTCAGACCGGGCATCGCTATTGAAAAGTTCTTTCTGACGAAATAATAAATCGCATAGCCGATCATCGAGACTATGATCGTCCTCATCTGCCAGCTCTGGAACTTCTTGACAGTCGCAGAGTCCCAGCCGGCATAAATGTTTTCTTTTGCCATGTTTTTCCGATACTTATTTAATGGTTAATTACTTCTGATTGGCTTTGACTGTCGCCTCGACGTCAAGGGCTTCGGCGATTACTGATATTGGATTAAGGACACTGACACCGGCGCTCATCTCGATCTGCCACTTGCAGGTCTCGCAGTCGGTGGCGACAAAATCGACCTTGGCGGCCCTGATGCTCTCGAAGAGATCGTGGCCTATGGCCTGAGATGTCGCATAATTTTCTTTTTTGAAACCATAGGTGCCCGCTATGCCGCAGCACTGCGACTCGAGCATGACGAAATCGACGCCGGGAATACTCCTGAGCAGTTTGGTCGAGTATATGCCCCACCCTAATTTCTGCATGTGGCAAGGAGTGTGGTAGGCGATGCGCTTCTTATAATCCTTGCGGAAGACAAGTTTTATCTGTCCCTGGTCGATCAGACGGCAGAGGAAGACGGTGGCGAGGAGCATGTCGTCACGCACCTCGGCGTTGTCGACGCCCAGAAGATGGGGATACTCGTCGCGCATAGTGAACATACATGTCGAACTGGTGCCGAGCACGGGCATCTCATCGTCAATCACCGCATGACGTATCGATTTCATATTTATCTCGGCGTCGTGACGGGCGCGGTCGATGAGTTTGTTGGCAATCTTTGCGACACCGCAGCAGCGCTCTTTCTCAAGAAGACGCACACCATAACCGACGGCGTTCATCACTTTGACGAAATCGCGGCCGAGGTCGGGATTGTTGTAATTGACATAACAGCCGTGGAAATAGGCGACTTTACGTTTGAAAGCCTCCTGAGAGGCGGCCTGTTTGCGATACCATGACTCAAACGTGCGTCCGCTGTATTTAGGGAACGTGCGGTGTCGGTCGACGCCGATGATTGAGTGCATGGCGCTCTTTACGACCGGCAGTTTGAGCATGAAATTGGCAATCGGGGCCGCTGTGGTGGCGAGTGTGCCCATGACGTCGGTCTCGGCGAGGATGCGGTCGCGGAGCTTGACGGGCTTCTTGTCATATTTGAGGCGGGCGCGCTGTATGATGTCGCCGATCTTGACGTTCGACGGACAGGCCACCTCACAGCGTTTGCAGTTCAGGCAATATTTCAGCGCCATGTCATAGAACTCGGGATTCTTCAGACGATAGCGCTCACCGTCGGGACCGGCCTGTTTAGGTCCGGGATAATCGGGATTGACGGCAAGAACCGGACAATAGACTGTGCAGACCGTGCACTTGATGCACTGCTCGAAATTGTCGGGGCTTATATTTTTAAGTTGATATTCCATTGTCATCATTTTATCATGTTTGCGACATAGAGGGCCGTCAGCAGGGCGACGCCGGCGCCTGAACCTTCCTTAAGTGCATCGTATCCGCCCACTACCGAACCGATAGCATAGAGATTGGCGACGGGCTTACCCGAGCGCAGAGGATGGAAAGCGGCATCGACACTGACACCGAAGCTCATATAGGGCTGACTGGCGAAGAAATCGCGCTCATACCATTGCTCGCGGTCTTCGGGAGCCTTGACGTCAAGGCCGAAGACAGGCTCGTATACCTTGTGGGGGTCGGCGACTATGCCCCGGCTGAAAAGGCCGCCGGTGGCGAGAATAAACGTGTCAGCCTCCATCTCGTCGTCGCCGAGATTTGCCGTCATGACCGATTTGAGATGTCCGTCAGAAGCAAACTTGCCCGAGACGACATTGTCGCCGAGGAGATATGTGCCGCCAAGCTGCTCGAAGCGGCGACGGAGCAGCAGCTGGGCGCGTGTGCCGCACACCGACATCGGCGTGGTGGCCACACAATAGAGAGGTTTGAGCACTTTTCCGCGCAACTGTGCGAGAGGTTTCTCGGAGTCGAAACCGACAACCGCCGGCATCAGCACCGTATCAGCATCGGCGTTGTCGGCCACGCGGTTGATTTCGGCAGCCAGCGCGTCGATGACATCGCCGCGGAGAAGACGGGCTATCGACGCGGCTCGCATCTCGCTCGAGCTTTTGCGCAGACGTTCGACAACATCGACCGAAACGGTTGCCTGAACACTCTCGATGCCCATGCGGGACAGGCCGTCGGCGATAAAATCGGGATAGAAATCAAGGTAGCCTTTGAAATTGACGATGACACATTTTTTTATCTCCGGCGTTTCGTTTTTATCGAACGTAATGAAATCGCTGAATGTCAGCCACGAAGGTTTGCATATACCAAAGGGGGTGAGACGGAGGCTGTTGACAGTTTCGTCACCTTTGAGGCTCATGCCGGCGGCGGCAAACATCGGTTTGACATCTTTGGCAAGAGCGGCCACCTGCTCAAGACCGATGCGGCGGTAAGGATGGTTTTCATCGAGTTCTTTCATGGCATCGAGCGGCGACGACACCTCTTTGTCGCCAAGCTGGCCGAGGAGGCCGAACGAACCCGAGCTGAAATGGAGGGCGCTCTGGCCGAGCGACACGATGGCTACTTTCTTTCCTTTTTCGGCAAGTCTTATGCCTGCGGTGAGACCGCTGAGACCGCCACCTACTATAATAGTATCGTATTTCATTTCAAAGCGTCGTTTTTATTTGATTTTACGTCGCCGGCGCCAAGACCGCCGACACCTTCATAAATCCAGGCTGCGAAATCAGCCTCGACGAGCGTCTGCCCCCATCCCACGGGACGCATGCCTTTCCATCGCTCGTTGACAAAGCTGCGCAGATCGCCGAGGGCGGCGTCATTGCCGAAGCGCTTTGCCATGATGGCCGACGCGCGGCAGGCGCAGATGCCTCCCTGACACGTGCCCATGCCAAGACGGGTGCGCCGGCGCAGATTGACGAGATTGTTGACATGAAGCTTGTCGATGGCATATTTTATCTCACCGACAGAGACCTGCTCACACTCGCAGACGAGCGAGTCGTCGATATCGTCGCCGAATTTGATTTCTTCGGTGAGCGAACCGTGGCGTCCGAGGGCGGCCTTTTGGTCGGTACTTAATTCTATAATGTGTGATTTGGCCGTCTGTCGGCTGTCGGAGGCGCCGTCAGAACCCGGAAGCGGCTTCTCGGCGGTCTCGCACCGGGCCTCGACGCCAAGTTTCTTGCATGCGAGGTCGGTTGCCCACTGCGCCATCAGGCGATATGTCATGAGCTTGCCGCCCGATATGGTTATGAAACCTTCGACGCCGTCGCGGGTGGCGTGGTCGAGACAGACGATGCCGCGGCTGATGCTTCGTCCCGAAGGATCGTCATCTGAAGCAATGAGAGGACGCACACCGGCATATGCGCGCAGGATGCGTGTATAGGCGAGCGACGGAGCAATCTTGATACCCTCGCGCAGAAGCACGTCGACCTCCTCCTGAGTGACTTCCATATTGTCGACACTGTCGTATGGCACACGGCTCGATGTAGTGCCGATCAGCGATATCGTATCGCCCGGCACGAGAATATCGGCGTCGGCAGGTTTGCGGCAACGGTTGATGACGACGTTGTTGACACGATGGCCGAAGATGAGCAGGGCGCCTTTCGCAGGGAACATATTAATTTTGACGCCGACCTTGGCGGCTATGCCGTGACCCCAGATGCCGCCGGCGTTTATGACAAGACGGCTCTCGATGGCGATGATGTCGCCGGTCGCGCGGTCCTGAACCTCGACGCCGGTGACACGGCCGTTAGACATCGGCAGACCGACCACCTCATGATATGTCAGCACATCGGCGCCGTGACGGCGCGCGTCGATGACATTGGCTGTCGTCAGACGGAACGGATCGACCGCGCCGTCGGGCACAGTCACCGCACCGATAATATCTTTGTTGACCGCCGGCTCCATAGCGATGGCTTCGGCCGGGTCAATCGCCCTGGCATCAATGCCAGCCTTCTGACAAGACTCGATGAAAAGTTTCTGGTAGCCGAGGTCATCCTCAGGCAACGTAACGAACAGGCCGCCGGTCTCCTCGACACAATGGGAGGCAATCTTGCGGAGAATCATGTTCTCTTTGATACACTCTGTGGCCGACTCGCCGTCGGTCACGGCATAACGGGCGCCGCTGTGCAGCAGGCCGTGGTTACGACCGGTCGCTCCGGCCGTAAAATCAAAACGCTCGACCAAAAGGGTCGAAAGCCCGCGCATGGCACAATCTCGTGCCGTACCCGCACCGGTCGCGCCCGCGCCTATGATTATGACATCATAGCTCTTCGGATATTGTCTTTTATTCATTTGCTTGCCAAAATGCTTTATAATCAGTTTTGTCAGAATGTTTTTCCATGGAATAGTCCCGAATCGCGGCTCAATATCGCGGAGAACCGATATGTTGCGCCGCTTTCATTTTTATACCTTTTTGTTTTCATTGCAAAAGTATAAATCTTTTATTAAATAACAAAATTATTCTTACTTAAAAATAATCCGGTACTTATCCATACGATTTCAAAACGAAAGCGCTCCCGTTTTTCACCGCAACAGATGCTAAAATTCATTAAAAATGATTTGCAAAACATAATTTAAGTGCAAATTAGCCCCGTAAACGCCTAAATAGCCATTACTCCACCCTTTCGATATTATCTTTTTAGTATATTTGCAGAAAGCTTTTAACCTTAACAACCATCCCACCTGATTACGCTATGACAAAAGAAGAGCGCCACAACCTTATACTTGAGACTCTGATGAAGCACGAATCGATACCTGTTTCAAACCTTTCGATGCTGCTTGACGTTTCTGCCGTTACAATACGAAAAGACCTCAGCGAGCTTGAAAAAAACAGCAAACTCTATCGAAGCCACGGACGCGCCATCCTGATAGACCCGTATATCAACAACCGTTCGATTATCGAGAAAGAAAACCTTGCGCGCCATGAAAAAGCCCAGATAGGCCAGTTGGCGTCATCGCTCATCACAAAAGACGACTCGATTATCATCGCCTCGGGCACGACCGTTCTGGCAATGGCCCGTTGCATCAAACCCATCCATAGACTCACTGTAATCTCGGCGTCACTGAAAGTGTCGGAGCTTCTCGGCGCCAACGAAGCGATCGACCTGATACAGCTCGGCGGCACCCTGCGCACAAGCAGTCTCTCGGTCGTCGGCAAATATGCTGAGAACGCCCTGCAGGGATTCTCGTGCAGCAAGCTATTCATCGGCGTCGACGGCATAGACCTCGACTTCGGCATAACCACGACTGACATGCGCGAGTCAGACCTCAACCGCGCCATGATGCGCACGGCACAGAAGACCATCGTACTGGCCGACTCGTCGAAATTCCGTCGCCGCGGCTTCAGCAAGATTGCCGACATCGAGGACATCGACGTGATAATCACCGACTCGAACATACCCGACAAAATCGCCCAGGCCATCGAAGACCGCGGCATAGAAATCAAGGTTGTCAATGTCTCTGACAAACATCTCAGTTTTGGCGGTATAACAGTGCCCAACAAAGAAACCGTCAACCCATAAACAGAGAATCCGCGACCATGAAACTATTTCTCCGAAGATTCTTTTCGATTGCAGCGGCCGTGTGTGCGGTCATGAACGCATCTGCCGGAAAGGCGGCATCGAATCCGCTGGTTTTCGGCAATAACCGACTGTCGATAGTCACCCCGACCCTGCTGCGCCTCGAATATGCCAAAGACGCGGCCTTCATTGACGAGCCGACTCTCTTCGCCTACGACCGCACGAACATGCTGTCGCCCGACTCGATTGACGTCGTCGACCTTGGCGACAACTGCTATGAAATCACGACACCGGCCCTGAAAATCTGGTATCACGCCGACGGCTACCCATTCTCGACATCAAATCTCAAGGCGAAATACATGCTTGACGGCAAAGAGCGCACGTTTACCAACCGCTTCATACTCGCCAAAAACCTCGGCGGCCCGATAGAGACCCTCGACCGCGTCAAAAAAGAGATTCCGATGCAAAACGGCCTTCTCAGCCGCGACGGATGGTATATCATTGACGACGAACGCTCTGACCTCCTCGTCGACGGCTGGCTCAAGCCCCGCGACACCGACAGCCACATCCAGGATCAGTACTGCTTTATATACGGCAATGACTACCGCGCGGCCCTCGCAAGCCTCGGAGCCATCAGCGGACGTGTGCCGATGACACGCAAATATATCCACGGCGTCTGGTACTGCCGCTACTGGGATTATACCGACAAAGAATTCCTCGACATCATCGACGGTTACGACAAAAACGATTTCCCCATCGACAATATCGTCTTCGACATGGCGTGGCACACCAACGACGCCACGACGGGTACAGGCCACAACGGCCATCTCAACTGGAACGGCTATACCTGGAACAACGACCTGATCAAAGACCCGGCCGCGCTGATAGCCGAATGTCACCGCCGCGGCGTCACCGTCTCGCTCAACGACCATCCGCACGACGGCATACGCCCTCACGAACATAATTATAAAGAGTTTGTCAAGGCTCTCGGCCATACCGGCGACGATGTGCCGCTCTTCGACTTGTCTGACCGCAATTACATGGAGAAGTTTTTCGAGTTCGCTCACCGTCCGCACGAAGACATGGGCGTCGATTTCTGGTGGCTCGACTGGCAGCAGAACTATCTCTATCCCTATGTCAGAGGCCATCAGGCCACATCGCTCGCATGGATTAACGAACTCTACTACCGCGACTCACAGCGCGACGGCAAACGCGGCGCCGGCTACAGCCGCTGGGCCGGCTGGGGCGACCACCGTCACCCGATACAGTTCTCAGGCGACGCCCAGGCCAACTGGGAGATTCTCGCCTTCGAGGTCAAACTGACCGCCTGCAGCGGACAGGGCGGCTGCTACTACTGGGCCCACGACATCGGCGGCTTCAGAGGCGACCCCAATCCCGAACTCACGGCGAGATGGACTCAGTTCGGCGCACTCTCGGCGGCACTGCGCGTCCACTCGACAAAAGACCCGCGCCTCGACCGCCGTCCATGGATCAGCGGCGACCGCGAGACCAAAGCCATGCGCCGCTTCTACCACATGCGCTCTGAACTGATGCCGTATATCTACAGCAGCGTGTGGCAGACACACAACACCATGGTGCCGCTCAACCGCTCGATGTTTATCGACTACGGCGACCAGCCGCTGTCATTCAAACAGCCGCAGGAGTTTACCTTCGGCGACGTGCTGCTTGCAGCGCCCATCACAACGCCCGGCGAAGGCGAGCGCCTCACCGCGTCGCAGAAAGTGTGGTTCCCTGAAGGCGAAGTGTGGTATGACTACTTCACCCATGAGAAATATGACGGCGGCCAGACACTCGACATCGCCAAAGACATCGACGAGATGCCGCTATATGTCCGCGGCGGCCACATTCTGGCGACCCAGCCCTACACGCCGCGTCCGGCCACGGCCGCGCTCGACACCCTCGTCATGCGAGTCTACCCAGCCGCGGGCGACGCCGACAACAGCTTCACCCTCTATGAAGACGACGGCATCAGCCTCGGCTACAAAGACGGCAAGTATCTGACCACACGCCTGCAATATACCCAGACAGGCGACAAAGCTACCGTCACCGTTCATCCCGCCAAAGGCGCATACGACGGTCAGGTCAGCCACAGAGCCTATCGCCTGCTGCTGCCGGCCCTTCCCGACGGCTCAACGGTGAAAGTCAACGGACGCAAAGCCCGCGTCGGCCGCGACAACGACAAGAATTGTCCCGCCGTCGACATTGCCCGTAAAAATATCTACGACGAAATAACCGTTGAATTTAACATTTAAAGTTTTTTAAACGCCTGTTAAATTTATATTACGTAAGTTTGCACATCAATATTCTCAAACCAATAAAAACGCAATGAAAAAAACAACTTTATTCCTGTCGCTCGCCGCAGCTGCCTCGATAAGCCTCACTGCCGCAGCCGCCAAGCCCGAAGTCATCGCACACCGCGGCTACTGGGACGCCGAAGGTTCAGCCCAGAACTCAATCCGCGCTCTTGTCAAGGCCGACTCTATTGGCTGCTACGCCTCTGAGTTTGACGTCTGGATGACCGCCGACAGCGTTCTCGTCGTCAACCACGATCCGAGCATCAACGGTGTCGACATCGAGCACTCGCCCGCCAAACTCGTTCTCGCCCAGACCCTCAAGAACGGCGAGCATGTCCCCACTCTCGACGCATATCTCGCCGAGGCAGCGAAACTCAACACCCGCATCGTCTGCGAGCTTAAACCCCATGACAGCAACTCGTCTGAACGTGCCGCCATCAAGCGCATACTTGCCATGGTCAAGAAATATGGTCTCGAAGACAAAGTCGACTATATCACTTTCTCTAAAAACGGTTTCGTCAACCTTATCAAAGCCGTTCCTGCCGGCACCGGTGTCTATTATCTTCAGGGCGACCTTGTACCCGAGCAGATTAAATTCATGAAAGGCGCAGGCGTCGACTACAGCCTCAAAGCCATGAAAAAACATCCCGAGTGGATCAAAGAGTGCCACGACCTCGGCATGAAAGTCAACGTCTGGACAGTCAACAAGAAAGAAGACATGCAGTGGTGTATCGACAACGGCGTCGATTTCATCACCACTAACGACCCCGAACTTCTCCAGTCGCTTCTCAAATAAAGACATTATCCTAATAAAACATATCCCCGAGGCCGCCGTCATCAACGCGCGGCCTCGGCTGTTTTTGTATTCACCAAAATTATGAAGTCATATCACTGAAAATCAAAATCAAAGTATTATCTTTGGGCATGGAAACTGCTGTCCGCTTTAATAACGATTCTGAATATAATGAAATACTGCGACAAGCCGTCGCAGTTATTGAAACCGCGAGAAGCAACTAATCACCGACGAAATAAAAGCCTTCAAACAAGAGATTGCCGATAAATCAAGTAATTGAAACTTCAGATATGAAACTTATGGATAAACGATTCCTGATATTGCTCTTTGCGATAGCGAATGTTGTCGTCGCATCTGCTCAGGCTGTTTTCTCGGTGGAAGAAATAAGCCGCACAGACTACATTAAAGCGGAAAAAGAATGTTCACGCTATAATGTTATTCCGGCAGACTCCATTACCGACAACGAAATTGTGAATCTTGTGTTAAAAGAATCTCAGACTAAGTTTGAGCAACTTGACTCCGCTACTCGTCAGGAAATTTATTATTTTATTGACGAAGAAGAATTTGGGTTTAACAAACGGCAGTTATTATATCTTGCAGAATTAAAATTGTATGGTTTCGCTATACCCAATGACCCATTTGAAGATTCAGTATGGTGGTTTGATTCAGAAAGTGGTAAATATATAGGCCGATCGGCATTTCCGACAGCAATAAATACCAACGGGATATTTGTATCGCAGAAAGGATACGATTGTGACTGGGTGTTAAATTTCACATTTTTTCGCCGGGACGGAAATGTGATTTATGAATTGGAATCATATAAAAACCGCCGATATAACGGTGAAACCGTCGACTATCAACCTGAAGATGATAAATACCCTCATATTTTTTGGCACAACAATAACATACTGTATTTGACGACTTATGACATTTTGAGGCGAGAGGATGTATATCTGAGAATAAAAATACAACAATCGGTCAGAAATTGAGAGAAAGGAGACAAGCGATGAAACACGTAATATTTATTATTGGTTTGTTACTTAGCCTATTTGCCTTTTGCCTCTCAGCACAGTCGATGAATAAAGAGCAAACACAAGTGCCACAGATAAAGACTCTATGGGTTGTCGATAACGTGGCGTTGAATGACTCGGTTCTTGACTACACCCTCGAGCAGATGCGAAGCGACAGTGCGGCCGTATTGGCAAGCCGTGCTTTGAGTTGGGTTTATCAAAGTGATATAGAAAGCATTTCGGTAATCGACTCTGTCAGTGCGGCAGAAGATGGTTTTGTCAACTGCGACGGAGTCGTAAAAATTGCGACTAAATTCCATGAACCGTTATTGGTTGTGATTAACGGGTATCTATATAAGAGTAATGGAAAGGCTTCAGCAGGGGAAATATTGGGTGGTTATGATCGGATTCAACACATTGTGCATAATGAATTCCGAGGGCTAAAAGAATGTGGCATCAAGGAAAGCAATGTTTTGAAACAGGCGTACATAGGTTTCCATCCACAGCAATATCCGCTTGTTGTAATTACAACTGAATTGCCGTATTATCGTGCAGATATTTTGGAAGGAAAATACTTCGGGAAGCGGGGCAGACAATCCTATGAGTTGACCCTGAGCGCAGACTCCACTTATGTATTTTCAAATAAGATTATTCGCAAGAATACTATCGTGCAAGAACTTAACAGCCATGGCACATGGTACATATCTCACGACAATATAATCTTGGATTCAAACCAAGACAGTACTGCCTTCCATCAAAGATTGATAGTATCGCCGAAAATCTTGCGACTGAAAATAAATTCAGCCAAAATGCTGACTTTACCAAAAGGCGTCTGGAATAACAAAAAATCAATAACCTTAAAACGACAGTATAATGAATCAGACCGATAACCCAGTTTGGATGGCGATACAGTATGTTTGCGCAGTGATTGTTACAGTGTGCCTTATAGGAATTATTGCAACGCCTGTATTCATATTCATCGTTGTCTTTGTGTTGTGGGTGTCTATCCCGGCATTTATCGTTTCGGTTATATCATTTTTTGGCTCACTAAGATGCAACACCAAACATAAGAAAATACTGCTGGCTCTTCACGCGATCAATATTCTTTTGCTATCATATTTATTTTTCAGTCCGGCCAACAGATGCGATGCCGATATAATGGAAGACCATTATATCGAATATGGCGACAATATGGAGCAAATATATAGTAATCTTTATAATAAACTGACTCCGGGCAGTTCGGTTGATATTGAATTCGAGCATGGCGGAGTTTCAATATTCCATTTATCAGACAGCGCTGATAATAAGGATTTAAATTGGGATCCGAGCGAGGAAAAGATAGATTCATTACTCATCAAAAGCGGACTCGACAGAAGTTCTTTGAAATGGCTGAAAAAAGAACTGGACGAAATAGATTGTATTTCTATTTCCATGCGGGCTGCGCCTGACGCCCCGGTGTATATCGGCTTCCGTCGTATCGGCATGGGAATGTATGGCTATCAGATATATCAGAACCCCCTCTCGCCTGAAAAACAAAAAGAAATCAACGAATCTGACGCATCAATCGTTTATTCACCCCACGTGGTGTTTCAATATGCCGGAGGTGTCATCGGTTCTCAAAATTTCACAGGCAAAGATGAGTACTTGGAAAAGAAGTCCCGACAACAGCCGGAAAGAGACCGATGGCTGTAATAAATCAGCCTTCATTTCTCGATTTTTTTGATGACACGGGCGGGGTTGCCGGCGACGACGGTCAAGGGGGCAACGTCTTTAGTGACAACGCTTCCGGCGCCGACAACAGCCCCGTCGCCGATGCTTACGCCGGGCAGTATCACGACATTGGCTGCAATCCAGACATTATTGCCGATGACGACAGGCCGCCCGCACATGATGCCGCAGTTGCGTTCCTCAGGCTTCAGCGAGTGTATCACCGTGCAGATGCTCGTGTTAGGGCCGATAAACACATTGTCGCCGATGGTCACATCGGCTTCGTCGAGTATCGTCAGGTTGAAATTGCCCGTGAAATTATCGCCTATATGGATATTAAACCCGAAATCACATCGAAATGGCGGATTGATGATGCAATGGTCGCCGACACGGTCGAATATCTTGCCAAGCAGTTTGTTGCGTCGTTCTTTCTGTGACGGAGGAATCGCGTTGAATTCATAGCACAGCTCCTCACAGCGACCAAGGGCCGCAGCTATCTCGTCGGTAAAACCGTTAATCCACTCTCCGGCTCTCAAAGCCTCAAAATCATCTGTAATCATATCTGCCATATATCATTTATAACAATCTGAATCTCTTTTGAGTACTGACTCGAAAAACTGCCAGACGGTTTCGCCTGTGTCAATATCTTTGGCATGCCACGAGTGTCTGCCGCCGTCGACCTCATAGAGCACGACCGTCTTGCCTGTCGGACTGCCGCCATATACAGTGCGCTTCAGCATGCGGCCGTCGCCCGTGAGCGACGCTACCGAGTCGACCGCCATCGTCGCGCATCGGTTGTTGGCCGCAATCGCCGCCACAGCCATAGGCACGGGTATGTAAGCGCCCCACCCTCCGGCATTGTCATGATCTCCGGTCCAGCGCGACGTCGTGTCGGCATTGCCGTGTATCTCCATGAAATCGACAGGCTCGGTCAGCCTGTGGCCGTTGTAAACCCACTCGAACGTCAGACCCGCCACCGACGCATAGGCCTTGAACAGCCCTGGAGCGGTATATACTAACTGATAACAGAGGTCGCCGCCGTTCGACATGCCCGCCATAAAGACGTTATCGCGGTTGAGTTTCTCAGCCGCGCAGACCTCGTCGAGCAACGCCTTGAAAAACGAAATCTCGTCTTTATCCATATTAGACTGCGACGGATAGCCGACATACCAGCCGTCTTTGCCCCTCGTGTCAGGCGCGCCGTCGGGATAGCAGACGACAAAGCCGTGACGGTCGGCGGCGCGGTTGAGGTCACGGCGGTTGCGCGTCTTCGAGCCATAGCCGTGAGTATAGACAACGAGCGGTGCAAAACGGTTGATCGAATCGGGACGATATATAGTATACGTGCGCACAGTGTCACCGTAGACCATCTCGCGGCGTGCAAACTCACCGGCAACGGCCTCAACAGCAAACATTCCAGCAACTGCCGCTGCAATTATCAGTTTCTTCATGGCGTTTTTGTTTTCAAAATTACAAAAAAATTTCACTCGGCGTGTCACAAACGGCCATGCTTCTTCGTCTTATAGATATCTACATAATCTACAATCACATTTATCACAACCTATGCAAAATCCTGTCAAATGTCAGTTTTTCCTCATCCTCTTGCTCTCTCTTGTTTTTAATCCGGCGACGGCCTCAACTCCGGCCGACTCGACCGACGCCGCCTTAGACTCGCTGCTGCTGTCGATCGAAGGCATGGAACTCGACGAGATTGTCGTCACTGCCCGACGCCCCATAGTCGAGAGCGACGGCGCAACCCTGACCTATAACGTCACAGAAGACCCGTCGGCCGCATCACGCAACGTGCTCGATATGATGAGGCAAGTGCCGATGGTGACTGTCGACGCCCAGGATCAGATCAAGCTCAACGGCTCGACCGACTTCAAGATCTATGTCAACGGCAAGCCCGACAAATCTCTCAGCGATAGCGCCAAGACCATCCTAAAGGCCATGCCTGCCGCCTCGATAAGAAAAATCGAGGTCATCACCGAGCCCGGCGCCAAATACGATGCCGAAGGCACAGCCGGCATCATCAATATCATCACATCCGGCAAGCTCTCGGTCGAGGGCTATCTCGCCAACATCACGGCTTTCGCCAACTACACCGACGCCGGAGGCGCGGCGTATGTCAGGACAAGTGTGGGGAATGTCTCGGCATCACTCAACATGCAGTATACCAACGGCCGCTGGAACAAAACCCGGACGTTCGGCATGACCGAGACCGAATACCTCGACACGTCGTCGCCAGAGCGCTACATCACCGACAGCATCGCCCAGAAAAACGCTTATGACTACCGTGGCGCCAATTTCAACCTCTCGTGGGAGCCCGACACAGCAAATCTTTTTACCCTCGGCTTCAACTGCTTCAATTTCCGTGGCGACGCCGAGTTTACCCGTCACGCCCGCGGACTCGACGACGACCGCGACGATCTGTGGGGCTACTATGTCCACGCCGCCGGCGGCGAACACGAGTCGGGTCTCAACACCAATGCCTCATACCGCCACAATTTCGACACCGACCGCCGCTATGTCATCGCCACATACCAGTATGACCGCTCATACACTCCGCTCGACGCCCTGTCGCATTACTACGACGCTTCGTCATTTACCCCTCCGGCTACATATCAGCGCGACCTCAACCGCACAACCAACAACCAGCACACGGCACAGGTCGACTTCGTCAACCGATTAGGAGACATACACACCCTCGAGGCCGGTGTCAAAGGCCTGTTCCGCCGCAACGGCGTCAACTCCTTTTTATATTACGGCGACAGCGAGGAGTGCCTGACATCGGTCGCGTCGGGTCGGGTCAGAATGTCGCAGTATCAGGACATCGGGGCCGCATATGCCTCATATAACGCCGACATGAAGCGATTGACCGTCAGAGCCGGTGTCAGATATGAATACACATCGATGGGGGTCAGCTTCAGAGCCGGCGATTATAACGATTTCTCAAAACGGCTGAGCGATCTTGTCCCCAACGCCGCCGTATCCTACCGTTTCGACAAAAGCGCCAACCTCAGGCTTGGCTACCAGATGCGCATATCGCGGCCGACAGTGTCACAGCTCAACCCCTACCGGCTGCAACTGCAGGCCAATTCATACCGCACGGGCAATCCCGACCTGACATGCGAGCGGTTTCACAAGCTCATGCTCACCTACAGTAACTACGGCAACGACCGTCTTAACGGCAATATCGGTCTCAGTTATGTAAGGCGCGACAATATGATCAGCAACTACATCTACCTTGATGACAACGGCATGCGCATCAACACCTATGCCAACGTCGGCACCCGCGACCGCATCGCCCTGATCGGCTATGGCGCCTGGAACATCATCACCAACATGAGTCTGAGTCTCAACGGCGAGACGCGCTATGCCGTCTACAACCACAAGAAGACCGGCAGCCGCAACGACGGCTGGAGCGCCTTTGTCAACGCCGACTGGAATTATACACTTCCATGCGGACTGAAGGTCAACGCCTTCGGCGGAATATCGACAAGCTCGCCCGACGTGCAGGGCAACTCAGGTTCGTGGAGCTACTACGGCTTCGGAGCCAATAAATCGTTTCTCAAAGACGGCGCACTGACCGTCGGCTGTTTCGCCGGCAACATATTCAACCGCTACCAGACCTACCGCGAGACCATACGCAGCAACGACATGGTGTTACACAACGCCTGGACAAACCAGCACCGCAACTTCGGCATCTCGCTGACATGGAAATTCGGCAATCTCAAAAGCGACATCAAATCGACCGGCGCATCGGTCGACAACAACGACAGCGCCGGCGGCAGCGGTGAATCACGCGGAAGATAACATCGGATAAAAATTTTTCATTCAATAATGATAGATTTGTCACCGTCGATACTCTTGTAGAGAAAAAGACATCGACAAAGCTATCTATGAATGGCACACACCGACATCCCGGCCGCGGCAGCAGCGCTCCGCAACCGGGATGTCACCTTTCATGGCTGCAACCATATAAGAAGCCGGGGCGACATCTCTGCCGCCCCGACCGGGTCATATTTAGTCAGTCATATTATATTGGCACTTCTCGAGTGCCAGCCCTGATTTAATAGTTCCACTGGCATGCTATCATCTTCAGATTCGGACAAGCGATTGTTCTGAGGTCCGTAATCATGTTGAAGCGGCAGTTGATATAGGTAAGTGCCGAGTCAAACGAGACGTCAAGCATGGTGAGTTCGTTATTGTTGCAGAGCAGACGCTGGAGGAATGTCTGGTTGCTGAGAGTGAGAGAGGTCAGGTCGTTGTAAGAGCAGTCGATAAACTGGACGTTGGGGCAGCCTTCTACCTCAAACGAGGTCAGGTCGTTGTAAGAGCAGACTACGTCGAGAAGGGCGTTGCAGTCTCTCATGCCGAGGGTCTTCATGTTGTTGTCAGAGCAGATGAACGTGCTGAGAGCAGGAAGCTTCGAGACGATGAGATTGGCGATCTGGTTGTCGTCGACATTGATGTTCTGGAGGTTCTCGACACCGACGAGTGTGAACGAAGTCAGTTTGTTATAGCCGGCATAGAGATTCTTGAGAGCGGTGCAGTTGTCGATGGTGAGCTGTTCGAGGCGGTTCGACTGGCAGTTGACGGTCTGAAGTGTGGGCGAGCCTGCGAGGTCGAGCGCAACGAGGTTGTTGCTTGCGATATTGAGTGTCTTGATGACAGGCACGTCAGTGATCGAGAACTCGGTCAGACGGTTGTTGTTGATGCTGAGTTTTGTCAGCTGGGGACATCCGGCGAAGTCGACCGAAGTGGCTTTGTTGCGCGAAGCGTTGATTTCGGTGACGGCGGGAGCCTTGGTGACAGCTACCGATGTGATGGCGTTGCGCGATACATCGACCGAGGTCAGAGCGGTGAAACCGTCGAGCTTGAGATCACCGGCAAGTTTTTTATTCTTCCAGTCGATTTTGGTGACGTGGCCGTTCTCGACAGTGACGCCTTCCCATGTCGACGGGTCTTTGAGGTTAGTGACTTTGAGCGCTTCGGCGTTGGTTGTAGCGTGCTCTGCGGGAGCGGCGAGGAAAGCCTGAAGCTGTTTCAGCTCATTCTTGTTGATGTTCTGGGCGAAAACTGTAAAACTACCGAGTGTTACAGCAATCAATAATGCGACTTTTTTCATATCAAACATAAATAATAGTTGTGAATAAATTCTTTTTGTTTGTTTTATCTTACAAACAACACAACTCTTAAAATGGTTTGCGATTTTTACAAAAAAAGTCAAAAAAAGTTATAGCCGCATGTGCGAAACGAGCTGCTGGCGCGGTTTGTCAGAACGGTGTCGGTTCGTCGCTCGACGTAGTATAATCTGCCGTTCCGCCTGAAAGGACGACATTGGGAGTCACCGCCTGGCCGTCGACCGGATTGAGTTTCGACACACGCTGTTCGACAAAGCTGTCGGCGCCCTCCTCTATCCAGTTTTCAAAACGGGCGAAATTGGCGCGGAAACGCATGTTGACATCCTTGACGGCACCGCTGCGGTGCTTGGCGACGATAAATTCAGCCAGGCCGCGTATGTCTTTGCCGCTCGGATCGGTGTCGCTGTGATAATAATATTCGGGACGATGGATGAAGCAGACAATGTCGGCATCCTGCTCGATAGCACCCGACTCACGGAGGTCGGAGAGCTGCGGACGCTTGTTCTCGCCGCGCGACTCGAGGGCACGGCTGAGCTGCGACAGGGCGATGATCGGTATGTTAAGTTCCTTGGCAAGCTGCTTGAGCGAACGCGATATCGTACTCACCTCCTGCTCGCGCGAACCGAACTTCATGCCCGAGGCATTCATCAGCTGAAGGTAGTCGATGATAATCATCTTCACTTTATGTTCCCTCACGAGGCGCCGGGCCTTGGTACGCAGCTCGAAGACCGACAGCGACGCCGTGTCATCGATATACATCGGCGCGCCGTTGAGATATTTGATGCGCACCATCAGCTGCTCCCACTCGAGCGGTGTGAGCTGTCCGCTCTTGATTTTGTCGCCCGGCAGCTCGCATACATTTGATATAAGACGGTTGACAAGCTGGAGATTGCTCATCTCGAGCGAGAAGATGGCGATGGGTATGTTGTAGTTGACAGCCATGTTCTTTGCCATCGAGAGCACAAAGGCTGTCTTGCCCATGGCAGGACGGGCGGCGATAATTATAAGGTCGGAGTTCTGCCAGCCTGAAGTCAGTTTGTCGAGTTCGTGGAAACCCGATTCGAGGCCGCTGAGACCCGATGTACGGTTTGCAGCCGCCTGTATCTGCTCGATGGCGCTCGTTATCACGGGGTCGATCTGAGTCACATCCTTCTTGACGTTGCGCTGAGAGATCTCGAAGAGTTTGCCCTCGGCCTCCTGAAGAAGGTCGTCGACATCGAGGCTCTCGTCAAAAGCCTTCGACCCGATCGTAGAGCTGAACGAGATAAGCTCTCGCGCAAGATATTTCTGAGCCACTATGCGGGCATGGAACTCGACATTGGCCGCCGACGCCACATTAGACGTCAGACGCACGACAAAGGCCGGACCGCCGACCTCTTCAAGTGTGCCGTTGAGTTTGAGCTGGTCGGTGACCGTCAGGAGGTCGATGGGTTTCTGTGAGGCGCCGAGTGTCTGTATGGCCTCGTAAATGCGCTGGTGGGCCGGCTCATAGAAACTCTCGGGCTTGAGGATGTCACACACAAGAATGTATGCGTCCTTTTCTATCATCAGAGCGCCGAGCACAGCCGCCTCGACGTCGATGTCGCGCGGAGCGAGCCGGCCGAGCGAGTCGACCGACGGTGTATCGTGCTGTTGCCTGCTGCTGTTTTTTCTATATCTGTTGGGCTGACTTTCCATTTTACAAGGCTGTTCGGTTATCGTTTCTGCAAATTTAAGCATTTAGAGACGTCGATAGGTAGAAAAAAATCTCCTTTTTTTCAACATTATTATAAACAAAGATTTTTTAACCATTAAATCAGCCGGTTTTGACAATTAAATTAACTAAATTTGTAACTTCATCACTACAGTCTTTTCCCACACATAATGAAAAAACTAAGAGCATTTCTAATCCCGGCCGCCGCCCTGCTGATAGGTTCCGCGAGCGCTGCCGGTCAGACAACCCTGAGCCTTGAACAATGTCTGTCGATAGCCCTGAGCGACAACCCGACGGTGAAAATCGCAGACCTCGAAATCAAGCGCGCCGACTATTCCAAGAAAGAGACCCTCGGGCAACTGCTGCCGTCGGTCAGCTTCGGCTTCAACTACAACCGCATGCTCGCCAAGCAGGTCGCCTACATGAACATGGACGGCTTCGGCGGTTTCGGCGGCGGAGACAACGAAGACGAAAAACAGGAGGAAACCCAGTCGCGCGCCTCGTCAAAAAAAGACACCGGCATCAAGATGGGTCTCGACAACTCCTACTCGACGGGCTTCTCGGCCAGCCTGCCTCTTATCGCCCCGCAATTGTGGCAGTCGTTAAAACTATCCGACTCTCAGATTTTGGTAAACATCGAGCAGGCCCGTTCGTCGAAACTCGACCTCGTCAATCAGGTCAAAAGCGCCTACTATGCCCTGCTTCTCGCCAATGATTCAAAAAAGGTGATACAGGAGAGCTATGACATGGCGGCCCTGACCTACGACATATACTCAAAGCAATATGCCGCCGGCGCCGCGTCAGACTATGACGTGCTCCGCACATCGGTGGCGATGAAGAATGTCGAGCCCGAGCTGCTGCAGGCCGACATAGCCATCAAGCAGGCCCGCCTGCAGCTCGCGATTCTGATGGGTGTCGACGCGTCGTTTGAATTCACCCCGACAACGACGCTGTCTGACTACGAAGCCGACATGTACGGCAAGACCCTTGCAATCGACGCCGACTACAGCGCCAACCCCTCGCTCGCGCTCAACAGAATCCAGACCGACATCGCCAACAAGACAGTCACGCTGCGCAAGGCTGCCTTCTATCCGACCGTCGCCCTGACAGCCAACTACAACTGGACATCGTCGAGCAACGGCAATCCGCTGAGAAACTTCAGATGGAATCCCTACTCGATGATAGGTCTGACGGTGTCATTCCCTCTGTTCGAAGGCGGCGCACGATACAACGCCGTGCGTCAGGCTAAAGTCCAGGCTCAGGAGATGGTGCTCCAGCGCGAGAACCTCGAGCGCAGCATCGCCAGTCAGGTCAGCCTCGCCATCGACAACATAAAGGTGAACGTCAAACAGATCGCATCGTGCAGCGAGAGCGTCGGTCAGGCCGACCGCGCCCATAATATAATGGAAAAGAGCTTTGCCATCGGTGCCGCGTCATATCTCGATCTGCGTGACTCAGAGCTCGCCCTGACGAGGGCCCGTCTCGCTTACAACCAGGCGATATACAACTATCTTATCGCCAACAGCGAACTCGAGCTTTTGCTCGGCAACGCCCCGATTGACGACTACAAACTGACAGAAAACAATTAATATCTTAAAATAAAGAATCCCATGATGAAGATGAAACCTTATTATATCATGCCGCTCGCAATGATTATGACCGCCTGCGGCAATGACGACAAAGGCACCGTCACAGAAGTCAAAGACGAGCTGCCGCAGGTCGAGATCAGCACTGTAGCTGTCGAAAGCGTGCCGCAGATTAAAGAATATACTGCCAATGTCGAGGCCGAAAACATCAACAACATATCGCCGTCGGCACCCAACCGCATCAAATCGATTGCCGTCGAAGTCGGCGACCCGGTCAGACGCGGCCAGACTCTCGTCGTCATGGACGGAGCCAACATCACCCAGTCGAAAATCAATCTCGACCAGATCGAGCGCGAGTATAACCGCGCCGTGCAGCTCCTCGAGATTGGCGCCGGCACCCAGCAGGCAGTCGACCAGCTCAAGGCTCAGCTCGACGCCGCCCGCAGTCAGTATGACAATCTGCTCGAGAACACTCAGCTCATCTCGCCGATCAACGGCGTCGTCACCGCCCGCAACTATGACCCGGGCGACATGACAGGCAATCAGCCCGTGCTCACCGTCGGTCAGCTCACGCCTGCCGTCAAGGTCATCGTCAATATCAGCGAGAGCGACCTGGCGCTCATACGCCGAGGCATGCCCGTCGACGTCAGATTCGATGCTTTCGAGGGCCGCGAATTTACCGGCCGCATCGCCCGCATCTATCCGACGGTCGACCCCGCCACTCGCACCTTCACGGCCGAAATCGCCATCAATAACGGCGACGGCGCCATCAAGCCCGGCATGTTTGCCCGCGTCAGCATGAATCTCGGCGAGCGCAGCAGCGTCGTTGTTCCCGACCGCGCCGTCGTCAAACAAAGCGGATCGGGCAACAAATATGTCTATGTCTATTCCAAAGGGAAAGTGTCGTATAACCGCGTCGAACTCGGCCGCCGCCTCGACAACACCTACGAATTGCTCTCTGGCGTAGCCGACGGTGACACGGTTGTCATCTCAGGCCAGACCCGTCTCGCCGACGGCGTCGCCGTAGAGATTATCAAATGATAGCATTAACTCAGTCAAACAACACACTCCAACACAATATAACTCATGAGTTTATACGGTAGCGCCGTCAAACGGCCAATCATGACGACACTGTGTTTCGTCGCTGTGGTCATCCTCGGCATCTTCTCGCTGAAGACCCTCCCGATCGACCTCTACCCCGACATCGACACCAACACACTGATGGTCATGACGACATATCAGGGCGCGAGCGCCCAGGACATCGAGCAGAACGTCACCCGTCCGCTCGAAAACGTCCTCAACGCCGTCAACGACCTAAAGCATATCACCTCGAAATCGCGCGAGAACATCTCGGTCATAACCCTCGAGTTTGAATACGGCAAAGACATCGACGTCCTGACCAACGACGTCCGAGACAAACTCGACCTTGTCTCGTCGATGCTTCCCGACGACGCCGAGACGCCCATCATCTTCAAGTTCTCGACCGACATGATTCCTATCCTGCTGCTGTCAGTACAGGCCGAAGAGAGCATGCCTGGTCTCTACAAGATTCTCGACGACGCCGTCGCCAACCCTCTTGCGCGCATCAACGGCGTCGGTTCGGTCTCGATTTCGGGCGCGCCCAAGCGCGAGATACATATATATGTCGATCCCGCTCGTCTCGAGGCCTATAACCTCTCGATCGAACAGATTTCGGCCATAATCGCCGCCGAGAACCGCAACATCCCCGGCGGTTCGTTCGACATCGGCTCTGACACCTACTCGCTGCGCGTCCAGGGCGAATTCGCCTCGTCTGACCAGATGGCTGACATCGTCGTCGGCTCGCAGGGAGGCCGCAACATATTTCTCAAAGACGTCGCCCGCATCGACGACTCGCTCGAAGAACGCGCCCAGCAGACATATAACAACGGTGCCAAAGGCGCTATGATTGTCATTCAGAAGCAGAGCGGCGCCAACTCGGTCGAAATCTCCGACAAGGTGCTCAAGATGCTGCCGTCGCTTCAGAAACGACTCCCGAGCGACGTCAAACTCGGCATCATCGTCGACACATCCGACAATATCCGCAACACCATCGCCTCGCTCGTCGAGACAGTGCTCTACGCCCTGCTCTTCGTCGTCATCGTCGTCTTCTTCTTCCTCGGACGATGGCGCGCGACCCTCATCATCACCATCACCATACCTATCTCGCTCATTGCGTCGTTCATCTATCTGGCCGTCACGGGCAACTCGCTCAACATCGTGTCGCTCTCGGCCCTGTCGATATCGATAGGCATGGTTGTCGACGACGCCATCGTCGTGCTCGAAAACGTCACGACCCACATCGAGCGCGGCTCCGACCCCAAGCAGGCCGCCGTCCACGGCACCAACGAGGTCGCCGTCTCGGTCATCGCCTCGACGCTGACACTTATCGCCGTGTTCTTCCCTCTGACCCTCGTCACGGGCATGACAGGCGTCCTCTTCCGTCAGCTCGGCTGGATGGTGACGATCATGATGATTATCTCTACCGTCTGCGCGCTGTCGCTGACCCCGATGCTCTGCAGCCTTCTGCTGCGCCGCACAAATCACCACGGCAAACTCTACACGCTGCTGTTCACCCCGATCAACCGCGGTCTCGACGCCTTCGACAACGGCTATGCGCGTCTGCTGACATGGGTCGTCGGACATAAGCTCGTCACCTTCATCGTCTGCGTCGCCATCTTCGCCGGATCGCTGCTGCTTGTGCGTCAGGTCGGCACCGAATTCTTCCCCACAGCCGACGACGGCCGTCTGGGCGTCAACCTCGAGCTGCCTATCGGCACACGTGTCGAGATCGCACAGGAGGTCACATCGCGCCTCGTCGACGAATGGAAAGAGAAATATCCCGAGATACGAGTCATAAACTACACCGTCGGCACGGCCTCAAGCGACAACACTTTCGCCTCACTGAGCGACAACGGCCCGCATATCGTCTCGATGAACATCAAGCTCGTCGACCCGGGATTGCGCGACCGCCGCATCACCGAGATCGCGGCCCTGATGCGTGACGACCTCAAGCACTACCCGCAGTATAAGAAGGCTCAGGTCAACGTCGGCGGCAATGCCGGCGGCAGCATGGGCGGCCAGTCGACCATCGACTACGAGATCTACGGCTACGACTTCGCCGAAACCGACTCTGTCGCCGCCAAGCTCAAGAAAGCCCTTGAGGCGATACCGGGCACAGCTGACGTATTCATATCTCGCTCAGACTACCAGCCTGAATACCAGGTCGACTTCGACCGCGAGAAGCTCGCAATCTACGGCCTCAACCTCCAGACTGCCGCCAACTATCTGCGCAACCGCATCAACGGCGCCACCGCGTCGCGATTCCGTGAGGACGGCGAGGAATATGACATCAAGGTCATGTATGCTCCCGAACACCGCACGTCGCTCGAAGACATCGAGAACATTCTGATCTACAACAACGCAGGACATGGCGTCCGCGTAAAGGATGTCGGCAAGGTCGTCGAACGTTTCACCCCGCCGACCATCGAGCGCAAAGACCGCGAACGTGTCGTCACCGTGCGCACTGTCGTTCAGGATGTGCCCATGAGCCAGATTGTCGAGGCATCCGACAAGGCCATCGAGCAGATGGATATTCCCCAGGGCATATCGATAGAGCTCTCGGGCAGCTACGAAGACCAGCAGGATTCGTTCAGCGACCTGCTGATGCTCGCCGTGCTCATAATCATCCTCGTCTACATCGTCATGGCGGCTCAGTTTGAGAGCTATACCTACCCCGCCATCATCATGACGTCGCTGCTTTTCGCCTTCTCGGGCGTGTTCATCATACTTTATCTCAGCGGCCATACCCTCAACGTCATGTCGATGATCGGCGCCATCATGCTTATCGGCATCGTCGTCAAGAACGGCATCGTACTCATCGACTATATATCGCTCAACCGCGAACGCGGCCTGTCGATCAGACGTTCGGTCATCCTCGGCGGCAAATCGCGTCTGCGTCCTGTCGTCATGACGACCCTCACGACCATCCTCGGCATGGTGCCCATGGCAGTCGGCACTGGTCAGGGCGCCGAGATGTGGCGCCCGATGGGTACGGCGGTCATCGGCGGTCTGACATTCTCGACCATCCTGACACTGCTCTTCGTGCCTGTGCTCTACTGTGTCTTCGCCGCCAACGGTGTACGCAACACACGGCGCAAACTTCACAAACTCAACTCTAAACAAGCTTAAAACGATGAAAGCAATCTTCATATCATTCGATCAGGCACACTACGAACGCATCATCGATTTGCTCGAGCGCAACAACTGCCGCGGCTTCACATCATGGCAACAGGTCATGGGCCGCGGCAGCCGCACCGGCGAACCGCATTACGGCTCCCATGCGTGGCCCTCGATGGCTTCGGCCATCATGACCGTTGTCGACGACTCACGCGTCGACAACGTCCTCGCCCGCCTCAAAGAAATCGACGACGAGCGCCCCAAACTCGGCCTCCGCGCCTTTGTCTGGAACATCGAAAAAACAATCTGACGCCTCTTAGCGATCAAAGAACAAAAGGCAAAAGAACAAAAGGACATAAGATTGTAGGGCTGTGCATGACACACAGCCGCATAAGCAACAGACGTTTAGGCGGCCGCGCGATCGCGCGGCCCTACAACCTTTGCAATAACTACCTATTTGACTAATTAGCCTAATTTGACCAAGCGCCTCCTCGAAGCCTCGAAGATACGAGGTTGTGACATAACCCCTGGCGCAGTAGGCTCGCAGAGCCGACCAAGCCTGGGGAAAGGGAAACAAAAGGCAGCTAAGCTTCGCAGAAGCGCTGTTGTGATAAACACAATGCGAAATATCTCTTTGATATTCCGCTAAGATTGAATATCTTTGCCTATAAATTAATTGATTATGAATCGTCTATTTCAACTTCTTGCAATTACAATTTTCCTCCCGTGGAATATTTCTTATGGCGAGGTTTTTAATACTTCCAAATCTTTCGATTTATTATGTTTGCCTCAATATATCGAGCATGTTAAAGACGAGACACGGTTTGCTGAACTATGCTCCGACTCTGTTTTTATCGCCGCTATTTCCGAAGTTAATTCAAATTGCAGCGCTTCAAAACTTTGCAATCTTTATTCTGAAATACACGGAGATAAAGACGATATTACAAAGTGCCTGTTCGCTATTCAGCATTTAGACAGTCTTGCTCGCGATGTTGAATGGGCGAAAAGCATCCTTTCGGTTCAACCGCAACTTTCGTATGTCTGCCATAAATTGGTTGAACATGGATATTCAGACTATTGGGATAACACAGTTTATCCAAAATTGAAAACACATATTACCAACTATAAACTCAATAAGGATTTACTCGATAAGATAAACCAAAGCCTTACAGAATTTTTCTTACCCGAATCTCCGTCCGACACCCAATCAAAGATATATATTCTGGATATCGAAAATGCTTTTAATCTTTCAGATGAATCATTTTGCTGCACCCCGCTTATTCTAAACCCCGAAATTGAAAAACAGCTGAGATTAAATTTTATGAATATTTATATTCATGAGAATTTACATAACCTACACATTTCTCCCGAACTTATGGAGAAACTAAGTGAACTTGACAGTGATCCATTTTATAGAAGTAAGGAAGATATGGCGCAAAAACATGGAGAAGGCAGAAACGAGGCTTTTGTCGTTGCTGCCGAAGTATTTATATCTCATAACATAGGTATTCGAAATAGTCAAAGTGTTTTTGATGAATTTTCGCAATATGTCGATGGCTGTTTGGTACTTGCTCCGATAATCTATGTTAATCTGCCAAATCGTAACCCGGGCGAATCATACAATGATTTTCTTATCCGATTATTTGACAACGGTATCTTGAAGACAGGTGCCATCAAAGATAGCTATGAAAAAGCCATGGCTGCCATTTCGCTGAGCGCTAAGCGATAATCCAGGTCCAAGGCCTGTTACGACTGGCGCCCATCAGCCAAAGCTATTAATGTGCCGGCGACGAGCTCGTCGCCGAGTTAGCGAAAAATTTGTCCTTGTGCCGGCGGCTTGCCGCCGTGTGGAGAGGCTGCGCACTGGGAGCCCTCGGTCTCTGACCGTGGGTGTAACAGCCTGAGGAATACTGTGATAGGCAGGAGCCTATCACGTCCCAGGCCTTGCTAAAGCCCTTATGTTAACGCACCTAAAATTGCAACCACCTATGATTTTAGTAGCAAAACCCGCACTCCTGAGCCTTATCTTTGCAACACCGATGAAAAGCGCCATTTATACATACCACTTTCGCCGCTACCTCGGCCGCAATCTCACGCGCGCCGAGGCAGCCGTCATCGGTCCGCTCGAGAAGATGCGCATCCGCGGCCTCGAGCGGCG